>SWCA01001672.1_pt1 | contig 363664 bp, 386 predicted proteins | sample 4692961 | NCBI WGS metagenome assembly SWCA01 (sample SAMN10267275, study PRJNA491770) | bioreactor metagenome | isolation source: DHS bioreactor inoculated with | place: Japan: off Shimokita Peninsula | reverse complement strand
GTCACGATAATTGCCGGGGGTGGGTCAGTATCGGTGCCGGTTTACATATTCTCTTGAGCGGTTCTCTGAAGAGCATTGGCAAATTCGAGCTGTAGCCATTTCTCGAAGGAGGCGCCGCTCCTCGCAAGAAAGAAGAGAATACCGGGAATTCTCCCTTCAACAGACTGGTGACGAGCCGTGATTTCCCTGCTCAGGCGGGAAATCGCAGTTGAGATTAGGTTTTCGACTTCTGGTTCGTTCATGTTGGATTACTGCCTATTGTAAGAGACTATGGGTCATACGGAGCTAAAATATGGTGGAATTATGCGATGGTAAGAGAAACCTCATTTTGTTTTCCTGGTTTCCTCTTTCATCGGATCCCGGCAATCAGGGCAGTAAACGATCGGATTGAATCTGAACGGCAATAGCGATCCAGAGGTTCGAGTGCATTTCATATCGGCGATTTCCTGCAAATGCTGACCATCGAGCAATTCCACAACAATACCGGATGTTGTTTCCTCCGCGCACGCAACATAGCGCGTATAGACTGAATATTGATAGGTGCCACGTGAAAAGGTTAAGGTGTTTTCATCAAGGCCTTCGTTTTCACAGCCGAATGGTCTCAGGTACCAATAATAGGAAAAAGCATCAAGAGATGTACTCGGGTCTGATGGAAATTCAAGCTCAGGTGCGCCCCGTGGACCGAAACGATAAGCGATACTTGGTTTTGAAGCGTCTGCCGAAATGCAGACTGAAACAATTTTCTTCTCGCCTATCTCACACCCGAAGACTGTGAGCTCGTTAGATTTACAGTGAGTGCCAAACGGAAAGGGAGTATTGGTTGAACGTATGTCCTGTAAAAACCCTGAAAAATTTGCTGGATAACCTTTCTTTTCTGGATTAGCAATAGGAGATTTCTCACAGCTTATAACTACGAATAAAGCAACGATCCAGTATTTCATCTTAGATCTCCTATCCCTTGACTTCATAACCTGCTCTATTTAATAAAGATTTATTCGACTTTTCAAGCGCGGCAAAGGGAATCTATCCATTCCAGCCTTTCCGTGCATCGGCCAGAAGATCTCTGGTTTGCTGATTGGCACGCACTCGGCAAGGCCGCGTGCAACGATGACGCGAAGAAGCCCATCCTTATCGCCAAAATGATGGTACAGCGTTGGCGCAGTAACGCCGGCCGCCTGGCATACCGCACGCGTAGTCAGCGCTTCTACGCCTCCTTTCTCAAGAATGCGAATGGCGGGGTTGGAGTACTCGGGCTGAACCAGAGCGTCTGGGGGACCCGAGCGAATCGGGGGAGCGTGGGGTTATGCGTAGGGCCACACAAGGAGTTTTTACACAGCATACTGAATGAAATACTTCAGAAAGGTTGAGCTGGAGTATAGCGCACACTTCTTTCTTTCGGAAGGATCAAGATCATGCTTGGTATTATCACCGAAGTCCGAAACAGATTTTATGGATGCGAAATATGGGATGTCTCTCTTGACGGATGTAGAAACTGCGTAATAGAAGCCAAAAGTTTCCATATCTAGGCCATGCACACCTTGATAGTCTGCATTTATCTCTGACATCTTGCTAGCACTTCTCAGGAGTGAACTTCCCGTCACCATAAGGCCCAACCTTGGTGTGAACTGAAAGTCGCGAAATTTTGAGGGGGCATTCTCACTAATCTGCCTCAGATGCTCGGAACCGATGAACATATTGAGTTGGGCTTTTAGGGAAGAGTCGATGCTCAATAGTCTTTGAGCGAATTTAGTTTTGCGACTCCCGTCGCGGGCTTCCATTTCAACGATTTGATTGTAATTGATTGATTTCTCAGCAATCAAAATATCACCGATCTTTGTGACATTGCGGTTTCCTGCAGCAATGCCGGACATGAACAAGTAGTCCAGCTTATATGTCGTTATCAACTTGGTCGTCGTGACGACGGCCGCCTCGGTTCCCGAATCGAGAGGGATGGGGAGAATGACTTTCACCCTTCTATTTTTGCCAATAAGCAAGCCTGCGTAGAATGCGAACGAGTCTTCAAAGAACTCCTTTGGCTCAATCAGAATGCCCTTTACTGATTCAAATTCATCCATTGTGGCAGTTACAATACCAAGGGGGAAATTCCCCTTGCGTTTAATCTGCTGTTCTTGTCCGCCAAGAATGTCACCAGCTTCGTGCTGGAAAGAGCGAACGGCGGAGAAGATTTGTGTCAGGTCGAGCATTGGATTACGACAAAAGGTGCTTCTTCATTGCCTCGAAGAACTTTTGGTAGACTTCTTCGTTGGTGGTCTCTGGAACCGTGAGCTGAATATTGATATTGATCGCGACATCCTTCCCGGCGGCGAGGTGGATTGGCGGGGATTGGGAAATTGGTTGAACGGGTTTTTCGACGGGCGGACTATTGTCGCCCTTTTTACCAACTGTTGGCGATTGAGCGACAGGTTCTTCCGTGGCGTGACCGAAGTCCGCGAAACCGGCCAAATTCTTGAAAGTGTTAATGGTATGGGTCAAGGCTAGAGCTCCTGCGGAGGTTCTTGTTGAAAAAAAATCGCTCAGCTCGTCATTGGCTAGTTCATGTGCATTGGGATAGATATCATATAGCTCCTTATATGCGTTCTTGATTGCTGATCCAAGCACACTCTTACCGGTTTTGATCGAGCGAAATTGCGTCCACAGATCCGTTGGCACGCCTTTCTCATCTACCAAAAGCAGAAACTTAAGGATTCCTATGATCCGCTGTTCAGAGTCTTTCTTGAAGCCTATGGATGAAAGCCACTTCTTATTCACGGTCGCAGGCTTTCCCACCGACTGAATCTTTGTCAGAATGGGCGAAATAGAACCAGTAGCAGTTGAGTAGGGGTAATTCATTGTTCGTCTCTCCTTTGGTTTCGTATAGATTTCAAGCAGTTTAAGCCTTTTCCTTTTCGGTAACTAGCTGCACCTTGTGTGGCATTTCGTATAACTTGTCTTACACGCCTCCACCTAATCCCGCAATGCCCGCAATGCCCGGATCCGCACAATCCGCCACGCCCCCTCTGACCCGCGCTCCAATCCTATCCTCTCTGCCCATCTCTGTCAATCACACTTTGCCCGATGGCCAGCCCCCGCCCCATCTGCCCTGCCCTTTTTTGCGTTTGACGCTCCTCTCGTATGAGCGAGCCTCTCCTGACTGAGATGAATCCTCCCCCTCTGAACAGCTCCCGCATTCTGCGAAGGCATCTGATCACCGGCCTGGCCCTGCTCATCCTGCCGATGGTGCTTCTTCATCAAACGGGCATCGCACGCCTGCCGCAGATCCTCGGCTGGGCGACGAGCCTCGGGCCTTACTGGCTGCTCTGGGGCGCCGTTTTGATCTTCAGCTCGTGGCTGGCCTTCTATATGGCCGATCGCCTGATCTGGCCCGGCTGGATGCGCCGTATCAACATCGATCTCTATGAAGGCGGACGTCTTCGCGATCTCTTTCGCAAATGGGCTCTGTGCTGGCGCTGCCTCGGCTACTGGTACGGCGGCATCGCCTCGTTTCTCTTATGGCTTGTCGTTCTGCCGGCCTGGTACGGAGCCTTCTATTTTGCGCTGGCCGGCGCCTCGCTTGGTGCGGCGATCACCGCACTTTTTGTCGCAAGCAGCGCGAAAGAATAGGCTGCACGCAAAAGCGTTAACAATTTTGAAAAACGACAGATGTTCATTCGTTTTCATATACGATGGACTTTCGATACATCGCCACTCTTTGTATATTTGCGACATCCTGCCTGAGCCGACAGGAGATCGTTAGCCGTGACCTTGAATACGATACCGATAAACTGACGGTAACGGACGCTCCGTATATTCAGGGCGACTTTATTATGATGGCGTTGAAGAAGCGAGATTTGAATAAAGGCGACACGGATGAGGTGATTCCGCTCTGCATTCCGCTGTATCGCACGCCCGCCTACGAGGAGTATCAGAAGCGGCATGCCTCTTCGCCGAATCAGTTGAGCTACGAAGAGCATCAGGATCGCGTCGATGTCGTCGTCAGAGTCCCCTATAGCTTCAGAGGATGCGAGCTCGACGAGGCACCGGCCGTTGAAGTGAAACTCGGCCCGGCCAATCGCGGCGTCAGACCGACCGTCGTCGAGATCATGGGCCGGCGTTTCTCGTTTGAAGAGAGTATGGCGTCGTTCCTGTATTACTTCAATCTGACGTCGCGAAGGTTACCCTATCGCATCCGACTGGAGCCTGCGTTCAAGCAGAAGCGGCTGTTTGCGTTTTGAGAGGTCGCCTTCCTGGAATTCGTAATTCATCGAACTCCATTTCTATCCGGCTCTACTGCTCGATCCACCATTAATCCCGGTAAAAAGAAGAAAGGATAAACCAGAAGGTACAGATTCGGGATCCACCACATAGGATCAAAGTCCAATCTTATAGTCCAGAAGGCAATCGCCTGCAGGCCGGAGCTGAACGTCAAAACGAGGGATATGATCGCGACTTGCCGCCACATCCCGTTTCCCTTGCGATGAAGAAGCAAGGATAGCAATCCCGAGAATGAAATGAATAAGTCCAGCGGTAGAAATGACCAATTCCACGACACCAACAGCGGATTATTGTAGTCTTTAAAAAGATATTCTGCGGGTATCAGATGCAAAAGAGTTATCAACCAGTAAACGATAAAACCGATATCTGTGATCAGGAAGAAGATCCTCAAGACTCTAAAATGCGACTTACCATAGTTTTCGCTCATTATACCCGATCCTTTACGAAGGCCATATGGTCCCGTGTGAACAGTTAACCTTTCTGACAGTAACATTCTGAGTTCGCCGTCAGCTTTCCACGGTTACCTAACTGACACTATTTATTAATAATACCGTCGAGCCACTCTCCAGCCTGGGATTCCACTCTGCCTCGAAATCGGTGGCCTCCGGATGGGATATCCGCTATTGCCCGTTCATACAGATATGCACAAGCTCCGAAAGCCGTTGTAGAGATATACCGTTTCTCTGGTCGATTGACAGAGGATGATCTGTTTCTTCCAGTTCGACCTGTGGTCGCTCGAGGTTGTCTTGAAAATGTGCCATCATCTTTAAATGAAGCGTATCCGGGTATCCAGGCAGTTTACTGGAAAACCAGCCAAATGTCGGCGACAGATGTGACCGCTTCGAATCCTGGAACGTAGCCACAAATCGCTCATAGTTCTCCCGGCTTTGCGATACCCAGACAATCCATACGAAACGTTGATCGGTGCCCACAATCGGAATTTCAAGAAGCGCGCGTATGAAAAAAAACTCGTTATCTACAATACAGTTATCTGTCCCGAGCACACAACGCTCATCACGTTCTTCGTCTGGAATTGTGCTGTACAGTACGGGAGCCGGTGCTCCAAACGCCGGCAAGCCGACATGTTCAGTTCCACAGACCGCACACGTGTATCGAAATTGGCTCATGGCAGATTATGGAATGCCTTCTTTACTGCGAGACATCCGACAGCGGCAAAGCGGGTGACGCGCCGCCCCTTGTTCTGCGATGCCTCCCATAGATCCAGCGTCGTCTGCATGTTCAGCCAGCTCTCCGCACGCACCGCCACTATAACCACCATGGCACGATTTCAGATTTGTTCTTGCATTTGTTTTGGTTTAAGTATTCGACATACAAAAGACATTCCATAAGCCTCTGGTCGGCCTCTACGGAAGAACTCGCGTCGTCGGCAAGAACCACGCAGGAAAACTCATTGCCTTCTCTCTGCAACTCGTCCTCACAAACGTATCTCTGGCTAAGAGCGGGGCCGTAGCAACTGGTTTGAACGAGACAGGCCAACAATAGTCCTGCCGACAAAAACTTTACCTTTTCGTTTCGGATCATTTTGTCTCACTCCACCTTTTTCCAGCACGTAGGTCTATTGCAACAATGTTTGAACCCTACTTAGAACTTCTGCAACGACTCCCGGTGCAGCCTTTTCAATATACTCTGAATTTCGGGCAACCCAATCGAGGCTGCGAATCTGATCAGACAGGATAGCGCCTTTTATTTTGCCATTCAGAAGAACCTCGAAAGGATAACCCTTCACCTGCGACGTTACCGGACAGAAAATCGCCAGCCCGACTTTTTCATTGTACGAACGCGGCGATAGAACAAGGGCGGGCCGCTTGCCTGCCTGCTCATGTCCGGACTCCGGAGTGAAATTGAGCCAGACGACGTCGCCTCGATCGGGAGCCTTCTTCTTCACCATACTTCTCGCCCTTCTGCTTTCTCCCACGAGACTTCGCTGTGCAGATTTTCAGGCCTGATGTTTTCCAGTAGATCATTGAGACTTTTGTCTCGTGAAGGGCGAATGATGATCCTATCTTTTTCGCCATAGATTTCGACCGACGAGCCATCCTCGATTTCCAGACTCTTCGCAAGATTGCTTGGAATTCTTATTCCAAGGGAATTCCCCCATTTCTTTACCTGAGTATTCATACATGCACCTATGGATATACAAAGTATATCCGGCGCCGAAAGTCAAGCCGGAATCTGTAACTGGCCTGGAGAACCGCTTATGCCGTTCCCCCCTGACCGCGGCCGAGCCCGCGCATCCATATCAGGGCTACACGAATGCGTTGATGGCAACGAGTATCACGAGACAACCCAGCTGAATACAAAGGGCTATCAAAAACTTTTTGCGATACTTGCTGGGACCGGGAAAAGCCTCTTGATGCAAACCGTAAATGTAGAGCGGCTTTAATGGATACTTGAAGAAGACGGAAATCTGCTCTGATTCAGGACGAATGCTATTCAGCTCTCTGATCATCTCCCACGTTAACTGACTGTTTACGATGCCCGCTACCACTATAACTACGACGACGAAAATAACGAACGCGATCATAAACAACGGCAAGGCGGCTTCAATCGGTCGGATTCGCCTCATCTGCCCTCTGCGGAATGCCTCTCGTCGTCAGATACGCAACCGGTATCATGGCCCCCAATCCACCAGAAAGAACGGCAAGCGGGCCAGAGAGAAAGGCTATAGTGAGGTACAGGATGTTGTTATGCAGGCGTTTCGCCTTTAGAATAGCGCCCGAAAGACCCCACGCCCATAAAATAGCGGCGACTATGCCGACCTTCTTTCCCATAGCGAACCCCTCATCAAAAGAGAGAGGACCGACGAATACTCCTGCCAATCCGGTAGTCGCTCCTGCCAGTATTGCCGAAATCACCAGCCCCGCTATGAAAAAGACGATATAGAAACCAATTGCCTGTACCCAGGAGCGTGTATAAGCAAGATCAAGTAAATTACTGAACATAAATCCTTCCTTTCTTTTTGGTGACTTGCCTGAGGGATTCGCCTAACACAATCCGCCCACCCTCGACTTCGGGTCCAACCCTAATACCGGTAATCAATCCTGTCAATCAAACTTCATTCGCACAGGCAGCCTGCTCCTCTCTGCGCACGCCTTCTCCGCGCCCGCCGCGCTCTCTGAGGTTTATCCCTTTTCCGCCACTCATTGCACATTCAGCGATTTCTCTTTATCCGCGCACTTGTGCAGCTCTTGAAAACTACGGTTTCGCTGCGAACAATACGCAAGCCCTTCACGGTAGATAGTCTTCGCATCCTCTTTCCCGGCACTAACGCAACCGGAATTTGCGGGAGGCGTGAACTCCTTCTGTCTCGGGAAGTAGATACAATGCATGAGTTTATCTTGATACAGGAAAAAAACGAATGCTGCCGTTCCCCGTACGCGGTATTCGATCAGCCTGTCGTACTGAAAATCGCGACCGGAGAGGTTTATGTTTCGCGGAGCCAGAAACGTAAGATAGAGATACGGACTGCCTTTGAAGAATGCCTGCACCTCAGCAGTCGTTGTCCGGTCGCGACGGACTCGTAAGCCACCGAGATATTTCACATCGGATTCAAAAGAGGTCGGATAATAGATATCCGTTTCAGAAAACGGCGGATCATGCTCCGCCTGGTAGCGGTGATACTTTCGGGTAAGATCTTGCGCAGCGACTGTATAGAACGGATGTGAACCTCGATAAACAACGGCCTTTGCTCCATCGAGGACTGCAATTAAGGCGATCACCTTGAGAACAGGACGCAGCGGGAGTTTGGTAAGCGCACCTACAATCAGGAAGATCGATAGTGGAAAGAGGATGATAGGATAAAGCAAGATATGGGCGGCGAAAGAAACAATGTAGATGATACCGGCCTCGCCTTGCGCTGCAGAAAATGCGAAGAAGATGAAGTCGGCAATATAGAGCGTCATGAATACGCCGAACAGTCCCCCGACAAGCCGCAACCACAGAACGGTAAGGAAGTCGTTTTTCATCATGATTGCCTATCCGACGAGATCAAAAATATAGATCTGTTCTGCGACAGCTGCCACATATCTTCCACTTTCAGAGAATGCTACCTGGCCAATGGGGGGCAGCACAACTCGCTCTTCTGCTTTGAGACTACCTGAGCTCTGAAGAAAAAGGGCGCAGACAGATAGAGTACAGGCCAGCGTGAAACTTTTCATAGAACTCCACCTCACCTTTCTGCAACTCTCCAATCTCTCTCCCCATTCAAGGTAATTGCAGTGATTTTGCCTTTTCCGAGCATTTATGAATCATCTGGAAGCTCTGGTTTCTCTGAAAGCAGTAGGCGATGGTTTCAAGGAGGATGATCTGTTTCTGCTTCTCTGGCGATTGAACACAGTCAGCGTCTACGGGCAGAGACAATTTCACCGCTCCCGGAAAGTAAGTGCACTGCACGAGTTTATTTTGATAAAAGAAGAGAATGAATTCGGTGCTTCCGCCTAACCGATAGGCAAACAGCCTGTCATAGTAGAATGAACGAGACGATATGTTCACGTAACGAGGAAGCGAATAAGACAGAGACAGATAAGGACGCCCATAGAAAATCCTCCAGAGCTCATCCGTTGTCGTCTGGTTGCGGATAAAGGGGCGGTCGCCCAGATACCTTGCTACCGATAAGTGTTCGTCAGGATTGTAGATATCCGTATCTGAAAAAGGCGGATCCTTTTCCGCCTGATCACGATGATACCGTTCCGCTAAAGAGTCTATCACGATCGAATAAAAAGGGTGATCACCGTTATAAGCGCTCACCTTTGCGACATCAAAGATAAATATGAGAACGACCACCTGCAAAACCGGACTGAGTGGTCGCTTCCCAACAACACCGATAATGAAAAAGACAAGCAGCGAACAGAGCAGAACAGGATAAAAAACAATGTGCACGCCAAAGGACAGCATGTAAATAAGGCCAGCTTCCCCTTGCCCCTTAGCATACTCGTATAAGCTAAAATCCGCGATATATAGTATCAGGAATACCGTAAATACTCCCCATACAAGCATCCGCCATGAATCTTTCATAAGCCTGCCTTTCATCGCTTACCGTATCCCTGAGCTCGATCCTGCAATCTCTGCAAACCTCTGTCAATCCAACTTCATCCGCACAGGTAGCCTGCTCCTCTCTGCGCCTTCCTTCTCTGCGCCCGCCTTCTCCGTGCCCGCCGCGCTCGCTGAGGTTTACCCCTCTCTCTGAGCCCCCGCCTTCTCCGCGCACTCTGCTCCCTCCGCGGTTAACCCCTCCCCTCACTTACCCACACAGAAAACCGAGAAGATCCGCCCCAGGATATCTTCAGTCGTGATCTCGCCCGTAATATCGGCAGCATTCTGCAAGGCCGTATCGATCTCAAGGGCGCAGATCTCGTCGGGGGCGCCGTCAGACCAGAGCGAGAGCAGCCGTTGCAGCGCCTCTCGCATAGCCTGAAAGTGATGGCGATGACGCTCCTCAAGTAGAAAAGGATCAAGGCCGCCCGGCTCTTCTTCAAGGTGCGAAACGATGCGCTTATGCAGAGCTTCCACGCCCTCGCCTGTTTTACACGAGATACGAATCAGCTCAAAAGGCCCGTTGCGTCGGATGCCGTCAAAATACGTGTCGTTCTGCGCCCGTTCATGCAGTATATCAACCTTGTTTAAAACGTGGATGATCTTCTTCGATTCCGATGATTGAGAAAGTTCGTATTCGAGCGCCTCGTTGATCTCGATGCTTTCGCGTGATCCGTCGATCAAATGCAGAATCAGCTGGCTGCGCTTCATCTCTTCGATCGACCGTCGTATTCCCTCGCGCTCGATGCTATCTTCAGTTAGTCGAAGGCCTGCCGTATCGATAAAGCGCACGCGGAACTCGCCCAGCTCCACGTCTTCGCTCACATAGTCTCGCGTCGTGCCGTGAACGTCCGAGACGATAGAGCGATCCCAGCCGAGGAGGCGATTGAGAAGGGACGACTTGCCGGCATTTGTTACGCCGATGAGGGCGATGCGAAAGCCCTCGCTCACACGCTGCGCCGCTCCGCTGCGGGCGAGAATATCGTCGATCTGTTGCAGCAGATCATGCACGCGACGCCGGCGAGCGTCCTTCGACTCGAAGGTCAGGTCTTCGTCCGAGAAGTCGACTTCGGCCTCGGTCTCAGCCTTCAGATTCATAAGCGCCGATCGGAATCTTGCGATCGAGCGCTTCAGCTCGCCGCTGTATAACCTCTGTGCGCCCTGAAGCTCGTACTGCGAACGCGCATCGATGATGCGTCTGACCGATTCGGCCGTCGTCAGATCCATGCGTCCGTTTTGAAAGGCACGTCGCGTGAATTCTCCCGCAAGGGCGGGACGGATGCCCAGTTTCTCAGAAAGCTCGGTTAACAGTCGACGTACGATGAGCGGCGAACCGTGCAAGAAGATCTCGGCGCAATCTTCCCCCGTATAAGAATGCGGTCCCGGAAAATAAACGGCCAGGCCGTCGTCGATAAAGCCGTCGTCAGAACGGACGTCCACCCGAGTCATCACGCGGGGTCGTTCGATAGCGGACGGGCCCTTCGTTATACAGAAGCGCCGCACCGCTTCGGCCGTCGCCGGCCCAGAGATGCGCACGACGGCGATGGCCCCTCTTCCGGGAGCCGTCGATAGGGCGGCAATGGTGTCTCGTTCCTGTATCATGGTGCCGAATGAATAAGCTGAGCGCTATACAGATAGGAATGCAATAAGATTAGATGGTTAACAGGAAAAAAAGAGGGGCTTTCGCCCCCCTCTTTTCAATCATCGATGCGGTTGCCGATATTATCGTCATCCTCATCATAATCCTGGCTACGGTTACCGTTGCCTCCGCGTCGCTTCCGATTTCCCGGATTCTCGTCGATGCGCATGACGCGCACTCGCTTGTAGAGTCCGTTCCCTTCGGATTCCGTGGTGATCTTAGCATCGCCTTCCAGTTCGAGGTGGATGATGCGCCTTTCATAAGGGTTCATCGCCTCGAGAAGAAAGGATTTGCCGTTCTTCATCACGCGACCCGCTATGTTGCGGGCGAGTTTCTTCAGATAGTCCTTGCGACGTTCGCGATAACGAGCGACGTCCACAAGCACCCTTTTCTTCTTCTTCAGTTCCTTGTTCAGGAGCAGGTTGACCAGGAACTGAATGGCGTCCAGGGTACGTCCCTGACGGCCAATGAGGAATCCGGAATCTTCGGAATTCACGTGAGCAACGTAATTCTCGTCCGTTTCCTCGATCGTCTCGATCTCAGCTTCGACGCCGAGCCGGGCGATTACGGTTAACGTAACGCCTCGGATCAGAGCGTTGTCGCTGAGTTTCTTCTTGTCGTTCTTCACCCTGACGGTGACGGGTTTACGAGAGACAAGGCCCAGAAGAGAGGCACCTTCGGTGATGAAGGTGGCATCGTCCTCTCCGACGCCAAGCACGTCCATGGCCTTCCTGATGGCATCACCTTTCGTTTTGCCATCGGTCTCATACACGAAATTCATAAATCACCTCTTATGTATCATTGCAGGGTCAATCCTCCACCTTCGCAAAACGGTTCGCAGCAAGCTGCCACAGAACGGAGATGATGTTCTGTACGGTCCAGTAAAGAGTCACACCGCTCGGCATGGACCAGAAGAAGAATATCATGATAAACGGCATCATATACATCAGCATCTTCTGCTGCGGATCCGATGCGACCGTCGTCAGCTTCTGCTGCGCGAACTGCGAAACGACCATGATAAGCGGTAGAATGTTGAACGTGAATCCCTGGATAATCCAGAAGTTAAGCGTGTAGACGGTATCGGGCTCCGAGAGGTCGTGCATCCACAGAATGAACGGCGAATGCCAGAGCTCGATCGATTCGGTGAAGGCCGAGTAAAGAGCGATGAAGATCGGAATCTGAATCAGAATCGGCAGACATCCCTTCGCCGGATTGATCTTATGCTTCTTATAGACCTCCATGATCTTCTTCTGGCGCTCATTCGGATCATCCTTGTACTTCTCGTTGATGACGTCCATCTCGGGCTTGAGGGCGTTCATCTTCTTCATCGTCTTAGCCTGCATCTGGTTCAGCGGATACGTAACCAGCTTCCAGCCGACGGCGATGATGATAATGGCATAACCGTAGTTACCCACATAGGCCTCGACGAAACGAAGCAGCCAGATGATGCCGTCACGGATCTTCGCAAACAGCGCGAGGAACGTCGACGAGTAGATGACGTCGCGCATCGCCGATTCCGGAGCCTCTTCGCCGAACTCGCCAGACGCTACGGACGGATCGTTGAAGACGTGCTGATCGTCGGCTCGCAGTCCGGCGAAGACCTGCATGTTGATGACGACGGCATCGGTGCGGGCCTGATCGAGCTTCACCAGATCGGTAACGCGAGCGGCGCCGGGCTTCAGTTGCAGATCGGCATCATGCGCGGCGGCAAGCGTAAAGTTCTTATAAATACCGGTATAGAAGGCGTCGCTTTTCAGCGAAGGGTTATTCGTCACGACCGCTCCGTCCAGCGACGACAGCTTGCTGTCGGTGGAGAGGAATCGCGTATACATAATGAAATAGCGGCTATGAGCACCGAAATAACTGAGCGTATCGGGAGCTTCCAGATAGAGCGTAAACGGCCCTTTATCGCCGCCCGAGCATCCGAACCAGCCCGATCCACCGGCGCCGTAGCCAGGCAGTCGACTCAGGCTGTCGTTGTAGTTGATGAACCGGCCAAAATAAGCCATCTCGCGGCTGGAATCGCTTTCAGGCCCGGGACCGACGCCGGCAAAGGGCTTAAAGAAAAGATCGCCGCCAAGAGTAAAAGGACGGTTTTCAAGGTTTCGGATAACGGTGATCTGATGAAAGAAGCTCTCTTTTTCAAGAAAGCGAAAGACCTTGATCAATTCAAGGCGATGCTTCTTGAATTCCACAGGCAGGGTAAAGCGAACCTCGCGCACGCCCGTCGCCGGAGTCGACTCTTCTACTTTGAAGATAGCGTCGTTAAGGCGGGGATGCGCAAGCGGCTCGGCTCCCTGACCGCCTGCACTGTAATAGATATGCGGCTGAAAGTCCATGCCGTTACCAAGCGTAACCTCGAGGGCACGGCGATCCTTCTCGATCGCATCGGCGGACTCATTCAAAACGGCATCGGGCAGGCGCACGCTATCGCTGTGCTTGACGTAGACCCGTTCGATACGACCGCCCTGTGTGTTCAGAATATAAATATTCGGGCCGGCATCTACCTCGATAGAGCGTGCTTCACCACCAGCCTGAAATTCGAAGTCACTCAGAGATGATGTGCTCTGCGACGGTCCGGGCACCGGCTTTTGTTCGGGCTTCTTGCCGGGATCAAGTATCTGCATCATCAGAACGGCCCCGACGCCGAGGATAACGATCGGCAACAGCGATGTTAGGGGGCTTTTATTTTCCTGACTCATGGGTTCTCCTGTTCGGACGTTCGATCCTTCGCCTCCGGAATGACCGGATCAAAATAGCCTTCATTGAAGGGATTGCAGCGAAGAATACGATAGGTTGATTTTGCAAGTGCTACGGGAAACGGAAGGATCTCAAAGGCCTCTTTTGCATAGGCCGAGCAACTCGGATAAAAACGACAGCGCCCCGGCAGGAGCGGCGAAATGGCGGCCCGATAAAAGCCGATCAAAAGAAGAAAGAAGCGATTGATAAGGGCGGGCTCAGCCATGCGCCCCTCCAAGCATGCCGCGGGAGCGCAGCAGATCTTCAAGTTGTTCGGCAACGATCGTCGAACTCAGGCCTTCTGTCTTGCCCGTCGGCAGTACAGCGATCACCCAGCCCTTCTGAATGCGCAGAAGGTACGGCATCAGAGCCGCCCGGAAGATGCGTTTGAGACGATTACGTTTCACGCTGTTGCCGAAGCGAACGGACACGCAGACCGCAAACCGTAGCTCTTCCGGTTTTCCGGGAACGAAGATCAGCTGAACATTTCTCGTGCTCTTCCTGATTCCCGTCCGGAAAAGACGGGCAAACTCACGGCGATCTGTGAGTACGTGCTCTTTGTATTCAGAGATCGACAGCCTCCAATCACTTACGATGCGTGGAGCTGGAAACGGTCAGACGCATACGGCCTTTTTTGCGACGGTTCGCAAGAACCTTGCGTCCGCCCGAAGTTGCCATACGAGAACGGAAGCCATGCGTGCGCAGACGGGAGATATTACCGGGTTGGAAAGTACGTTTCATAGAAGACCTCTTAGAACAAACCGAGGGTTGGGTAGAATATAAACAGACACCTTTTTACGACCATGTACCGGGTCAACAGCATATCGTTCAAGCATTGATTCAGAAATCGCATCAGGCCAATGGTAAAAAAAAGAAAACCCGACGTTCGTTTTGAGTTTTTGACTTGTAGGATCATCGGATGTCGGGCGCCTTACATGGACGCCCCTATCCACCGGAGGAAACACGGTTGGCTCAAAGCGACCTATCACGGCCTACTTCAAAATCCGAACCGGACAGCCTGATTCGTCCGGCCGGATTGCCCGAGCGCGCCTCACCGCGCACGCTGCAGTCCCTCTATGTGGACCGACACGGCGCTCCTATCCTCGATACGTTGCAGACGGCGCTCAAGAAACCGGGGCTGCTTTCTCCGATTATCTTTTATGGCCCGGCCGGCACGGGAAAGACGCATCTTTTACAGGGACTTGAAAGCGACGCCCGCAGCCGCAAGCTCAGCGTCTATCATCTGTCTTTTTCAAGCGGCATCGACACTCCGGCCGCATTGCATGATCTTCTTCTCATCGATGGCCTGCATCATTTCCCGACGCTCAGCGCCGAGAAGCAGGATGAGTTCTCTATTCTTTTTGAGCGACACTTTGAAAGCCGCAAACAGATCTTCGCATCCACCGAAATCGAAATCGGCGATCTCGAACTGCCCGACCGGCTTCAGAGCCGCATCCTATCCGGCCTGACGCTTGAGCTGCGACTGCCCGAAGGCGAAGACCGCTTTGACTTTATTCAGAAGCGGCTGGCCGAGTTCGATATGCAGATCCCCGCCGAGCGGCTGCGAGCCCTGAATCTTCCTGAGAATCTTTCGTATCGCGACCTGGAGTCCGTTTCGGCGATGATCTTTCTCTATTCAAGAAACGGATGGAGCGACGCCCGTCTTGCCGAGGCCTTGCAGAATCGTTTTGCTCCTCAGGCGCAGAAGGAGCGGCCCATCATTACGATCGAGCAGATCCTCGAAACGGTTCTGAAGCGTTTTTCGGTGACCCGCGAAGACCTACTTGGCAAATCGAGACGGGCCGAGCATACGCTGCCCCGCCATATCGCCATGACCCTGGCCCAGGAATTCACCGGACTCAATAAATCCTCGATTGCGCGATTCTTTCAGCGCAGCGATCACTCCGTCGTCATCCACGCCGTGAAGAAGATGAAGGATTCCCTGCGAACCGAACCGACCTTGAAGCAGCTCTACGACAGACTGCTGAAAGACCTCGGACTTTCCGTCAACGGCCGTCATGGCTCCCATGGCTCCAACGGAAGGCGTTGAAAACCTGTGAGATTCCTGCCTGCGATGTGAGATCTTCGGGTATCCCGTGTGACATAATGCAGCGGGCTCCGGGTCATCACTGTGAGAGATTATGTCACACGGCTTGACTTCCAGCCTGTGTGAGTTTTTTTTCTCACAGCGATCTAACTTTCCATTGTGCGACGAATTCCCGGGAAAAACTTGGATCGGCCCTGTTTTACGGGATTTCTCACAAACTCACGGCATCAATAACAACAAATACAATAAACAGAGGATCCTATGAAATTCATTGTAAACAAACAGAACTTCCTCAAAGCCCTGTCTTCCATCGAAGGAATCATCTCTTCGCGTGAAATCCGGTCTCCTATCGGCAACGTTCTAATCGAATCGAAGAAAGACGGCATCGATCTTACGTCGACCGACCTTGAGATGACGCTCAAGACGTCCACCGACGCCAACATCCTCGAACCCGGTAAGATCCTTCTGCCGGCGCGCAAGCTTTCGCAGACCATTCGCGAATTCCGTTACGAGAATATCGAGTTTCATGTAGAAGACGTGAAGGTTCGCATCCACGACGCCGACAGCAAAGGCAAGACAGAGATCGAGATCATGGGATCGCCCGCAGATGAGTTTCAGGTGAAGCTGAATCAGGATAACCTTAAATTCGTCTCGCTGCCTCCGACGCTTGTCGCCGAGATGATCGACCGCACCTCATACGCCGTCGCCGAAGAAGACAGCCGTTTCGCCTTTAACGGCCTCTACATCGAAGACCGTGACGGCAGCCTGAACGCCGTCGGCACTGACGGCCGCCGTCTTTCCTTTGCCACACGCAAACCCGGCGAGATCATCAGCACCGAAGGCGGTATCATCGTTCCGGTAAAGGCCGTGCGCGAGCTGCGCAAGCTGCTTTCGGCATCTGACGTCTTTGCTATGGCCGTCGAGAAATCCGAGAATACGGTGCATTTTCGTTTGAAAGACGTGATCTTCATCACGCGACTGATCGATTCGAATTATCCGGATTATACGCAGGTCATTCCGAAAAAGGCCGAATACGCCATTCTGCTGAACCGCGAGGATTTCAGACTGGCGATCAAACAGGCGTCGGTTCTGGCCGCCGAGCCTTCGCGTCAGATTCAGCTTTCTTTCATCAAAGGAGAGGTGCGCGTCATCGCCTCCACGCCCGACGTCGGACGCGTCGAAGATACGGTTCCCTGCAATTATGAAGGCGAGCCGTTAACCATCGCTTTCAACTCCAACTTTCTCTCTGACGTTCTCGGCGTTATCAAATCCGAACAGGTCGAGATGCATCTGAGTTCGTCTTCGGCGCCGGCCGTGATGATGGATATGGAAGATCGCGATTTTAAAGCCGTTATCATGCCGATGCGACTGTAAGACTCGACCGTCTATGGAGATACGCTCGCTCGAACTGCATAACTTTCGTAACTACGAGCGAGCCTCTCTGCGTTTTGAAGAGAAACTCAACTTCTTCGTCGGCGAGAACGCTTCGGGTAAAACGTCGCTGCTTGAGGCCCTTGCCTACATCTCTCTCGGTCGCTCGTTTCGCGGAGTCAACGACGCCGACCTGATACGACAGGGCGAGAAGCATTTCTTTATTCGCTGTGAGCTGCGCGATCGAAACGATCACGTCACCCGTTTTGAGGTGGGCGTCGAATCGGGACCATCGTCACGTAAGAAGATCAAACGAGACGGTGTCGTTTTAAAGCGCACGTCGCAGATGCTCGGCTCTCTCGTATGCGTCGTCTTTACTCCCGAGGATCTTGCTCTTGTGCAGAGCGGACATCAGGAGCGTCGCGCCTACATCGACTACGTTCTTGGATCCGTCGACGGCGAGTATCTTGAATCGCTGCTTCAGTTTAACAGAGCTCTGAAACAGCGTAACGAGCTTCTGCGGCGCATCCAGGAAAACAAGGCGCGGCTCGATGATCTGTTGCCGTGGGATGATATCTTTGTAAGGCATGCCGTTACCGTTCAGCGAAAAAGGCGAGACTTCCTTTTAAGATTCGAGCCTGTCGTGTTGCGAAGCGTCGAACGCATATCGGGCCTGAAAGACGTGATCACACTGAAGCTCGATACTTCTCTTGACGAGCGTGGCGAAGAGAGCCTGCGAGAGCGCATGAAGCAGCGTCGCTTTGACGAGGTGCGTGCCGGGCATTCGTTGCTCGGTCCGCATCGAGATCGACTGTATTTTCTGGAATCGTCGGGCGAAGAGATCGGACGTCGTTTCAGTCAGGGACAGAAGCGCACGCTTGCCCTTTCTTTGAAGGTGGCTCAGTTCTACTATTTGAAAGAGCATATCGGTCGTCCGCCCGTTTTGCTTGTCGATGACGTTTTGCAAGAGCTCGACATCCACCGTCGCCGCGCCTTTCTTGAGGTTCTCGACGATTGCGGACAGGCCTTTTTCACCACGCCCGATTTCGACGCCGATCAGGCGCTCTTTCAGGGCTTTCCTTCGAGCCGTATCTTTGTCGTCGAGAACGGCAGCGTAAGCGAGAAATAATGGACTGGAAAGAGATAGAATGGAGCGAGCCTCCAAAACGTGTGCCGCAGTCCATCGGCGACGGTGATATGCAAGAGGCTTTATTACGGGCCCTTGTCGGCGATAGCTCAGCCGACGAGAAGGCCCTCGAATACCTGGCGGCCAACTGGTCGAAGCTGGGCGAGGCTCGTTCGATGCCCGTCTCGCTGCATGCAGGCGTCCTGCTTGTTCAGTGTATCTCGGCTCCGGCACGGCAGAATCTGGTGTTGAAATTCCCGGGCATACAGAGAGAGATTCGCCAGCGCTTTAATATGGAAATCCAGCAGATGCGTTTTGAACAGAAGGCGCCGGTCGCTCCCCCGCAAAAGGAAAAGACGCAAAAAATCGACGAGACGAAGAAAGAAGAGACCGATACTGTGAAGAGTGAATCGCCGCTGATTCACGACATTCGCAGGATTCTCGGTCTGTAGCTTTCTATGATGCTCTTTCTTACACTTGTGGGCATAGGACTGGCTCTCGTCATTTTCTTAAACGGCCTGCAGGCCGCCGATAAGACGCGCAGACCCTCAAAGAGCGACGAACCAAGAGACCGGCCCGTGCTTGATGCGAAGAAGGTTCTCAAGATGCCTCCTGGAGAACTGCGTCCGAGGATCTGTCCGGTGTGCGGCACGATGCTCGGTCCAAAAGACTATCTCATTGCAGCTCTCGAGCCAGAGCCGAAGACCGAGCGCAAGCGACAGGCACATATCTACGGCTGTCCGTTCTGCTTTGAAAGCGGAGGCGTGAATACGACCCGGCGGCAATTGAGTCATATCGAGCCCTGAATGCGACCTACCGTTTTCTTTTTCTTATCATTCGTTTCCATATCTCTTTTTTCGTTATCGTGCACGCATACGCTCAGGCAATCCCCCGATTGTATGTCGCGTTTTTCGCCCGACCGGTTCAAGACGCTTGCCGATCGTATGCGCACAGGCGAAGAGATCGATCCTTTAAATAAAGATGCCTTTCTCTCAAAACAGGCGACCTCCTGGGCCCACTACAACAGCGACCGGCCGACCATCGTGCACTATGATGCCGAACGGCGCGGCCCGCTCGAACGGCTGAAACATGCAGGGTTCCAGAAGCGTCTGGTTTCAGAAAACATCGCTGTCATGCCTGCACAGGCCACAGAGGCCGACATACTTGCCTCCTGGAAGGGAAAGAAAGAGGAAGAGAATCTTCTGAATCCGCTCTATCGCAATGTGGGATTCGGACTCGCCCCTTTCAAGCAGGGCTGCGTTTTCGTCGTTTTGCTGACGGAATAGAAGCGTGCGTTAACCAAACAGGCCCGAATATTTCCAGAGCATTCGGACTCCGATGATGATCTGAAGGCCGGCCAGAAACAGTTTCAGGTGTTGTTCGGGTACTTTCTTGCCAAGCCGGGCGCCCAGGCCTCCGCCTATGATGGCGCCTGCAAGCACTGGAAGGGCCAGGGGCAGGTAGTAGAATCCGACCGAGGGCTCTGGAAGCAGGCGTCTTGTATCGAGGTAAGCGATCGAACCGGCAAGCGTTACGAGAACCATGCTGAAGTTCGAGGTGGCGATCGAACGATGGATGCCATGACCGGGAAGAAACAGTGACATCAGCGGCACCATGATCACGCCTCCGCCCACGCCTGTGAGGCTCGATAGTATACCGGTGAAGACGCCGGCGACGGGCAGCCAGATTCGCGAGGGCGAGCGTTTGCTGATAGGATTATCGGAACCGGTGCCAGCACCTCTCTCTGTGGCTCCAGACCTGGCTCGTTTCTTGCTCCATACTTTGAATAATCCGAGCAGCCCTACAGCTAAAACAAGAACGCCGAAAAGTAAGGTAAGGGCCTGAAAGTTGAGGAATCGACCGACGATACTACCGAGAAAGGCGCCCGGAACGCTGCCCAGGGCAAACAGCAATCCGATGCCGATCTCAACCATGCGCGTTCGCAGGTTGACGTAGCTGGCCGATATGGAAAGCACAAGGGCCATGAGCAGCGATGTGGCCACCGCCATCTGTGCAAGATATGCTTGACCGATGCCGTGCAAAGATCCGACGTATATTAGAACGGGAACTGAGAAGATGCCGCCGCCGATGCCCAGAGAGGCAGAGAAGATGGCAATCAGAACGGCCACCATAAAGAGTAGCATAATTTCGTACATTTTTCGACCTCGTATCTGCGGGGAGAGGAGCATCCGGGAATGGCAACAGGTCTGCATCCGACGGTGGAACAAAGGGTAAAGGAGATTTTACAGGGCCTCCTCGAATACTTTGAGAAAAAGCGGCTTTCCGGTCGAAAAATGATCTCTGACGAAGAGATCGTGTACAACTCGCTCAAGAACCCGCGCCTGGGCGATATCAAGGTGCTCGTTTTCCCGGGCCCTCCCGTTCAGGTCTTTCTCTCGAATCGCAGGGATCCAAACAGCCCCTTTGCCGTCATGGACGCTGCCGAACGGCGTAATTTTATCGAGCGTCGCTCTCTCGATGAGGTCAACGATAGTGAGCTATTGCCCTCTCTATTTCTGATCTCTTTTGCCGATCGCGAGATGCTCAAGAATCCGAATAACGTACGTTCTGAGTTCTACTCCACCTATCTGAATCTCTCGGGCAACGCCGAGCCTGTCGTCGAAGAGGTGGATCTCAGATCAAAGCCCTATGACTCGCTGACGCATGGCGAGCGCATGGCGATGCTGCATACTCTATCGGCCGTCGATCCGCTTCGCGAACAGATCGCCAAAGACCTGTTTGATTTCATCATCAGCTACGCCCGCTACAAGCAGGCCGATAAACAACAGGCCATTCGGCTTCCGCCCGGGCAGGTGCGCGAGTACCTCGGGCAGTTCAGTAGAGATATGTATCCGCAGAATCTGCGTATGGTTCTACTGCGTGACTTCCCCGCCGATCATGATCGGTATTGCTCTTATGTGAAAGATCGTATGTCGACGCTGGCCCGTATCGTGCAGAGCCGGCTCGATGTGGCCTCGGGCGAGTACGCCGACTATTTGCGAGAGGCGATGCGCGGTATCGAAGAGCAGATCGCTCAGATCGATCAGCTTCAGGGTCGACGCCGCTGATCAGAAGAGACGGTAGAGATACCAGCGTCCGCCCTCTTTGATGAAGTAGGCGTTATTAAATCGGTAGGACTGCGCCTCAAGCCTTTCGGGCTTCTCGATGGTTAAGCGAACCTCGCACTCCTCTGCCTGAAAGAAAAGATCGGCGCGAATCCGGGTGCTTTCTTCGATCAGATCGTGCAGCGCCTTCTGATCGCTTTCGCCGGTGTGCCGCCGCAGGGCCTCGGTATTCAGGTAATAGGTGTTCACATACCCGGCCGGATCGGCAAGATCGGCGGCAAACTCGGCTGCCGTCTTCTCGGCCTTCAGATCGACCCAGACGCCTTTGCGAGCGTCAATCATACCGTTCAGAGAAGAGAGGTCTTTTTTTTCGACGGCCTCAAACATGCCGCGCAGCAGGCCGTGGATCTCTTTCACGTCGTCCTCTCGCTTCACGGCCTCGTTTGAGCGATTGACGGCCTGTCCTTCTATAAGACGCTCTTTGAACTGTTCCGGAGGACGTTCGGAGCAGGCGCTGGCGATGAAAGCGACCAGAAGCGTAAGAGCCGTTAAAAGAGTATTAGAGCGCATATACATGAGACGAATTCTACGAGTCGGGGTTCGCTGTCTACACAGCAATAAACCGCCGACATCTCCGTCGACCGAAGAGCGGCACTATTCCGGTTCGAGCACGCGCATGAGCAGATCGCCAAGATCGAACTCGTTGATGACCTTGATTTTGTTGAGCGTCTGCAGCGCGGTCTGCGCTCCGTCGGTGAGGCGGGCGGCGGCGATAACAAAGCCTTCCTGGGCCTTCTGTTCGTTTATGTGATTCTGCATATTACGCAGAAAGATGTCAGAGATGGGCTGATTCTTCCATTTGCGGATTTCAAAGACGGCCTTGCGGCCTTTCTCGGTCGTGCTCTGAGCAAGGATATCCATGCCGTCCGAATCGCGATATGGAAGCAGGGATACGACCCTGTAACCAAGCGTGGCGACGATCTTGCGGCAAACGGTTTCAAAGGCCTGTCCTTTTAAGGCGTTAAAACGTTCGATCATCTCTTCGGGATCGATGCTTGCCTGCTGCCTTGCGACGCGCGGAGGGCCGTCCTGATTGAGGAGGGCGTCGATGTCGAGGTTACGCTCCATCTTAAGGCCCGATATCTGATAGATGAAGCTGGTGTTGAAGCGCGAGCGCGACCAGTCGTTTAAGAAGCTGCGAAAGTTAAACCCGGAAGGCGATACCTCGCCGGCCGGTATCAGTCCCTCTTCGACGTTCATGCGATAGTCCGACAGGTTGATGACCTTCTGGTCGTTCATATTGCGCATTTCGAGCGTTAACAGATTCTCGTTCGCCGTTTCGAGGTCGCCGGCCATGATGGCCATGCAGGCCGTCGACATGCGCGCATCGTATTCTTCGCGATCCCAGGCCTCGTCAAGGGCGACACGCAGGGCCTGCTCCGCATGTTGCAGAGCGGAGTTGTAATCCCCTCTTTGAAAGAAGATGGCCGTAATCGCCTTGCGGATGATGTATTCCACTTCTGGTTCGGGGCCGAGTTCAAGCGCATGCAGCAGTCGTTCGACGGCCTGCTCAGAAGAGCCCTGAAAAAAACCCTCGATGCCGAAGAACAGATTGGCCGTGAGGTTTCCAGGATCGATCTGACAGGCTGCCTCGAATTCGCCAAGGGCGTCCTTCTTGCGAAGCTGCGAAAGACAGATGCCGCGACCGAGACGGTATTCAAAGACGTCGGGCTTGAGCTGAACGAGACGCGAGAAGAAGCGGTCGGCAGCCTCGAACTTTTCCTGTCCGGCGCACAGAAAGGCGAGGCGAGCGAGGGCCTCTTCGTTTTCGGGCACCATCTTCAACGCTTCGCTGTAGAACTGAAAGCTCTCGTTGTATCGCTCGTTGCGATAGTACACCGATGCGATGCGGTTGGCTAACACCGGGAGCGGAAGATCTGGAACGGATCGACCAAGACGAAAGATCTGCAACATGTGATGCAGCTCGTTCGTTTCGTCGCCTTCGATGTTGTAGATGCGCATCATCAGATAATGAAGCGCCGGATCGTTCGGCTCGCGATCCAGGCGAGATCGCACAAGGCCGCGGGCGTCGGTGAACATACCGGCCTCGGCAAGCTCGATGGCCCTTCCGCTCAGATCCTTCTTGCCGAAGAACATGAAGTATACGGCGATGCCTGCGGCGATCAGGACGGCGATTGCTATGATGACTGCGATGGCCATATCAGTGCGGAATAAAGGTGCTCCCCAGATTTCTCGGAATGCCGTCGAATTTCAGAATCGCCTGAATCGTAGAAAGCAGTTCCGTGCCGAGTCCGCGAAGGGCGCGGGCTTTGGATCGGCGCAGCTTGAAAAATGCGACCGGTCCGCCAGGGAATCGCAGCAAAATACGCATCTTATCAAACATGCCTTTGTAAGGCCAGTCCCAGAGCATGTATTCGTATTCGTATAAAGCCGCTTCTTCGGGGCGATCACCGGCGATCTTTACGAAATGCACGAAGGAGTGATTCTGAAGAGGTTTGATCGAGCCCACAAGTTCCAGAATCTTCGAGGCCTCCATATCGCAGGCACGAGCATGATAACGCTCGGCAAGGTCCATCTTATCGAGCATATCATGTACGGGGCGATCGACCGTAACAAGCGTGTCGCGTCCCGGTCCGCCTGGAAAGATCGTTTCGGATTCGGACTTCACGACCTGGCCGAGCTTCAGCCGATCACCCGGTCGTGCCGGATCGCGTTCATCGAGGATGCCGACAAGTCCGGCGTTCACGACGATATCGGGCTGCAGCTCTTCGAGCATCTTTTTCACGCGGCCGGGATGACGCACGCCCGGCCCCGTTGTGGCCGCATATAACCCCGGTTGCTGCCTTGATCTGTAGACGCGCAGATCCTTCTCGAACTCAAAGGGATGCTGATCGAGCAGGACGGAGAGTTCTTCTTTGATGCCGGTAAGAATAAGCAGAACCATGCAGGGCTTCCCTTCTCTCTTTCGGCATTTCGCGCCGCCTCGGAAGCCTTTTTCCTGGCCGCAGGCGATAGCCGGAATTGATCCGATCGATCAGACTGAGCCGGTCGCCTATCATCGCAGCCGTTGTTCCAGTTCGTCCAGCAGTGATTGAGCAAGGCGATCTTTTGCCATCGGGCCGAGCACCGTTTCGCGCCCCGCCCGATCAAATAGATGCAGCGTATTCTGCACGTCGCCAAAGCCGCTCCGATCTCGATAGACCTCGTTTCCGCAGATGAAGTCGGCGTTCTTTCGCTGCAGCTTTTCGAGGGCGTGTTCTTTCATATGTTCGGTTTCGGCGGCAAATCCGACGCGGATGCAGCGCTCAGGCGGATTCTCGCCGGCCGTTTTCAGAATGTCGATGGTCGGCCGCAGCTCGATCGTACGATGTGTTTCGCCGGGCTGCTTCTTGATCTTCTGGTCGGCCGGAGCAGCCGGCGTGTAATCAGCCGGAGCGGCCGCCATGATGAGCAGGCTATTCTTGCAGAGCGCTTTCAAGACGGCTTCCGCCATATCGGCTGTCGTGTCGACGGCCACGTTTCTCGCTCCGTCAAGCGTGCGGTATGCAGTATCACAGGATCCGGCAATATAGACGACGGCGGCAAAGCGGCTGAGGCCGTTTCGCGCGATCTCCCATCCGGTCTTGCCCGAAGATGCATTGGTTAAGAAGCGAACGGGGTCGATCCATTCCCGTGTCGGACCGGCGGCGACAATCAGCCGCATCTTAGAAAACTCAAATCGGGAAAAATCGTTTCGATCTGCCATGGAATCTCTCGATCACTTATTGCGGTCGCACGACGGGGCGTGCCTTGCCGATCTCATGCAGGCGCAGAATGGCCGCTTCAAGCACGGGCAGATCGGCCATCTTGCCGCGTCCTTCGTCGCCGCAGATCACCACGCCGCTCATAGGATCGACGATCTCGACACCGTCCTCTTTCAGCTGCCGCAGATTGCGCTGCACGGCCGGCGCCGAGTACATATTCGGATTCATCGCCGGCGCGATCATCACCGGGGCGTTCATCGCCAGATACGCCGAGCTCACCGTGTCATCGGCGATGCCCTGTGCCATCTTACCGATAATGTTAGCCGTCGCCGGAGCGACACAGAACACCGAGGCCTCGTTTTTCACGTCGATATGCAGCATGCCTTCTTCCCAGTCGTCGACGATGACCTTCTTGCCTGTAAGCGCCTCGAAGGTAACGGGGCCGACAAAGCGCGTCGCATTGCGCGTCATCATCACACGCACGGGAATGCCCTGCTTTGTAAGCGAGCGTACAAGCTCGCAGATGCGAAAGGCGGCGATGCTGCCCGTGACGGCGATAACGGGATGTTTTTCTTCTCGGTTCATATCTTCTCGCCTCGTATTAGCCCGATTTTCAGGTCGGCGCTATGCCTCTTTATTCGGAGCCTGCGTCGATTTGTTTCCCGAATCCTGTGCGAAGAAACAGGCGGTCGAGCTCGGCGCGCGTAAAACGTAGCACCGTCGGACGGCCATGCGGACAGCGCGAAGGCTGCTCGCATTCGCCCAGCTGACGCAGTATGCCCGAGATGATCTCGGGCGAAAGAATATCGTTCTTTTTAACGGAGGCCTTGCAGGCCTTCATCGCCGCGTATTCGTCGTAGACTCGTACCAGATCCTCTCCACCGCTCAGTCGCTCGATGGCATGTTCGACCAGCTCCTTCTCTTCGCCCGGTTCGAGAAAATCGGGCGCCTCACGCAGAACGAGCTGCCCCGGGCCGAGCTCTTCAAGCACGAATCCGGCCTGGAGCAGACGTTCCTGCTGCGAAAGGATCTGCTCGGCCTCCTGTGCGTCGTAGTCGAGTGCAATGGGATGCAGAAGGATCTGTCGCTGGAATCGTCGCGCCTCAAGCTCGCGCCGCTTCTTCTCGAAGTTGATGCGCTCATGTGCCGTATGCTGATCGATCAGATAAAACTCGTTCTCGCCTTCGGCCAGGATATACGTACCGAAGATGACACCAAAATGTCGGATGGGCACAAACGATCGCTTTGTGGTCGTCTCGGGCGGTCGTACCGGATACGCTCGCTCTTCGCGTACCGACATACCCGCCGAAAGCAGTTCATCGACGGGATACAGAAGCGGCGCCGGGGAGGCGCCTTCGCGCAGCTGCTCTCGAAACGCCGCTGTGCGATCCGTCTGTGATGGCGAACCGGGATGATAGCTCGAAGGGAATCTGCCAGACGAATCCGGGGACAAAAACGGTGACGAGCCCTGACTTTCCGGTTCGTCGGTCACATAGCGGCTTTCGTCGTCGCTTTTGCCTCGCAGAAACGGCAGCGGGGTGTCGGGAAAAAGGGCTCGCTGACAGGCCGCCATGATCAGTCCGTGAAGCAGCGCCTCATCGGTTAACCTCACCTCTTTTTTCGTCGGATGCACGTTTACGTCGAGCCGCGTCGAATCGACCTCAAGATTGAGAAAGAAGATCGGCTTGCCGCCGTCTGGAATCAGTTCGCCGTAGGCCTTGCGAACGAAGAAAGGCAGGTGCCGTATGTCAACCGGACGTCGATTCACCGTCGTGAACTGACGGTCGGCCTGGCTGCGATAGGAGCGATCGTCGCCGATAAAGCCCGTAAGAACGAGGGCGTCACGTCGCTCTTCGACGTAAAGCAGGCGTGCGGCAAAGTCAGGTCCATAAACCGTGGCGATACGGGAGCGCAGATCGTTATCCGACGGCAGGTTAAAGATGGGTTTTCCGTCTCTGTAATACTCAAGATGCAGCTCTGGAGCGGCGAAGGCGAGACGCAGAAGCTCTTTATGTATGGCCGTGTCTTCGCTGCGTTCGCTTTTCAGGAACTTGCGTCGCGCCGGCGTCGTATAGAAAAGCTCCTGAACATGAATGCCCGTGCCCTCCGTCGGCGCATCGATACGATGCTCTTCGATAGTGCCTCCGCGCGCGCGTAGAAGGCCGCCCGTATCGGCGCCGGCATGAGTGCTGCGGATTTCGAGATAACTGACCGAGCTGATGGCCGCGAGAGCCTCGCCGCGAAAACCGTAGCTGAGAATGTGTTCGAGATCATCAAGCGATTCGATCTTCGAGGTCGCATGTCGTTCGACGGCAAGAGGCAGCTCTTCGAAAGGAATCCCGGAGCCGTTATCGCGAATCAGAATGGACTGCATGCCTCCGGCCTGCGTCTCTACGATGACATGTGTGGCGCCGGCGTCGATGGAGTTCTCGACCAGCTCCTTGACCACCGAGGCCGGTCGCTCGACGACCTCGCCGGCGGCGATGCGATCGACGAGCACGGAGGGAAGCTTGCGAATGCCGGCCATAGTGCCATTCGGGTCTGCGGCGCTGAAAGGCCAATCCACTTTTTTGATGACCGCATGCAGGCGGACGCTACGGTGTGTCATGTTCTATACGCGCATGCCCTTTCTGGTCGGAGCCGCTCTTCACCTGCTCTTTCTTTTCACTCGCATGAGCATTACACAGTGGCGCTGTGTGGCCGATGATTGCAGCGGCCTGTTCTTTGCCGACTTTCCGATCAGCCTCATCTACCTTGCCTTTCCCGACGGAGTGCTGATCGTCTTCTCGCTTCTTTTTGGAACGTTGCTCTGGGGATTGTACGGTCTTGCCGTCTCGGCGCTTTTAAACAGGCTTTTCGGCGAACATACCTGAGATGGCCCCGAGCAAGATCAACGCGGCGCTTATCGGGCTCGGGCGCATCGGCTGGATGCTGGAATCCGACCCGTATCGATATCATCCGTGTACGCATGCGGGTTCGCTTCTGCACCCGACGCTTTCCAGTCGATTCCGTCTCGTCGCAGGTTGTGATATCGACGAAGAACGACGCATGCGCTTCGGCCGGTTTGCGAAGAAGCATGGACAGGATGTCGACGCCTTCGAGAGTATCGATGCGCTCGTCGGAGCCCTGCGCAAGAAGGAGTTAACCGTTGACCTGGCCGTGCTGGCGACGGGCCCCGATTCTCATCCGGAGCTTTTTCGCCGGCTGCTTACCGTCGGAGTCCGTGACTTTCTCATCGAAAAGCCCGTCGCCCTGCATTCGAAGCAGGCAAGGCAGATGCTGCGCCTTGCCGAAAAACACGGAGCGACGGTGCGCGTGAACTTCGAGCGGCGGTACCATCCGGCGTATGCTCTTGTGCGAAAGTTGATCGATTCGCAGCGCTTCGGCGAGCTGCGCCATATTGAGGGACGTGTGCTTGCTCCGTCGTTGCGAAGGGATGCGCTTCTTGAAGATGCCGTTCACTGGATTGATCTTCTGCTCTGGTATGCGGGCGAGCCGATAGGCGTGCGCTCTTCGTTCCGGCTGGATGAAAAGCGGCGCGAGAAAGGATCGTTGCATGTCTTTCACTATGACGGCTTTGATGCCGTCCTGGAATCGGGCGGTATGCGGCGGTATTTTGAGTTCTTAATGCGACTCGATTTTGAGCGAGGCCGTGTGATTGCCGGCAACGACGGGCACTTCCACTTTGAGAGCAGGGCTTCGAGGCGGTATAAAGGCTTCTATGATCTTCAGCCCGTACCGGTCAGGCTTTCAAAAAAAGAGCAGACGATGAATCCCTGGCTTGAGCTCTATCGTGAGATTGCGGGAAAGGATGGTATGCGTTCGTCGTTAGAGCAGGCCGTGAAGGGCATTGAATGGATCGACCGATGCCGCCGCTTCAGCGGAAGCTGATACCGATGGCCTTGCAAGCCGCCGGGGCCGGATCGCTGACCTGCCATTCAGTACACGTCAGCATGTAAAGCTGCGATACGCAGAGATCAACGCTGGTGCGCGTCGCCTTGCCGAGAATAAACCCCGAAAGCGTATGTGTTGTACCGCATTCTGCATCGCGCAGCGCATACATCGAAAGGATTCGTAAATTGGCGTCGCCCGCATCGTACTTATCCGTATCATTCTCGGTGCATGAAACGGACATGACAGAAATGACAGCGACAGGAAACACTGCTCGAAACAGCCGATACAAGCCGGATCGGCGGCCACCGGAAGGTATGCCAGTCTGGGATCTTGCGGCCGACTGCAGCAGAGCAAGGAACATATTCCAACTCTGCATTTGAGGCCGAAAGGTCAACTTGAACGAGAAGGACGAGGAAGAAAGATGAAGGTCTGGTACGATGCTCGCATGCTCGGCTTCTCGGGCATTGGAACACAGGTGCAGCACACTCTTGCCGAGCTGTTTCAGCGCACAGATCCTGAAACCGTTCCGGTGGGCAATGCCGCCACGGTGCGAAGGTTCTTTCCTGAATTCGAAGGCCGTGTCGTCGAATTTGACGCTCCGATTTACAGCATCAAAGAACAGATCCGTTTTCCAGCTCCGGAAAAAGGTGCCATCTTGCATATTCCGCATTATGCGGCCCCCGTACGTCTTCTGTCGCGCTCCGTTGTCGTCGTGCATGATCTCATTCACCTGCAATCTGACGAGTTTGCAGCGCCTCATTTCAGAATGTATGCGCGCACGTTGCTGAATCGCGTGGCGGCAAAGGCGGCTGCCATCGTAACCGTATCGAACTATACGCGGGACTGTCTGCTCGAACGTTATCCTCAGGCGGCGGATCGCACGACGGTCATTCATAACGGCATCGATCATTCGCTTTTTTATCCGGCGACGGGTAAGGAGATGGCGCAGTTTCGCAAACGCTATGACCTGCCCGAGCAGTACATGCTCTGTGTCGGCATCGGGAAGCGGCATAAAAACGTCGATTTCTTAATACGGGCGCTTGCTCCGCTCTGGAAGAACTCAGGCACGGCGGGCAAGAAGGCGTCGCTCCTGCCTCTCGTCATCGGCGGCACAGGCGGAACGTTACCCGACTACGTGCAACAGGCCGTCAACGAGTCCGGCGTGCAGTCTCATATCATCGTTATGCCCCGTCTTGAGGAGCAGGAGCTACGGCCGCTGTATTCGGCGGCGAGTTGCCTGCTCATGCCGTCGCTGCTGGAGGGGTTCGGATTTCCCGTCGCCGAGGCCATGGCCTGCGGAACGCCCGTTTTATCGTCCAATCGCGCCTCGTTGCCCGAGATCGGCGAGAACGCCGCCCTGTACTTTGATCCTGTCGATGAAGAGGATTTGAGAGCAAAGTTGATGGAGCTTCTCAAGCGCCCTGCCCTGGCAGACCGTATGGCCATGCAGGGAGTGAAAAGGGCTTCCCGCTTCACGTGGGAAGAACACGTCGATCTTCTGACGGCGGTGTATCGTCGGCTTTCTGGTTAACTCAGATCGTTTCGAGCAGTCGTTCTTTCAGGCGATCCAATGGCTGGCCGGGTAACTCTTTGCGATTGTACTCGGCGATGGCAAGCTTGACCGAAAGACCGATATAGACGAGCGAAAGGGCGCCCTGTAAAGTGAAAGCGATCAACTGCAGCACGAAGCCGCCTTCCAGATAGGTACGCAGGAGATCGATGATCCAGTACAGTACCCACGAACTCAGAAGAAAAAGCCCTGAAAGAAGAAATCCCCGGTAAGCGGCGCTGCGATGCTCTTCTTTATGAAGGCCGATAAACCATGTAATAAGTAAGGGAAGAACGGCGATCGATCGCACGATATGCGGGTTCTCTTCAACACGGCGCACGGCAGTCAGAAAGAGAGGTCGTGCACGATCGAGAAGGGGCGCCGTTTTCGTTTTAAGCCCCGCGACCAGAGCGGCGAGGCGAGAGGCCTGTTTGGATTCAGAATTGTTTGATTTCATTTTTCTCTTCGCAGAATTTTTTGTACTCGGTCTCGTACTTCTTCGATAAAAGGCACGCTCCATCGTTCATCCATGATGGCGCGATAGGCGGCATAAGCCGAGCATCCAAGGTAGCCAAGAAGGGAAACGACCCAGAGTGCCTGTGATATCGGATTCAGGAACCGGTTTGCCCCGAACAGCCAGGATGTGAGCGGAAAGTTCTCAACGAACCATACGATCAGATAGATAACAACGATAGCAAGGTTGAGATCGCGGGCCTGTAAAGCATGAAAGCGGGTGAAGTCGTCGTCTTTCGTAATGGCGTAGGCCCATCCAAAGAGCGGTACATAGGCAATGGCAGCGGTGATCTCGTCTCCGTTGCCCGAGCCTTTCTTCAGGCTCTCCTGGATCTTGCGGATGCGATCTGACATAGGACCATCCGGAGAAGCTCGGAGTGGGAGGGATTCGAACCCTCGGTACGGAAACCCGTACGACAGTTTAGCAAACTGCTCCCTTCGGCCTCTCGGGCACCACTCCTGAATGCTTCGGAGAGAGTGGGATTCGAACCCACGGAGACTTGCGCCTCAACGGTTTTCAAGACCGCCGCCTTAAACCGCTCGGCCATCTCTCCGTCGTCCAGAGGCCGGTTTCAAAGTTTCCTGTCAACCAATAAGAATCAGACTGAGGCGCTCAATTCTTCTCGAGCGCCTCGACCTTCTTCTGCAATGCCTTGAGATCTCGCGACATCTGCGGTAGATTGCGAATCAGGAGGTTGTTACGGTGATGCGCCGTAATCGGCAGAAGCGGCGGCCCGCCTGCATATACGCCGGGCTTTTCGATGTTTTCGGTAACGGCGGCGCGCACGAGAAGGACGGTATCATCCGGAACGGTAATATGATCGAGCATGCCCGTCTGCCCGCTGCAGATGACGCGCTTGCCGAGCTTGCATGAACCGGCGATGCCCGTCATCGCCACCATGATCGTATCTTCGCCGATATCGCAGTTATGGGCGATATGACAGAAGTTATCGGTGATGACGCCGCTGCGGATCAGCGTGACGCCGTAAGCGGCTCTGTCGATACAGTTGTTGGCGCCGATCACACAACGCTCTTCAAGAACGACTATGCCCGTCTGTGGAATGCGATGATGTTTGCGCTGTGCATCCTGCGCGAAGCCGAAGCCTTCGCTGCCGATGACCGTGCTTGAGCGGATGATACAGTCTCGTCCGATCTGGCAGCCCCGCCCGATCGTCACGTTGGCGTGCAGAACGGTATTCTCACCGATGACGGCCTCAGCCTCGACGACCGTTCCGGCCATCACGACGCTGCCGGCCTGTAACTCAGCGCCGCGTCCGATGACGGCGTTGGGGCCGACGACGGCCGTATCGGCGATCTTCGCCTGCGGATGGATGACGGCAGACGGATGAATGCGACCCCACTCCTCCGTATCGCGAAAGTTCCAGTCGGCATACTGTTGTTTTAAAAGAGCGTGCGCAAGGTTAACGTTATCGGCGACAAGGCATGGTCTGTCGATCGGCGCCCCGGCGATCTTTGCGGCGACGACGATGGCCGTCGCCTTGCTTGTAAGGGCCGTATTCAGATATTCCTGCGTAGAAGCGAAGGTTATGTCGCCCGAGCCGCAATGCTCCGCTGCATTGATGCCCGTAACGGTGGCGTTCTCCCCCCGGAGTTCTGCTTTCACGCCTCTGGAATTCAGAAAATCCGACATTTCCTTCAGCGTGACCGATGTATTTGTATTCATAGATACCGAATCTCAGAAGGGTCGCTTTATCTTCAATCCCGTTTCACCGGCAGGATTCACGATATCAGCCGCTTCTTTCCCTCGATAAAGTCGACCAGAACGAAGTGATCGAGCTTCGACGGATGCGGATAAAAAACGCGTCCCTGCGTATTCTTCACAAACTCTTCGACAAAAGGACGTTCGTCGAAGAACGTGAAGCCCCATTCGGGCGTGAGCAGGAATGTGTTGATCGTGACGCCTGCCTCGGTGCAGGCCCGGGCCTCTTTCAAGGCGAAATCGAAATCGGCCGGCGATGGCGGATAGTTGATGTGCAGCTTGTTCTCTTCGAAATGCGCCGTTGGTACGCCATCCGTTATAAGAATGATCTGCTTGTTCTTGGTTTCTTTTCCTCCAAGCAGCTGGCGACATAAGGCCAGGCCGCGCTGCAGATTCGTGAAATAGAGCGGGATGCCCTGATAGGGATCTTTCTTCTGCTGCAAAGCGCGCGCCGCCATATCAAATCGCAGGCGTATATGCGGATCAAAGATCGTAACGGGAAACGGTTGCAATGACGGAATATCGGACGGGCGATACACCTGCGCCGTCGTTCCGAATCCGACGATGAGCAGGCGGTCTTCTCGGTATTCGTCTCTGATCAGGGATTCAAGGGCGAGAACCATCTTCTTCGCGTTATAAAATCGGTCGGAGCGCTGCATCGAGCCCGACATATCAAGCAATACGGCGGTGGCGCTTTTCGCCTGTCCGCGGGAGCGAAAGATTTCGAGATCACGAAAGCCCGGTCGCGGCTGCCCTGTTCGGATAACGGCATTGATGATGCTCGCCGCCGGATCAAGGTTACTGATGTTATCGCCCATCTCATAGCTGCGGCTGATCGGAGTGATCTGTTCGCCGTCGCTCTCTTCGGGCGAGATCAGCGATCCGCCCGAGTCGTCCTGTTTTAGATTGCGAAAGATCTCTTCAAGGGCGCGCCTTCCGATGCGACGAATGGATTGAGGCGAAAGTTGCAATTCGCCGGCCTCATCGCGCACGACCTGCCCCTGTTTCTCGAGCAGCTCGGCAAGGTGATCGAAGATGCGTTGCCGGCGTTCGAGAAATTCCTCGTAGGACTCGGGCCCGAGCAGCTCGGCAAGGCGTTCGAGATTGAACTGGAAGAGATCGCCGTTCTGCATCGCCGTCTGCAGATTCTTGCGCAGCTCTTCAAGCTGTTCAAGGGCGTCGATGATCTCGATGGCGGTCTTTCGGTCCACGTCCTCCGTGCCGCGAAACGGAAAGCGACGCATCGCCCCGTCGATACGGTTGCGATCTTCAAGCGCCTTAAGTAGAGCGTTATAGTCCCGGTGGCGGATCTGCTGATCTTTTACAAGATCCCACTTCATCTGAAAGATGCGGTCATGGGAGCGGTCAGCGAGGGCCTGCTCGAATTCCGGTTTGCGCGAGGCGTCCTTCCCGGGTTTCAGCTGCTCAAGAACGCTTTTTCCTTCGCGGTCGACGTCGCGATCCGTGTCGCCAAGGGCGCCGTCGAGCCGGTAGCGTTCCAGCAGTTCGCTCTGCTGCTCTTCGATCTGCTTGATGAAGCCGCCGAGCAGATCGTCCATGCCACCCTCTTTTAAAAAAAGGTTTACGGGCAGGCCTCGACTAATCAGTTCATTCAGAGCATCTTCGAGGGCGATGTCATGTTTCATCAGAAGCTCGGAAAGGATCGACATCAGTCGGTCTGTGTTCCAGCCTTCGGGATCAGGACCGGGCTCGTAAGGTCCATAGCGATGCGTGATCATGGTACTGCGACTCCTGACTTATAATATACACAAAGCGATCGGAACGGACCGTCGTTACCGCCCCGAACGCGTCGCCGAAATTCTGCATCAATCGGGCGCCGACATCCTCTGTTTGCAAGAAGTCGATTTCAGCGTGCCGCGCTCCCACAACGACGACCTGGCCCACCGTCTTGCCGAGGCGCTTGGATTCCACTGCTCCCTGGGTCTCAACGTTTTCTTAAAACGCGGCGCCTACGGAAATGCAATCCTTTCGAAATATCCAATCGTGCACACTGAGAACCTCAATATCACCTGGGGCATCAAAAAGGCGCGCGGATGCCTGATGTCGCGCATCGAAACGCCTGCCGGCGACGTGGCCGTGCTCAACATGCACCTCGGTCTTGCCGGATTCGAGCGCATCCGGCAGGTGCGCATGATCCTTGAAAGCTCCTTTCTGCAAACCGTGCAGAGCCTGCCTACCGTGATCGTCGGCGACACAAACGACCGGGCGGAAAAGGTCGATCGGCTCTTTAACCGAAAGGGCTATATCGATACGTCAAGCGTCCGCGTGAAGCCCGCTGTGGCGAAAAAAACCGTGCAGCTGCCCGACTGGCGTAAATTAAAGAATATAAAAGATATTAAAGAAATCCGCAGCCTGGGCATCCCCGTCGATTTGCAGACCTTTCCGTCTTATTCCCCGTTTCCGCTTATCAGAATCGACAAGGTATTTGTAAATAATCGTTTCGAAATCCGGGCGCATGAAGTCATCCGCAACGGACACACGCGCATCGCCTCGGATCATCTGCCCGTGCAGGTCGATTTACACGTTCTTTGAAACCGACATCCGACCTGCTACGAAATACGGACGAGCTGCAACGGCAAAAAGAATTGCCGTGAGACATCAGTTCAATTACTGTACGGCTCAGTGATTATGACATACATAATCAGGAGGAACTCTCTAAGACTATGACCTGGCTCAAGCGGATATTTCTGTTCGGAATCGTAAACCTGTTGATCGTCGTTACGATCTCCGTTCTCACCTCTGTTTTCGGATTGCAGCCCCGTCTAACAGCGAGCGGCTATGACCCTATGTCGCTGGCGATCTTCTGCCTCATGTGGGGTATGGGCGGAGCGTTTATCTCGCTCGGTCTTTCCCGTATCATGGCGAAGATGATGATGGGCGTGCAGGTCGTTCAACCGAACGATGCGCAATTCGGCGGTCTGGTCCAGCGCGTGCATGGCCTTGCCCGTAAGGCCGGCCTGAAGACCATGCCCGAAGTCGGCGTCTACGAAAGCCCCGAACTGAACGCCTTTGCAACAGGGCCGACGAAGAACCGTTCCCTGGTCGCCGTATCGACGGGCCTTCTAAGTCGCATGGATGCCGATGCCGTCGACGGAGTTCTCGGCCATGAGATCGCTCATATTGCAAACGGCGATATGGTGACGATGACCCTTGTTCAGGGCATCGTGAACGCCTTCGTTATGTTCATCGCCCGCATCATCGCCTTCGCCGTCGGCAGCTTCATCAAAGAGGATAGCCTGCGTTATATCGCACGATTCGCCGTAACGATCGTCCTTGAGATCGCCCTCAGCTTCCTTGGCATGATCGTCGTGGGATACTTCTCGAGAATGCGCGAGTATCGTGCCGACAACGGCGGAGCGAAACTTGCCGGTCGCGATAAGATGATCCGTGCCCTTGAAAGCCTGAAGGCCGCTTATGAGATTCGCGACGAGAACCAGCCTGAATCGCTGGCCACGCTCAAGATCTCGGGTAAATCAGGCGGACTGATGGCGCTGATGTCCACGCATCCGCCGCTGGACGAGCGTATTGCTAAACTGCGCACGGCTCCCATTCTGTAAGGACTTGATGAGGAGTGAACCCGTGAGCAAAACACGGGTTCACTCCTTTACAGAGGAGACTGCAACTGCTAACCTTTCAGAATCTTCTTGAATTGCAGAACACGAGCTGCCAGTGTTGGCCGGTGCAGCAGCCGTGCTCCTGTCGAACATAGAATCCGGAGCAACAACTCCGATTTCGCCGGACGTAGCAACCCTTGTATATTTTCTGATGGGATGAATGAGCAGCGGCCGGAAAAGATCATTCATATCGGAATTTTTCGATTCTGAAAACTTGAAAAAGGGCGTGAGATAGATTCCATGGGATTTCGGATAGTGAGCAAAGTCTTCGAGTTGTGCTGGTTGCTCACCCAGTGACCAATTAAAAGAAAGCTATTTGGAAAGAAAATCGAGCGATGAGTGTCCGGCAAAAGAAATGGGATCATCGAAATCCATCGGACAGAATTGAAGAACCTAATAGTCGTCCTTCTTTAAATCATCACCCAGAAAGAGATAACCGTAGCTAAAACCATCGACTCCCATGGTGGCGAATTCAAAGAATCGCACGTTCATTCCAGGCCGAACCGTCGTTTCCTGCTACCCGTTCAAGGCAACGTCCGGATTTACTACAATAACGACATAGAACAGCTCTGCGTGAATCTTTGGTTAGTCACCTTCCGTTTTCTTGGTTTTTCCGCACCTTCGCGTTTCGAAGGGTTCTTCGTATAGGTTGCTATCTAACAGGTCGAGCTATTTCACCATCCGGAAATCTTTATGCTTGCACCACATTAACATAAGCTCAGAGCTCAATATGCTTGAATCGTAGTAGGAAATATGTCCTGGATGGCTCAGTAAGCGGTCATCGTTTGTAAAGACGTTAAGATAAGTTCCGAAGTCGATGTAACCATGGAATCGATCAGCAAGGGCAATGCAGAGATCGCATAGAATGGTATGGTCGATGCCTTGATTGCATCCTGCTGCAAGAATGACCTGGTCTTTCGGTGACCATCCGATCAGAAACTGTAAATCCTCATATTCTTCACATTCCGTATCGTACTGCCAGCCGAAATCGAGAAGAAACGGCCTTTCTTTGATCCAGAAATCTTTTTTCACCCGCTGTTCAGAGAGTGAATCAATAAGGGATTCAATGGCGGATTGATAAATCGATTCAATTTCAAATGAGAGAAGTATACTGGCAGAAGGCCCCATGGTGATATTCCTTTCCAGCCCTGCAATAGTCAATTGACTTTATTCAATCGGCGAGATTATCCATGAAAAGAGCAATGGCTATTCCGAACAGGGATCGATTCATCGAATAGATAATTTCTGATGCCGAATTCCTGCAGATAGTCTTTTTCTCTGCTCAGCGGAATGGAAGTGTTTTTTTTTATAAAGGACTTGTAGTAGTTTGGTTTCTCTGGTACGCCGTCCCGCTTTAGCAGCCCTGCACTACAATTTCAAACTCTCCGCTATCTGAATAGAACAGGTACAATGAACCGGCATCTCCCCACATAAAAGGAGCATTATCAAAATCGTTGAGCTGTAATAGTAGCTTCATATTACTTGGTGTGTCCTCTCCTTGAACCCAGACAGGCCAACCGCCTATGTGCGAGGATTCGGAAGGCCAGGCATCAAGAAGATCCAGTGCATCACTGTATAGCTCCCATATTTCCATGTACAGGGGATCGTCCGCTGTTAATTCTTCGCTATATTGAATGTCGGGACAGGAAACCAGGAGGGCATCGGCATTGTCCATAACCGGAAGGGTGTTTCACGTCTCGCCTTTTGAGATTAAATAAGTCCTTCCCGGAGCGGCGATGGCAGGAATTGTATTCGATAGGCGCACAACAGCGCTTCCGCTTTTAATACCCACTGTACTGTATGGATTGCATTCAAAACAGTAATGGAAGTCTAAGAAATCAGCAGGTCTCCTGATTTCTTTAAATTCGTGAAAGTTGATCTGACAGTCGAATGTGAGGTTTTTGCCACAGACTCCGCATGAAGGAGCTGAAGCTAAAGCCGGCTTCCCACCCAGTCTTGTGAACCCGGGTCCAGGGGGATTGGGAACACTATCGCCGATTGTTAACTCCGTTGTGATTCTTGTGTGGTTTTCAAGATATAGAGGAAATATCGTCGATATCCATGCTCATCGGTAACTCCATCGATTTTCCATACGGAATGCTTGTTGAAAATTACTGAAAGTAATCGCTGCGTATTTATATAGACGGATATTGTGTGCATCTCCTCGGTTAACCGACGTTTGCCACAGCGAAGGATCGAGGTCGGAGCGATCATTATGTACCGGGCCGGTGAGCTTTTCGCCGTGCACGGACTTCGATATTGCTCATTTAATCATTTGCCGATCTGTACTGCAACGACTTTGAATGTCTTCTTCTTCCTTCTGTATAAGCTGCATCTCTTCTTTAATCGATTTTTTCACATCTTCGTATCTCTTACGCATGTTATCAGCCATATTATCGCCCATCTTATCGATAACATACTGAAGCAGTTCTAATCGGTCCTCGAGTCGGCGTTTGCGATTTGAATAGACGAGATTTATCTCGGAGGCAGTGACCGAGCAGGTGAGAATGCGTTCAGTAATATCCTTTATGCGTGCAGTTAACGCTGCCTGATCCATCTGCTCTTTTGCTGTAAGCCTTCTGGGTATGAGGGTGTTGTTCGGGAATTTCTTCTGCATGGACTCAAATTGGATCATCTGAGAATCGGTGTACCTGTATCCGGTTTGTGGATTGATAGGGTTTGAATTGGTAGCAGGCTCTATGATTATGTAGTCCGCTTTATCGTCCGATTCTGAAAATTCAGAGCTAATAGTGAATTCACTGCCCGTCTGATTGCGAGCAGCAGAAGTGCGTAAATGCAGTATAGAACCGCCTCGTTCAACGGTCAGAAGGGCGATCTTTCCGGAGCAGAAGCCGCTCAGATGAATCCATTCAGTGATCAGAAAAGGACTGGAAAATCTATCGGATGATTCAGGGTACTTGATGGATACATGATCGACAGCTCGCAGGATGTCCTGGCCACGGACTCCCATGGCATGGAGAACGGAAGAAGAGTGAACGCTTTGAAATCGGATGCCGGTTGCGCCTGATTTCGGATCATATTTGTATTCTGGAGCAGCTTCAGAAATCCCTTCATCACGCTGACAGAAGCCTTCTATTGTTTCTCTGGAGAAAACATGGGCCGCATCTGGTTTTGCCGGGATGACTTTCTGTGGCTGTTTGCAGAATACTATGAGCACAAAGAGCAGATAGGAAAATGAAATTATCTTTCTATGCATGTTAATTTGTTATCTCTTCTAATAGATCGTTTATTAACTCTAATGGAGAGTTATAGTTTGTGTTGCTTTTTCTTTTTATATTGAATCCCATTCTATTATACCCTGTTTAAAAAATGAAGCCTAACGAAATAGGTTTCACGAAGTTGGCCGCAGGCCAATTTGCCGAAGCCCGACGCCATAGCCGAACCTATTATCTCTCCCCAAATAGTTCGGCGTTTATGGCGCGACCGAAGGGAGAGGGCGAGGCCAAGCCGGGGTTTACCCCGGCGCAGTGTGAAACCGAAAGTTATTCGCAGTGGTCGGTTACACAATTGTAGTGTCACGTATATATATACTTAAAGCAATTAATGCTTCAGATCTGGATGTAAAATCTTTGCATATTTCACTTTGTTTTCTTCCATTCTTCTTTACAATTAAAGAATTTTTTTTCGCATCAATTGAAGCTTGGTAAAAATCTTTGCCATTAGCGCCGCTCCATTCTGAATCTGAAATTTGAATCCAGTCTATATTGAATCTAAGTCTATCAAGACTTTGTCCAAATTCTTGTACGGTTTTGTATCTTATACTTGGATCAGAGTGGCAGGCCTTTTTTATAATTCGTTGTATTGAATTCGGGATATGGGATTTAAATCCTACAGTTTGAATTAGTTTTCCTTGCTCAACTATTGTGTTAAAATTTGGAATTGCACTAGTAACGGCTTTCCAATTAGAAATATTTGATACGGCTCTGTATAGAGTTATACCTGCAGCAAAAATATCAGATTGGATATTTGTTTGTCCGGACAAGAAAAATTCAGGAGGCAAATGGGTTATGTATCCTTTTCCAGATCCATAATTTTTTGAGAATTCTCCAGGATTAGTTGCTAAACCGAAATCAGATAACTTTGGGGTGCCTGGAGCTAAGAGAATATTAGCTGGTTTAATATCTCGATGAAGAAAGCCTTGTGAATGGGCATGTTCAAGTCCTATTAAAGACCCTCTAATGTATTTTATTGATTCCTGTACTGAGATCCACCTGTCATTAAGAGCAGTTTCTAATGATCCTTCTGGAATAAATTCAAGATCTAAAACTACTTTAGGCTGTCCGGCAACATTGAAAATATTCGCCTCATTTATTGTAACAATATGCTTATGATTGCATCGGTTTTGGATTTGAGCTTCTTTTAGCGATGATAAAAAATTTGTGGGATTACTGGAGGTTATAACTTTAATTGCTTTTTCAGTACCTAAGGCTCTATCAAAAGCTTGATATACTTGTCCAAAATTACCACTTCCAAGTGGTTTGATAATTTGGTATTTTTCAATGGTTACAGGATGTGACATAGATTATTATAGCTCGAACCAGGCAGCTAGAATTGCATTCTTTTGATTGTCATTCCAGTAAGGAGGATTTTTACCAAAAATAGTGTCACAATAATTATACATATTATCATCTTTAGATAAACCAATTTTACTGCAAACATAAGCAGGAGGTGTATACTCGCGAATTTCTATTCTATTTTGAAAAGCTAATAAATTTAGTATTCCGAGGGGAAATGAAGATGTGAATAATTGATCCTTTTTAGGGCTCAAAGGCAACCGGTAAGAAACTTTTTGAGGTGTATGCGTTGTAATTAATTGCCTAAATTGAGAATCATACCAATCCATGAGGGCTGGAACATTACTAGAATCGATTGTAACCAAACGGCCTTTTTCCACTAATATCGGAGATTGCTTAGTTCCTTCCAATACGCTATAAAAAAATTGATCTTTTAATAAATTGATACCTAGTATTTTCATATGTTTTTCCTGATTTTCGACCATTGCGAATAACTATTATTATAGGCATTCGTTTAATCGTTTCATTTCAGTGTTATCCGCTCTCTTCCGTATTCCGCTCATGCAGCGAACCTGCCCTTCTCGCGCATTAAACGCATTCGCCTCTTCCCGATTACCCGCATTCACATAATCCAGCAATCTTCCGCATTACACGCAGGTTGGTCGACTGAGCACTCCTGTACTCCCCGCTCTGGAAAATCACAGACCGTTCTATTCTGCTCTGACAGATCTGTAAGCCCTCGATCTGCCGTGTCAAATATAATTTGCCGTCCAGGTCTGATAGTGAAACGCTGGCCTCCCCCTTCCCATTCATGTATTCGTTCAACTTCTGCGTAATCCGGTATAGCTCCGACGTCTCTTCTGTCGTCAGAGCCGCATACGTTTACTTTTGTAGTGCAAGCATGATGCGCAGAATGGCCGACTTCATCCTCTGAGCCTTGCGCGTCGGCCATCAGATCGCCCTTAGCTTCCCTGGCACGATCGTCGTCGGCTATTTCTCGAGAATGCGCGAGTATAGCGTTGATAACGGTGGAGCTAAACTTGCCGGCCGCGATCCGTACCCTGGAAAGCCTGAAGGCCGCCTATGAGATTCGCTATGTAGCGCTCGGATTGGGCTGCGACCCACAACGATGCGAGTAAGCCGTCAGTGCGGTCTATAAGATCCGAGAAATCAGCCGCGTAATGAGTGGATACAGGGTGGCTGCTCCGATCAGACCGGCGAGAATCCAGCGTGTCTGCGTGGTAATGTCATTGTGCAACCCGGCAATCCTTGCATGCAGACCGGAGATGTCTTTATGAAGCCCCGATATCTGCTTCTGAACATCGGCGAAGTCTGCCTTCATTTCGGCGCGCAGCTCGGCAATCTCGAGTCGAACGCCCGCAATTTCTTTTTCAAGTGATTTTTCGTAGGACAGCGCCGACATCTGGATCACCTCGTCTCTCTGAACAGAGAAAGAAGAGGAAAGAAAGTCAACAAATTTCGGTGGCCGAGGGGAGTGATATTCGCAGAGCGCGTGTTGCCTTTTGCAGTGCGATGATGCCGAAGAGATTACGGCAAATAGGTTTCCTGCTCTTTTAGCAGAGATAATAGCTTTTTATCAAGAGTCCAGATTCTGGCTGACCGCCTGCGACATTCATGGACTAAAACCGCATCTGTGAGTCCTACTCCTCGGGAATAGAATTTCTTTTCGTAAGAAAGATATCCGCCCTCAATAATCCCTCTTTCGCTTTCTGAGTCAGACAGGACATCCCAGTAGTTCAACACAAGATCGGCTTCTTTTTTGTTGCGACAGCCCTGCAATAGCTCCGCAAATATCAGAGAGTGTGCGATGATATCGCCAGATTCCAGTCGCTTCTTTAAATCTGTGAATACAGGGTCTTTTGCTTTGAAGAATTCGATCCAGACGGAAGTATCTACAAGAATCATCGTGACTTCCGATTCAGCTTTCGGACCTCTGCGGCCGAATAGCTATCGTTAAAGGTGAGCGGTGCTCTGGCGACCTTTTCGTTCAGTTTCTTTATCCTGGTTATCTTCAGCCATTCGGTTAGAGCCAGATGCAGAGACTCTGTGATATTCTTACCGCCAGACATTGTCTGAACATCGCGAACCAGTTCATCCGGAAGAATGGCCGTAACTTTCATACGATTCAGGATACGATACTGCATCGTATTCGTCAAGGGCAAATAAGGGCTAACTGGATGAGTCGGTGTAGATTTGCAGTGAGCCGAGCGAGTCCGGCCATCAGAGCGGCCCTAAATTCGAGCGCCCGCGCATTCTGCGCACTGCGAAACCGGCACCCAGAAATATCACGATGGCGCCCGCTGCCGTGGCTATCAAGATACCGCGCCCATCAATGAGAACAAGAGTATCGAGAGGAACGATTCCCGACTGCCAGAAGGTCCACTGACCGCCTATCTCTCTTGCGAGGCTGATGGATCCTGTTTCAAGGACGATGATGCCGTCGCCGTTAGCCGGATTGATGCGCGCCGTCGTGTTTATCGCCGGAAAGTTAGCCCCGTCATGGCCGATGATATAGCTTCCGGTACCGTCCGGAGCATACAGCGTAGGGCCTGCACCCCAGACAGGCAGGCCGTAAAGAAAGGCGATCGGTTTGTGCATGGCTGCAAGCGTTGTCGGCATAAGCACGCCCCGTCCCGGTACGCTGTCGTCTGATCCGGGGACGTGTGCTTGCAGGAATCGCGTCAGGTCTGCGGCCGACGTATACAATGAGGCAGCACCGAGCGCCGAGAACCTGTAATGAAGCGCTAACGATCCATCGGGCCCGTAAAAATCAACCAGGTGCGCGGAATCGGGATCGACGAAGGTCGATTGTGTCATGCCAAGAGGCCGCAGTACGGCGCGTTGCATGTAGGTGTTGAACGGCTCCCGCGTCACCTCTTCAATGAGAAGCTGAAGGATCAAATATCCGCCTCCTGAATAACGCCAGTGCGATCCAGGTCTGGCGCCGACACGCACGGCACCGTCGGCTCCCGGCATGGCATCTGTTGTGTGTGTGAGTTCTTGCTCGATTGAGGGTGGTTCCTGATTCGGTGGAAAACCCTGAAAACCCAGGCCGTCTGTTAACCCTGCCGTATGAGCGAGTAATCGGCGTACCGTAACGGCGTTATTGTCGAACGAGCTTTCTGGAAGATGCCAGCGCGTCAGGTAACGTGAAACGGGAGCATCGAGATCGATGCGATTCTGCTCGACAAGCGTCATCACACCCCAGGCGGTCACCCACTTGCTGAGAGAGGCGACCTGAAAGAGCGATCGGTCGTTAACAGGCCGCCCGTGCGAGGCAAAATAGGATTCTTTGACGCGGCCCTCCTGAATGAGCACGATGGCGATGTTGCCGCGTGATTGGTCTTTATAGCGGCTTTCAGCCCAGTGCAAAAAGGCGGCCGTATCGTTTATCTCGGGAGGCGATGGTCGAAACCAGCCTTCTCTGGCGGCAAAGACGACCAGGGCCATCCAGCAGGCGACGGCGATCAGAGCGCCTGATGCGATTGCGAACCAGCGTTTCATGCGTTTGCGGAATCGGAACGAGCGAAAATATAGGAAATCGGGTACATAGCGCTTTTTTCTATCATGCGTTCAAGTTCGGAGCAATTTTTTTGATAATCTTATCTTCGATTTGCGTTTTTCTTCTGTCAACCGCAAGATTTGAAGAGAAGCAATTTGTACACGCCCCATCCTCGCGAAAGACCTTCTTGTTCCACGCACAGAGATACTGAAAATACACCGTCTCACCTTCTAAGAGATCGGGAACAGTGGTTCGAAACCCCCGTTGTGAGCGGTGAGTAAAGGAAAGGAAATCATCATCCTGAAATCCTAAAACACTCGAAAACCGCGCTGGCATATGATCATTGTGCTGGCTCCGGATTTCTAATGCCTCACCGTCTTCTGTGCCGATGTGCAAGATGTGAGTATTATTTTCCATGGCGATACAATCGAGAAATTGTCCCGTGTGGGGGGCAGCGGAAATGACGGAGTCCGGATTCTTCCCTTTCATTCCGGTCGTAATTTGTAAGTTCTCCGGCATACTGCCTCTTTTGCTTATGTAATAGGACCAGCCTGATGAACCGTCGATGGTATCTCCGTCCGGTAAACTGAGATCATCCAGACTGTATTCGAAGAGATTGATTGCAAAAGAGCCGGTCTCGATTCTTGCAGCTCTATCCTGGACTTTTACTGAAGCGATGATCGGCGCGCTAATCCGCGTATACAAGATACCCATCGGGATGCTTCGATTGCGCCAGTAATTTTTCATAGCTTTATCATGAAGCCTTCGCGGCCGCGTAGTCCATATCCTGTCGGTTCGGTTTCGCTGATTTCACTCGTGTGATGCCAGAATCAATTATCACTCGATTCTGCCTGTTTTCCAGTTGAAGCTTTTTTTATGATTCCTGAGGTCGTCGGTGATCAGAGCCCAGAGACCTGAATAGCCGGATTGAAAATAGTACAACGAATCGCCTGAGATGCCGACGATGCTTAATCCACCGGAATCTGTGCTGTCGATTTCCGTCTTTTCGACCTGCCATCGCCTGTTGGCGATTCTTACTTCTATCGCTTCGGGATCACCGCAGGCCCAGTAAATTGCTGAAATCTCGATCGATTTCTCGCCGCATATAATGATGGCCCTATAATGCTTTCCTTCACGGCCTTCACATTGACTCGGTACCGATAAGAGCTTTTCGGAATAGGAAGGTTTTTCGCATTGTATGGTTGGGTATCCTTCCAGAGTCTGAATAGATTTCGGGTGGTTGCAGGCCAGCAATACGAAAAGGAGGAGAAGTGGTTTTCTCATAAAAGACCTTGCCGGAGTTCAAAAAGACCACGGGCAAGGTCTTTCTGTTAAATGCATTATTTAAATCGAGCACTTTTTTTCTTTGACATTGCAATCCTTCGAAGCGTCGTTTTGCAATAACGAATTGGTTTTCGATGGTTGCGTCCTCATTGTGATGCGCCTAAAGCCCTGATTCCACCATACTGCGGATCTTCACAGCCTTTTCGAAATGATCAAGCCTGTGAAGCATGATCCACCACGTAGCAGCTTCCATGAGAAGCTCCGGATCATCATTCCTGTTTGCGAAAAAGGCATAGAACGAGAGGCCAACACCTTCGCCCTTTTCCTGTATTTTACGGGTGCAGACGTCAATAATTGTTTTTCTAAGGTTTGGTCGCATTTTTTTGGGGATGAGTTAGATGATAGGCCTCAGGTTCCAGGGAACAGCATATGCCGTAAACGGCAAGCCTATCTGACAGCCTCCTCCGAAACAACTGCTTCTACTGCCCTGCCTTCCGCTCCATGGCCTCGTTCAACTTTTCTGTAATACGGTAGAGTTCTTGCGCTTCAAGCTCAGTCAGAGCGGTGTAGGTTTCACGTTGCAGCGCAAGCATGATACGCAGGATGGCCGGCTTCATTTTCTTCGCCTTCTGTGTTGGACTGAGCACGATCGATCTACCATCGGTCGTGGATTTCGTAGAAGTCAGGTATTGCTGTTCGATGAGTTTACGAACGAGCACCGTCACCGTCGGCTTTGTGCGCTGGATCTGACTGGCGATTTCTGTCGGGGTCAGCCCCGGCCTGCGCAATAGAAACGACAGAATTTCGAGATGGGAGCGCGTCAGTCCGGTCAGGCCTTTTTCGTGCATCATGGCCGCTATCTGCAGATCGACGCGATCTGCAATGCGTATCAAATATTTAAGCGGAAAGTTCGGACGGCCCATCGATGGCAATCAGATTCATGCTTGACGAATTGTCGAGTGGAAATTAGTTAGATATCTAATTAAATCGTCGGAGGCATTTATGTCGGCGGAATTGCAAATAATCGAGAAAGACGGCGGTATTGTCGAGCTGTCCCTCAATCTGAATGATCAGAATAGCTTCGGCCTCGCAGCCTTTACGGAGCTCGACCGTACGCTGAAATTGCTGGCAAACCATGATAAGATTCGCGTCCTGATCCTTCACAGCATGAAGCCCGACGTTTTCTCGCAGGGGCTCAATCTTGAAGAGATGTCGAGCGCCTCCGGTGAACTGGTGGACGAGTTTATCCGTCTGTTCTACGAAAATCTGAAATCCATCTATCTTTTCCCCCATCCCGTCATCTGTGCGATGCCCGGTCATGCGATGGGCTATGGAGCCATGATCGCGATGACGTCGGACTACCGCCTTATGGCCGACAGGGCTCGCATAGGCCTGCCCGAGGTGAAGCTGGGGATTCGCGTGCCGATCTTTATCGCGCGCATCTTACAGGATATCGTCGGAGTCGTAGAGGCCGATCACCATATCCTCGAAGGCGGAGCCTACAAAGCGGCTGAAGCAAAAGAAATCGGCCTTATCGATCAGATCGTTTCGCCTGACGAGATGCTCTCTGCCGCTCGAAAGGTAGCGCAGAGGTTCCTGAAAAACAGTCGTTCGGCCATGACGGCTTCAAAGCGTGCGATCCGGCATCGCATGGACCATGACGCCATTATAGAAGTGGATGCGCGAGAAACCATCAGAACCCTGAATACGCCCGATGCTCGAGAAGGCATCAGCGCCGCCGTCGAAAGACGCCGTCCTGTATTCAGTTAAGTACGTCATCCCTCTGTAGAATCTCGCCGCTTAGGTGCACTCCGTTGATTTCATGCCCCCGGCTCGCTCCTGCCCGAACCCCGCCTGGCACTCAACCAGACAACAGAGTGTTACCGCGGGTGAGGGTGGGAGCAAGTCGGGTTACCAGATGAACTCGCCCGCTCCTCCGCGCTTATCTCGTCCGTCAAGGACATGAAAGCGGCGCACGCGATTCAGCTGAACGGGGTTGATGTTCGAAAGCGGAAAGTGCGCGATGCGCTGGCCGAAGCGCCCGGCGAGGTAATGCAGACGTTGCGACGGAGGATGCTCGGCGACGTGCACGACGACGTTCTTCTCGTTATACAGAATGGCGGCGGCAAGCAGACGATCGCGGGCCTTATCAAATTGATTGAAGAAGGGATCGGTCCAGATATCGCCGAGCCGCCCGGGAGGGTAGGTTAACAAAAAACCTCCATAGACGCAGCGACTGATTCCCGGGCCGACCATGTGCGTATGCATGGGAGTCGCATAAAAGGCCATGTCGGATTCCTGCGTATGCTCTCCCCACCAGACGACCTTCCACGGATGCGCCTCTTCGTCGTCGCTGTAGATGACGACGACGCTGCCGGCTTCGGCTCCCTTGCGTCGCACTTCTTTTACGAAAATGCGATCCTGGTATACGTTGCGGATCGTTTCGCGATAATCGATGCCGTCAAGCAGCGACGACGAGAAAGGCAGCGTGCGGCTTTCGTTGCTCTTTAGAAGAGAAACGGCTTTCGTCTGCAGATACTTCGCGAAGTCCTCGATGATGATATCTTCTGGCGGGTACGAGCACATGCCGCCTTCGCCGAACGACTCCTTCCATTCACCTGGATATTTTTCGCGTTGCAGCCCTTTGCGTATGGCCGGCGGCGCCACCTTCGGCTTATGATTGAGCTTCATACGGAAGCGGATCATCCGGCTGTTGCGATAGAGATCGTCGAGTGTTACCCGAGCTTCGGGAAAGGGCGAGTCTTTTTTCTCGAAACGCAGGAGAGTATCGTAAAAGATGCGGGCGAAGTTATCGTTTACGAACGATCGGGCGGCGACGACGAGTCGATACGGATCGGGCAATAACCGTTTGCCGAGAAGCGACCAGTTGCGGGCGAAGCGAAAGAAGAGCTTTTCGCGCTGCGGCGGAACAAACTCCGACGATTCCTCTTCGTAGATACGCCGTACTGTGCGATATACTTCGCGCTGCAGAAGGATGCGATCAAAGAGCGGGAATCTGCGCGGGTCATTGCGTATCTGCAGCCATTTCACGTTATAATATGCGGGTTGTTCGAGCACCTCTCCGCTTTCGGTCGAAAGCGAAAGGATCTCGACCTCCCCTGGAATAGGCTTCTCGTGCCGGCGTTCGCCTTCCTGCGACCGGACGATGAGATCAAGAGGCTCTTCGTCCGACTCAAGATGCGCTTCCATCACGGCTTGCAGCTCGCCGCTCACCGAATCTTCGGCGGCGTATGGCGAAACAAGCGCCATGAGCTCGTCGCGAGCCTTTGCATATTCGTCGTCGCTGCTGGATAACCATTTTTGAATGCGGGGCAGATGCCTGATGCCGCATAAAAAGAGGATGGGCCCGGGCAGGGCAGCTTCGATCTGACGCAGAGATTCGGCCATGCTGAATTCGCGCACGGCGTCGATAAGGTCGGTTTCAGGTGAGGCAGCCGTCAGCTCCTTGCGGTACTGCGTATACAGATCGTTCAGCGGATAATGCACAAGACTGTAGGTATCTGGAAAGGGCTCGCGAAAGATCGACGGCAGGTTGCTCAGCCGATCGATGCAGAAGACGGGAACGCCGGCTTCAACCGCCGACCGCAATCCCTCAACAAGCGGTTCGAGCGGTTCAAGAATAAGATAAAAAGGAAACTCGCCGTCGCGTTTGAGCACCGGAAAGCCGTCTGCATGAGCGATCGCCCTGTGCAGTTCATGACGCATATCGGCGGGCAGTTCGAGAACGACGGCAGAAGGCGGTCGCTCGAAGAAGACCCGGCGCACAAGAACGGTTACTTCAGCCGAGCCGTGAATTACCGGCAGCGCCAGGATCTTCTCGCTCAGCGGAATTAAAGGAAGCGGTCCCTGTGTGACATGGTTAACCATACGTAGGCCGATTCGAAATCAGACGATGTAACGCAGAGCGTCGTCGCCGAGAATGCCCATGACGGCATCGTGCAGAAGCTCTCGCAGAAGACCCGGCGACACGGCGCCTGCTCCGTTGATGTTGATCTGCTTTCGCGACGTACCAAGCTTGAGGATCATACGCGTGATATTGATGCCGTCCCGCACCGAGAACGGTTCGTCGTGCGAATGAGCGTTCTGTAAGAAGCTGACGACGTAGGCGATGATCTCGTCGGGAGCGAAGGGCATGTTCGCCTTGATGATTTCATGTTCTTCGTCGGCGTCGGCGAAGTCGATGTAGATCTGCGGTTGAAGCCGGCTCTGAATATACTCGGGGATTTCGAAGGTAGAGGCGTCTTCGTTCATCGTCGTACAGAACCGAAACTCCGGATGCGCCTTGATCTTTACGCCGGCGACGATGGATTCGACATAACGCCGGTGGTCAAGCAGCGGGGCGAGCGACGCCCAGGACTTCTCGCCCATTCGGTTGCCTTCGTCGAGGATGGCGACTCCGCCTTCGATCATGGCCGTTACGATGCCCGATGCGACATATTTAATCTTTCCCTCGGCATTGATGACAGGCGAGATGAGCAGGTCTTCGGGACGCGTATCCATCGTGCCCTGAAAGATCCAGTAGGGTCGGTCAAGCGCCTTAGCGGCGGCGCAGGCAAGGGTGGTTTTACCGACGCCCGGTCGGCCGATCAGCCTCGGACTGAGCGGCAGGTCGGATTCATGCACCTTCATCCAGCAGGCGAGCAGCTGATCGAGCACCTCCATGTTTCCGACCCAGTTCTGGTCCTGAGAGTCGGGCGGGGTGAGTTCGAGGGCGACGCCGTCGAGCTGAATCGTTTTCATGAACCCGTTTCGCTCCCTACGGGGCGATGTTCAAACATTTTTATTGTAGAGAACCCGAGCTTTCTTATCATGGTAGAGCCGTATCGGAAATCGCAGGCGCTCCGAACGGAGATTGCCTGGCAGCTGGCGGAGGGCTGAAATGAGAATTCCGCAGTCGATTTAGAGGCCCGCGTTTTTCTATTTCTCTGTTAATTTCAAGTCCGCGACGTTCGATACTGGATGAAGGAGATCCGTGATGTTCAAGAAGCTCGGCCTGTTTGCCCTACTTGTTACCTTCCTCTCGGGAGGAGTACTGTTCAGCCAGGCTCCCAATATTTCCGAGCAGCCGGCGCAGCCCGGCAATACGACGGCCGTTAACAATACGGCGATGATCGCCATCGAGAACTTCAATCCTCAGCCCATGAGCGATCCGCGTTTTGTCGTATCGAACTTCTCGCTCGATCGCCGTTATGCTCCGGACGGCAAAGGTGAAATCCTCGACGTTTACTTCGACATTTATAATAACACATCCGAGGCTATCGAACTGTATGCCTGGGTCATGGCCTATACAGAAACGAATGCCATCGATAAAGACGAGCGACGGATCGTCCCTTACCCCACATGGCGGGTAGAGAATCCCGACAAGCGGCTCTTCCTGAACCGGTACATTACGATTACGCCGCAGAACATCGCCGCCGACCAGATCTGGACGAAAGAGGATCCTGATTACAAGAGGCATATGTATGCCATTGAGCGTATGCGTTCGACTGTCGGCTCCATCAAGCCGATCGGTGACGTCTTTCCGCCGGCATGGAAGTATGTGGCCTATATCAACCGATTCCCGACGAAAGGTCTGCTTTTGAAGCTTTACGGAGATCAGGGTCCGGCGCAGAACGAGCTGGTTCAGACGAACTATGTGCCTCCGACCCCCGAAGAAAAACGCACAAAGATCTTCAAGAATGTTCCCGCCCACACCTACACACTTGAACACACGCGTCGCAAGCTGATCTTCCGGTCGCATCATTACTCGGCGTATCGGGCAGACTTTGAGTTCTTCAATAACGTCGCAATCATCCTCTTTGATGCAAAGAAGGCCGCCGAGGCAGAAGAACAGTCGAAGCGTGAGCTGCGTGAAGGTGAGATGCCCGCTCAGCCGATGGTGTACTATCGAACGATTCGCGCCAACAAAAAGCTGCGCATCTATTGATCGGGCTTCAGCGGTTGGCGAAAAACGGCGAAACCCGCTCCGGCGGGTTTTTGCATGTACGTGAAAAAAGGCGTTGACCGGCCGACGGAATACGACAGCATTTTATTCCTTGTCGCATTCAGTAGATCAGAACGCTCTCACCGAGAGCCTGCTTTCGAATCGCTCCCTCGTTTACGAGCTTCAGGGGAGCGATGACGCTTTTTTGCGTAACCTCAATTCGTTCACACACAGAGTTCTATCCGAACTCGACCTTCTCTTCCTGAACGAGCCCATATTCATCATTCAATCCGAGCTGATGACGAACTTCCTGAAGGCCTGCGCCAAGCGTGTCTTCTTTGAGCGGCAAGGCCTCAGTCTTTCCGAGGCGGCCGATTATCAGAAGGGAATGCAGAGCTTTCGTACCGAGGTGCTCGAAAAGTGGGATTCGCAGGCCATACGGCTGGCCGAACATGGCATGCGCATCGTGATTACTTACACGCTTACCGACGGCGGCATGCTTCTCACGATCGAGAATAACGTGGAGATCTCGCCGTTTGAGTATGAGCGCATTCAGAAGCGACTCTCGTTCGACGTTCACTCTGTCGGCATCGATCCCGACTTCACGGGCAATATCGATCTCTCGGAGGGCGGCGGCCTGGGATTGATTCTCATCACCATCCTGCTTCAGAATACGGGAATCGGTCGCAAGAACCTTCAATTTCATGCCGACAAAAACGGAACGCGGATGAAGCTCTTTATTCCGCTGCACGTCAGTCGTCCCGTCATTGAACGACATCTGAGTGAGCGCGTCATCGGCAAGGTGGAGGCGCTGCCCTCCTTTCCCGAACACATTCGTCGCCTCATGGATTTATGCGATTCGCCGAGCTCCGGGCTTGACCTGATCGCCTCGCATATCGGTCGAGACCCTTCGTTAACCGCTCAAATACTCAAACTGGCAGGGTCGGCGGGTTATATTACGCGAAACAAAAATCCATCTCTTCTTGAAGCTGTGCAGATCGTAGGCCTCAATCAGGTGAAGTCTTTCTTGCTTGTTGCCGGCGTGCGCACGATTCTTACAGGTCTTGTTCCGCGCGAGCGCATGGAAGAGATCTGGGAAAGCAGCAATCGCATTTCTTTTTTTGCAGGCCAGCTTGTCCGTGATAAGCGAGAGCTCAAGGAAACGGTCATCGTCTCCGGCCTTCTGAACGACCTCGGCCGGATCGTCATCTATTCGTTCAGCGAAGAGGATTTCGATCGTTTGCGAAAGCTGACGGGCAAAGAGAGCAGCGAGGTGCAGGTCGTGCTTGAAGAGACGACGCTTGGGATCAGCTTTCCCGAGATCGGCGCCATGCTGGCCCGAAAGTGGAACTTTCCCGAAAACATCCTTTATGCCATCCGCTACCAGATGCGTCCGCTTCATGTAGATGAATCGAGAGAATCGCTCGTGTATCCCGTCTATCTCGCCCGTTGCATGGCCGAGGTTCTCAAAGGCTGCCAGCAGTTCGAGTACATCGAATACCGCGTGTTAAAGGCATACGGGCTTCTTGATAGAAACGTTTTCAACAAAGCGTTAGCCGAGATGGAAGAGCGATTCGTAAAGCAGTATTCCGTGTAGCGGAAAGTAAAGCACTGATCGGCCATTCAGGCGGCCGGCTACATCAGGCTATCGTTTCAGTCCGCTCTGCACAAGCATCACAATTAACAGAAGAGCCGTCACCGGTAGAAAATGCTCCTGAAAGACGTGCAGGGAGCTGTGATCCCGACAGAGGATGCCGGCACAGGCCGACGCGGCCAGTGAAGACGAGAGAAAAAGAGCGATGGCCGATGCCTCGCGGTTCAGGACGAAGCGATTCCGGACGATGATGGCGAGAAAGATGAATGGCAGGATGCCGATGAGCATGATGTCGAGGATGCACATGCTGCCATGCCAGCGCATGATCTCTTCGGCTGCCTGCGGCATTAACGAGATGTCATAGAGAAGGTAGGCTCCCCATAGAATGAAGAACACGACAGTGAGCAGTTGCCAGGGCTTCGTCCGGCGTCCGGGAAGAGAGAGCAGAATCGCCCAGATACCCGAGGGCACAGCGGGCAGAAGCGCCAGCAAAAAGGCCGGATTAATAAGATGAAATGCCCAGCTGCGATCGGGCATAATCATCGAGGCGATCGTCAGCGACGAAAGCACAAGAATAAGAAAGGCGCCCGCCCAGGTAAGGAGCGGCGGCCACAGACGCGAGCGATCGGGCACGCAGGATAGCTCGTTTACGAGTGAATCGATAAGATCAGATCGGCGTTCGTTCATGGCCGCTCTCCCTGAAGCGACGACTCCGCCTCACCACCCGGGAATCTTGCCCGGATCTTCTTATACGCCCTGTGGGCGGCTACCTTCAATGCCGTTTCACTCATATCAAGAATAGAGGCCGCTTCCTTCACCGAGAATCCGTCGATTTTCAGAAGACGCACGATCTCACGCTGACGCTCGGGCAGATCCTGAATGGCACGCAGAACGGCCTCTCGATCGACCAGGTCGTCGGGGTTTTCCTTTTCATGATTCGCAATTAAAGGCAGGATGGTTTCACCCGGAACCTCCATTCGATCGATACGGCTCTGTTTTCTTACATAGTCGATATAGCGACGGTAGGCGATCGAGTACATCCAGTTCGAATAGGGCAGCGAAGGATTGTAGGTGGAGCGGGCCCGATGGAGCGAGAGCAGCGTTTCCTGTATCAGATCGTCCCGGTTATCCTGCCTGTAGATGCGGGAGCGAAAGTAGTCCGAGAGCATGCGGGCGCTTTCTTCAAGCAGCAGCCTGTAGGAGCGCTGGTCCCCTGCGAGAGACTCGGTCATCCACCGTTTCAGTTGCTGCTCTTTGCTGTGCGCCATCGGAAATGTGTTTGAAAAATGGAGCCCGAATGCGACTTAATCCATGTGAAAAAGCGGAAGAAGGATTCAGCGCTCGACTTTACTGTCGGTGATATGATTGAAGACAACCGGAGCAAGAAAAATACTGCCGACCGGTCGGATCGGGGCCTGTTTCCGGAATTTCAGATTCAGGGCGGAGTTCAGAAGGCGGCCCGGCTGCTTCTTGCCCTCGGAGCCGACGAGGCGTCGCGCATTTTGCGAGAGATGCGGGATGACGAGATCCGCCTGCTCATCGAAGAGATGAGTCGCATCCGCTTTATTACTGCAGAAGAGAAGAATCGCATTCTTGACGAGTTCCGCACGGCCGTTCCTTCCGAGGCGCCTGTGGAGGGCGGACCCGAGGCCGCTCGCAGCATGCTTGTGCGCAGCTTCGGCGAGGCAAAGGCCGACGAGATGCTCAGTCGCATGCAGCGGCAGGATGCACGCCGGCAGTTCGATTTTCTGACCGCCTATGAGCCTTCACTCATCGCCTCGGTTCTGTCGCAGGAGCATCCGCAGATTGCCGCCGTCACGCTCTCGTATATGAAGCCTTCTCTGGCTGCCCAGTCCTTCAAATACATGCCTGATGAGCTGCGTATGGATCTGTGTACGCGCATCGGCCGCTCGGCTAAGATCAGCCCCGAGGCCGTCGTGCGTGCGGCGAAGTCGCTTCAGGAGAAATTCGAAAAACGCATCGACGAAACCTTCAGCGACACAGGCGGAGCCGAAACCCTGGCGGGCATCCTCAACCATCTCGATCGTGGGACGGAAGAGCGCATCCTCGATCAGCTACAGAACGCCGAGCCCGAGCTGTTTGAGCGCGTGAAAGAGCGGCTTTATACGTTTGAAGAACTTGTGAGCCTCGATGCAAAGGAGCTGCGTCTGCTTCTCTCGCAGATCGACACCGATACGATAGCGACCGCATTGCGAGGAGCGCCCGAAGAGATGCGTCGCGCCTTTTTCAATTCGCTGTCGCAGAACCGCGCCGCCGACGTACTTGATGAGATGGACCATCGGGGCCCGATCTCGGTGCGTGAGATCAACGAAGGGCGCGGCTTCATTCTTCAGACGGCGCGACGACTCGATGAAGAAGGCCGCATCTTGATCAAGAAGGAGCGCGACGAGTACATTTAGAGCCCTGCAAAGCGGCACGGAATTCCATGGTCGGTGCGACTTCTATCTGTGAAAGAGAGCGTCGAAGAAAAGGCGGGCGCTTCCTGTTGTGAAGAACATGTCGACAAGCGGCAGAAAGAGGCGTCGTCGGCTAACCAGAAAGACCGGCCTCCATTGCGGATGAAACTTCGCTTTGAAGGCATATAGTCCGCGCGCATGATAAGCATGTGACATCATACGTCCGTAAAAATGGATGCGAATATCGGGCGGATCGCCGACTACAAAAGGGCATTCACCAAGGCTGAGTTCGTATGCTCCCTCCTGTTTGAGATCTGTAGCCGCCCGGATGATGAGCGCTTCCATCGTTCCTTTCGGAGCGTCCTGTGCTCGCATAAGGATTTCTGTGTGGTAGGCTCGTTCACCGCGACGACTGGCCGTCACCAGGCCGACTACCTTACCGCCGACGACGAAAGACCATGCCTTATGCCACTGAGATGTCTCGGTGAGATAGAGTCCTTGCAGGGCGGGCAGACGGGCATAAGCGGAGCGTCTGCGCAGTTCTTGCAGGTCGGGGAAGGGCCGGTCGGTTTGTGATGTCGGGAAGTATTCGATATGGCCGTACCGCAGAGCACGCCTCGCAAGCTCTCGCAGCGACGATCTATGCCAGGCCGTATCATTGAGATCAAGGGCCGCTTCGATGCCGCTCTGGAATACGTGGCCGCCTGTTTTACGAAATCGTAGCGCAATCTCTTCGCCCACTCCGCGTAGAACGGCAGGGCGTGCAGATACAAGCAGAGCGGTGAGAAGTTCATCAAGGTCGGATGTTTGCTTGAGCGAGGCGCTCTGAATCCACTGTGAGCGCGAAAGCAGCAGCGAGCGAGATATTACGGTCGCCTTATCGTCGAGACGCCAGCTCAGCGGGAGCTTTTCAGTCGTAGTAACTCCTCCTCGCTTTTATGTATGATCTTTACAAGGTTCTGAATCAGGCCCAGAACGAAGTCGGGGTTCGCCTGCATCAGAGCATCGAGATGGTCACGGTGTGCCACGGCAACGACACAGTCTGTCACGCATTCGGCAGTCGCCGATCGCGGCTTATCTGATACAAGAGCCATCTCGCCGAAGATACTTCCCGGGCCGAGTTCCGAGAGCTGCAGACGTTTGCCGTCATCAAGCTCCTTGAAGAATGCGATCTGTCCTTTTTTTATCAGAAAGAATTGTCCTCCGCGATCGCCCTCTTTGAAAATAGACTCACCGGCGCGGTAGTCGCGCTCGTTCTGCATCACCGTGAGCGGACGCACAAAAAGCGCGCGCACGCTATGACTGCCCGGAAAATTCAGAAGAAGCATGAAGCCTTTGATCAAACGAAAGAAAAGATAACGCAGAAAGTAGCGCTTATAGGATTGCTGATCGGGCAGAAGATCGACGATCATTCCCGAGGGATAGTGGCCGGTGTTATTCTCGATCGTTTCGCGAACGACATAGGTTATCGTTGAGCTGGTTCTGTTATGATAGCTCATCCGGAGCTGAATGCGATCTCCTTCTCTGAAGAAATCTTCGGAGTGGATAAACATCGAGCGCGCTGAGATCTCATACGATATGGCCGCTATGCGGTCGTTGCGATGACCGGTCATCTCGATGTCGACGACGACGGGAATACGCAGCCGTTTGTTCTTAAAGTACTCGGAGTTCACGCTACCGATAACAAAAAAGATCACGCCAAACGAGGCGGGCATGATACCGAAAATGGCCAGGCGGTAGCTTGTATCTACTTTAAGAAAGGGCGAGTACCAATCCGCATCAATAAAATAAAGAGCGGCGAAGGCAAGCATGACCAGCGAAAGAAAGATACGCAGGTAGTTCGGCTGAAAGCGAAAGAACGGAATATGCGGTAGATTGCGCGTCCCGGACGAATAAAGGATCCACTTGGCGTAACCGAGTTGCTTTTCAAGCGTGAACCAGTCCTCGAAGCGCCAGGCTCGGTCGGCGAGATAAGAGTGTTCGGGAAAGGTCTGCATGCGCGAATACAGGACTTCAAACAGCAGCACGGAAAGGACGATCATCGGCCCCGTATAGACCTCCCAACCCTGATCGGGCATGCAGGTCAGATCGTACAGTCCGTGCAGGGCGACAGGAACGGCAAAGGCAAGGACAAGCGACCTGACTCTATTTCCAGAAAGGGCAAAGGATCGGCCCATGCCGATGTAATACGCCTGGATGCCGCACGTCGCCAGATGCATGGGCACGGAGCTGATAAAGCGAATATAGATGCTTTCGGGAGGAAGATTGAAGGCATAAACGAGGTTTTCGAGAAATGCGAAACCGGCCCCGAAGTGGATACCGGCCGAGACAAAACGCCGGATTCCGGCTTTTCGGTAGAACAGATGAATGATTGCCAGTAAAAAGACATAGCTGATCGATTTCTCAAGAGCCGCTGCCTTGATAAAGACGCTCCAGTCGCCCTTGAGCAGCAGGAAAACTCCGCTCAACACAGAGGATAAAATCAAGAGAATGAGGCCGGCCAGAATGCCTGTCAGGAAGGATTGAAAGAGAAAGATGTACGGACGCAGGCTGCCGTAGTAGCTCAGGTATGCATAAAGCACCAGAAGCTGCACGAAAAGAAAGCCCAGTGTACGCGCATCGAGAGCCATAGATCCGTTTCTTATTATCGGATCAGCGGTGGCGGTTTATTGCAAAGAGCATAAAAAAGGCGAGCCACAGCCCGCCTTCTTCATACTCAAAATGGTTTGGACCGCGGGCGTGAATCACATATCCTTCGTCAGAGCCTTGTAGATATAGGCATTTGCACCGAGCATAATGGGGAAGAATGCAAGTGCGCCTGCAAGTACAAACAAGGAACCGATGATTTTGTGGATGAAACCACCGATAGCGCTGAGGATGGCAAGGCCAATGAAAAGAGCTACCATGAGAACCAGAGTTCCAAGGAAGATCGTCCACTTTTTGCCGTAAGTCAGTTCGTTACTTTTACGAAGAGCTGCCATCGGATCAAGGCCGCGATCCAGCAACAGGTAAAAGCTCTGACCGAAGGCGATGCGCACAATGGGCATTACCAGAAGAGCCAGTGAAGCGAGCAGCATTCCAAACATAAGTCCGGAAAGAAGGAAGAATTCGCCCATCTGCTTACGATACTCAGGGTTGAAGATCTCAGTGGGGCTCAGACCTTCATCTTTTACCATCTTCGGAACAAGATTCACGAGACCGATCGTAGTGCCGACGTTGATATAGGGAATCCACGCCGTCAGTACGTACAGGAAGGCGTTGATCAGAAGAGGAACAAAGTTCCGGAGCCCGATCTGTATGCCGTTGGTGACGATGGCTCCTATCGTTAATTCGTTCATTGAATGAACCTCCGTTTTTTATGTTTCGGTAGCGTGAGCGCTTACCGCACGGAAGTCAATATGTTTTATTTTTAGAAATAGTTTTCGCCGTGTTTTTTCAGGTCGGTTTACAGCGGCTTATCGACAAAGACGATATCGGTGTTCGCCATCAGTTGTGAAAGCTCTTCGTTGAGAGAGCGGCAACGAGCCGCGTTGCTTTCTTTCGCGGCGATCTCAATCTCGCGACCCAGTTCGGTCACGCGATCGAATCCGTATCCGCCGCCGGCCCCTTTCATACGATGACCGAGCGTTCGGACCGTTTCAAAATCTCCGGACTGAAGTGCATCATGGATAGACGATATGTTTTTCGACACCGTATCAAGAAACAACGGCATGATATCTTCAAGCTCTTTTGAAACTTCGAGGCGAATGCGGGACATACAGGCTCATTCTACCGGCGTCCGCGAACAGGCAAGCTTAAATCCCGCCTGCACCCACCTTCGGCCGTGCGGGTAAAGCACGGGCACACCTCATTCCTCACCCCGCGGGTGGTGCTCTGTTGATTGGTTGAGCACCAGGCGGGGTTCGGATGGGCGTGCCCGTGCTGGGATTGGTTGGACAGGAGTGTCGCAACGGATATTGCCCGGCACGCTTTGCTCTCAGGTGGGTGCGCGTGGGATGGCAGGCGTTTTCAGGACTGGCTGAAAAAAGTTTTTCCATTCTACTGATTTCGAACCCTGCATGTCAGGAGATGCGTATGCCACACTTTATTCAGCTGCCCGAAGAGGTCGCCGTCATCTTCGGATCGGCAGCTCCGAAATTTGTTGACTTTCTTGCTTCTACCTTCTCTATTCAGAGAGACGAGGTAGTTCAGATGTCTGCCCTTTCTTTTGAAAAGACCCTCCAGAACGAGGTATCCGGCCTGCGAGCGGAAATGGCTGGATTACATGTAGAGATGGCCGAGTTACGAGCGGAGACACGGACGTCGATTGCCGAAGTTCGAGCGGAAATGGCTGAATTGCGGGCTGAGATGAAGGCGGATTTTGCCGCCGTGCACAGAGAGATCGTCGTCCAGACGCGCTGGTTTCTTGTCGGATTGCTGGGTGCGGCGACGTTGTATCCGCTGCTGACACAACTGATGGAAAGGTTGTTCTAACGCGCTATTTCAGGGGGAAGGGCTTTGCTGCGGATATTCCTGGCTGATGCGATTGTAGATCTTGCGACAGATGGACGAGTACAGTCGGCGTCGGGCCGTGACTTCGTCTTCGACGAGGCCTTCTTGAGTGGAGTATTGCGTGCGGGCGTCTTCTTCAAATGATGTGACCGTCAGCCCCGTTTGGCGCTCGATCAGGCGCACGCGCACGACCATGTTAAGGTCGTATCGCGTCGGATTGAGCTCGTTGTCGAACAGATGGCCTTCGCGCCGATAGAGGATGACGTCTCCGAAGAGAATGAAGCGAGCAGCGTCACGATCTTCAACAAGAACGTATCCGCGGCGCATGTGGATGTATGTGCGCAGTGATTCCGTCAGCTCCATCTGCAAATCGCCTTCAAACGTCGAGTTGCCGAAGTTCTGTAAGAAAAGCGTGCGCTGCTCGACGGGAAGGCCCGAGAGGCGCCTGTCTTCGGTGATGCATGCGACGGAGAGCAAAAGCAGCATCAGCGGCAGAAAGCGAGAAGGACGGAAAAGGGCACAAACGGAATCCACAACTCCTGATACTGACGGGCACTCAAGACGGCAACCGAATCTCAGGGAGTCGGGATGGCACTGAGTCGATCGACAAAGCGGTCGAATCGTTCCTTCTTCACCGCATCGATGACGCCCTCCGACTCCGCGCGGATCATCGTACCGTTCGGCCCTTCAAGCTCTCCATTATAGAGTGTGAGTCGCAGCGTGCGATCGCCAAACGTGCGCTGGAGAGCGCTGCCGGCTGCCGGCCCTTCAAGCACAAGATCAAGCTCTATCGTGTAAAGAGGCTGACCGGGCGTCTCTTTTTCTGTCAGCATCTCGTCTCGTTGCATATCATACAGCGTCGTGAGCAGGTTCATCACCGTCGGCTGTGCAATCTCTTTTTCCTCGCCGCCCTTCGCTTTTACAAACCAGTGAACAGCGTCGATCTTAGATCCGTCGGGCGCCTGGGCCGCCTGCTTTTTGCGAAAGAGTTCGACGCTGCGATCGGGGCCAATGATGCGCAGGCGATCGGGAACCGTACCTGCCGGCATCACAATCAACCGCTTCTCGATATAGTGCGCGGGATCGGTGGATAGCCGGCTGAAGATATGATCGGGCAGAAGAAAGACGCGCTGCGGATCTTCGGGCATCCTTACGGAGCTGAGGGCGTTCTGCGTTCTTCCGGCGCAGAGCGTGTTGGTGGAGCTTCCGTGAAAGAGGCGGATGCATTGCGCGTCGGCAAAGCGTTTGCCGGCCTCGGCCTCATCGAGGATGTACTCCCCTTTGACGATCGGAGCTTCGAATTCGGCGAAGATTCCTTTTACGGCCGGCGATCCCGGCCGGCGGATAACCTTTCCGTTAACCGACGACGTTATAAAGAAGCGGTCTTCAAACCAGCCCGATTCTTTTTCGAGACGGACCAATCCGGTCGGACCCTCGTACTCGATGGCGTCGATCGATTTGCGCCAGAGCCGTCCGAACTCTTCTTTCTTCGGAGTAAAGAAGATGAAGCCGAGCAGGGCGATCAGTCCGACGGCTCCGAAGAGCAGCCATTTCTTTTCAGCGCTCATCGATTCTGCTCTCCGAACTTGCGACGGCGGCGATACAGATAGAGCGAAAGAGCAAGCAGCAAACCCGAGGCGACGGGAAATCCGAATACGCCGAGCACGATATTGCGCAGCTTCAGATCGTCGTTTACCTGAATGGCGCGGTCGGTGCGTTCTTTTACTACGATGCCGGGAATCTCGCTGCCGCCGACCAGCCAGAGCATGCTATCAAGGCCGAAGCGCACGTTTTCTTTATCGACGGGAAAGGCCAGCATGGCGTTGGAGAGCATATTTGCGTCCGAAAGCACGATTAGCTTGCCCGACTGTGCGGTTAACGAAGCGTCACGCTGGGATTCGTCGGGCATGGGCGCTGTCGAGCCTTCTGAAGGGCGTTCTGTGGTATCTTCAAAGAGCAGACCGAGCACGAAGCGACCGGCCTCTTCGCCCGGCTCGATACGCCCGTTGCGATTGCGATCGCGAAAGGCGCGACCGTCGGAATGCAGTAGCAGATCTTCTTTATACGCGGTCTTCGTTCCCTCGGACTGAGTTGCTGCAGGCTCAGTCGGCTTTCGCTTTTCGAAGAATCCCTGGCCCGAAAGCAGCACGGCTCCGCGCAGCACCGACTTCAGGCTCTGTACCATCTTATGATCGCTGAACGAACCCGTGTGCAACAGGCCGGGATGATCGCGAAACATACTCAAAAAGCCCGACTGTAAGCGATATTGAGAGCCCACGCCTTCAAGAAGCCAGGCAAAATCCTCTTTGCCAGTCGGATTGGCAAGCGCAAGCACCGAGCCTCCTTTTCGAAGATAGGCGAGGATGACATCACGGCTCTCTTTCGAATAAGGCACGGTCGGGCCCGCGAGTACTAACGCTTTTGCGTCGTCGGGAATGGTGATGGTCGGTCCGCTGTCCGTCTGAGTGATTGTGAAGTTATAGAAACGCAGGGCGGTGATCCATTCGTCGAGTCCGTCTGGAGCGGGGCGTCCGGCAGAGGGACCGAGCTCACCGTTTGACCGGGCGAAGTAGATCTTCGACGGCGGCAGCGATACGTGCACGAGCGCTTCGATCAGGCTCTTTTCAAACCGATCCAGATCCTTTTCGCCGTACACGTAGACCATTCTTTCGGCGAATGGCGTTGTCGTCGACGCCTCATCGGAATACGAGCGAATCAGGATCGTGCCGTTTGTGATGCCGCGATATTCTTCATTGCCCGGATCGACTAAGTCTGCGTTCACGATGTCGACGGATAACTTCGGATTGATGAGCTTCAGCTGATCGATCATGACGCGCAGCTCTTCTGATATCGTCGTCAGTTCCGGAGGAGTGGTGCGTCGTCCCGTATCGCGGATCACCTGCTGCACGGGAAGAAAGGCGATGATACGCACGGGACGGTCGATGGCCTTGATGACGGCGCGGGCCGGTTCGCTATACGAGTACAGTCCGGGACTGAGATCAAGCGAGGCGTTGCGATAGGCCGAGAGAACGTTCAGGCCTGCAAGCAGGGCGACGAGTCCGATGACCTGAAGGGCGGCCAGGGAACCGAATCGGCTGCGGATACCCGGATCTCGTACCGTGTCTTCTGAGGCGGCCTCCAGACCGAGCCACAGGCGATAGAGGAATCCGCCGAAGAGGCCGATCAAGAAAAGCGCAAGCAGCACCGAGCGCAGCCGTCCGATGGGAGTATCTTCAACGGCGCCCGTCTTATCAAGGGGCAACGAAAGAAAGGACCGCACGATAAAGAGCACGCTTGCAAGGGCGAAGGCTGCCCATGCAGCCAACATGCGCGGTCGATAGTATGCAACGGCCGACCGGAACGAAGGAGCGGGCGCAACGAAAAAGGCGATCGGATCAACAAGCAAGGCGACAAGGGAAAGCAGGGCGAAGGCCCATCCCATCCAGCCATCGAGAGAGTTAAGCGACAGGAGCAGGCCGACGGAGCCGACAAGAAGCAGCCATGCGCCGGCAGAGCTGAGCATGCGAGAGAAACGTGTATGATTCATGACAGCAGACCTCGATACAGTGCGGTTAATACCATTGCTTAATTCCATCCGCGAAAACGTCGGAACTCAAGCGCCTTCACGGCCAGGAAATGAAAGAGGACGCCGCCCGACAGGAAGAGCACCGTCCCTTTAAGCGGGATTACGCCTCTTGCAAAAGGCAGAAATTGATTGAAGGCGTGAAAGTGCGAGAAGATCTCACGGGCCGGCGAGGGAAAGAGCCCCGAATAAAAACCGCCGATGTCGACGGCGATGATTACTCCGACAGCGACGAGAAGAGCCATAAACGGACTCTCGCTGACCGAGGAGGCAAAGACGCCAAGAGCGACGGCATAGTAGGCGACAGTGAGCAATCCGACGAAGGCGGCAAAGGCCTGATAGAGAGGCGTCTCGGCGATGCCGACGATGTAGATGGCGTCGAGAAGAAGAAGCAATCCGGCGACGACAGAAAAGTTCATCAGTATCTTGCCCGTTACGAGCTCGAAATCTGTGACCGGAAGCGTATAGAGCAGATCAAGCGTGCCCTGACGCTTCTCGGCGACGAACGTGTTCATTGTTAAGAAAACGCTGGCGACTAAAGTGAGAATGTAGAACATGCGGATCATCAGCGCCGTCACCTGTTCGTAGGTCGCTCCCTGGCTGAGGCCGAGAACGACGCTGACGAGTCCGGCAAGAAAGACGACGACGGTCAGGCTGATCGCCGGCGAGCCCGAGCCCGGAAAAGAGGCGAACTCTTTTAAGAGAATCCAGCGAATGCGAAGAAGCGACTGTCGCCCGCGATTCATCGATGATTCCGTATTCATCGTCCTACCTCCATCTCTCCGCCTGTGAGCGACAGGAAGCGCTCTTCAAGGTTATTCAGTTCCTCACCCTGAAACTCGGCGACCTTCTCGCCGCGATGCAAAATGATGACGCGGTCGCAGGTGCGCGAGACCTCGGTTAAGATATGGCTTGAAAGAAGGATCGTATGATCCTGCGCCAGCTCGCGCACCAGCTTACGCATCTCGACGATCTGATGCGGGTCCAGGCCCGATACGGGCTCGTCGAATATGAGAAGCGGCGGATGCCCCATCAGCGTCTGTGCGATGCCGACTCGCTTGCGATAGCCGAGCGAGAGGTGTTTGATTAAAGAATGCCGGGCCTTTTCCAGTCCGGTCTTTGACGTCACCTTTTCAAAGAGTGCATCAAACTCCGCCTCCGAAACGCCGCGCAGACGTGCGATAAAGCGAAGATACTGAAGTACGGTGAGCTCTGCGTAGACGGCGGGATTCTCGGGCAGGTAACCGATGCGAGAACGAGCGGCCATGGGATCGGCGACGATGTCGTTCCCTTCAAGAAAGACCCTGCCCTCTGTGGGAAGAAGAAGGCCGGTGAGCACCTTGAGGCATGTCGTTTTTCCGGCGCCGTTGCGACCGAGCAAGCCGACCACCTCTCCTCTGTTGATTTCAAACGATACCCGGCGAAGGGCCTGAAAATCGCCGTAGGATCGGCTCAGTCCTTCGACCTGGACCACGGGTTGCTTTGCCGACATAGATGCTCAGATGCGGGATTTGCGGCCTGTATGTCAACGTCTTTCAGGGGCAATACGGAATGACAGCAATCTGCCGTCTGCTGTACTGGATTTACATCCCGACTGCCTGTGTGTTACTCTTGGAGTTCACTGTCGGGCTTCTCTCAGGTCACTGGTATGAAAAACTCTGGCTTCTTTTTTTCTTTTTTAATCCTCTTTCTTATCTCCTTTCAGGGTCTTCAGGCCCAGGATGCTCTGCGAGAAGGCAAGATTGCCTTTGCAAAGCGCAATTATTCGCAGGCCATCACGCTCTTGCAGGCGGCAAAGAAGGCAAGGCCGTCCGATGGCGAGGCCTATTATTATACCGCCCTTGTGTATGAGCGAACCGGCAAGAAGGGCGCGGCCCTTAGTGAATACCGCCGGGCCACGGAGTTGCAGCTCGCTCCCGATCTTAAAGAGAAGGCCTTCTGGAAGCTTGTACTGCACTATCGTCACGTACAGGATTGGGATAATCTCTATTCAGTATCGCAACGCTTTTTAGCATTCCGGCCGAACAAAGAGGTCGAGAAATTTCGGGATCAGGCCGAGGCCAATCTGAATCCCGCTCGCAAGCGCATACAGCGGCTGATTGCCGAAGGCGAGGCCGACGAGAAGCGAGGGCAGCTCTCGCAGGCCGCCGCCCACTATGCCGAGGCGGCGCGTCTTGATCCCGATAATATCAAGATCCTCTGGAAGGCCGGCGATGCCTACCGCAAGCTCGATCGTTGCCGCGACGCCCTGCCCTACTACAAAAAGGCCATCGCCGCCGATGATGATTCGTGGTACTCTCATTTTCAGGCGGGCGTCTGCCAGTACGGTCTGCGCGAATTCGACGATGCGCTTGTATCGTTTGCAAAGGCCGAGAAGCGCAACGATCGCCCCGATGAGACGTTTAAGTTCTATCTGAATACGGGGCGCGGCCTCGCTTATCTTGAGCTCGAACAGATCGACGAGGCGGAACGAGCGCTCAGTATTCTAAAATCGAATCGCAAGCTTTTTGATAAGAGTGCTCCGGCTTCGATTCTGGCGGCCATGCTTGCCCTTCTCAAGAATGACCGGGCGTCCATTGATCCCTACCTGAATCGTATCGGCAAAACCGATCCCGACCGCCCGGCCGTACCTCTTCTGCGATCGATCCGCGCCGTGAACGTCGGCGACTATGCAGAGGCCGAGAAGCAGATGGACGAGCTCTTTCTCGAGAATGAAAAACGCGGGAACAGGTTTAACCGCTATGTCGCCCAGGCCCTTGTGTTGATCGCCCATCATCACTACCTGAACGGGCGTAACGAGAAGGCGCTACAGGCCCTTGCACGCTATAGATCCCTTGAAATAGAGGAAACGGCCTCTAAAGGCGTTCTCTACAGATTATCCTCGGCCAATCCCGTCACTCCTTTCAAAGAAGGACAGTCCACCCTGGCGCAGAAATACTCGGCGGGATTGCGTATTCTGGCCGCTCACCCGACACAGGCAGCGGCCATCATCGAAGGTCGTGTTCTTTTTGAAGAGGATGATCGAGAACAGGCCTGGTCAGCTTTGAACAAGGCTCAGGGTGATCCACTCTGCCGTTTCTATCTGGCCGAACTGCAACGCGAAAGAGGCGATGCAAGGCTTGCCCGGCAGACGTTGAAATCGGCTCTACGCGAAGACGACACGCTTGTGCAACGGCTTCAAGAGTTCAAGGAGCTCGACGAGATCTGGCGAACGCCCGAACCCGTGCCCGAAACGAAGCCATAAGCCTATGATTCCGCATATCGCAGGCATCCTCAATATGACGACGGATTCTTTCTCGGACGGAGGGCTTTTCGTCGAGGGTGCAGCGGCTGAGCGACAGGCGCTGAGGTTGATCGAAGAAGGAGCAACAACAATCGATATCGGCGCCGTCTCGTCTAACCCTACAGGTGCGGACGTCTCTATACAGGATGAAATCGATCGCTTGAATCGCGTCGTGCCCGCCTTGCTTGAGCGCGGACTTTCTATATCGATCGATAGCTTTCGTACTCCGGTGCAACGTCATTTTCTACGAAGCGGCATCAGGTTTCTCAACGACATCTCGGGCTTCGCAGATCGCTCGTTTTATTCGGAGCTCGCCGATAGCGACGTCCGCCTGGTCATCATGCATAGCGTGCAGAGCGGACGGGCCCGGGTCGAAGAGATTGATCCGGCGTCGATACCGTCACGATTGATCGCCTTTTTCGATGAAAGAATCGAGGCGCTTGAGAAGGCGGGCGTAGCGCGTGAGCGCATGGTCCTTGATCCGGGCATGGGGCATTTTATCGGACGCAATCCTGAGTGCTCCGTGCAGGCCATTCGCTTCTTGCCCGAATTGAAGGCCCGGTACGGTGCTTCGCTGCTTGTGGGCGTTTCCCGTAAGTCGTTTCTTGGCGCCATAACGGGGCGAGACGTCACGGGGCGTCAGGCGGCGACTCTGGCAGCCGAGCTGGCCTGCGTGTTGCGAGGCGCGGATTTTATTCGCACACATGAGCCGGCTCCACTTCTTGACGCTTGCCGTGTGCTTGATCGAATCAATGCAGATAGTATGCCTGCCCTTTAGCAGGAAGAACCCGTCAATAAACCCACGGGGGATTATGAGACGTGTTCAAAGTGAATTTTAAAAGTCGTCTGGAGCATGAGTCATGGGAAAGGTTTTAGGAGTGATACCGGCAAGGTACGGTTCGACCCGGTTTCCGGGAAAGGTTCTTGCGAAGATCGGAACGTATCCGATGATCCGATATGTATATGAGGCGGCGAAGCAGGCGAAGGGCCTTGACCATCTTGTCATCGCCACCGACGACGAGCGCGTACGCGAGGCCGTCGAGGCCTTTGGCGGCGAATGCCTCATGACATCCGAAGAGCATAAAAGCGGCACCGATCGTCTGGCCGAGGTGGCCGAGTATTACAAGGATTACGATATTCTTGTGAATATCCAGGGCGACGAGCCCGGCATCGAGCCCGAGCTGATCGACGGCGTAGCGCGCATGAAGATCGAGAACCCGGACTGGGAGATGACGACGGCAGCTCGTCCGTTCAAGCCGGGTGAAGACCCGCTGCAGCCGAATCGCGTGAAGGTTGTGATGACGCGCAGCGGAAGGGCGCTGTATTTTTCACGTTCGCTCATCCCCTTCCCTCGTAACAAGGTGGATCGTCCGGTCTATCTGCATCTGGGAATCTACGCCTATCAGCGTGACTTCCTCATGCGTTTTCATACGCTGCCCGCCTCGGGCCTTGAAGATGCCGAGTCCCTCGAACAGCTGCGCGCCCTTGAAAACGATCATTCGATCGGCGTTTTCATTACGGAAGCTTCGCTGCCCGGCGTGGATACGCCCGAGGATCTGGCGGCGATTACGGGAATCTTCAAAAGCAAGGGCCTTCTTCGTTGAATACGCTTGAGACACTTCTCGAAATCCTGAAGCGACTGGAGGAACTCAACCAGAAGCTTCAGGAGATCCCCATACCGACGTCCGAAGACATCTATCGGCGTCATATGAGCGATCTGCACGATTCCGAGGAGAGTCTCATGTATCAATTGCGCCTTTTACAGGAGGCGCATTTTATCTTCATGATCCATATCGTCGAGCCGGACGATCGGTTGATGATTCCGGGCATCTACGGTTATGTCGTCGCAAAGAACGAGATTCTGCATCCGCTTGTGGCCGAGTATCACAGGCGACTCGAGCAGGTGTATGAGGCGCAGCTTTTCAAGCGCAAGGCGGCCTCAACGATCATCCGCGAGTTGATGCCCGAGGTAAAGCAGTATAACAACACGCCGCTCGGGCAGATCCTCAATATCTCGATCATGCTCGAACAGTACGTTCGCCTGATTGCCGAAAAGCCCGAAGAATACGAGGATTACTGGAAGCAGGTAAAGCTGCGTCAGCTGCTTCCCGATCTCGAAGGCGTTGAGAGTGTGGACATGCCGGGCTTCGGCGACCTTGCTTCGGATTCAGATCTGGGCGAGGAAGATTCGAAGGGGCCTGTCGAGAAGGTCGTGCGCCGAGCCGTCGATACTCCGGAGTATCAGGAACTGGCCCGCATGGATCTTTCCGGATCCTGGGGCAAGGCCGTGGAAAAGTACGGCGTCGTCTTTTTGATGCGCGTGCATCTTCGCAAGATGGAATTCGACACGCTGAAGCGCCTGATGTTGCGTCGTCGCATCACGCGCGAAGAGGATCTGCGTTACCTGCGAGATTCGTTGCGTGTCATGGAAGAACGGTTCTCGCTCGATCGAAGCATGGCGCACATGATCGAGCCTGTGCGCGAATTAAAGCGCATTGCGCAGATCCGCCTGAATCAGTTCACGATCTTGCGCAAGAAGCTCGAAGACGAGCTCGACGTTTAATACGCGGACTCCGGTCTGCACAGCTAACGGTCCAGATACCCTGAAAATCCTTCGCCGTCTCTAACGAGAGAAAAGCGTCCATACCCCGATGATGATAAATCCGGCCCCCGCCACCATCTTGATATAAGAGGGATCGATGCGGGTGCTCAACCAGTTACCGGCGACGACGCCGATGCCCGCAGCAAGAATTAGGGCGACGGCCGATCCGATAAAAACGATATAAGGATCTCGACCCTCTGCCGAGAACATCATGGTTGCAAGCTGCGTTTTGTCGCCTATCTCTGCGAGAAAGACCGACCAGAATACGATGATAAGGCTACGCCAATCCATAGCCCGTAATTGCGCTATGCTCTATAGAGGCAAATCGTTTGCACCGTTACCCTGTACTTATAGCGTCGCTCTATGAATACCGGCGCGCTGGAGAGGCAGCTTGAGAAGGCTCTGAACGACAGGCATTCGTCGCCAGGCCTGAGCGTTCTTCGCTCTACCATACAGTTCCATTCGAGCTCACTCTTTCCGCTGTTTCGCTGGCAGGTTCATCTGTCGGATGGCTCCGCCCCGGTGTATGCCCTGAAGCAGGTGAACGGACTGCAGATGGCCCTGAGTGAGGCCGATGGTCTGGCCATGCTTGCCACGCACGGCGCGCGAACGCCGGCGGTGGTTGGTGTGTTGTCGGCCTCTGACGATGCGGCAGAAGGTCCTGCAAGCAAAAGAGAGATGGGTTCAGAGGGAGGCGCAGACAGGCAGAGCGTCTATTACCTGGCGATGCAGTTTATTGAACACCGCGCCGTTGATCGCCTTCTCGCAAAGGAAGATCTGCTCGGGTCGCTGCAGAGGCTCCATTCTTTTTCAGCCGAGGCCTTTGGTTATCAGCGTTTTAACTATGTCGGCTCACTTGAGCAGCGCAACCGTTTACACGCAACGTTTGAAGAGTTCTGGTGGCAGGATCGTATCCAGCCGATGCTTGCGCTATGTCAGTCGATGGGCCGCTTGCGAGGGTTAGCCGAAGTCCGGATCGAGCAAACGATACATCGGTGTATTGAAAGGCTGGATTTAGCGTCTGAGCGCCCGACGCCCGTTCACGGCGATCTCTGGAGCGGCAACGTGCTTTTTTCGGGAAGCGAGGCCTACCTGATCGATCCGTCGGTGGCGTATTCTCTTCCCGAGCAAGACTTCGCCATGCTGGAGCTGTTTGGAAGCCCTCTTACGATGGACGACTACCGGAGCCTGCGCGATATTCCCGTTGATCTACTGAAAAGGCGCATCGAGTTTTTTCAGCTGTACCCGCTGCTTGTGCATGTCGCCCTTTTTGGCGGATCGTATGAGAGGCAGGCCAGATCATTGATTCAGAGTCTCTATGAGTAAAGGCAGAGGCAATCCATCCATGTGACGAGCGAATTAGCTCTGGGCCGTATGTCGAAAATATTGGTTGGCACGAGTCCTGTACTACTCGACACTGTGTTCGATCCCTGGTATACCGATGCTTCACAGGCAACTGAATATGGATAAAACCAGAACAGCAGAACCCCCTTCCAGTCCGGGCTTCAAAAAGGATTGGGAATTGGTCTGGGCATCGGCGTTGGCTTGCTATCGACGGCGCTTTTTGCCGCCGCTGCAGCCATGAACGTTTTTGCTCCGGGAGAGGTGATCAGTTCCAATGATCTGAACAAGAACTTTGAAATGGCCGCTCCGGAAGGGGCCGTCATGGCCTTTTACCTTCCCGATTGTCCTGACGGCTGGGCTCGCGGGAACGGCAGCAATGGTACTCCCGATCTACGTGGTCGATTTATCAGGGGGATGAACGAGTCGGGAGCGGGCGCTGATCCGGATACGTGGCGTGTCTCGGGGAGCATCCAGACCGACGCCTTTCAAGGACACTGGCATGAGACATGGCATAACACCAGTGAGGGTGGGACAGGAGTTACCGGGGACGATTTTGGGTTTGCCCCCACAATCAAAGTTGCTGACGTTAATTCGCGGTCGCGATCGGCTATTACTGACGGATCGCACGGTGATCCGCGAATTGCGGCTGAAACCCGCCCGGTGAATGTTGCTCTGATCTACTGTATGCGCCAGAACTGAGCTGTCCGTACTGGCATTTGAGCATTGAGCCTACTTAGCGAGTAGCTCTTTTATCATTCGATCATAATCCGGTTCTACAGCCGTCATATAGGGCTCCGAAAGATGGGCGACCCCTCTTTCTTGTGAGTAAAGACGGATGGCCTCGCTTGTCGATTTACCGATCGAACAGATACGCCACCACTTTGACCAATCTCGTTTGGCACGATCGAGCGAAGCGGCGAAGGCATGAAACGAGGACGGGCTTCCAAAGATCAAAAAGGCATCGTCTTGAATAGAAGCAATCGTTGATGCGGGGATTTCAATCGCTTCAGTTGCATAGGCCTCGATGCGTTCCGGCTGGAATCCGGCTTCGGCCATGAGATCGTAGAATTCTTCGCGGCCGGTGGCCGCCGACAGCCCGACAATGCGTCGGCCGACAAGTCTGCTCTCACGGGCAGCGAGCAGCGTACGCGCAAGGCCGGCGCCCGTGCCATCGTCGCCGATGACGATCTGTTCCGAGCGCACACCACGCTGAAGCAGCATCTCGGCCGTCTTATCGCCCGGCACGCCCCACACAAACGTGGGATTCTTGAACCAGCGCGCGTCAAGCTGCTCGATCAGGCGCACTGCATCGGCGCTGAAGCATCCGATGACGGTCTGGTCGGGTAGCTCGGGCAGTTTATCGAGAAGTGGTCGCGTTTCGATAACACCGATGCAGCCGGCCTCTTTATACGAATCGGAGAGCGACTGCATGCGATCCTTCTTTCCGAACACATAGAGGGGAGTCGAAGGATCCTTCAACTCGGCGATCAGGAATTCACGCAGCACCGCCGGCTCGGCATGCCGTCTCGTGAACTGCACGGTATACGGATAACGCGTCTTTAAGAACTCCTTTCCGAGATAGACGGATGCTTCGACGAATCCATCCCGTGCATGGGCCTGGATTCCCAGAGGCAGATGGCATCCGCCTTCAAGAGCGGCCAGCACCCCACGCTCTACGGAGAGAATTTCTGCCAGCGTCGCATCGTGTAGCTTTGCCAGAGCTTCCCGCGCATCGGAGTCTTCGACCCGACACTGCACGGCGAGCGTCCCCTGAGCCGGCGCCGGAACCAGCGTTTCGACGTCGACGGGCATGATGGCCAGCTGTTCGAGCAGATGCTCTTCCACGAAGCGCCTCTGTTCTATTAAGCGTTGCACTCCGGCCCCCGAAAGCAGAATGCCTTCAGGCCCGCCTTCTTCGAAGAGGCGTCGTACACGGGTCGGTACGTTACCGCGCAGCTCCATTACCTGTAGGGCCGGCAATAGATGAAGCAGCTGCGAGCGACGACGTACCGAGGACGTTCCGATCCGCGCATCGGCCCTGATATAGGGGAACGTATCGCTGACCTGATCCTTCTTTTTGAAGATGAAATAGTCGCGGGAGTCGAGACGTTGCGGAATAGCGGCGATCATCAATTCGGGAACTGACACCGAAGGCAGATCCTTGTAAGAGTGCACGGCAATGTCAGCCTCGCCGGCAAGCAGGGCATCTTCGATCTCTTTCGTGAAGAGCCCTTTGCGCTCGTCTCCGGAGGCCAGGGCAAAGGGTGCCAGATTCACATCGCCCGTCGTTTTAACGATGAGCTGCTTTGTTTTATAGCCCAGCGATTCGAGCCTGGCCTGGATATACTCCGTCTGGGCGAGGGCAAGGTCAGATCCACGGGTTGCGATGCGAAACATAGTTTCTTTTTTTATGAGGCATCCGTGCAGTCCACCGCTAAGAGGTGCGTAGGTAGTGTGATTATTTGTCCTTGCCTTTCTGTGTTCGTACCTTTATAAAGAAATTGATGCCTCTTCTCTTCTTTGACGCGCACTTACATATAATCGATCCGCGCTTTCCTATTTCGAAAAACCAGGGGTTTCTGCCCGATCCCTACACCGTCGACGATTACAGACATGCGCTGGCCGATCTGGAAACGCTTGTTACTCCGGTCGGCGGTGCAATCGTATCGGGTAGCTTTCAGGGCTTCGATCAATCCTATCTGCTCGATGCGCTTGAGATTCTCAATGCCGTTGAGGTACAGGAAGCTCGCGGGTCGCAATATGTCGGCGTCACCCAGATCCCCTATGATTATCCAGATACGGGCATTATGTCGCTTCACCGTCAGGGTGTGCGAGCTGTGCGCTTTAACCTGCGCCGTGGTGGATCAGAGTCTGCCGATCATATTGAAGTCCTTTCCCGGCGCGTGTATGATCTGGCAGGGTGGCACGTGGAGTTTTATATCGATGCAGCAGAGCTCGACGATGCGCTGATCGAGCGACTGCTTGGTCTGCCCCAGATCGTCGTCGATCACCTTGGATTGTCTGAGGCAGGACTGCCGGCGCTCTTACGTCTTGTCGAAGGAGGCGCCCGCGTTAAGGCCACCGGATTTCATCGAGGCGATCTGAACTGGCTGGCCGCAATGAGGCAGATTCATTCAGTGAACCCCGATGCCCTGATGTTTGGGACCGACCTGCCGGGAACGCGAGCGCCGATGCCTTTTCAGAGAGCCGATCTGGAGCGCGTTCTGGATGCCTTCGCCGAGGATGTATTGGAGCGCATGCTGTACGAGAATGCGCGGGCGCTCTATCGGCTGGGTTGAGTTCTGTGCTTGAAGAACGCAAAGCACATCTTCAGAGGCCAGCCTGGCATTGACCAGCCTGCTCAGTGATCAGGCATTGCGGCCGCTCAGCTGAAGTAGCCTCATGTGAATGAGATCGATGTCGGGCGGATCGACGCCTGAGATGCGCGAGGCGGCGTCGAGGTCGACCGGGCGCAGACGCTTCAGCTTTTCACGCGCCTCTTTCTTCATGGCGGTCAGGCTATTATAGTCGAAGTCTGCGGGGATGACGATCTGGCGTGCCTTCTCCCGACGCTCGATGTTCTCCATCTCACGCTTTACATAGCCTTCGTATTTCACTTCCATCTCTATTATGCGACGATGATCTTCGTCGAGCTGCATCACCTCAGGTACAAAGACCTGAACATCCTCAAGCTGCACCTCGGGACGGCGCAGAAACGAGTCGACGGTCTTGCCGAACATCTGGTCGGTGCGGGGGATGCCTTTCTTTGCAAGCAGCTCATCGAACTCAGGAATCGGGCGCATGCCGGTCGCATAGATCTTCTTGCGAATGCTCTCTATGCGCTCGTATCGATCGACCATGCGAGCAAAGTCATCGTCGGAGATCAGGCCAAGCTCATGTCCGTATCTCATAAGGCGACGATCTGCGTTGTCCTGTCGCAGCAGCAGCCGATGCTCGGCGCGGCTCGTGAACATTCGATACGGATCTTCGACGCCCTTGTAAACGAGATCATCGACAAGCACGCCTATATAGGCCTCGCCGCGCGAAAGCACAAACGGCGCATCGCCGCGCAGGGAACGCAGCACGTTGATGCCTGCCATCAGGCCTTGAGCGGCTGCCTCTTCATATCCCGTCGTGCCGTTGATCTGTCCGGCGAAGTAAAGATGGCGGATCTTCTTCGTCTGCAAATCGGGACCGAGCTCGCGCGGATCGACATAGTCGTATTCGACCGCATAGCCGGGCTTCATGATCTCGGCCTCTTCAAGACCGCGGCAGGAGCGGATGAGCTTCCACTGGATCTCTTCGGGTAGCGACGTCGAGACGCCGTTTAGATAGACCTCTCCGGTACGGATGCCTTCGGGCTCGATAAAGATATGATGTCGCTCTCGGTCCGTGAAGCGCACAACCTTATCTTCGATGCTCGGGCAGTAGCGCGGTCCGGTACTCTGGATCTGTCCCGAGTACATCGGAGCCCGGTCAAGATTGTCAAGGATGAGTCGATGGGCCTCGGCGTTCGTGTAGGTGATGTAGCAGTCGATCTGCTGTTGTCGGATGGCCTGTGTCGCATACGAGAAGGGCTGCGGAATCTCGTCGGGAGGCTGCACTTCCGTCTTTGAAAAGTCAATGGATTTTTTGAGAACCCGAGGAGGCGTTCCGGTTTTCAGACGGCCGAGGGCGAAGCCGTAATGGGCGAGGCAATCCGAGAGGCCGATGGCCGACGATTCAGAGATGCGGCCCGATTTTGCCTGGTATTCGCCGATGTGAATCAACCCGTTCAGGAAGGTGCCCGTCGTCAGGATGACGGCCCGGGCGGCGATCTCATGGCCGCGACCGGTGACGACGCCGACGACCGCATCGTTTTCGATGAGTAGAGAGTTAACCGTATCCTGGCGCAGGCTTAGATTCGGTGTCTCTTCAAGCGTCCACTTCACGACGTTCTGATAGGCCTTCTTTTCGGCCTGGGCTCGAGGCGCCCATACGGCCGGACCCTTGCTGCGATTGAGCATCTTGAAGTGGATGCCCGTCTCGTCGATGACGCGACCCATGATGCCGCCAAGGGCGTCGATCTCACGTACCATGTGCCCTTTGGCGATACCGCCAATGGCCGGGTTACACGACATCTGTCCGAGCGTGTCAAGGTTCATCGAGATGAGTACGGTTTGCAGTCCGCCTTTAGCGCAGGCATATGCGGCCTCGGCGCCGGCATGACCGCCGCCTACGACGACGACGTCGAAGCGTGAAGGAATTACAGGATTTTGCTCGTTCATAAAAAGGGATGCTTGAAAAGGGGGAAGGCTCAGAACCAGATAAGTGGATTTTTCGCTCATGGCAATCAAACAAAGCACTGATAATAGAAACGGTATGAAGCGCTCTCTTATCATCATTGGCGGAGGCATGCTGCAGCTTCCGCTTATACGAACCGCCCGCCGCATGGGGCTTTCGGTCATCGTCTTCGACATGGACCCCGATGCCGTTGGTATGAAAGAGGCAGACATGGCCGTGCGCATGAGCACGCGCGACATTGACGGATGTGTGCGCGAGGCGAAGAAGCTGCGTCAGACGATTCAGGTGCATGGCGTCATCACGGCGGGCACCGATGCCAGCCGGGCCGTAGCCGCCATCGCCGGAGCGCTCGAATTGCCGGGCATCCGCTACAGCGCCGCCGAGGCCGCTTCGAATAAAGTTCTCATGCGCAAGACATTGCGGCGGCACGGTGTGCCCATTCCCGATTTCTATTCCGTATGGTCGTTGAAAGAGGCGCGGGATGCCCTGGATGAACTGGGCTGTCCGGCCGTGCTCAAGCCGGCCGAGAATATGGGTGCTCGCGGCGTTATCAAGATTCGCAGCCGTGAAGAGCTGCAGCGCGCCTACAGACATACAAAGAAATATGCGACGACGGGGGAACTGATCCTCGAAGAATACATGGAAGGCCCGGAGCTTTCGGTGGATGCTCTTGCATGGAATGGACAGATCCGCATGACGGGCATCGCCGATCGCATCATTACCAACGAGCCCTACTTTATTGAGATCGGTCATAACATGCCGTCTGCCCTGAGTCCGGCTATCCTGGCCGAGGCCGAAGAGGTGATGAAGGCAGGTATGCGTGCGCTTGAGATTCACACAGGAGCGGGCAAGGGCGATTTAAAAGTCACACCGAAAGGGGTCATGGTGGGCGAGATTGCAGCCCGTCTTTCAGGCGGATGGATGAGTTCGCATACCTTCCCTCTGCATAGCGGTATCGATCTTTATCGGGCGGCCATCCGTATCGCACTTGGTGAAGAGCCGGGCGATCTTGATCCCGTTCATGATTTTGTCTGTATAGAGCGTGGTATGCTCTCTGCTCCGGGTAAGATCCTTTCTATCGAAGGCATTGAGGCGATGCGAGCCGTTTCAGGAGTCGAAGAGGTCATTATAACGAAGCCTGTCGGCTCGGTGATGCAGCCGATCACAAGCAACATCGATAAGGTCGGCCATGTGATTCTGCGAGGACGCACGCTTGCCGAGGCCGAGGCTGCTGCCGCTGCTGCCTTTGCTCATCTGCAGATCGCCGTCGACGATACCTTCAGTGTGGACTGGAAGCAGGTGGAGCAGAAGGCTCGGGAACGCTTTGGCGAATCTGTATGCTGGGTCTGCAAGGCCTGTGATGGAACAAACTGCGCAAGCTCCGTTCCTGGCATGGGTGGAGTCGGCTCGCAGGCATCGTTCATCGACAACTCCGTTGCTCTTTCTGAGTATAAGATACTTCCGCGCTATATTCGAGAGTCCGTTACTCCGCAGACGGAGCTTGAGCTATTCGGCCGCCATCTCGAACATCCGATTATGATCGCGCCCATGACGGGAGCGACGACGAATCTGGGGGACGCCATCTCAGAAGAAGAGCTTGCCCGCCACCTCGTGCAGGGCGCCCGCGAGACCGGATCGATCGGCTGGGTCGGCGACGGGGCGAGCATCAACAAGTATCATTCTATTTATAGCGTGCTGAAAGAGCAGGATGGATTCGGAATCGCCATCCTTAAGCCACGTGCCGATACCGACGCGCTGTTACAGCGCATCGATGAGGCCACGAATGCCGGCTTTGTTGCGGTGGGCATGGATATTGACGCCATCACCTTTCGCACGCTGGCTTTGCGCGGACAGAAGGGCATGGCTCGCAGCTTTGCCGCTATAGAGGAACTGTGCCGGCGCACTTCCCTGCCCTTCATATTGAAAGGCATCATGAATCCGGACGATGCCCGGGCCGCAGTGGATGCGGGGGTGGCCGCTATTGTTGTTTCAAATCACGGCGGTCGGGTGCATGAAGAGCTTCCCGGAACGGCGCGTGTGCTGCCCGAGGTTGCGGCGGCGGTGGCAGGACGTATACCTGTTCTTGTTGATGGAGGCATCCGCTCTGGTAGCGACGTCTTCAAGATGCTCTGTCTGGGGGCGAATGCGGTGCTTGTCGGGCGTCCCGCTGTGATTGCTGCAGTCGGGGGTGGCCTGCCCGCCGTGAAGGTGCTGCTGCAGCGCTATGCCGTTGAACTGCGTCAGACGATGGAGCTATGCGGTGTATCGTCGCTTCGAGAAGCCGGTCCGTCGTATCTGAAGCGGGTCAGAGAGCCGGGCGAAAGCTCATCGGGCGCTGCCGGATCTTCTTCGAAAGATCGGACTCAAGCAACCTGACGCTGACCTGACAGCCGTTCTCGTTAAAGTCCTGAAAGGCGACGAAGGAGCGGTTCAGCAGATCGGCAAAGTCGATGGACCCGAGCAGGATCTCTCTGTCAGTAAAAACGTGCGGATAGTCCTGCTTGAAATCCCCTTTTTCCTGCTTCGCGCTTCCAGGGATTCCGAACCGCGTATGCAGCATCATTGAGACGAGCCGGTCATGGGCCATCTCGCCGGCCCGATTGAGGCAGGCCTGGCGCATCTGTTGCAATTGTCCGTCGTTTGCTCGCATGGTCGATGAACCGGCGGCCTGGAGGATGTCGGGCGAAAGGAATCCTTCTTCGAGAAAGTTATAGAGGGCGTCTCGCTTGTAGTAGATCTCGGATGGCTGAAGGGGCGAGCAGCTCATGGCAAGCGGCAGAGCGCCACACAGGATCAGGCCGGCAAGGGAACGAACGGGCAAGAGACGCATGGCCCAATCAACGAGACGCAGGCAGGAGAGCATCTGAAATTTCCTGGTTATTGGATTTCAGGGAATGCTCCGACAAAAAGAAGGTCACATGTCTTTTCTTCAAGATCTGAATCCGGGGGCCGGCCGGACGATTCTCGAACTATTTGATGGGCAGGCGATCGAATCGTTTTACTCCTTTTTGCGTGAGAAGAATGATATCGGCGGATTCTTCTCAAAGGGCGATTTCGAGAGAATCGCCGATCGTCACCTGTATGAGAGCCTGGCCTATGTGGCGCGCATTATGTCCCTGAAAGGTGTTTCACGTGAAACAAAAATCCTCGATGCAGGCAGCGGGCCGGGGTTGCCGGGCTATCTGTTTACCTGCCTGAAAGAGCCTCCTTATGTCACGTTGCTCGACTCGTCCCGTCGACGTCTGGCGCTGCTGGAGGAGTTCCACCGTTCGCTGCCCCCGGAGCGCCTGCAACGGCTGAAGGGACGAGTGCGCTTTCAGTATGCCCGCGCCGAGGAGAGCAAGGGCGACTATGATATCGTAACGGCCCGGGCGCTCATCCCCTTCCCTTTCAATGCGATACTGTTACGCCACCTTCTTAAAGGGCAGATGGCTCTGGCTACCGGCCCCTCGCCTGTCACCCCGGAATCGGAAAAACTACTGCAACAGTTCGGTTTGATGGTGGAAGAATCTTGCCCGCTGGCCGAACTGGATTTTATCGGTGAACGGCATCTGCTTCTACTCAGGAAGAAGAATCGCACATCAACGCTACAGCCTGTTCCCTGGAAGACGATTCAGGGATTGCGGGCGGCCTCAGAAAAATGACCGATTGCCGTGTTAGTATGGCAGGACTTTACAAAGAAAGGAAACACTCATGGCGCAGATAATCGCTATTGCCAACCAGAAAGGCGGAGTCGGGAAAACGACCTCGACGATCAACCTCGCCGCCGCTCTCGGCCGTCTCGGTAAGTCGGTGCTCATCGTCGACCTCGATCCTCAGGGCAACGCCTCATCGGGACTTGGAATCGATATTCATAAGACGGAGCGCACGATCTACGAGATCCTGCTTGAAGAGTATTCCGTTGCTGAATGTATCGTGGAGTCGGCAGAGAAAGGCGTTCAGATCGTGCCATCGAACGTCAACCTCTCGGGTATCGAAGTCGACCTTCTCGAAAGCGAGAATCGCAATCATCGCCTCAAGGGGTATCTTGATCCGGTGCGCAATCGGTTCGACGTCATTCTTATTGATTGTCCGCCGAACCTCGGTATCCTCACGCTGAACGCCCTCTGCGCTGCGGATGGCGTCATCATCCCACTCCAGACCGAGTACTATGCGCTCGAGGGGATCACACAGCTTGTTAAGGTGATTCAGATGGTGCAGAAGTCGTTGAACCCTGCCCTTGCGTTGACGGGCGTTCTGCTCACCATGTACGATCAGAGAACGAATCTGTCTCGCATGGTCGTCGACGATGTGCGCGGACACTTTCAGGATGCGGTCTTTCAAACGATCGTACCGCGTAACGTGAAGCTCTCCGAGGCGCCGTCGTTCGGTCAGAGCATCCTGATCTATGCGCCCGACAGTCCGGGTGCAGCGGCCTATCAGGGCGTCGCCGAAGAACTGGTGAAGCGCATCTGATCCGGACGGCACTACAGACTGCAAGAAAGGCAGTCGGATGGATGTAGAAGGATAAAGGAAGAACTACTATGAGCTTGAAGAAAACAGGACTGGGCCGTGGCCTCTCGAATCTTATTCCCGATGCTCCGTCGGCGAGCGGCGCCTCTTCGTCGGAGTTTCAATACCTGAACCTCGACGAGATTGATCCGAATCCGGATCAGCCGCGCCGCGTCTTTAAAGAGCAGGAGCTGAGCGAGCTTGCCGAGACGATCCAGAACGTTGGCGTCATCGAGCCCATCGTCGTGCGCAAGAAAGGCAATCGTTATCTGATTATTTCGGGAGAGCGTCGCTGGCGAGCCTCGAAGCTGGTCGGATATAAAAAGATCCCCGCCGTCATTAAGGACTTCGACGACGTGCGTGCGGCTGAGGTCGCGTTGATTGAGAACATCCAGCGTGAAGACCTGAGCGCCATTGAAGAGGCGCGAGCCTACGAGAGCCTGATGGCGCTGACCGGCGATAAACCCGGCGACCTGGCTAAGAAGGTAGGAAAGGACCGCACGACGATTACGAACCTGCTGCGTCTGTTGAAGTTGCCCGAAGAGATACTCAAGCTTGTTGAAGAGAAGATGATTACGGCAGGACAGGCCCGTCCGCTTCTCAGTCTGGGGGATCGGAAGATGATGACCCAGCTTGCCGGCCGGATCGCCAGAGAGGGATGGTCTGCCCGGCGTGTCGAAGACGAGGTGGCGAAGTTAACCGAAGTCGCCGGACCGACGAAGGCGAAGTCGTCGGGCAAGGATGCGAATACGCGAAAGATGGAAGAGCGCATCAGGGCCCGTCTGACGGCAAAGGTTGATCTGGCGCATAAAGGCAGCGGAGGCGGAAAGCTGACCATCCAGTACAGCTCGCTTGATGACCTGGAGCGCATCCTCGATTTGATGGGCGTGAAGATGTGATCAGGCCCGTCGGCCCAGATCCGAGTGAAATACATGCTCGGAAGTCGCAGGCTTTTAATACTTTTTAACAGATTGTGCTGCGGGTGTTCTCTGTATGTTTTTCTTCGGGCTCGACAAAATTTTTCGAATCACTTACTTTTGAAGCGGCAACAAAGCAGTGTATCGCAAATATGCGAACCAAACTCAGGAGATAATGAAATGAAAAAGCTCATGCTGGCAGCGATTGCCGCTCTGCTTGTAACACAGGCCGCCGTGGCCGCTGAATTCGAGGTGGATGCATCGCATTCTCAGGTAGGCTTTTCTGTAAAGCACCTCGTGATCTCGAATGTAAAGGGTTCTTTCCAGAAGTTTACGGGCAAGTTTACTTTTGACGAAAAGAAGAAAGTTTTCACCGCCGGTGAGGCAGTCATTGAAGCAAAAACGATCTTCACAAACGACGAAAAGCGTGACGAACACCTTCGTTCCGGCGACTTCTTTGACGTCGATAAGCATCCGGAGATCAAGTTCGTTTTGAAAAGCGGCCGTGTGTCCGGGAACAATGTCCAGGTTGTCGGTGATCTGACGATCCGCGGCATCACGAAGACGGTCGTTCTGAACGGTCAGTATCTGGGTGCGGCCAAGGATCCGTGGGGCAACGAACGAGTCGGTTTCACCGCTACCGGCAAGATCAACCGTAAGGATTTCGGGCTGACCTGGCATAAGGCGCTCGAAACGGGCGGAGCCGTTGTAGGTGACGAAGTGATTCTGACGATCGAACTCGAAGGGATCAAGAAGAAGTAATTGTCTTCTTTTGCTTCATTGAAACCCGTCAGCGAACCTGGCGGGTTTTTTTGTTTTCGGATCAGCTATTTTTCTACCCACCCTTACATGAACGAACAGTTGCGAACGGAGCGAGAACCCTATTACCGCAGTCGATCTACCCTCCTGATACCGGATGAGCACTTCAAGAGGTTCTTCTGGCGAAACCCGTACATAAAAGTGGAGGATTGGGCGTTGGGGGCTTTTCTTAGCATCCTTATGGATGACCCGGCGCTGAAGTACAAACTCAGCTTCATAGCGAGGAGCGGCAAATGGAAGAAACAATATCAGGATGAGGGACAGGAATTGCATCGGGTGAATTTCTATCCCGATGACAGGGATTGGGGGAGGTTGTCGGCGATTTCGAATGCTACGGGTTATTCTCGATGTTATATATTTGTTTTCCTCATGCTAATCTTTATGGGGGTGATAGTCCTCGAGAATGGAGGAACTAATCCAGTTTTCGTGAAGGGACATTGGAACCCCGTAGTTTTTTGCTCAATTTCCATTGATGCGGCGACCAGAAACCTCACGAGAATACTACAAACATAGCCAGTCTCCGCTGCCGCCCGTTTTCCACCCCGGCTCATTGGAACTCGAGGGCTCCCTTTTGCCTTCGGCCTGGTAAAACGCGCCCGCATGCGTCATGCGGAGCGAATATGCTCGTGCGCATGCAAATGCTTCGAACAGTACTCGTGATCGTCGCAGTCGACGCAAAAACGAAAGTCCATAGTCGGATCATCCGCCTCGGTCATCCCGCAGACGGTGCAACGGTGGATGGCGTCCTTGCGGCGGGCCTTGCGTTTGAATGATGCTGTTCGCGAGACCCCTCCGACATGGAGCAGATAGGGGATTGCGAAAAAGATGATGTAATTGGCGAAGCCGAGAACCGGACCGAGCAGATGAGAAGCGCTCCCTGTAGAAATAGTGTTCCTTGCCGGAATAAAAAGCAGATAAACGGCAACGCCTATGGCCAGCCATCGATACTTCATTGGGATGATAAAAAAAAGCAACAGCTGTCGTTCGGGATCGAGATGGGCGACGGCCAGGAAGACGGAGAGATAGATAAAGACTGCAGAGACGGGTGAGAAGTAAGAGCCCAGGATCGCAAAGACGATGCCTGTGAAGATATAGAGGCTGTAGCGCAGATCGCCGATGGCCGCCTCAAGGTTCTGTCCGATCATGAAAAACATATAGAGGTAGACGACAAGGCTCAGCCAGGTCGGAGCGATGCGAAACGGGAAAAGAAGAACGGTCCACCACTCCGGCGTGAAGAGTTTTTCGAAACTGAAATGCGGAAGATTGCCGGGCATCCAGAGATCAAGGCCGTTGACGATGGCGATGAGCAGGATCAGACCCACCGTTAAATTCGGAATTGCAAAGGCGGACGGGTCGAATTTCTTCTTCATTAATTCATCGGTGGCCTGCAGGGCCTGTCGGTCAACCGGATTCAGGAGCACGCACTGGATACTTCCACGGCACGCGCAGAGCATCACAGTCGCGGAGGGCATGAGCCGCCGGGCCGCCTCTCCTCGTTCCTGCGTATGCTACGCTGGGAACTGCGCCTTGAGCTGCGTAATATCGGAACGATGATCGTTCTGCTGCCGTATGCAGCGACGCTTGCCGTTCTCTTCCATTATTCGCTGCAGCCTGCCGTCTTTCATGAAGGAAAGAACCTGATGGGATTGCTTTTAATCTCTCTCTTCTTTATGGTTTCGATGATGACAGCCCGTGCGATGGGACGCGAAAAGGAGTCCGGCGCCTTTCGTATTCTTCTCATGTCGGGTATGGATCGGACGGCCTATCTCTTCGCTCGCGTTGTCGTAAAGTCGAGCATGATAGGTATTCTGCTTCTCGTTTATTCGATTCTTTACAATGTTCTTCTTGTAGGAACTTCGCAGTTCTTCGAGTTAACGGGTCGCACCCTGCTCTTCCTTCTTCCGTGTTCGGTAAACCTCGTGCTGCTGGGCGAGATGGTCGCCATTCTTTCGGGTGCCAATCGAATACGTGAGATCGTGCTTCCGATTTTATTTTTCCCGCTCTCTCTTCCGATCTTTATCGTCTATTCCGGAAGTTCTGCCGTCCTTGAAGGCAGAGCGGATGCAGCTCCGTATGCCGTCGTCCTGCTTTCCCTGCTCGCCGTCTATGCCGGCGCCGGAGCGTTATTCTTTCAATTTATGGCCACCGACGAGGCCTGATGAGGTGAAGATGCAGATCCGAAATTTTAATGCCGTTCAGACGACCCTGATGGTATTGGCCGCCGTGGCCATGCCGGCGGTCATCATGCTGGCCTTTTATTATCCTCCGGTGATTGCCGATCAAGGACAGGCCCATCGTATCTTCTATATACATGTACCGGTAGCATGGGTGGCGCTTTATTCGCCGGCCATCGGCGCTCTTGCGGGGTTGGCGTATCTGTTGCGTCGAGAGGAGCGGTTCGACACCATTGTCGTCGTCTCGATGCGGCTGGCCTTGCTTTTTGCCCTGGGCGTCGTGATCAGCGGTCCGCTATGGGCCTCTACGGAGTGGGGCGTCTTCTGGAACTGGAAGGACTCGCGGCTCATGAGCTTTTTTATCCTGGTTCTGACGATTGGCGGCTTTTTCGTTGTGCGTGAATTCACCGAAGATCCCCGGCGAAAGGGGTTATACAGCGCCGTTATGGCTCTGCTCTGCACGTTTGCCGCACTGCTCACGTGGTTTGCGATCCGTGTGATCACGCCAGAAAGCCATCCGACATCGGTGCTGGGAGCGATGTCGCCGAAAATCCGACAGACCTTCTGGTTATCCGTTCTCGGCTTCCATTTCTTTTACCTCTTTCTTTTCGTTTTGAGCTATCGTGCCGAGAAACTTCAGAAGATTACGGACGGAGTGCGCTGAACATGATTCGTATGCTAAACGCTTGCATGATAAATACTCGTATGATGAACAAAGGAAACAACATGCTTCGACGATCGCTCTTTATACTGATACTGCTCTCGTTCGCAGGACTTCTTCAGGCGCAGCCATCCTTACAGGAAGAAGCAAAAAGGCTTGAAGAGCAGGCCGATGCCTTGCTGGCGTTGAGTCCGGCTGCCCAGAAAGAGCAGATTCTGAAGATGTCTGCTTCGGAGGCCGAAGCGCTGATGAGCACGCTCAGCCGTCGTGCTCTTACGAAGAATCCCGAGGCAGCTCCTGTATTTTATCTTTACGAACATCTTGCCTCGCTTGATGCGATCGAGCTGGCGCAGAAGCGTCTGGATCGACTGCTGGCCGTCTTTGTAGTCACTCTCTTGCTCTTTGTCGCGTATCTGCTCTTTTTGTTGATGCAGCAGAATAAGATTGTGAAGACGCTACGATCGCAGCATCCGACAGCAGAGGGACGCCTTACAGAGCCCGTAAAGGTGTACCGTGGCGAATAGAATGCCTGCCTACTGCCTCGACAACTTCAAGCATCCTTACATTCGGTTTGAAGATCGGTTCGCCTGGCCATCCGTCCATCTCATTGATACGTCGGCCGAAGAGATTCTGCGAGTAAGGACGCTTCTTGGCGAGCGCTGGCCAGGTTTCGGCGATCATTTTGCTTTGTGGCAGAACGATATCTTTTCGGGGAACCAGAAGTATCTGAGTTTCGTCTGTCAGACCGATGCGCTGAAGCAGGAAGAGATGATGCTCGAGCTGCGGGTTCTTGTCGGCTACGCAGGCGGCGCTGAGATGACCGAGATCATTCGCCCGGCCGAGCAGAATCGATCCCCTGAGTTTTATACCGATCGCATCTACTATAAGGCCGGACTTCTTCCTATCGAGGAATTCGTTGTAGAGCAGGGCGTCGTCAAACATCTTGATATACTGACATTCTCTGAAATCCTTGAGGCCTCGCGTTATTCACTCACGCGGGAACAGAAGGAGATCTGGACGACGGCTCTTTTCGACGCCATCGACTATTCCTATATTCAGGAACGCCTGCTTGGCATACTGTCGGGCCTTGAACCGTGGAAGCCCGGCATGCTCTTTCCGCCTGTGATGATCGAGCGCATGACGTTCTGTCTGAACGTTCTGACGCTTGAACAGGCTGAACAGATGGCATCCGCATTTCGTGATCTGGTCAAGCATATTCAGGATGAGGATCTGCAACATCTCAACTCGCGGGATGAATGGAAGCGCTACAACTCTGCATGGAACATGGAAAGGGCCATGTCGAGATCGGGGAACCCGCATTGGATTTTCACGGGTTATCCACGTACCCATGGATTCTAACTCACGAAGGCCCGGACCTGGCGTTTTGTTTTCAATCAGGTAATTTTCATGTTCATCAATCTAACAGACCCATTGCACTTAATTTCTTCACTGCGGACCTCGACGCTTCTGCGTGCTTTGCTGATTCCCGCCGCGATGTCGCTGGCCGTCAGCTCCTGCGCAAAGCCACAGCTGAGGCAGATGAGCGGATGCAATCGCACCGTCGATCTGGAAGGCGTCGCCGACATAGCGGATGCCGGATCCGGTCTTCTCTTTGTAGCCGTGCACGACCGCCGGCCCGTCGATGCAAAAGGAGAATCCCTGAATAGCGGAAGAATCGTCACCGTGCATCGGCGCACGCTTGAAGTAAAGGAGCTCATTGTTCAGGGGCGAGATGAGTATCCGTTCAAACCGCTGGGCATTGACGCCATGGTCGGGCGAAATGAGCCGATGCTTTTTGTCGTGAACGAGGCATACCATAATCAAAGAAGCATCGAGGTCTACCGACTGCAGCGCGGTAATCTTGTTTTTCAGAAGCGAATTCGCACGGCGCGCATGCAGGGGATCAGAGATATCGCCCTCGTCTCGCCCGACGAGTATGTCATCTTACGAGAGAAGCGTTCGGGCCTATTTGGTGGCGATGGCGATCTGATACTGCATCGCAGCCTGACTCTACGTTATCTACCTCTGAAAACGGGAGGAGCGCTTTATGCCGGCAAAGCGGGAGAGCGCACGGTGCTCATCCCGAACGGAAGCGCTCTTATGGAGCTTGACGTCGATCGCCTTACTCTTCGTGAGATTCCGCTGAGTGTCGGTGAATCGCCGTCTGTGGCGAATATTGCGGACGGGAGGCTCTTTGTTTTGCATGAATCCGAGCAGCCACAGTTATCGATAGATGCCGCACTTTTTGTTGCGCCCGTGAAAGATCCGTCGACGTTCTTCGTACTTTCTCCCGAAAAAAGCATCGTCTTCGGGCGCCGTAGCGGAGGGTTAACTGTCTGCGAATTGCCGGCACCGTGATAACAGCTTCTGATGCAATCGCAGCGATGCTCTGAGGTCGTTAAAAAAGGCAGTGAGACTTTCGCCCGATGGACTTGCCCCTTCGTTTGAAAGAAGGCTGCTCTGCATGCCGCTGCTCAATAATCGTGTCACCGAAAAGCCGTGCTCTTTATCGAGCTGAAGCAGCTGCCCTGCCAATTCGGCTGAGGGGGCACCTGCTAACAGATCTTCCGCCGCCTGGAGAGCGTCATCGAGACGTTCAAACAAATCGCCGGCGAATGAGTGAACTGATTCGAGTTTTGCCTCTGTATCAAACGTATCGGTACCATTTGTACGGGCGGCATTGCTACCGCCCGGTCGCATCTTCGTCATTTCGGCTAACTTCGGATGAGTGGCGAGCGCCTCTGCGAGCTTCTCTGAAGCAATACGGGGGACTCTCGAAAATGAAGCCCCTCCACCGTCGACATGCACAACATTCGGAGCCGGGAGTCGAGACCTGTACCATTCATAAAAGATCAGTAGCTTATCGTTTGTTGGAACGGCCCTGCCCTGTGAATTCTGAAGATAGCGTCGGTCGATGGCCGTGAGTTGAGCATGATTCTGTTGATGTGCCGTATGCAGTCGGTGCGTCTTTGCAAGGGCGGCCTCTTCGAGTGCCGAGCCGCGTGCATGGATGCGGTTTTCGGGAAAGGAAAGATCAAGCCCGCACAGATATACGGGCGAGCAACCAAGTCGGAGCGCAAGATCAAACGCATTCGTCGAAACCGAGCCTCCGAACTGCAGCTCTCCGGCTCCGTCTGGAAAAAGCATCTGGAGCAGTATAGAGGCCGCAGGCAATGGATTCTGGAAAGTGTAATAAGGGCCTTTCAGATGACGCAAGGCCAGATAGCTTACCGTCGTATCGACGACAAGCGTCGCCTGGCCGGTGTAGGATCGCACATGCAGGAAGTTAGGCGCCTGGGCGTCCACGGAGAGCAGATAATCTGGATCAAGACCGAAATGGCGCAGAGCGCTCACGGCCGTGTCTACGGCGATAAGAATAAAGCGAGAGCGATGTTCGGCCAGAGCCGGCAGAGAGCGATCAAGCGACGGACCGGCCGATACGACGACGGCGGGCATGTTCCTGTGACTCTCAAAGAGCGACGATACAGGACGTAGTTGTGAAGCCGTTGCCAGATTGTAGTACAGGTTTTTCAACCATATTTTATCGAAGCGTTTGAGCGTGTTGCGGTTAACGGTTTCGCGAAAGCCGCGCTGCTCAAGATCGGCTACAAACGAAACATATTGAGGCCGGAATGTTGCACGTAGCGAAAAGACATGCCATGTGTCGGGCGTTCCCGGAAGCAGGGAGCGAAGATGCGCAAAGTCTGGAAGAGAGTTGCGCAGTATAAGGCGATCGCCTGATTCACTCGAATAAATCGTCTCACCGTCGACGATGCGGCGCCGCAGATCGGTCAACTTCGAGGCCAGTCTTCGCAGAGCAGCCTCTCGAATACGTTCGTCCGGCTCGATCCAGAGCAGCGTCGCGTCGCTTCTTTCAAGAAGAAGATCCAGCACGAAGCCTAACCCTGGAGAGAGCAGGATGACGCTGCGAGGCGACCGCACCAGGATTTCAGCGGCCTGACGCTCCGCCTCACGCTGAGCATGGCGACTGTGCACGGCCCGGCCGTTCAGCATGAGCTGCTGCGCAGCAGCGGCATCGGGCAAAAAGAGCACCTCATCCGTCATTCAGGACGTAGTACCGGCCGTTATGCTCACGGCAAATCAGTTTCATGTCATACAGGTCGCTTAGATTCTGGGATGTGAGTACATCCGCCTTTACTTCCGATGCGAGGATCTGGCCTTCTTTTAGCAGGATGATGTCGGTGACGAATTCAGGCACCTCTTCGATACGGTGAAGCACCGATAACGAGAGCCTTGCATGTTCTTCTAATGTGGAGGCGATCAGGCGTTCAAAGGCGGCCCGGGCGGGCAGATCGAGCCCGTCGAAGGGCTCATCAAGAATGAGCACCGCCGGATGCGTCACAAGCGAACGCAGAAGCAGCATACGAAACCGTTCGCCGGTAGACATCGTGCTGAAGGCCCGGTTTTCTTCGGTGGACTGCACGTACTTACGAAAGAAGATGCGTGCGGCCTGCCACTCTTCTGGGCTCGCTTCATGATAGTAGGCGAGCGCCTGCCGGAATCCCGTGCTGATCAATTCGAGGGCCGTGATATCGGGATGATAGGCCTCGATATGGGCCGCGTACCGCGGAAAGAAATGCCCGAACATCGCCTTCACATGCGCCGGATGCTCGATGCCGTCTTCCGTATGCACAAAGACCTTTCCCGTCGTAGGCCAGTCCATGCCACAGATCAGCGATAGTAGCGTCGTCTTGCCCGCTCCGTTTGGTCCGATCAGGCAATAGTGACGCCCTTCTTCGAGGCGCAGGTCGATGCCTTTGAGTATGGCGTTACCAGATCTATAGAAGGTCGCTTTTTCGAGCGAGAGGTGCATGTTAGCGAAACAGCTCCAGTAATTCCTGAAGGCCTTTTTTATCGGGAGCCTGTGCGATCAGGCGCAGGATGGGCTCGGTGTTCGAGGCGCGCAGATGTACCCAGGACCGGTCGTTAAAGAGCAGATGCAACCCGTCACGGTGATCGACGTATTGCAGCTTGCCTGTTCGCAGGGCAATGGATTCGAAGCGGCCAAAGGCCTCGTTCAGATCGCCGTTTCGTTCAAGCTTCTGCTTGCTCATAAAAAGCGGGGGGATCTGCTGTAACAGGTCGTCTACGCCTTTTACGTTCTGTGCCGCCATCGCCGAAAGAATCCACGCGGCGCCGGCCAGCGAATCTCTTCCAAAAGAAGGCAGAGCCGGATCAATCACGCCTCCGTTCCCCTCACCTCCAAACAGTGCCTTGCGCGAAAGCATCTGCCCGACGACGTTCGCCTCACCGACGGCGGAGCGCTCCACCCGATGTGGGCCGGCGACGGCATCAAGCAGCGTCGATGTCGACAGGTTCACGACCAGGATGCCGGGCTTTTTGAGCGTTTCGCGTTTTCCGAGAAAAGCCAGCGGAAGCGTGTATTCTTCGTGAACCGCTCCGAGGTTAACCGATCCCGTTACCAGGCGATCGGCGTCGGGATCGAGGGCGAATCCGACGACGGCTTTCTCTTTTTTAACGAGCGCGCCGAACTGCTTCAGGGCGGCTGGCGTGGGCTCGGGCGGACGCGGAAAGCGGTCGCTTGCTTCACAGTAAAGCGGAACGACCTTGCAACCGAGCTCGGCAAGAAGACGCGGCAGCGCTTCTCGTCCGGCTCCTCCGACAGCGTCGACAACGACGCGAAACTTGCGTTTGCGGATGGCGCTTATATTCGGCAGCGATTTCAGGATGGCCTTGATATGCAGGTCGATGCCGTCTTCATGTGTCGTTCTGCCGAGCTTCATACTGCGTCCGGGTGTGGCGGCAACAGTCGGTCGGTGTGCGGGCGAGGCGATCTCAGCAAGCAAGGCGTCGACCGATGTCTGGTCGTAGAAGAATCCGCCTTTGCCGAGGAACTTGAGGCCGTTCCATTCTTCGGGGTTGTGAGATGCAGTGACGATGAGACCTCCGCTTGCCTTTCGCGCGGCGACGACGGCCTTCACCGTCGGCGTCGGAGCAATCCCCGTATCGATCACCGTCTTGCCGCGCATCTCAAGGATCGCACGAAAAAGGCTGAGAATCGGTTCTCCTGTTGGTCGCGAGTCACGACCGAGAACGATGGTGTTTCCCGTCGTGTCGGCAAAGGCTGTGGCGATGGTGCAGAGCTCGTTCGGATCAAGTCCGTCGGGCAGAACGGCGCGAATCCCCGAGACCGAGATCATCAGCTTTTTCTCGGCGACGGCCTTTTGAAAGATGGATGGCAGCTTCATTGGTTCCAGCTCTGATCGTCAGACGGAGCAGTCGAATTTATTTTTTGCTCGACCGGCGAAGAAGCCGGCGAAACGTTGCATCAAGCTCAGGTGGTGGAATGGTAGACACGCTACTTTGAGGTGGTAGTGCCTTCGTGGTGTGGGGGTTCAAGTCCCCCCCTGAGCAGTTTCTTCTTCCTGTTGCTTGCGACAGAACCACCCCAACTTCCACCGCTTATCAGGACGCTCTTACGGGCTCGTAGCGCATTTCAATACCTGCAAGATCGATCGCTGTGCAATGTCCTTCCTTCTGCTGCCCTGTTGTCAGCGCGAGGGCGTTCGGTTCTGGTATTTTCATGTCGGCCGGTTCCTGCGCGCTTGTTTTTATGGCCATGAAATCCGAAAGGCATTAGGAATGGACCCGCTTTTAGATGAAAAGATCGTGCTGACCGTATCTCGCTCCTTTGTCGAGTATATGGAGGAACAGCTGCATATTCAGGCATGGCGCGAGGCATATGGCCCGTCGGTGAACGAAGGCCTCTGTTACGAGAGCACGACCGCACTACCTTTTTCGGGCGATTTCTCGGGCAGCCTCTACTTCTGCATGGACGGTTATACCCGTCTCAAGCTGCTTCCGCTTATAGCCGAAACCTTCCAGATCGATAGCGTGGCAAAGGGCATGGCCGATTCCATTCTGGCCGAGTTCGCCAACCAGATCAGCTTTCGCATTCTGCACGAATTCGACGATGCCGGTTATCAGCTTCATCTGCAGCCGCCCGAATCGCTCAACCATAAACTTGTGAGTATCAATCTGCAGAACCAGAGGCAGTATATCGTGATCTTCTTTATCGAGGATCGACAGAAGAGGCAATACCTCGGTCGCTGTCACGTCGTGCTGGTGCTCGATAAGTTCTGATCTGTACCCGGGTGTGCGTCGTTATCGCGGGCAGCTTTTCATTTCAGATGCAGCCCGTTTCGTTCGAAGATGGAATAATGGCTCGCCTCGCCTCTCTTTTCCGGTTAGCTTTTCTGCCGATGACGCTTCTCTGCGTTCTGCCGCTGCGTTCCGAGACGATCGTTCTCAGAGAGGATCGACCCATCCCAGCGTCTCTTGGCTTCGGGGAGGAGCTGGATGCCGAGGAAATCGTGACATGGTACGAACTCGAAAAGATAGCCGCCGCCGAAAATCGTATCGTTCTGTCGGATTGCGGCACGGCCGGACTTCAGGATAACATCGCCCGCTGGATTCCTGAGACCGGGCTTGAGTTCACGCTGAGGCCGCAGAGCAATCGCCGTGTTTTCTTATATCTGGATTTTGTCGGCATGATCGACCAGGACATGGAGGCCATCGCCGACGAGCAGCGCTGTCGGCCGGCTCGCCGCGAGACCATTCTTCCCTCCGCGAAACCGGGCCCGTACGAGTGGGTTGAGGTATTCGTAAACGGCAAGCGCAAGCTCATCACCTATCAGGGTCACGACGTCGGCTTTACAGGGCCGATCGCCGTTCCGGTATCGCGCGATGAGTTTCGCGCCGGCCTGATACACGTGCGTATCGTGCCATCAGGCCGATTGCTGGCGCTGTGGGATGTCTTTTTAAGCCACAGCCCGCCCGAAGAATAGGCGGAGCTGCGATAAGGAATAGGCGAAATCAGAATCCGCTGTAACGAGTTTGAAAATCGTCGGTGGAGAGGATTTCAAAATAGGTGGTGAGACCGCTGACTTTGAAGACCTTCTCGATGGCCGGCTTGAGGTTGGCCACACACATATTTCCGTTCAGGCTCTGCACATAATTCAGAGATTTTATGAGAATTCCGATCCCGCTTGAGTCTATATACGTCAGACGGTCAAGGTTGATGCAGACGTCGGAGTTCTGAGCCTTGATGCTATCCTCAAGCGCGCTTTTCAGATCGAGCGAAGTATAGATGTCGAGAGACCCTTCAAGGTCGAAGACATATTTATTTTCTTTGTTGCGGACGGTGATTTCCATAGAGAATTACCAGTAAAAGAGCTGCCAGGGGACTGAATCGTGCCGGCTTTGATAAGAGCCGTCCTTGCCGAACACATGAAAAAAGATGGAAATTTCTTTTCAATGACTTTTCGAAACTTTGCAATTAAAAAAACCTGCGTGTTACTGCTGATTCTTCTGGCCACATTCGTCCAGGGTCTGCATGCAAACGGCCGGGCCCTTTTTGAAGAGGCCTACCGAATCGAGAAAACCCGGCCGGAACGCGCCGCCGTCCTTTATCGGCAGGCGCTGGATGCCGGTCTGACGGCCGATCTGAATAAAGCGGCTCGCTGGAGGCTGTATTTCCTCTGCCGCTCGCAGGGCTGGTATCTGGAGGCCTACGAAACGCTGAAAACCGTCTCGCATAAGGCTTCGATCGAAGACTCGTTGATGGACGACATTAAAAGCCAGTGGGGGCTTCGCCGGCAGAGCTTCCTGTACTACGCGAAAATCTCCCGAAGCTTTAAAAAGGGCCGAAGCCCCAGCGAATCCGATCTATCCGCCTTGCGTGCGATCTATGGAGAAGGCTCGAACCGCTTTCGTGCCGACCTCGATCGGTGGCTGAAGGAGCAGGGTCAGGAGGCCGTCAGTGTTCAGCTTGCGTCAGGCGATAAGAACCTCTCAGATGCAGAAGCGGCCATCCGAACGGCATCGTATTTCGTCGATCGTAACGATCCAGGAAAGGCCCGGGAAGCTCTTGAATCGGTTCTCACATCGGATCGCCTGAGCCGCGATGAGCGTATGCGCATCCTGTATTTGCTCGGCCGCCTGGAGCGCCTGACCGACGACGGGGAGTCGGCCGTTTACTTTCGCATGGCGGCTAACTATAGCTCGGGAAACGAAAGGCAGCGGCAGATGGCGCTCGCCGCCTTTTCGCTCTATCGGGATGGGTTATCTGAACAGGCCTCTCAGCTGACGGTTCATATCGATGCGACCGCCATCGACGATGCAGGCATGAAGCTCTTTCTGGACGTCGTCGCCGCCGACGTGCGCGAAGATGCCGACGCCCTTGCCCGACTGCGCGCACGAGAAAAGGATCTGCGTAAACAACGCAACAGCTTCCTGGCCGAAAGAGCTCTGATGATATTGGAGCGAAGGCGATGAAAACGTTGAAAGCATGGCTGCTATTGTTGCTCATCGTCTCCTGTGCGTCTCCGCAGAAGAAAGACGAGATCGATAGCGGCAAGGATTCCCGATCTAAACCCGAAGCAGAAAGGAAGACCGATGAGTCCACTGCCCTCACTGCAGAAGAATCTCGCCGACGCGCAGAGAAAGCCTATGAAGAGATGATGCGTCGTGAGCGAGAGCAAAAGAATAGCGACATCTCTATCGAGCAGGATCAAACCGGAAAAGAAGAAGAAGCTAAAAAAGAAACAGTCTCAGATGTGGCGCAGAAAGACGACGGGCGTGACAGTGAACAAGAGGCCGAGAGAAAGAAGCGCCTTGAGGAACAGAGGCTTGCCGACGAGGCAAAGAAGGAGCGGGAGCGAACGGAGGCCCTCACGCTTTTGAGCAAAGATAAAGAGGAAGAGCAGCAGGCGCGCAAGGCGCAGGATCTCTACAGTAAGAACCGCCCGCTGATGCAAGAAGAGGCCCGTCGCCTCAGCGTTGCCGATGCATCGGAGCAAAAGCTCTTTGATCAGGATTACGAACACTTCCTTGCCGCAAGGAAGCGCGACGAGGAATACCGGAGCAATCGCATCGCTAAAGTCGACACAGGACGCGATCTCTTCTATCGCCTTGATGCCCTGAAGATGTTTCCGTCGCGCCTTGAGATCGGCGATGTGCGCAGCCGATCGATTCAACTGATGCGAAACCGTAACCGCCAGCAGTTCATGGGCTTTGTTAAAGGCATGAAGTATGTTCCGCTTGTGCAGGCGGTTCCGCTGCCCGGCGGTCCGCCCTCTCGACTGAGGCTATACGAATTCTTTAAAGGCCGTCCCGGCAATTATGTGCTTCTGGAAGACGGGCAACCCGTGACGATTCGCGTGAAGAACCAGAACTACCGCATCATCAACATCCGAAGCGACGGAGATGTGCTGATTATCCTGGATCTTGAACGGGATGATTTCAAGGAGTATTACAGGCTATCGGTGGACGATATCGTGCTTGTGCTGGAGTGAGAGCGGGCATCGGTTCGCGGACTATGGCGTGAAAAGTGGGATGCCACATTTTTTTAGCGAACGAGCAAAGGCTTCATCGAAAGTCATGACCTCAAATCCATGCTTTTCAGCGCAACTCGCGATGATTGCATCGCCATAGTCTTTTATGTGGCCCGGCCATAGTTTTAGAACAAGATCTATATAATACCCTTCGAGGAAGCGCACCCCGGGGTTGTCGAGTAAGCCGGTCAGAACGTCGTGTATCTGAGGCCTTGTTGCGTGGTAAACGTTTTCCATGACGAAAACCAATTCTGATACTGCATGCCCGGTAATGATTCCTTCCAATTCAACGTCGGAGATACGGCGAAAGACGGATCCCATCACATGATACTGCCGTTCATTGCGATTCTTGAGGAACGACAGCAGGCAATTTGTATCCAGCACGATCGACTTCATTGATATCTTGCCGATCGAAGTTCACGCGCTTTCTGAATATCTTCATCGACCGAACCGATTTCGGCGTCGAAATATCCGTGGAACTTGAGAAAGGGTTTTTCGGCAGGCTCAAGCCGAATTCCATCCTTATCAATATTCCACTCGATCACGTCTGAGACGCCGAGTTTCATTCTGTCTCGAATCTCACGAGGGATAGTGATCTGGAATTTTGATGTCACTTTGGAGCGAATCTTCTTCACACCCTTACCAAAGAGAAAGGTGTAAGGGGAGTCAAGTTGTTTCTGCGGGTCTGCAAAAACGGTTGGAGGCTATTAGCGATTCGTATTGAGCCGAAGCGGGCCTCGGCCCGCTCCTTTTAGCTCTTCTGATCAGTCTTTCTTTTTGAAAAGTCCGATGATACGTTGCAGCAGAGAAGGCTTCTTTACCGGCTCTCTCTGTTCGCGACGGGTATCACGACGCTGCTCCCTGCGCTGATCGCCCCGACCACGATTGTCGCGATCCTGGCGACCGCGTCCCTGCGAGCCCCGTCCCGAATCACGACGGGAGTCGTTGCGACCGCCTCGTCTTGATTCGCCCTGTCGGGAATCGCCCGGCCTGGAGTCTGCCTGACGAGCAGGTCCTCTCTGGCCGTCACGAGCCTGGCCCGCAACGCCCTCAATCGTCGCCTCGCGTCCCTGATTGTTCTTTTTACGACGACGCTTCTTCTTACCCGTTTGCTCGCCTGACTCGCCGGCAACGGCGGCCTCGGGCCTTGCAGGGCGCTCACCGCTGCGGCGATCAGAGCCCTGTCCACGGCCACCGCGACTATCGCGTCCGCCGCGACGGTTTCCGTCAGACAGGCGATCTCCGCGCGGACGGCGATCGCTTTCGTTCAGGCGCTCCTCTTCGGGAACGCTGATCGGCGACGGCGCCGGAAAGATAAACATCTCGGGATCGATGGCATCGACGGGAATCTTATGTTCGAGTAGGATCTCGATGCGCGGAAGGCATTCATAGTCCATCTCGGAGCAGAACGAGATCGCCGTGCCTTCTTTTCCCGCTCGCGCCGTTCGTCCGATGCGGTGCACGTAGGATTCGGCGTCTTGCGGAAGATCGTAGTTGAAAACGTGAGTGATGTCGTCGATGTCGAGGCCGCGGCTGGCGACGTCGGTGGCGACAAGAACGTTATACTTACCGAGCTTGAACGACTTGAGCAGATGGATACGCTTCTTCTGATCGAGAAGCGAACTGATGCCCGTCGCATGCACTCCGTATTTGCCGAGTACGCGAACGATGTCCTGCACGCGATGGCGTGAGTTTGTAAAGACGATGCCTTTGATATCGGGAATGCTGCGGATCAGATTCACAAGATAGGGCATCTTTTCATCAATGCTCAGATGATAGAGGCTCTGCTTGATCTTCTCGACTTCGACCTGATCGGTATCGATCTTGATATGCTCGGGCTCTTCCATGAAGTCGGTGATGAGGCGCATCACATAGTACGACATGGTGGCCGTAAAAAGCATGATCTGCGAGTTCTCGGGAATGGCGCGCATCACATATCGGATGTCGCGTATAAATCCCATATCGAACATGCGGTCGGCTTCGTCGAGAACGAGCACCTTCATGGTTTCGACGGGGATCTTCTTCTGTTTCATGAAGTCGATCAGTCGTCCCGGTGTGGCGACGATAAAGTGCGGCATGGCGGCAAGCTCTTTCTCCTGCCTGTTGTAGCCTTCTCCGCCGTAGACGGTAGCCACTCGAAGCGGATGAGCGGCCGTAAGCCGTACGAGCTCTTCTGAGATTTGAACGCAGAGCTCACGCGTGGGGGCGAGGATAATGCATGTGGGAGTGTCGATTTTCTCGCTGTAGATTCGATTCAGAATGGGCAGAAGGAAGGCAAGGGTCTTACCGGTTCCTGTCTGCGATATGCCTACGATATTTTTACCGGCAGAACCGGGGGCAAAACACTGTATCTGAATGGGGGTGGGAGTCTCGAAGCCAAGTCTGTCAATGGAATTGAGGAGTTCGGGCTCCAGACCGAGGTCCCGGAATGTCATACTGACACATCGTGTTTGAACGGCATCCTGTCAATGTCGATTCCGGTTGACGTACCGGTCTCAATACCTTACCATAACAGAGATGTTACGTCACACTCTCTTGATTTCTGTCGTTTTTCTCGGTGTTTTCAGCTCTTCTCAGATCCTGTCGGCCCCCGAACCGGGTTCGTCGTTGCGACTGAAACGCATCGTTCAGACCGGAGTCATCAAGATCGGTCTGCAGAAGATTCAACCGCTCTATCTCGAAGAAGAGGGCCGTCCGGGCATCGACGTCGAGCTGGCGCATCGCATTGCCGCCGATCTTGGAGTGAAGGCCGAGATCGTCACAGGCACGCCGGAAGAGCTGATCGAGCGCGTAACTAAAGGCACGATCGATCTCAGCCTCGGTGGGCTATCGTCGACGGTGAATCGTGGATTGCAGGTGCGCTTTACAGGTCCGTACATTCTCGTCACGCCGGCCGGTCTGCTGAACCGATTGAAGATTCCCGAAGAGTCCGCGTCGATCGACTTCCCGAAACGGCAGATCAATTCGCTGCGTGATATTCAGATTCCAGGCAAGCTCGTCGTCGGAGTGCGTGCAGGGAGCACAAACGAACAGATACTGAAGGCCGATGCGAAGTTTTCGACTTTTCATATCGAGACCTTTGCGACTAACCTTGACATTCTGACGGCGCTTGATAAGAACCAGATCGATCTGCTTGTCGCCGACGACATCTGGATTCGATCCGCCCTGAAGAATCGCCCCGATATCGTCTCTCGTTTTCAACCTATCCTTGGCCCTTACAGCGAAGAGCATCTGAGTATCGCCGTGCCTCCCGGCGATGCCGAGTACTGGATGCTCATAAACTTTATGGTCAAAGAATATCGTCGAACCGGTGTGATCACGCAGATCCTCGAGCGATATATCGACGTCACGCGCGACGTTCGCTAAGGGGGATGAATGCGTCGGATTCTGTTTTTCAGTATTGCCATCACTCTTTCCATTCCCGTTTCTATTTTCGCTCAATCCGCCGAAAAGCGCTTTAACTATAACGGCGACATGCTTGTACGCGGGTTTTATACGTCGCGGGATCTTCCGCTTGAGCGTGTGACGAAGGAGCCGTGTCCGAATCCGGCAGAGGCAGGCAAGGCAGGAGCGGTGCAGTCCCCGTGCCGGGAGGCGAAGGATTTCTATACGGCACGCTTCCGGTTAAACATGATCTTTACGCCGAACGCCTATGCCGACATCTATTACGGGCTTGAGGTCGGCGACATCACCTTCGGACAGGACCGATCGAGTAAGACGGGGCCTGGCTCGGGCGGCAAAGGAGCTGACGCGGTGAATCTGGAAACGCGTGAGATGCGACTGCGCTTTCATAACGAGGACCGCACGATTCATTTTGATTCGGGGCTCTTTCCAGTCGGCTCGCCGGCCGGTCTGGTTCTTGCCACAAGCGGAGCGGGCTTTCGCCTTGAAAGCGAGGCGAAGTCTCTTTATTCAAGCTTTCAGCTCGTTTATTTGCGGCAGTCCGACGATTCGATCAAAGACGGCGACCAGAACGGATACAACGACGATACCTTCAAGGATGTTAACCTTCTCTACGGCAACTGGCGCTTCTTCGGTTTTCAGGATTGGAACTTCGATAGTTACGCTATCTACAGGCGTGATCCGACCGAGTACGATGATAGCGGCAATCTGCGCGATACGTTGCAGCTCTACTGGGCCGGATCGCAGGTGCGTTATACGAAGGGCGATTTTTCGCTTATGTTGCACGGCGTCGGCAACGCGGGCATCGTATCGTCGACGACGGATCGTGAGACGAGCGGAACGAACAATAAGTTCTATCAACCTTCTGTAATGAACGACGGCAACATCCTCTGGACGGCTACCGATAGCGTCGGGCTGCGAAAGGCGTCGTCGGTCTTCGAGAGCGAACGTCTCACGCTGATCGAGGAGGCCCGCAATGCCTTCCCGGCGAGCCGACGACGTTATCCTGTGCGTTCGGGGGCGGCGCAGTTCGAGGTATCGTATCGCGTTGCCGACGGTACGACGCTCTCTCTGTCGGGGGCGGGCGCAAGCGGTCGTCTGAACGCCGAAACCAACGGAGCGTCACAGGCCTACCGTACCGACCGGTTTTTCACGGCCGGATCGGCCTTTCAGTTCACCGAGATCGCTCTCGACACATCCGGAGGTTATACAATCTTCCGCAATGGAGAGCTGACCGGCCTGCGAGCCTACAAACTCGAATGGAAGCAGAAGTTCACGACGACCATTGAAGGCAGGACGTCTTACACGCATATCCGCTCCGCTCACGGGCTGGACGGCCAGTATAACCAATTTTACGGCTGGTGGAAGGGCCCGCCGTCCACCGATATAGGGAATGAATGGAATGTCGTCGTTGACTGGCGTCCGTTTGCTCAATTCGTGCTCACCGCAAAGGCGGCCATCTTTCTGCCGGGGCGCGGCTATCGTTTTTTACAAGATGCCGAGCATGGCAGCGCGATCCGGGAGTATTCGATCTATTTATTGCAGCGGTTTTGAGTATGGACGATAGTAAGAGCGCACTTGTTGTCATTGACGCTCAAAGAGATTTTCTCGATGAAGAAGGGCCCTATGCGCGACGTCATAAGGGAATAGCTTCCATGCAGCTTACTGCAAGGCGATTGGCGATGCTCCTAAAGCACCCCCCCTTGCCTGTCGTTGTCGTCATCTCACATTACCGACCGGATCAGTTCGCAGATGGTCTGTCTCTTTGCATTCGAAAGACACATGGTGCTGAGCCCGCACTGGAATTTCCAGAGGATGTACCAACCTTTGTAAAAGCCGAGCACAGCGCTTTTACCAGTGGTCAACTTGTGAAATACCTGGCCGGTAAAAAAATCAGGCGTCTTTATCTTGCCGGATTTTTGATCGAGTATTGTGTTCGGGCCACGGCTCTTGATGCGTTGGCGGCCGGATTTGATGTTGTTATCGTTGAGGATCTGGTGGATACGGCCGATGACGTTCAGCAAAGAAAAGAGGCAACAATCACTGAATTGCAAGAGGCAGGAATAGCGAGCTGTAGATCGACTCACATGGCAGAGGTTTTTCTATGAAAATGGCAATCCGGCTGTGTTTTTCCATTTTACTATTTGTATTGATCTCTCCTGTTTTCTCATCATGCATGTCAGGCCTTGAAAGAGATGTAAAGGTTCACTTCAAGCAGTACTCGCCGAACATGACCTCCCAGATTGCCGAAGCTCAAAAAAGAGTTAAGGCCGAGCCCAGCCGAATTAAACTGCAAGCCGTGCGAAACAGGTTCCTCTCCATCGCCGCCGAAGATCATGGCCGACAGATCTGCGCCGTAGTGTCTTATTATCTACTGTTGAAGTACAGCGATGCCAATGTACCGGACTTTCCCGACTTCTATTTGCGTGCCATTGACGAGGGCATCATTACAGAGACGAAATCAAAAGAGTTTCCGCCCGGCTTTGCTTTGCTGGCTGGTCCAGACGCAGCAGCAAGGCTTGTAGAGCGTTACAGGGTAAAGGGCCGTTCTGTTAACCTTCAACGGTCAGAAGAACCTGACCGATTTGATGCCTTGCTCTCAAGCCGAGCGCGGTATGCCGTGTTCGGTCGCGTTGACGAAAAATACGACGGCCACTATTTTTTCGTTTTCATTGATAACGAGGGAGTGCTTCGCTATGCCGACGCCTTGAATACCTACAAGTTCGGGACAATTGTTATGGAGCGGCCAAGAACGGTAGCCTTTCTCTATGTCAAAGGGCCCTCGCCCGAAGACGAAGGCCCTTGATGATAATGAGCAGCTTATCGCGAATACTTCGCCGTGATCGAGCCTTCGGCAAGCTTCATCTGATTGATCATAAATCCGACAAGAGCCGGAGAGGCATTGCCGTCCAGAGGTAGTTTATCGCTTAATGCGAAGACTCTGAGGATGTAGCGGTGCTCTCCATGACCGACAGGAGGGCAGGCTCCGGCAAACGCTGCGGCGCCTCCGTCATTCCGGGCCATGGTAGCGCCGGGTGGGAGCGTGCTCGCATTCTTGCCTGCGTCGGCCTTGAGAGACGTCACCGAAGCGGGAATATTGAAGACGACCCAGTGCCAGAAGCCGCTGCCTGTCGGAGCATCGGGATCGTAGATGGAGACGGCATAGAACTTCGTCTCGGCCGGCGCTCCGCTCCATTGCACGTCGGGCGAGATGTTCTTGCCCGTGCATCCGAAGGTATTCGCAACCTGATCGTCGGCGAGTCGCTGCCCTTGCTTGAAGGCCTGGCTGCTCACGGTTAACGCAGGAACGGATCGTTCAGCCGGAGCGGAGGCACAGGCTTGCAGAAGAAAAGCGGCAGCCGTTACGGCAAGCCATGTCGTTACGGAGGCCCTCTTTGATGAGCGCAAGGGGCGCATTGTGTTCAGGGTTTTCATGACAGGAAGGAAGCGACGGAGCCCGAAACGGCAACGGTTTTTCGAGCTCCTTCGCTTGCTGGCCTGTCAATGCCGATCAATAGGCGCTTGCATCATCGAGCAATTTCAGCGCCTGTGCATCGAGCTTCACGTCCAGAGCGGCGATCAGAGCGTCGAGTTGCTCCGTCGTCGTCGCACTGACGATAGGCGCCGTTACGGCCGGGCGACTGAGCAGCCACGCAAGGGCGATCTGCGCCGGAGTCGCATGAACGTTAGCCGCCACCGTATCAAGCGCACCCAGAATGCGAAGCCCGCGATCGTTCAGGTACTTTTTCATGCCTCCGCCACGGGCGCTTTTCGAGAAGTCCGCCTCAGAGCGATACTTGCCCGTAAGAAATCCTGCCGCAAGAGAGAAATAGGGGATGACCGCCAGCCCCTGCTCTTTGCTGAATGCGGCAAGGTCGGTCTCGAAGTCTTGCCGTTCATAGAGATTATAATGCGGCTGTAGCGTCTGGAATACGGCGTAGTTCTTAGATTTCGCAATTCCCTGAGCTTCACGCAGGCGGGCGCCAGAATAGTTCGAGGCTCCGATGGCCTTTACCTTGCCCGCCTTCACAAGGGAATCAAATGCTTCGAGCGATTCCTCAAGAGGCGTCGCCGGATCATCCTGATGGGCCTGATAGAGATCGATACAGTCGATCTGAAGTCGCTGCAACGATTCATCCACTGATGCAAGGATATGTTTCTTCGAGAGGCCTTTGCGATCGGGAGCCATTTCCATGCCGACCTTCGTTGCGATGACGAGCTTCTCGCGCTTTCCTGATTGCTTGAGCCAGCGACCGATGATGGATTCAGAGATACCGGGCTTACCGATCCATCGAGCATACGTGTCGGCGGTATCGATGCAGTTCAGACCGCGATCGACAAGATGGTCGAGCATCCGGAACGATTGCGCTTCGTCGATGGTCCAGCCGAAGACGTTGCATCCGAAAACGATGGGTGTGATGTTCGTATTCTCAAAAAGGGGGCGTTGCATGTTAACCTCTATGGACAGTATAAATAGAATGGGATGCAGCGGGGAGGATTATTTGGTCTTCTTCTTGCCCGATAGCGACTGAACGGACGAACGCAGCGGATAGCGGATTTTGCCCACAAATACGTAGCGTATCTTGCCTTCCTTCATCATCTGATGGACTCTCTGTCGACTGATTGCAAGCCGTGTAGTCACCTCGTCGATTTCTACGAGCTCTGCCGCTACCGTGCGCTGGCTATCCTGCCGTGCCATCTCTTCTGCCATGGAAGAATCGAAATGCTTGTTCGCCGCCGCCGTAAGAATGATCTCCTTACAACGCTTGCACTGAAAGCCCTCGAGGCCATGGATTGTGAAAGGCTTATACCCCGTAACATGCACCTTCTCAGAAAAATCTCTTTTGAGATGCATGGAGTCGCTGGCTCCACAAACGGGACAGTCCGTGAACTTGCTTTTTCTCATGGTTCGAGCTTGACATTGTCAAGGTGGGGAATGGCTTTGAAAATGTCTATCGCTTTATCAGCAAAATTGTTGTGAAGTTTTTGATTGACCGACTATTATCAATGGAGACCTTGAGCGTCATGTCTGATTCTGCCGAAGACCTTGTTTCTGTCTATGAAGCAAAATCCATCTCCGAAGCCTCAATCGTTGCAGGCCTCTTGCGTTCTCACGGAATCGAAGCCGTGATCGACGGCGAGATGCGCTCGTCTCTGGCAGGCTATCTACCTACTGCCGACACCCGACCCCATGTCCTTGTTCTTGAGAGTGATTCACAGGAAGCCCTTGAGCTTCTTGAAAAAGAAGGTCGCCCGACCTTTCGCAGACGTTCAACAAAGGCCAGCACACGCCTGCCTGCGTTCAAATTAGCTGTGCCGGTTTTGTTGATCGTATCCATCGGTCTTGTATGGTACAATGTGCATTTGCAACGGGAGTTGACCAGACTGAGTGGTAATAGCGAATCTCTGTATAAATGGTCCGAACATCTGAGCACCGAATCATGTGATGTTTACATCTATAACGAGACGCTTCATAAATCGGCAGAGTACTGTGATCCAGGTAATCAGGGGTTCTATACATTAACGAAGGATTATACTATCAATGGAGAGCTGAATTCGATTTTTTATGATAGCAATCTGGATGGATACTACGACGTCACCGAATCCTTTAATAAAAGCGGCGACATGACGCACCGTTACGAGGATCGTAACGGAGACGGTCGGTATGAGATTATGATTGAATACCGCAACGGCCGCCAGATCCGATATCTCGATAAAAATCTCGACAACTTCTATGACGCCCACGAAATCGTTCCATAGCGAACAATTTTCGCCCGTCAATTAAGCATTGACGCCGGCGCTGAGCGTGCAATTCATAGAGTATGCGTCGATTCCTGATCCTGACGACAATCCTGCTTGTTACGTTGAATTCGTGCTTTTCTGTAGGAAATGCCGTAAGCGGATCAAAAGGGGGTGACAAGCTTGCTTCCGCAATCCTTTCCGGTGGTGCTGATGGCTGGGCGGCAGCCGGCATGCTTCGCTCCCCGGTAGCAGGAATTCACGCAGCTGGAGCCGTTTATGGCGGCCTGACCATCATTCTTCTGATCATGAATGTAACGGGCAGCGTGCAAGGTATGATGGAGATTGAAGGCGAAATACCGGTGCGAGGAGAGCTTCGAGCACCCGGGATCGGGTCTAAGCTTCCCATAAAACAGCGGTAAAGGGGAAGAACCTGCTCCGAGCAGGATTCGAACCTGCGACACCTGGATTCGAAGTCCAGTACTCTATCCAGCTGAGCTATCGGAGCGGTACGTCAGAACGCCCTGCCTCAGCTCTCTGACAACCGCTTTTTAGATATTAGCCTGATTCCGGACGAACTTCTTTTCATTCTCAAAATCAAAAGCCTCATTTTTCTAAAAGCAGCGGATTTTTCTTCTTGCTCGATTCCTGAATTCGTGTCGGTCTGGCGGCTCTAAAAATATACCCCTACCCGCTAAAGGTAGTAAGGAGGAAGAGTATGCCACTTCAATCGCCCGGACTGATGTTTCGTAAGGCTTTAAATTTCCGCTACGCCGTCGGAGCCTTCAACGTGAATAATATGGAGATGCTGCAGGGTATCGTCGAGGCGGCGCGGGCTCTGCGTTCGCCCGTGATCTTGCAGGTTTCGGCCGGTGCGCGCAAATACGCCGGCCATGACTATCTGGTGAAGATGGTGGAGGCGGCCGCGACGACCGACGTGCCCATCGCTCTGCATCTTGATCATGGCGCCGATTTCGAGATATGCAAGGCCGCCATCGACGGAGGCTTTAATTCGGTGATGATCGACGGATCGCATCATAGTTTCGAAGAGAACATCCGGCTAACGCGACGCGTCGTTGATTATGCCGATGAGCGCGGCGTGTTTGTAGAGGCGGAGCTCGGCCAGCTTGCCGGCGTCGAGGACGACGTATCGGCCGAGCACAGCGTCTTTACAGATCCTGATCAGGCCGTGGAGTTTGTTCATCGAACCGGATGTCATTCGCTTGCCGTCGCCATCGGAACGAGTCACGGCGCATATAAGTTCAAAGGAGCGGCTCGTCTGGATTTCGAACGGTTGAGCCGGATTCATACGCTCATGCCGGGTTATCCGCTTGTGCTGCACGGCGCTTCGTCGGTACCGGCTGCCCTCATCGAAGAAGCGAACCGATACGGAGCGAGAATCGAAGACGCACAGGGCGTTCCCGAAGAGATGCTGCGAGAAGCGACGACGATGGGAGTGGCGAAGATCAACATCGACACCGACCTGCGTCTTGCAGCCGTGATGGCGTTACGTCGTGCCATGGCGGGTAACCCGGCGGAGTTTGATCCGCGCAAGTTTTTCGGTCCGGTGCGCGACGCCATCCGCGAGATCGTGCAGCATAAGATGAAGAACGTACTTGGAAGCGCCGGTCGCGCTGATGACGTTATCGGAGCGGCGTCATGAACGCGGCGATGCTGGCGCCTTCCATCCTGTCGGCCGATCTAACGCGGCTTCGCGATCAGATCATCGCCGTCGAGAAAGGCGGCGCTGACATGCTTCATGTCGACATCATGGACGGACATTTTGTGCCGAACATGACGTTCGGGCCCAATATCGTGCGTGCCCTGAAGTCCATCAGTAATCTGCCGCTTGATGTTCATCTTATGATCGAAAGACCCGAGAACTATGTGGACGAGTTTATCGAAGCGGGAGCGTCGATCGTGAGCGTTCACTATGAGGCGACCGTGCATCTGCATCGTCTGGTGCAGCGCATCCGCTCAAAGGGAGCGAAGGCAGGCGTCGCTCTGAATCCGGCGACTCCGGTCAGCGTGCTCGAAGAGATTTTACCCGATCTCGATATGGTTCTTCTTATGTCTGTGAATCCGGGATTCGGCGGTCAGAAGTTTATCCCGGCATCTGCGGCTAAAGTCGAGAAGCTTCGTGCGATGTGTGATCGACTCGGCGTGAATCCGCTGATCGAGATGGACGGCGGCATCGGTGTGGATAACGCAAAAGACCTGCGCCGGGCCGGAGTGGACGTCTTCGTCGCGGGGAACGCCGTTTTTGGCGCTCCGCAGATTGCGGCGACGGTCGATCTGTTGCGCACGTTGATTCAGGCCAATCAACCCGTCCAGCAGCCGGTGGAGGTGCGATGATGGAGCGTCCTACACGTAACCTGGGTTTTGATCTTCTGCGCGTAACCGAGTCGGCGGCCATGATGGCGGCTCGCTGGATGGGGCGGGGCGATAAAAACGAAGGTGACCGCGCTGCCGTCGATGCGATGCGGCTGATGTTTGGAACGGTCGACTTTCGCGGGCGTGTCGTGATCGGCGAGGGCGAGAAAGACGAGGCTCCGATGCTGTATACGGGCGAAGAGCTCGGTACAGGCAACGGGCCCGAGATGGATATAGCCGTCGATCCCGTCGAAGGCACGTCGCTTCTTGCGAACGGGCGTCCGAACGCGATTGCCGTCGTCGGTCTTGCTCCGCGCGGATCGATGATGGATCCGGGTCGCTCGTACTATATGCAGAAGCTCGTCGTTCCGCCCGGCGCTCGAAATGCCGTCGATCTCGACGCTCCCGTTTCGGATAACCTTGCAAGCATAGCGAAGGCTCTTGGAAAGCAGGTCGACGATCTCGTCGTCTTCGTCCTTGATAAGCCGCGTCATCGCACGCTTGTCGATGAGATTCGTCGTGCCGGGGCGCGTATTCAGTTTCACACCGATGGTGATGTGAACGGAGCGCTGATGGCCGCCCAGGGTAATTGTGGCATCGATTTGATGATCGGAACGGGAGGAACGCCCGAAGGCATCCTGGCCGCTGTTGCCATCAAGGTAATCGGAGGTCAGATCCTTGGCAGGCTTGATCCGCAGAGCGACGACGAGCGCCGACACCTTGTAGAGGCGGGCTTTGATTTGAAGCGGGTTTACAGCGTCGACGATATGGTGCGTTCGAACGACGTGTATTTTGCCGCGACGGGAATCACCGACGGTCCTTTTCTCAAAGGCGTGCGTTATGAATCGCATTTCGTCGTCACACATTCGATGGTGATGCGCGGATCTACGGGCTCGCTGCGGTACATCGAATCACACACCGATCTTGATAAGCTGATGCAGATCAGCGCCCTGTCGTATCACTGAACGACGGGAAATTCTGCAACTCTCATATTCTTACAGGAGTATCGTATGTCTGTTAAATATCCGGTTATTGCCGTCACAGGCTCATCAGGAGCGGGAACGAGTACCGTTCGCGTCGCCTTCGAGCATATGTTTCGTCGGTTAAAGATCAATGCCATTACTGTGGAAGGCGATAGCTTTCATCGGTATGATCGCAAAGAGTTCAAGAGCGTCGTCGCCGAATCCTATGATAACGGGCAATGCAGGCCGCCAAGTCACTTCGGTCCGGAAGGCAATCACTTCGATAAGATCGCCTCTCTGTTTCAGGAGTTCGGGCAGAGCGGAAAAGGGCATGTGCGGCATTATATTCACAGCGAAGAAGAGGCCGAGCAGTACGGAACGCCGCCTGGAACGTTCACCGAGTATGAGCCCATTCCAGAAGGCACGGAGGTTCTGTTCTACGAAGGACTGCACGGCGGCGTCGTGCATGGCGACGTCGATGCCGCATCACATGTCGATCTTCTTGTCGGCGTCGTGCCGATCGTTAACCTTGAATGGATTCAGAAGATTCATCGTGATGTAGGCCAGCGAGGCTACACGGCTGAGGCGGCCACAGAAACGATTCTGCGTCGTATGTACGACTATGTGCACTATATCACCCCGCAGTTCTCGCTTACGAACGTCAACTTTCAGCGAGTGCCCACGGTCGACACGTCCAATCCGTTTATTGCACGGGACATCCCCACAGCCGATGAAAGCTTCGTCGTGATCCGTTTTCGGTACCCGAAGAGGATCGATTTTCCGTATCTCTTGCAGATGATTCAGGGAGCGTTCATGTCCCGGCCGAATACGATTTGCGTGCCGGGTGGTAAATTCGGAATGGCGCTTGAGATCATCCTGCAGCCAAAAATCGAGCGTATTTACGAAGCGAGCTTACAGGCGCGCGGAGTTAAATGACCCTTTATCTCAGGCGATGAGGCAATCAAGGTACGCAAGGTCGACGTAGCCATCATGAAGCGCTGGCCCGTTGAACAGACGGGCCGACGTTTCGGGGTCTCCGAGATCGCTGAGCACGGCGGCAGCTCCCGAAAAATCGTGATGGCCGGTGAATTCATTCTGTGTGATGAGCACGGGCAATCCGGCAGATCGGGCTGCCACAAGGCCGATGTGGCTGTCTTCAATGACGATGATATTCTTGCGGTTCTGTTCAAGAAGCATCTGCTTTGCCGTTATATAGATGGCCGGATCGGGCTTTTTGTGGCGGATCTCGGTCCCTGTCAGCAAGAAGGCGAAGTATTTCGAATAGTCCTCGGCGAGAGAATAGCGAAGCAACGGATCAACGTTCACGCGAGATGTCGTCGTCGTCAGGCCGCACGTGATGTCGCAAACGAGGGCTTCTTCGAGCAGTCTGCGCACACCGGGCCGGATCTGAAAGCCGGCCTCCATGCGTTCGACGTATAACTCATTCTTCAGTTTGTGAAGTCCGGCGGCAAGATCGCGCAGATGGTCGGGAGGGTTGTCGAGTTTTTCAAAATAATGACGGATGCGTTCTCGACCGCCGGCGATTTCAAGCAGGGTTCGATATTCGTCAAAAGTCCATCTATACGGAAGCCCGAAGTGCTGGAAGGCCTCGTTGAAGCATTTCAGATGAACGGTTTCCGTCTCGGCTATGGTACCGTCGAGATCAAAGAGCACGGCCTGAAGACGCATGACGTAGTGATACAGGTCTGATGATTCTGGCGAGCATAAATTGGCTAACGCCGCACGTCCGCAGCACGGTGTTTGAGAAAGGCCAGGAATTCTCGTGCGGCTCGCGGAAGCTGTTTGCCGCGTCTTGAAACGGCGAACCACTGCTTCTGGAGCGGGAATTTTTCGGTCTTGATTACCACCATCCTTTTCGAAGCGATTTCCAGTTCGATGCTGGAAAGCGAAAGCACTGAGATGCCGAGCCCGCCCATCACGGCCTGCCGGACGGCTTCATTACTGCCAAGCTCCATATAGGGTTTGATCTCGTAACCGCTTTCGCGCATCACCGTTTCAAAGGCCAGCCGTGTGCCCGATTCAGGTTCGCGCAGCAGCAGCCGCTCGGTAGCAAGCTGTTCAAGGGAGATCGATTTCTTTTTCGCAAGCGGATGGTCGGGCGAGGCGACGACGACCAGCTCGTTTTTCATGATGGGTGCGGCATCAACGGGCAGCCCTTCAGGCACGCGACCTGTAACAAAGATGTCATCGCGATTCCCTGTGATACGCTCGATCAGCTCAGAGCGATTGCCGACATGAAGTCGGGGGATGACGTGTGGATGCAGATCGAGAAACAGGCCCAGATAAAACGGTATAAAGCCGGCGGTGCTCACAGAGCAGATGCGCAGCTCTCCTTTGAGATCCCCCTGCATTCCCGAGATTTCGTCATCGAGCTTCTGCAATGCCGCCAGGATGCTGCGAGCCGCATCATAAACCTGCTGACCTGTTTCTGTTAATTCCTGTGTGCGACCGATGGTCTGGAAAAGTGCTGATCCGACGATTTCTGCCATGCGGCTCAGCTGAATAGAGATCGTCGGTTGTGTAATGCTCAGCTCTCTTGCAGCGGCGGAATGCCCGCCATAGTCGACGACGGCGACGAGCAGCTGGAACTGGCGTAGCGTCAGATGCTGTAGAAAATAGTCGGTCTCTCGCATACCGTTCCTGCCCGGCTTATACAGCTTCGCTTTGCTGATGCCGCCTGTACATTGATGGCAGTTTATCCGAACCAATAGATAATTGTCTATTAATATTTAGAGAAAAATAGATTGAAATCAATGACTGTTTCGGCGAATGTTTTCTCACGGCGCAGATGGATGCCGAGCGAAGCCCCGGAGGGGCGAATCGATGGCAAGCAACGGCAAGCCGGGTATGGTTTAGAACGGAGGGAATTATGGATCAATCAAAACGTTATGCAAGACTGGATCTTCGCGAAGAAGACCTGATCTCTGGCGGAAGACATGTTCTGACCGCCTATCGCATGAAGCCCAAGCAGGGCTACGGTTATCTTGAGACGGCGGCGCACTTCGCGGCGGAATCTTCGACGGGAACGAACGTTGAGGTGAGCACGACGGACGATTTCACAAGAGGCGTCGACGCCCTCGTCTACTGGATCGACGAAGCGAACGAGCTGATGAAGATTGCGTATCCGATCGATCTCTTTGATCGTAACATACTCGACGGCCGTGCGATGATGGTTTCGTTTCTGACGCTTGCCATCGGAAACAATCAGGGCATGGGCGATGTTGAGTATGCGAAGATGCTCGACTTTTATTTTCCGCCGGCCTATCTGCGTCTTTTTGACGGACCGACAAAGAACATCGCCGATCTGTGGCGTGTGCTCGGCCGCCCTGTCGTGAACGGCGGCTTTATCCAGGGCACGATTATTAAGCCGAAGCTCGGTCTGCGAGCCATCCCCTTTGCGAAGGCCTGCTATGAATACTGGGCGGCCGGCGGTGACTTCATCAAGAACGACGAGCCGCAGGGCAATCAGGTCTTCGCTCCGTTGCAGAAGGTGATCCCTCTTGTCGCCGATGCCATGAAGCGAGCGATGGACGAGACGGGCGAGGCCAAGCTTTTTTCGGCGAATATTACGGCCGATGATCCCGCTGAGATCGTCGCTCGCGGCGAGTTCATACTGCGAGAGTTCGGCGAGCATGCCGATCATGTCGCCTTTTTAATCGACGGCTATCTCGCCGGTACGACGGGCGTGACCACGGCACGACGCAACTTTCCGGATCAGTTCATCCACTATCATCGAGCCGGTCATGGGGCGATCACCTCTCCGCAATCGAAGCGGGGTTATACATCGTTTGTTCTTTCGAAGATGGCCCGATTGCAGGGAGCGTCTGGCATCCATACGGGCACGATGGGATTCGGCAAAATGGAAGGAGATCCCGAAGACCGCATCCTCGCCTATATGCTCGAAGGCGATTCCGTCGACGGGCCGTTCTTTCATCAGGAGTGGCTCGGTATGAAGGCGTGCACGCCGATTATCTCGGGCGGTATGAACGCCCTGCGTCTGCCGGCCTTCTTTGATAATCTCGGGCATGCGAATATCATTCAGACGTCTGGCGGCGGTAGCTTCGGTCATAGAGACGGAGTGAAGGCCGGTGTGGCATCGATCAGACAGGCCGTCGAGGCATGGCAGAAGGGCATTTCCCTGCTGGACTATGCAGGCGACCATCAAGAACTGGCAGCAGCGTTTCATTCTTTTCCGGGCGATGCCGATGTGATGTTCCCGGGATGGAGGGAGAAACTGCGATGAATAGCACTTATAAAGAAGCGGCTTCGGAGTATGCACGGACCGCTACCGTCGACGAGGAGCGAGAGATGGATCGTAAAACACTGGCCAATGCTATTCGAGCGTTGAGCATCGACGCCGTCGAGAAGGCGAACTCCGGGCATCCCGGTGCTCCGATGGGAATGGCCGATATGGCCGAGGTTCTCTGGAACGATTTTCTCAGACACAATCCGAAGAATCCGAATTGGGCGAACCGTGATCGTGTCGTGCTTTCAAACGGCCATGCCTCGATGTTGCTCTACTCGGCTCTGCATCTGAGCGGTTATGATCTTACGATCGATGATCTGAAGAACTTCAGACAGTTGCATTCGAAGACTCCGGGGCATCCCGAATACGGTCACACGGCCGGCGTCGAGACGACGACAGGGCCGCTCGGACAGGGCATCACGACCGCTGTCGGCATGGCGCTTGGCGAGAAGCTGCTTGCCTCTGAGTTTAACCGGGACGGCCTTTCTATCGTCGATCATCATACGTATGTTCTTGTCGGGGACGGATGTCTCATGGAAGGCATCTCGCACGAAGCGGCTTCTCTGGCGGGAACATGGAAGCTGGGTAAGCTCATCGCCCTGTATGACGACAACGGCATCTCCATCGACGGAGAGGTAAAAGGCTGGTTCAGCGAAGACGTCGCCGGTCGTTTCCGCTCGTACGGATGGCAGGTGATCGATTCAGTTGACGGCCATGACGCATCTGCCGTCGCCGCTGCCATAGCGAAGGCGAAGGCCGATACGGAGCATCCTACCTTGATCTGTTGCAAGACCGTTATCGGATTCGGCTCTCCTGCGAAGGCAGGCAAAGAAAGCGTGCATGGCGCTCCGCTTGGAAAGGACGAGGCAGCGGCGACAAAGGCCGCGCTTGGCTGGAATCATGACGCCTTTGTTATTCCCGACGAGATCTATAAGGCCTGGAACGCTTCAGTTAAAGGAGCGGAGGCCGAAGCGCAGTGGAATGCGCTTTTTGCAAAGTATGAAGCCGCTCATCCCGATCTCGCCGCCGAGTTCAAGCGCCGCGGCGAAGGGCGTCTGCCGGCTAACTTTGAAGTTGTCGTGAAGGCCTTTCTTGCAAAAGAGCAGCCCGCCAAAGAGGCGACGCGCAAAACGTCGCAGCGCGTGCTGGGCGAGTTGAAGGCGGCCCTGCCCGAGATGCTCGGAGGCTCGGCCGACCTGACACATTCGAATCTTACGAACTGGTCGGGTATGAAATCGGTACAACCGGGCGCAAACGGCGGCAACTATCTGCATTTTGGCGTACGTGAGTTCGCCATGGCGGCCATCATGAACGGCCTGCAGCTGCACGGGCACTATCGTCCGTTCGGCGGAACCTTCCTCGTCTTCTCGGATTACATGCGAAACGCGATGCGGTTATCCGCCCTGATGAAGCTGCCTGTGATCTATGTTCTCACGCATGATTCAATCGGCCTCGGTGAAGACGGCCCGACACATCAGCCCGTTGAGCATGTTCCGTCGCTGCGCTTGATTCCCGATCTGGACGTGTGGCGCCCCGCGAACGTCGAAGAGACGCTTGTGGCATGGAGCGAGGCCTTGAAGGGTAAGGACGGACCGTCGGCCTTTATCCTGAGCCGATCGAATATCGACTTCACGCCTGCGACCGATCTGTCGGCCGTAGCAAAAGGAGCCTATGTCGCCGTCGAGCCTTCGCGTAAGGCCGAGCAGCTCATCATCGCGACAGGATCGGAGTTGCCGTTAGCCATCGAGGCGGCGAAGCAGAAGAACGCATCAGGCGGCGCGGTGCGCGTCGTTTCGATGCCCTGTGGCGAACGGTTTGATCGTCAGGATGCGGCGTATCGGGAGTCGATCCTGAATGTGCCTTATGCGAATCGTTATGCGATTGAGGCGGCGCATCCGGGTCTGTGGGCGAAGTATGCGCCGTTTGAAAATATCATCGGTATCGAATCCTTTGGAGCCTCGGCTCCTGGAGATCTCTTGATGAAGCACTTTGGATTCACGGTCGAGAATCTGCTGAAGCGACTCGGTTGAATTTAACAACAGTAAGCCTCGACAGCGAAGCAAAGCAGATTCTATGAATGAAGGCCGCCTGTTAAGGCGGCCTTTTGCTATGCTGAGGGCATGTTTCTCGCCAATGGCGCTGGACTCAGCTTTCTCAGAATGGCTTGACGACGGCCAGGATAACGACGGCGATCAGAACGAGAGTGGGAAGCTCGTTTAAAAATCGAAAGCGTTTATGATCGAAGGCCTCGCCGGCCATAAGGCGTTTATGATACCGCACGGCCAGGAAGTGATTGGCAAAAAGCACGAGAACGATCATCAACTTCGTCCAGATCCATCCGACGGCCATGAAATAGTCGAGATTGATGAAGAGCATGGTGAAGCCAAGCACCGTCGTGACGATCATCGCCGGATTCATAATGATGCGAATCAGTTTCGATTCCATGACGCCCAGCTGCTCTTTTACGGCGGGCGAGTCGTTCATCGCATGATAGACGAAAAGCCGCCAGATGTAGAAGAGGCCGGCGAACCAGGCAACGAGGGCGATGATGTGAAAAGCCTTGATCCAGAGGTAATAAGTCATTGACGTTCCTTCTTCGCCCGATGCGATGAACCATGCTGCCCGGAGCGATGAGCGAGTTCTTCCAGCGGAATCATATAATGTGTCTGGCTACGGCGTCAGGCGGTCAACCGTATTCCACTCCGCTCTTCTATCATTTCGGCGCGACCGATGTAATTTTCAGTTTTCTCAGCTCCCTTCAAACGCGCCATGCCGACGAAGCTATTCGCAACGAACGTGTGAGTGCCGCCGTCTATGCGCCTCATCGTGACGTGGCCATGCTTCAAGGGGCGCAAATGCTCGGAACGGTGAGCATGCACAGCGCTGACGATCGTGAATCATCGAAGGCCTTTGCCGGTTACAGGGAGAGGTTTCCGGAATGCGAGCCGCTTCTTGGCGATCCCGAGCTGCGCTTCTGGACGCTTCGGGTGCACTGGATCAAATATACGGATAACACCGTGCGCTTCGGGCATAAAGAAATCTGGAGTCGATCGTGATCCTTGTTCTGGACGGTTTTAACGTTATCTATAAGTTCCCCGAGTTTGAAGAGGATATGGTGCGCGGCCAGCTGGAATCGGCCATGCGCGGGCTGACGTCGTATATGGCCTTCTTGCGAAAGAGTTATCCGAAAATGGAGATTCATATCTTTTTCGACGGTAGGCGTTCGAGGGGCGACGATACGTTCCGGGATTACGAAAGCGGCATTCATACGTATTACAGCATCGACGAAAGCGCCGATCATCTGATCCGGGAGTTCGTCGAGTCGAAGTTCGGCGGGGAGCAGATTCGCGTCGTCAGCTCAGATAAACAGGTCAGGCAATACGCAAAGGCGCATCGCTGCGAGTTACAGAGCTCCGAAGAATTCTATGAATGGTACGGGAAGGCGACGACGCCGAAGCCCGGTCGGGTCGCCGAGAAGCCCGATCGGCAGATGAGCTCTCGCGAGGTCGAAGACTGGATGAAGCTCTTTCGTTCACGCAAGAAAAAGCCTCAATAGATCGAGCACCGGACCGCATCACCTGGACAGAAAAACTGCGACGGATGATTAGCCCCGCTGCTTCTCGACTGCGATCTTTTCAAGCAACGCAAGCACGGTCGACTTCATTCCCTTCTCTTCCGATAGACCGATACATGCGGGGCATCCGTCCTCGCAGGCGCATGCGGCGACATGATCGTGTGCGGCCTGGCTGATCACTTCGAGATTACCGAGTACGTAGTAGGCCAGCTCCAGTCCTCCTGGAAAGTTATCCACCGCATAGATGCACGGAAGAGCAAAGACGGGATTGCGCACCTCTGCGTGAAAACGCATATCGCGCGGATCGCACATCGCATGAATGGGAGCGACGACTCCAAGTGCATGTGCCACGCCGGCAAGCGTCGCGCCGATACGTGCGTCAGAATCGAGGCCGGGAAGCTTATCGAGATCGCGAAAGAGCATCCAGAAGCCCTGCGTGTGCATCTCAAGTTCGGGAAGATGTATATCGCCCCAGCCGAGATTCTCATGCGTCTCGAATTTGATCTTCTTGAACATGACGGCGCGGCGCTGGAGCTGTAGCTCCCCTTTGTAGAGATCGAAGGTATCGCAGGATCCGGCGACCTCGCTTTCGAGAATAGAGACGTCGACCTTCTCCTGAGCATCGGTATAATAGTCGACCTCGACCTTGCGTACCTTCGCGATGCGATCCTCCCATAGCAGCTCTTCGACGTAATACGGCTCGCTCTGATGCAGATAGATGGCATGCGGATGAATCATCGTCGGAGCGGCGAAGCGATCGATTTCGCCGATGATCTTCTCGCGTCCCGTGTCGCTGATATCGACGATGACAAAATTCTCGCGCGGGCCCGCACGCAGGCTGATATTGTTCGCCGGATACGAATCGTCAGACCAGTGCCAGTCGTCTCCGCTTCGGGTAACGATGCGCCCCTGTGCGAGCAGATCGAGCAGCTCCGCCACCTCGGCGAAGCGGCCAAAAGACTCGCCCTTCTTAAAAGGCAGCTCGAAAACGGCGCATTTCAGATGCTCTATTAAAATGAGCAGATTGTCGGCGTTGATGCGACCATGCTCCGGGCTGCGACCGAGCAGGAATTCCGGATGCTGCACGACGTATTGATCGGTCGCTTCGGATGTGGCGATGAGGATCGATATTGCGTCGTTCTGTTTGCGCCCCGCGCGGCCGGATTGTTGTAATAGCGAGCTGATGCTTCCTGGAAATCCGACGGTGATGGAGACGTCGAGTGAGCCGATGTCGATGCCCAGTTCAAGCGCATTTGTGCTGACGACGGCGAGCAGTTTGCCTTCGCGCAGATCCCGTTCAATAGAGCGACGCTCGTTGGGAAGATAGCCGCCGCGATAAGCCATGACGCGATTGGCCTTCTGTTTCGACGCCTCTTTCAGATAATTCGTGAGCACCTCGACGCGCGTGCGGCTGCGACAGAACAGGATTGAATGCACGTTGTTGTCGACAAACAGTCCGCCTAACTTTGCCGCCTCTTTCACCGACGAAGCTCGGATGCCCAGCTCCTTCTGCACGACGGGCGGATTATAGAAAAGAAAGACCTTACGGCCCGAAGGCGCTCCATTCTCATCGACGACATCAAACGGTCGCTCGAAAAGCTTCTCGGCGAGCTCACCCGGATTCCCGATCGTCGCCGAGGCACAGATGATGCGGGGGCTTTTTCCGTAAAAAGCAGCGATGCGAAGCAGGCGACGCATGACGTTCGCAAAATGGCTGCCGAAGACGCCGCGATAGGTATGCATCTCATCGACGACGATCGTCTCCAGATTCTCAAATAGCCTGATCCACATCGTATGATGCGGCAGGATGCCCGCATGCAGCATATCGGGGTTCGTGATGACGAAGTCTCCCGATTCACGAATGCGATTGCGTGCCGATGCCGACGTATCGCCATCATAGGTGAAGGTGCGCAGCTCCATCTTCGCCGCCTCAGAGAAGCTTTCGATGGCCGCCTGCTGATCGCGTGAGAGCGCCTTGGTCGGGAAGAGCAGAATGGTGCGCGCCTCGGGATTTTCGAGCTTGCGATGAAGAACAGGCAGCAGGTAGGATAACGATTTTCCAGAAGCCGTCGGTGTGACGACGACGACATCGCGACCTTCACGCATGCGACGGTAGGTTTCGGCCTGATGAATATAAAGCCTTTTGATGCCCTGCGCTTGCAGCATGCCTTTCAGCGCAGCGGGCAGGTCTTCGGGGATTTCGATCGACCGCTCTTCGCGCGCCGGTATCTCGTGAAGAGAAGAGATGTTTGCGGCAAAGCGTTCATTTTTCTGTAAAAAATCAATCAGCTGAGAAACGTTCATGTTCTGTTCCGGTTCGCCTCGTCCGTTGCAAGCTTCTTGCGGATTCGAGCGCGGCGTCGTTCAAGCGGTTCGCCGCGCAACAAACCGACGGCGCGCACACGACCGACGGTCAGAGCCGGTTCGGTGAAGTCGATGATGGCCGGAATCTCGTCGATGAGCTTCAAAGCCGCGTCAAAATCGAGCAGGCGGTATTCAAGGAATCTAAGAAGCAAGAGCATCTCAAACGGGCTTCTGTCGCGGCGAACGAGTCGATCGAGACAGAAGGCCGCTTCTTCATTTCTATCGAGGCGTGAATAGATGCGATAGAGGGTCGTTAACAGAATACGCTCGTCGTCGGGGCGTTCAATCGCCTCTTCAAGCAGAGGCTCAAGCAGGGCCAGCGCCTCTTTCCCCTGGTGATTGCGAAAGAGAATACGACCGATGCGGATGCGCGTCGATGGGTTATCCTTTTTCTTCGCGCTCAGATTCTGCTCGAAAAGCGCCGCAGCCTCAGCGTAGAGGGCGATCATACCCTGCATATCGAGTTCGTTATGCCTTATGATCTGCGTCAGTCCGTTATCGACGCCGTATTTAATCCAGTCGAAGTAGATACCCGGAATCGCTGCGCCGTCGATGTCGTCGATGCGCGGAGCTCGAAGAAGCGTCGTTTCCAGGTTCTTTTGTTTGAAGCCGCCGGGATAATCGCGCGGCAGCAGTCTCTTCCAGATATGCAGCAGGTCGAAATGATGGGCAAAGACCTTCATCGTGCTGCGTTGCAGGGCGAAGCGATTGCGAATCAGCGGCACGTCGTAGGATTTTCCGTTGAACGTGCACAGATAGGGGAATCTCGAGAAAAGGGCGTCCAGTTCTTTTACAAGGGCGGCCTCTCCGCCTGGGGAACTCAAGAAAAGCTGCCGGATCGTGAGGCGCTCTTCGTGCCACCAGGCAAGCCCGATTAAAAAAGGCAGTGTTCCCGTGCCGATGGATAACCCTGTCGTTTCGGTATCGAGAAAGAGCACGTCGCCGGCGGGCAGACCGGGACCGGCGAGATCGAGCATGCCCATGACGGCCGTCGGCAGTTGCAGGGCATCGTAGGGCAGCGGCACGATATTCTGTTGCAGGGGAAGCTCGACCTGCCGGTGAAGAAGCCCTGAAGAAAGCGGCAGGAATTCCGGCAGCTCCTTCACCGACGGCGCCGGAGCTTCAGGGGCCGATCCCGTCACCCCTCCGTACAGCTTCAGTCTGGCCGCCGCCTTCATGCGGATCAGAATAGGATTATGTCCTGTATCGGCCAGCGGAATTTCAGCGCTTCAGATGCACCACCATCTCCATATGCGGGGTGCGGGGAAAGAAATCAAAGGCGGCCAGGCCGGCGACGGTGAATCCGCCTTTTTTCAGAAGGCCGATATCACGGTTCAGCGTCTGCGGATTACACGACGAATAAATCATCTCGCTGATTTTCGAGCGATTCGCCTCATGGCAGAGCGGTTCTTTCATGCCCGCCCGCGGCGGATTCACGATCCACAGATCGGAACGCATTTCGCCTAACCCGGCGATGCCTTTTTTCTGGTATAGATCGCGTAACAGAAAGCGGCCCTCAAGGCCGGACCGCTTGAAGTTCAGGCGGGCCTGCTCAAGCGAGGCGCCGTAGGATTCGACTCCCGTGTAGCTGCGAAGATTTTTGCGCACGAAGCCTCCGATGAGGCCCGATCCACAGAAAAGCTCAAGGGCGTTGCGCGGCGATCCGGCAAGCAGGTCGTCAATATAAGCAAGCCAGGGCCCGATCAAGAAGCGATTGGCCTGAAAAAATAGCCCGGGTCGGTAGGGCCAGGAGAAGGAGCGATCGGGCGTTTGTAGCTTGAAATCGATTTCTTTGTTTTTCTCGCTCGATTCTATGACCTGACGGTCGGTGGTCAGATACAGAGAGAATTCCGAGGGCAGTGGTTTCGTCGCCCGTAAGGCTGCGTTCAGCTCCGGCGCAAGTTGCAGGCATCCCGATTCGGGAAGCTGGATGAGTTCCTCCGTCCAGAGTGCAAAGAATCCGACAGTGGCGTCTGTGCGGTGCAGGCGGGCGTGATGTCGGTAGCCATCCGGATCGGCCGTGAAAAACTCAAGCCGCTCGAGCTCCGGCTCAAGATGGCGGTGTTCTCGCAACAGTTCGCGCTTGATCTCGATCTCTTTTGCATAGTCGATGTGGCGAAAGCTGCATCCGCCGCATTGCGGAAAGATCGAGCAGTCTGGTGGTTTACGCTCAGCGGAGGGTTCAAGAACGTCTGTGACGACGGCAAAGCGATGACCGGAGCGCTCGCGTCGGATCTCGGCCTGCACGAGTTCGCCGGGCAAGGCACCGTGAACGAAGACGGCCTGCCCTTCATGATGAGCAAGCGTCAGTCCTCCCTGGACGAATTTTTCAGGGCGGATGGTGATCGAATCAGATGAGGGCATCCCGTCGGTATTTATGATGCCGTGGAGGCGACAACTGAATCTGGAAGCGGCACAGAACCTCTCTTACGGCTTCTTGAAATTCGCCGTGTAGGTCCGTCCCTTCCCGAAACGCTGTTCGAATACGAATCCTGCCGGTTCGAGAATCGATTTCACCTCATCTAACGAAAGGGCATCGGGATCACCGCCCTGCTCCGTGATCGAAACGATGCTGCCCGGCTTCAGGATGCGAAACATCTCTTTTGCATAGGCGGCCTGCTCTGCTACCTCGCCCAGCACCGTAATCAGATAGATGCCGTCGAACATACTATCGCCATAGGGCAGCGTGCTTCCCTCGCAGACGGTTAACTCTACGTTTGTGACGCCTTTCTTCTTGAGGCGCTTCGCCGCCTTCGCGATCATCTCGGGCTGGATGTCGGTAAGATACAGCCTGCCCTTCGACGCTGCCTTCGCGACGGCCGGACTGAAGTAACCGGGCCCGCAGCCGATTTCGAGCAGAACGGAGTCCGGCCGCATACCGAGCCGCTCGATCAGCTTTTTCGGTGAAAGATAGAGGTTGCGCAGGGGCAGAAGCAGCGTCCACGCCATCTGATGCGGAAAGATGCCCTTGCCCGAGAAACGCTGCGATATGTCAGAGAGGTCTGTCATCGCGTCGGGCGGGGCTCGATCCGCTCAAGCGTTCTATCAATACTTGCAATGTAATATGCGAAGGCCTCGCTCTTCGTCATGGAGATCTTGCGATTCGGATCATTGGGATCCTTTATTTCGATAGGTTTTCCCGGTTCCTGTGTATTAACCTGTTGAAGTTCCTTTTCACATCGTTTTCGGAATTTTTGCAGCGCCGGTTTGCATCGAGTGTCGCATATTTTTTCGGCAAGCGGCAGAGCCCTCCCCGTGTCATAATAGGGAAAGTAGCGACTGCTTACAAGGAGCTGGATTATATCGGGCATAATGTCCGGTGATTTCCATTCTAATAGCGGGTCCATGCCGAGATTGGATTCGGAGTCGCGACTGGCCAGTCGGAACAGTATGGCTCGCGTCGATTCGGCAAAGGGTAATTTGCCGAGCGCCGCTGAAGCAGCTTTTTCCGGATTCATCGTCTCATACGGGCTCTTGATCAAAAACGCACTCGAATACGACGTCGTTCCCTGAATCATTCGCTCAAGCGCGGGCCGGGCCGACTCCAGTTTTAGATCGCCGGCAACAGTCGCTCCGTAAAAGCGCATCCGATTATCCTGATGCGCCATGGCTCGAAGCGCAGGAGTATCGCCGTATGCCGTCGTTACGATACGCAAAAGAGAAAGAATCGGTCCGTTCGGACACAGCCAGACGGGTTCCTCAAACGGGGCCTCGAATTCTTTGCTGAGGTGATCCTCATCCTTGAACATCGTAAAGAGAGGCGTCCTTGTGGCGAACTGGAATTCCTCTTCATGGAATGCGCTGTCGATTTCGAGCGTCAGGAAACCGTTTATCCGGGCTGCCGTATAACGACGACCCTGCACTCTTCTGTCCCGGCTGTTGTATTCCGTTGAGAGCGCCTCTCCCTGCCATTCAAGAGAGACCTTAAACGGCGATGCCGGATCTTCCTTTAATCCGGCCGAGGTAAGGATTTCGGCCAACACCTTTCTGATACCGGGATCGGGCGCACCGGCCGGGAGGTTTCTAACTTCGTTTAAAGCGAAGGTCTTCTGGCCCCGCATCAGCGTTACCAGATCGTCGTCCGGTAAGGAATACTCCCGTTCTGCCGATGAGGTGCATCCGACAGAAAAGGTTAACAGAAGGAGCAAAGCTCTGAAATAACGGTTCATTTTCATCCTCTTACAAATCTCTCAAAAAAGCGACGCCTCTTCTTCCTGAATATCGACGGGCCGCAGCTCGCCGTCTTTCTTCTGAAGCATCTGCAGGCGTTTTTCGGCCTGGCCTAAATAATCCGTGCACAGATCGCGCAGCTTGATACCCTCTTCGTATGCGGCGAGCGATTCATCGAGGCTGAGCTCGCCCGATTCAAGGTTGCGCGTGATCTCTTCAAGACGATCGAGGGCATCTTCAAAACGGAACTCTTCTGTGTCTTTGCGTTTCTTGCTCATGGCAATGGCCTCTGTGGTGTGGAGAATAGCGGATCAGCTCAGATGACTGAGCAGCGAGACGAGCTCCTGCATGGTAGGATGCACGAGCTGCTTGCGTCTGGCAAAGATTTTTTCGCAGTCTTCAAGGAAACGTCCGGGTCTGTACGAATGTCCGGTGATTCCCCAGGAAAGCGGCGGCACATACGACGACGGCGAACCGGCAAAGATGTTCGAGCCGGCATCGACGACCGTGCCCGTATTGAGCATCGTGCCGATCGCCGTCTTCACGCAATCCCCGAGAATAGAGCCGAACTTGATCCTGCCCGTTTCGAGCGTGAAGAAAGAGCTTGCACGCGTAGGAAAGCGCTCTTGCGGCAGTTGCAGGCGTATCTCGCCGTAGTTATTCTTAAGATCGGATGTCGTCGTCAGAGCGCCGAGGTTGACCCAGTTGCCGATCAGGCTATGCCCGACGAAGCCTTCATGATGCTTGTTCGAGAAGCGTCCGAAGAGCGAATTCTCAATCTCTCCACCGACGCGGCAGCCTTCGCCGAGCACGGTGCCGCCTGTGATGCGGGCGTTATCCAGATGGCAGTCCGGCGCCGCATAGAACGGTCCGGCGATGTACGTGAACGGAGTGAGCGAGCATCGTTCGTCGATCACGACCGGACCTTCGCGCGTATCAAAGACGACGCCGGGCGGCACCTCGACGGATTGATGAATCCACAGATCCTGCTTTGCTCCGATGAGCTGTGCGGCCTGACGGTGTTCGAAGTCCTCACGGTTTAAAAGAAAGAGATCGGCGGCGATGCGCGACGGAGCGTCATCAAGCAGCGCGACGACGTCGGCCGAGAACTCGACGTCATCATAAAGGGATTGTAGCTCTGTCTCGACAAAAGAGCGGCGGTCGGCGCCCGTATGCGCATGCTCCGACGAAAAAGCCGTCAGATCGACCTTCGCCTGATCTGCGCGAAAAGGAACAAGGCCCAACCGATCGGCAAAAAGCCGCTCCAGTCGAGCATCTGGATGCAGATACACGGGCACCGCTTCAGGATGCGGGCGTCTGATGCGTTCGATGGCCGAGAAGATGCCGTTGCGATACGCGAAAACGGGCTCGAAGCGACTGAGCACTCGTCCTGCCGGATGATCGAGATCGACAAGCAGGAACTTCATGCATCACTCCACCGTTACGGATTTTGCAAGGTTACGCGGCTGATCGGGCTCACATCCTCTTTCTATGGCTGCATAGTAGGCCAGCAGCTGCAACGGAATGACCGTTAAGAGCGGCGTCAGGAAGTCGGGTGCGGCAGGAATATGGAAGTAATGATCGGCGAGATCGGGAACCATCGTATCGCCTTCGGTGCAGATGGCGAGGATCTTGCCCTTGCGCGCCTTTACTTCCTGTATGTTCGACACCATCTTGTCGTAGACCTCGGTCTTCGGAGCGATGCATACGACGGGGATGTTCTCGTCGATGAGGGCGATCGGTCCATGCTTGAATTCGCCGCCAGCATAACCCGAGGCATGAATGTACGAGATCTCCTTCAGCTTCAGGGCGCCCTCAAGCGCCGTCGGATGGTTATAATAGCGACCAAGGAAGATGAAGTCGCGAGCGCCGATATACTCGCGCGCCCAGTGGCGGATCTCTTCGGCACGTGCCAGGATCGATTCGATCTTCACCGGCAGCTTGCGAATCTCTTCAAAGATGGCTTCGCGCTCCTCTTTCTGCGTGATCCAGCGGATGCCCGACATATAAAGCGAGAAGAAAAGCATGTTTAACAGCTGAGCCGTATAGGCCTTCGTCGAAGCCACGCCGATTTCTGGCCCGGCCATCAGATTGATGAAGGCGTCGGAATCCCGGGCAATCGTCGAATCGACGCGATTCACAAAAGAGAGCACGCGGCAGAACTTCGACTTCGCCTCGAGGATGCCGGCCAGCGTATCGGCCGTCTCGCCGCTCTGCGAGATACCGATTACCATCGTATCGCCTTCGGCGATCGGATTGCGGTAACGGAACTCCGACGACAGATCGACGTCGGTGGCGATGCGGGCGAACTTCTCGAAATAAAGCTTTCCGACTAACCCTGCATGCCAGGACGTCCCCGCGCTCGTAATAAGGATGCGGCCGACGCGACCGAGCACGTCGTTCGACATCTCCATCTCGGGAAAGCGCACCTTGCCCTTCTCGTCCATGCGCGCCTCGATGATGCGGCGGAAGACGTCGGGCTGCTCGAAGATTTCTTTGAGCATGAAGTGATCGTAGGGGCCTTTTTCCAGGTCTTCGACGGTGAGCTTGATATGCTCCAGATGCACGTCGACGGGCGATCCGTCTTTTTCGAACAGGTGGAACTCATCGCGGGTCATCCATCCCCACTGGCCGTCTTTGATGATGCATTGCTCTTTCGCCTGCGGGATGATGGCCATGATGTCACTGGCAAGGAAGCCTTCATTCTTGCCTTTACCGTAGATCAGAGGCGAGCCGTCTTTAATGAAGTAGATGCGCTCCGGATCTTTTTCGTAGAGGATGGCGCAGGCGAATTTGCCTTCAAGCTTCGCCACCGCCGCCGGGATCGCCTTCTCAAGCGTACCGTGAGTCTTCAGCTCTTCTTCAAGCAGATGCGGGATGACCTCTGTATCGGTTTCGGTATGAAAGAGATGTCCCTTCTTCGTCAGCTCATGACGCAGATGCATGTAGTTTTCGATGATGCCGTTATGAACGACGGCGATCTTACGTGAGCCGTCGACGTGCGGATGGGCGTTTCCACGGGATGGCTCGCCGTGTGTGGCCCATCGCGTGTGGCCGATGCCGATATGGCCGTTTACGGGATGCAGCTTCAGGTAGTCTTCAAGCGCCTTGATCTTGCCCTTTTCCTTTCGGATCTCAAGCTCGCCCTGGTCGATCGCGGCGATGCCCGCCGAGTCATAACCCCGGTATTCAAGCCGGATCAGACCGACCAGAAGAACCGAATGGATGGACTTATCGCCCGAATATCCTACAATACCACACATAGAGGCCCACACTTCACCGTGTCAGTCGTCCTTCAACTAAGAAAAGTACCGGTGAACGGCTTCATTTATACTAACAAATCCTGTGCTACAGGAATGATACACTGTCGGCTTTTTGAGCGGATGGTTAACAGACATAAAAAAGGGGCCGTAGCCCCTTTTTCGTCTCAGACCCGTCGCCGGGCCTGAGGCTTTACAGTTGACGCGATGTCACTTCTTCTTGAGGAACTTCATCATGCTGCGCAGTTTGGCGCCTGTCTCTTCGATCTGGTGCTTCTTGCCTTCGTCACGCATACGGTTGAAATTCGGGTATCCCTTCGCCGTTTCTTCGAGCCATTCTTTAGCGAAACGAGCGCCTTTGTCTTTCTGGATGTCGTCCAGAACGGAGCGCATGGCCGCTTTTGAATGAGCGTCGACGACGCGGGGACCGCGGGTCAGGTCGCCGAACTCCGCCGTATCGGAAATGGAGCTGCGCATGTTAGCGATGCCGCCTTCGTAGATCAGGTCTACGATCAGCTTCACTTCGTGCAGACATTCGAAATAGGCGATGTCGGGATCGTATCCGGCCTCGACAAGAGTCTCGAATCCCTTCGTAATAAGGGAGGTCAGGCCACCGCAAAGCACGGCCTGCTCGCCGAAAAGGTCGGTTTCAGTCTCGTCACGGAACGTCGTTTCGAGAATGCCCGCACGTCCGCCGCCGACGCCCGCAGCGTGAGCCAGAGCACGCTTATGAGCCTCGCCCGTCGCATCCTGATGGATGGCGATAAGGCAGGGAACTCCGCCTCCCTCTGTGTAAACACGGCGAACGAGATGGCCGGGACCCTTCGGGGCGACCATGTAGACGTCGACGTCTTTCGGAGGCTGGATGATGTCATAGTGGATGTTGAATCCGTGCGAGAAGACAAGGGCCTTCCCGGCTGTAAGGTTCGGAGCGATCGCTTCGTTATAAAGAGATCCCTGCGTCTGGTCAGGAGTCAGAACCTGGATGATATCAGCCTTCTTGCAGGCCTCGGACGGAGGCAGAACCTCGAAACCGACCTCTTTCGCCTGGGCGAAGGATTTCGAATCCGGGCGCAATCCGATGATAACATTCAGGCCGGAATCCCGCATATTCTGTGCCTGGGCGTGGCCCTGGCTACCGTATCCGAGTACCGCGATGGTTTTACCCTTGAGCAGGCTCAGATCACATGCGTCGTCGTAGAAAATTTTTGCCATACAGGTATGGCTTTGTTACGGGCCGATGGTGACAAGGAAAATTCAAATCACAGGTCCATTGTGTGCACACAGGAAGAGGGGAGGTCGACAGTTGAGAGCGGATTTAAAGAGCGTATGGTCTCAGAGCGGGCAATAATGGAGACATAAAGCGCGAGTCGTGCAGAGAGAGGCGTAAAGGCGACATAAGAGGAAAGATAGGGATGCTTTTTGGCTTGTTTTTAGCCTGATACCAGGGCATATTGTTTTTATAATTATGGTGTAGTGGGTATGTCGATTCGTTTCGAATGGGATGAGCGTAAGAGTCGTCTGAATCAGGAGAAACACGGTGTTTCGTTTGAAGAAGCAAGTTCGGCTTTTTATGATGAAAACGGTCTGGTGATTGCTGACCCTGATCACTCAGAAATTGAAGAGCGATTCATCCTGCTGGGGATGAGTTTGCGACTGAGAGTATTGACGGTATGTCACTGCTTTCGTTCCGATGATCAGACTGTCAGGATTATCTCAGCCCGAAAGGCGACCCGACGCGAATCGCTACAGTACAGGAACTCATTATGAGGAAAGAATACGACTTTTCAAAAGCGAAGAAGAACCCATATGCGCGCAGGCTGAAGAAGCAGATCACGATTCGCATCAACTCAGAGGCCATCGATTACTTCAAGTCTATGGCTGAGGAGACGGGCATCCCTTACCAGAACCTCATCGATCTCTATCTGCTGGATTGTGCTAAAAGGCATAAAAAGATCGAGCTCTCGTTCAAGTAGCGGGGAGAAGAGGAGCTGAGTAAGGCGAATATTGAGATCGTTTCTACTTGCGCCTTCGCTATAAAACCGGCTCCCTTTCGACAAAAGGCAAAGTGCCGGTTTTTATAGCGAAGGAAGCAGGCGGATTACTTATCCTGCCGTTCCGTGACGGGCTCCACATAGATCCACATCCCCAGGGCTTCAAAGAGAGGATCCCATACCAGGTTTACGGTGACTGTTTTCTGCTCGGACTGTCCGGATAACCTGATTCTGGAAGCACTACTATCGTCCTTTTCCGTTTGATCCTCGACGTTCTTCAGAGCTACACCGCAGACTGTCTTGTTCTGGTAAAAAACGCGCATCAGCTTCAATGTTTGAAGGGCTCGCTGAAAGTTCGTCTCCTCGCTGACGGAGCTGAGAACCGGGTATCCGTTTTCTTCCTTTCGGACATGGATCTCCTTGATCTGTGCAGGAATGGGAAATGTGCAATCATAGACCGATACCACTCCATTGACGGCCTTGAGCGGCGGTATTTTTCCCACAGTACATGCAGTTTTCTGACCTGCATAGCAGGCAGAACGCAGTTTTTCAGCGGCTTCTTCATTCTTCCCGGTTTGCAGATAGATCTGCCCGATGATGAGCTCGGCTTCGCTCTGTGTGGAGTTCTTGCCTTCGGTTAGATATGTCAGGGCTTCATCGTACCGACCGAGCTTGAAAAGCACCCTGCCGATGTTCAGGGAAATGTTCATGTGCTCCGGAGCCTTCGGCTGGATCTCCTTGAATAGCGCGAGGGCCTCTTCGAGTTTTCCCTGCTCTTCGTAGATTTCTGCAATCCTCCACTGTTCGTTGGTGGCCTGCCATCCCTTCTCAACGGGTACTTTCAGGACGGCGACGGCTTCGTCGAGCCGGCCCAGTTCTTTTAAAGCAAGGCCCAGATGCACATAAACCAGCCGGTGCTGCGGGCTCTGGTTTTTTACTTTTTCAAGATGCAGAACCTTCTTTTTCGGATCCTTCGAGAGCATTCCTACCTGGAAGTTGCAATAGACATCGTCGGGTTTGATTTGAAGAGCCCTTTCGAAATATGGGACGGCTTTGCGGCCCGCTCCGCCGGAAATCCAGTAATGGGAGCGGCCGAGACCGGCGTTCGCCTCAAAAGAAGCAGGGTTTTTTCGAAGATACGATCCGTACTTTTCAATGGCGCATTCGAAATCCCGCTTCTTCTCGCATGCCGTGGCCTCCTGAAGAAGAGGATCTACGGCGTCGCCGACCGGTTCGGCAGTCAGAGCGGAGGAAAACAACAGGAATGCAATCGTAAGGCGAAAGGAAGATTTGACCATGGTGTTAAATCATAAGCAGCCGTTCGATGTCAATGACTTTGCAAGCCGACGTTCCCATCAGGGGTATCAGAGTTTTTTTGGCGGGGGGCGGTCGACTGAAAATCCTTCTACCTGATTGCGGCTGGAATTGGCGTGCATGTAGTGGTGGATAACTATAACGGCAGTTGAAAACGGCCGTCAAGAATTCCCTGAACGGTGAGGTCTTCGTCGAGCTCCTCCCAGCGAAGGGCTGCTCCGTTCAGGCGAATCGAGATGCGAGCAAGCTGTTCTTCTGTTGCGTTTTTCAAAAGGCGGAAGCGATCAGCAGGAAAGGCAAGCAATCGGCCATCCGATAGTTCGAGATGAACCATCCGCCCCTCTGTCCATGCACGCAGAGCGATGGCCTCAGAATGAATTTTACCGACCGTGGAACTCATTGTATTTACCAATCAGAAGGGCCTGATGCTCAAAGACAAGTCTTTCTATTGTTCGGATTTCGTGTGCTTTTAATCCGGAGTTCCTGGCAAGCACCACAGGTTCCAGCCAGAATTTGCATTCAACGTCATCTCGGGTGACATGAATATGAGGCGGTTCTTCGCCTTCGTTCGAATAGAAATGAAAGCGGAACGGACCAATGTGCATCACTGTAGGCACAATTCATGCCTTCAGGCTGGAGTGATAAGTCGAGCGATTGTCAGGAAATCTGATTTTTTCTTTTCTATACTTGCCAGAGCCTTCTTCTGACATATGCGCTGGCTGGCTTTTCTTCTGCTCGTTGCAGTTCTTTCCTCCTGTTTAACGGGCGCCATGCGTTTGAATACGGATCGCCGAGTTCGAGCCGCTTCTGAATCTTCGCAGTCGTGTGAGTACTATGCTCGGGGCGAAGAGGATCGCAGTCACTTAGGAATGTGGGATGCTGTCGGTATGATATCGGCCCCTGTTCTGGATGTCGGTATCATCTATTCTCTCAGCCTTTCGAATCCATGGTACGGATTTGGATATTTTACGCTCGGTTATCCGATTGCCGCTTCGGAAAGATTTCCACCGTGGAGTTTCGGGCGCTGGTGTGGATCTCCACAAACGCCACAGCAGCCTCCGTATGAGTATTATTACATGCTGGAATCCACCCGCGATAGCTGCGAGCTAACAGAGCAGAGAGAAAGGTACCTCGACGCATTATTCCTGGATAGCCAGGGCATCAAAGTGAACTGGCAGCAGATGGAGAACGGGAAAAGCCTGCCCTCTCTTCCCGTTCAACTGAAGCGCCTGCCGGTTCCGGCAGAAGAAGGCATGTGCGTGTATGCCTATTACATGCCGGATGGCGAAGAGGCCTTCAAGAAGGAAATGGAGATAGAAAGCGAGAAGTGAGCCTCAATACGCCGTAATCAGAATCGTCTCGATCTCGTTGCGCTCCATATCACGAGGAGTGTTCTTGATAAGCGGATACTCGGCGGCAAGCTCGGCGATCTCGCCCAGCGTGGATTTGGCGATCTCGAAATCCGACAGGCGCTGTGCTACGTTCAGGTCAAGGTAGAGTTTGCGCACGCCTTCAACGGCCTTGATGGCCGCTTCGATGATCGAGATGTCATGGATGTCCTGTTCAAGCGCCCGGGCGATCTGCACGTATTTCGACGCCGAGCTGGTGAGGTTATACTCCATCACATGCGGCAGAAGAATATTGAGGGCGCTGTAAAAATCCATGCCCGTCACGAGATGAACGGACTGAGCGATACTGTAGCTTAACCCGAGCGCCGTGCTTGATGCGGCCATGCCGCAGACAACCGAGGCGACGGCGAGGTTATACCTGGCCCCCTGATTCGCCTGATCGGTCATCAGCGTATTGATCGAACGCACGACAAGCTCGATGGCCTTTAGCGAAAGAGAGCCCGTAATCTCGTTGGATTTGCGCGAAAGGATGGATTCGACCGAGGCGGCGATGACGGCCATGCCCTGACGCACGAGCTCGTTTCGCGACGGATTAGAAACGAGGTTCGGATCCACCAGAATGGCCTCGGGATACAACCTGTGATCTCTGTGATAAAAGAAATCGCCCGTGCTGCTATCGTAGCCGAACATATCGGGCGAGCTCTCTTCGCCGATGGTCAATCCGGTGGGAATACAGACCACGGGCATCGGCGCCTTTTTCAGAGGAAAGCGTTTCTGTTTCAGTTCGCCGGCATAAACCTCGTTGCGCGCAAGCATGGCCAGCGAACGGGCGACCTGAAACGTATGGCGTCCGCCGATGGCGATGATGATATCGGCGCCGCTGCGACGCAGAAAGTAAGAGGCCGAATCCATCTGATCGTACGAGGGCAGCGAATGGAATTCGTCATAGATGATGCAGCCCGACATCTGCTTCTTGAGGCCGGTAAGAAGGATCTGGTATTCGTCTTCGGAGCGGATCTCTTCCTGAATGCTGAAGACGAAGGGACGCTCGCCCAGATCGCGAATCAGGGTGCCCATGTTATGTGTGGAGTTCCGCTGCACGTAGGTCCGTGTCGGAAACTGAAAATCGACCCATTCAAAGGATTGCACGCATCCCCCCTGTGATTCAGAGAATTCTGATGCCTCTCATAAACGGAAGTGTTTTCGCGGTTCTCCGGCGGCGGGCGTCGGGAAAAGTGGAGGTATGAAAGAGATCGATCAAGATCGGATGGCTGCGGATCTGCGCTCGGCCGGCATCCATTTAAAGAAAGATGCCCTTGATCGACTCTGGTCCTTTCATCGCATTCTACGCGAGCGCAACCGCGAGCTCAACCTCACGCGGCTTTATAGCTACGAGACGATGGTGCGCAAGCATTACGTCGACTGCCTGCTTGTAACCGAGCTGCTTTCAAAAAGCGGCCTGCGGCTTGAGGGCCCCGTCATGGATCTGGGATCAGGCGGCGGCTTTCCAGGAATGCCTCTGGCCATCGAATCGCCCGATACGGCATGGTATCTTGTAGAAGGCCGCGAGAACCGCTGTGCTTATTTAAAAGAAACGGCGGCCGAGCTTGGCCTCTCGAACGTCACCGTCTACTGGCGCAAGCTGCAACCCACCGATGCCGTATCTGTGCGTGCCGTCATCACGCGGGCCGTCGAAGGCATGACGGGCACGGCCGAGCGCGTCAGCGGATCTCTCGAAAAAGGCGGATTGCTTCTGTTTATGAAGGGCCCTCACTGCGACGACGAGATCCGGCAGATGCAGGCAGAGCCCTATGAGCTTGTGCTCGATGAGCATTATACGCTGCCCGGATCGGAGCGCGATCGACGTCGCCTTGTCGTCTTCAGGCGCACATCCGAGCCGGGGCGCGGGCGCAGGCTGTATCCCTACGGAGAGACGGCCGAGCAGTGGAAGCATGCGCTGCATATCACGTCGGCCGAGAACGTGCGTTATAAATCGCTGAAGAAGATCATGCAGGGCGGAGCGCGCTCCATCATGAAAGAAGGGCAGACGCTCGTCTACGGGCGACGCGTCGTCGATGAGGTGCTGAACGAGACGCCCGAAAGCGTCGAGGCCGTGCTCTTCGAAGAGCGTTCTGTGAAGAAGGGCCTTGCAGATGATACCATGACCGACCTTGCCCGGGAAGAAAGGCTTCCGGCCGGCATGGATCTGCTTGTGCTTTCCGCTCCCCTGATCGACGGCCTCGGTCTGAAGGGCTTCGAGCCACCCTATCTGCTCTATAAGGTGAATCCGATCCCGCAGTGGGATGCCTCTGCGCTGACCGAGCCCACGCTCTTTCTGCCGCTGGGCGATCCCGAGAACATGGGCCTTGCCCTGCGCTCGGCACTTGCCTTCGGATTCAAAGAGATTGTTCTTCTTGAAGAGGCGGCCTCTCCGTACCTGCCCACCGTCATCAGAGCCTCGTCCGGAGCCTCATTGCGTCTGAACTATCGCCGCGGGCCCTCTATCCTCAAGCTTGCTGGCGTGCTGGGCGAAATGCGTGCCGGCCTACCGGGCCGGGGGCCGGGAAACGCTTTTGAAACTCCGATCTTCTATCTCGATCGTGACGGGCAGGCGTTGCCTGATGAGCGTCGGCCGGCGACCGCCTTTGGTCTGATCGTCGGCGAAGAGGGCAGGGGCATACCCGATTCCCTGCGCGAGCTCGCCGAGCAGGGAGCTGTGAAGGCACTGAGCATCCCCATGTCAGAAGAGATCGAAAGCCTGAACGCCGCCGTCAGCCTGTCGATTGCCATGTATCAGCTCACGCCGACACGTTAGTTTTCGATCTGTTACTTTGAGAGAATCCGCAGATCAGTAAATCGGCTAATCTCTATCTCTTTTGGGAGCCCGCCTTAGAAGTGGCTGCCGCACTTCAGGTCGGATTCGCCACCTGTTGCAGAAAAAATGGAGTTGACTGCAAATTTGAGGCCTGATCCAGTCTGCTCATGCAGACGACCGTCTTCCAGCGTTACGCCGAAGAAGACCTGTCGGAGTTCTCGGTCCGCGATATTAAGTATGCCCGCGCCCGGCTCGGTCTGCTGGATGCACTGCTCGAAGAACTACAGCACTCTCCGATTCATCAGATTCGCGTGAGAGATCTTTGCCGGCGGGCCGAGGTGAGCGAATCGGCTTTCTTCAATTATTATCCACAGAAAGACGATCTGCTTTTCTTATTCGTGCGGCTCTGGAGCATCGACGCCGCTCTATTCAATCGCAGCACCCCTTCAGGGCTGGAGATGCTGCGAGGTTTCTATAATTATACCGGTCGCATCGCCGAGCAGCATCCCTATCTGATGAAAGAGCTTCTCTCGTATCAGGCGCGGGCCGATATTCCAGGCCGGGCTCAGTTTGTTCCGCCCCTTCGTCCCTGTGAGAAGGTGATGGTTTTCGGTCGTGTTCCGGGTATGGAAAATATCTCAGATCTCGGCATCCGCGGGTTGATTCAGCTGGGTCTGACCGATGCGATCAGGCAGGGCGAGCTGCCTGCTATGGATCTGGATCAGGCGATGATCTCGGTGGGCAGCGTTTTCTTCGGAGTCGCCGGCCTTCTGGCGTCGCGTGATTTTCAAGGCCTTCCTGAGGCCTATGCTCGCTCGTTACGGATCGTTTTTTCGGGTCTGGGCGCCGGGTCGTAAAGGGACGATCGCCCATCCATACTGATCGAGAGGTTTCGTCGGATGCCGGGGCTCCGGGCCTGTAACGGTTATTCTATCTGTAATTCTATTTTATATTTTATAGGGGGAAATATGGAAGAGGGAAAATCAGAAAAGCCGATCAGGCAGCTCGAAGAGATCGAAAAAGAAGAGATCAGAGACCTTTTGAATGCTGGCTGGATGACGCATGATGCGATGTGGTTCAGCCATTGCGTTGCCGAATTCGGAATCGAACAGACAAATCGCATCAACAGAGCGGCCGTTCGCTCCATGGCTGCGATCGAGGCAAAGCGCATTAAGAAGCTGCTTGGTATGCGCACTGTTGAGAGTTATGATGAGATCCGGCATTTTGTTACTACCGGCTTTGGCCTCATTCGAGGCAGCTTCATGCGCTTTGAGTTTGATTTTCCGGGAGACAACCTCTTTATCTGGAATGTACCGCGATGCTTTGCTCATGACGGGGTGAAACGGCTGGGGCAGATTGAGAGGTACGAATGCGGTATCGTCGAGCGCATCATCGGTTGGTTCGAGGCCCTGGGCATCGGCTACTCTATTGATCCGGCTCCAAATGGCTGCCTGATGCACCGACAGGGAAAATGTGAGATGATCATCCGCCTGCAGGCTTCTTGACAGGCGTTTTTTGAAAAAAAAAGATGGAAAAAGGCGCCGCTTATCTGTCTATAGATATGCGGAGCATCCATACAGGGCAAGCCTGCACGGTATGGATCATGACCGTATTGACGGCCGGAGGAATGTTATGATGGATTTTATGATGAAAAAAGGCTGGATGGCGTTGCTTGTAAGTTTCGCCCTGCTGGCCTACTGTGGCAATAAAGAGCAAAAGGCCGTTGTCGAAGGTTCTGCCCCTGTTGCACGCCTGACGATTACAAAAGGCGACGTAAAGGTTGTTGAGGGCGAAACCGTGCGCACCGCTGCTGCCGGTCAGGTCCTCACAGCGGGGCAGCTGATTCGTACGGGAGCCGAGGCGATGGCAGAGATCTTCGTCAAAGATCAGGGCATTGTGCGTCTCAGCGCCAATACGGAATTCGCTCTGAAGCGTGTTGATGCAGAGGGCGTTGAGCTCGATCAGAAGTCCGGCAAGTCGACGGTCTTTCTCAAAAGGCTGAAGCAGGATTCTGAGTTCACGATCAACACGCCGACCTCGGTCGCTGCCGTTCGTGGAACGAGCTTCATGGTAGACGTAAAAAGCAAGACCGAGTCCACGTTTGCGCTGTATGATGGTGCGATTGAGGTGAAGAACGGCAAAGGTCAATCCGTCGTTCTTGACGGCAGGGGTGAGCTTTCGGTCACCGATAAGGGCGATATCTCAAAAGAGGCCATCCGACCGCTTTCGAAGGAATCGCTGGAGCATCTGAAAAAGATGGCCGTATTCCAGAAGACGCAGATCGAGGAATACAACAGCTTCATCGATGATCTTAAAGAGACCGATGCAATCAAGATGACCCGTGAAGAAGGCGATGTAAACGAGCAGGTCGCAAACATCAAGGATCGTCCTTCGTCTCAGGATAACACCGGAAAGGCATCGACCACCGATGAGAATATGATCCGACGCAATACCGAGAAGGATCCGCTGAAGATTCAACCTCAGAAGACCTTCAAGTAAGGATCGATTCGAAGGCCTTTTCATAAGGCAGAGTGCCACCAGACCGGTGGGATTGCGGGGCTTCAACTCTGTGCAGCAGCTAAAAACGGTTGCCGCCTGAGAGGAGCCCCGTTCCTTTATTCTGTGCTTCGTTTTTTTTCGTATGTTTGCCGCTCTGCCCGATCGGCTGTCGGCCGCCGTTTTTATAGATCCTCTTTTCTGAGTGCTGTGCTGCTTATGCCGGTGCTGCTGCTTGCCCAGGCGCCGCAAGTGCCACAGTCTCAGCAGCAGAACCCGGAAGTCAGCGAAGCCGATAAGAAGCCGACAGCGGAGGCCGTGCAGCCGATTGTTGAGTCCGCTCCGTTACCGCCGGCGACTGAAGAGCAGAGTGGGCCGGTCCGGCTGCTCTTTGCAGGCGACACGCATTTTCTCTGGGGCGTGCGTGATCAGCAAAGTCGGCGCGGTCTGCTTTCGCCGGTAGAGAAGATACGTCCGCTCTTTCTGGGCGCCGACTATCGCGTCATCAACCTCGAAACCGTCGTTGGTCCCGATGGAAAGAGCGTTAACCATAAGACCTATATATTCAGATCAGACCCAGAGAACCTGTCCGTGCTGAAGCATCTTGAAGTTCAGGGGCTCTTTCTTGCGAACAATCATACGTTTGATCTGGGCCTTCCCGGTATCGAGCAAACGGTAACGCATGTTGCGGCGGCAGGGCTGTCGTATTCGGGGATCGGCAAAAACGAGGCCGAGGCGATCAAGCCCTTTATTACCGAGGTGCAGGGCCTGCGCATCGCATTCTTTTCGATTTCGACGGTGGGCCGCTACGATACTTTTGCGGCGGCGACACGGCCTGGAACGGCGCAGCCTTCACCTGCCTTTTTCGCCGAGCTGCGGCGGGCTCGCGGCAAAGCCGACTTTGTCGTAGTGGGAGTCCACTGGGGCAACGAATACGAACTCTTTCCCAATAACGAGCAGCGTGATCTGGCACGCAAGCTTGTGCGTGACGGCGCCGATGCCGTCATCGGTCACCATCCGCACGTGCCACAGGGAACGGAGTTTATCAATGGCCGACCGGTCGTTTATTCTCTTGGAAATTTTCTTTTCGGTTCGGCTAACTATCAACAGACGCATAACCTGATCGCCGTGTTGCGAATCGACCGGAAGACAAAGCGGGCAATCGCGGTGGAACTGCATCCCATCACGGGCAGATATCGAAGCGACGGATATGTCATCGACATGCCCCGCGAAGAAGAACGCACCGCGTTCTGGGAAGAGGTCTACCTGCTCTGCCAGAAGCTGAACCCGGCGCAGAACATCGTCTTTGAAGACGGCCTTCGGCGCATGGTGATTACGCCGTGAGCTGTTGTTTCAGAGGGCCGGTTGCAGCACCGGATCTCGAACGTCGGGGCCTTTGCGGCGCGTACCTTCGCATTTTTCAAAACCGACTCTGATGCGACTGATGGCGGCATCGTTGAGTTTTGTTCCCTGCAGGCCTGACATTCCCGTACCTGTGCGACAGAGCAGCTCTCCCGTACGGGCCAGATCTTCTTCGACGTAATGTCCGTTACTCAGAAGCTGTAGATTGAACTCAAGGGCTCGCTGGAATTCTCCGGCGTTCATGCGAATGGTCGCCTGCATGCGGATGAGATCGGGGTTTTTCGACTGGCGGGTTTTCTCAAGCAGGCGCAGCAGATCAGCGCTACTATCAAGCTTCAGACCGAGGCGAAAGTAATGAACGTAGAAATCGTCTTCACTGAGGCCGCGCTCTTCAGCGAGGCGGTAATAGGGCAGGGCCTCTTTTTCGCGCTTCATATCTTCAAGGATGAGCCCGGCCAGAAAGTAGGCCTCGGGCATGTTGTCGCGCAGATCAAGGACTCTTTTCGTTTCGTCAAGGGCGGCCGAGAACGAGCCCGTAAGCCAGAGAGCACGGGCATGATTGTATCGGTACACGGGATGATAGGGCTCGAAGGCGATGGCCTTTTCGAAGGCCTTCAGCGCTCGCTCCTGATCGCCAGATCTTGAATAGAGATAGCCGAGCATGTTCCACGCCGGATCAAGCTCGTTGTTTTTTTTGAGGCATTCTTCAAGCATGAAGATGGATGTGGCAAAGTTGCCTTTCTCGAACTCGAGGATAGATTGGAAATAGAGATCGATGCCGTTTGTGGGGTTCAACGCCTTCAATTCGGTGAGTAGCGCCTCGCCTTTACGAAAGTTTTTGAGAAAAAACTCGCGTGTGATTGCGGATGTCAGGTCTCTGATCTTCAAACGCTGGTTGGCCTTTTCAAGAGCCTTCTCATCAAAGAGTTTGTTTGCATCGATGGGCTTCTGCGGTTCTTTTGCCGCTTCGAATGCAGTGCTCTGAACCGTTTTCCATTCGCTGAAGAATCCTGGAAGCAGAGTAGAAACGGCCATCGTCGAGGCCAGTAAGGCAGAAGAAAGAGAGATCATGTTTATGCTCAGCTCGGGCAGGCGCCCGGCCACCGATTTAAGAAGCTATACCAGCGATCTTTCCACACGGCCGGTACAGGATCAACCTTTTTCAGGGCTTCAAATTGTTCGAGAGTGCCACAGTCATACCGCAATCCGGCATAGAGAGAGCCCTGCAGGCGATCGCCAGGCATCGCCGCATATCGCTGAAACGTGTCGCGCAGCTCTGCCACTGCGCCGGGCTCGATATCGCTGACGGCATCGGTATGAAGAAGCGAAAGGCCTGAGTAGTAGAAGCTTCCTGCTCCCATTCGTAGCGGCACAAACTTCTCCGTAAGGCGGTCTGTTAGCTTTTCGGCGACAGGCTCGAACCCGCGCTCCGTGTTGCCGGGTTCTTTCGGGCATAGATAAAGAAAGAGGTCTCTGGACCCGGCCGGAGCTTCGGGCCGGCGATCGGGCCAGAAGATCGTATCGGGGTTCATGTACAGGAACTGCCCCTGAAGCGGCGTCGTCTGCATAGCATAGCGGATGCCGCCAGCCGTTCCAAGAATGCGTTCTTTCTCTTCGCTGAAGTGTATCGGAAAGAACGGAAAGTCTTTCAGGTATTCTTTGATCTGGTCGCCGCGATAATGCAGGTTGATGATGCATCGTTCGATCTGCCATTCATGCAGAAGAAAAAGCGAGTAGGCAAGAAGCGGTACGCCGTGAACCGGAAGAAGCGGTTTGGGACGATCGGCTGTAAGCGGGCCCATGCGCAGGCCGAAGCCGGCACAGGGAATCATGGCCACTCCGTTCATGCCGGCGAAGCGATCCTCTGCGCCAGATCTTGCAGTGCAACAAGATGAAGCGTGCGCATATCCTTCACAAAGAGAAAGACCGTATCGGGAAAATGTCCGAGCAGCACGATCTCTTCCAGTCGTCGCAGGGCGGGCTCGATGCTATGCACATAGAAGGGCTTTTCTTTCTCAAACGTGAGAAAGAGATAGCTACCGAGGGCCTTAAAGATGCGCTGAAGCGCCTGCAGATAATAACGGTTTCCATCTTCGCCCGGCCGACGATCCGTAATGGAGCGATAGTAGTCGAGCCAGTGCCGTCGTTGCTCCATCGTCAGATCGCTGTACGGATCATAGAGCAGCGAAGAGAGATCATACCAGGGAAGCCCCATACGCGCATCCTGAAAATCGATGAAGACGATGCGTTGCGGATTCGACGGATCGGGAATCATGATGTTGCGCGCATGAAAGTCGCGATGCGTGAAGACGCGCGGCTCGGATTTGCCGAGATGCTCGCAGACGCTGCGTAAAAACATCTGCAGCTCGAACGACGGCCGCAGGTCTCGCTGCAAACGATCACTCAGGCGATCCAGGCGGGCAAAGAGAAACTCCATCTCCCACCAGAGTTTTTCGAAATCAAAGGAGCGGCCGGCTACGACGGCCGGAGCCGTCATACGATGCCAGCGTGCCAGCTCGTCGATGGCGGCCGTATAGGCTAACTCGCCGGCCTGGCGGTCTTTGCGGTACAGCGAATCGAGCGACTCGGCGCCTGCATCTTCAAGAAGCAGCCATCCGCGTTCGTCGAGATCGATGATAGACGGAACGGCCGCTCCTTCTTTTTTTAAGAAGCGGCCGATCTGAACGAAATCAGAGCTTTCTATTTGAAAGGGATGATCAAGACAGAGAATCGCCGATCCGTCTGCGGATTGCACACGCCAGTAGCGCCGGGCCGATCCTTCGTCGGCAAGCGCCGCCGCATTCTCGAAGTCGAAACCGTTTCTCGAAAGAAACGGCTCCAATTCCGATAAACGTTGCCGCAGCGGATCGATCGTCATCAATCGAGCTCGCGAATAAAGGTTCCGATACGCTCCACTCCGGAACGGATAGCCTCTTCGCCCAGAGCGTAAGACAGACGCACGCAGCGATCGTCTCCGAAGGCGATACCCGGAACGACGGCGACGTTATGCTTTTCGATAAGCAGGTTTGAGAAGGCCATGCTCATCGAGGTCTCTCCCGGCGGAACAAGCTGCTTGAACTTCGGCTTGTTGTAGATGGCCGAGATGTCGGGAAAGATATAAAAAGCGCCCGAGGGCAGGAAGACCTTCACGCCGTCGATGCTTTCAAGAATGCGAAACATAAGATCGCGTCGCCCCTGAAAGATGCGTTTGAAATCTGCGATGAACGATTGATCGCCTGAAAGCGCTGCCGCAGCAGCAGCCTGAGCGATGGAGGCAGGGTTAGACGTGCTCTGCCCCTGAATCGTTTCCATCGCCTCGATAATATGAGCGGGGCCGGCTCCGTAACCGATGCGCCATCCTGTCATGCTGTAGGCCTTGCTCACTCCGTTGACGACGACGGTGCGGTCGCGAAGCGAGGGCTCGATCATGAGAATGTTTTTAAACTTCAGCCCGTCATAGAGCAGGTGCTCGTAGATGTCGTCTGAAACGATGAGAATATGCGGATGCTTTAAGAGAATATCGGCATACTGTCGCAGCATGGCCTCGTCGAAGTAGCTTCCCGTCGGATTGGATGGCGAGTTGATGACGATCATCTTCGTCTTCGGAGTAATGAGAGCGGCGAGTTTTGCCGGTGAAGGAACATACTTCTCTTCGATCGACGTTTCCAGTACGACCGGTTTTGCGCCGCAGAAGGATACGATATCATTGTAAGAAACCCAGTAAGGAGCGGGGATGATGACTTCGTCACCCGGATTCAGCACGGCGAGGAAGAGATTGAAAAGGACCTGTTTGCCGCCCACTGAAGCGGTGATCTCGTTTAATCCGTATTTGAAGCCGTTCTCGCGCTCGAACTTCTGCTGAATGGCCTTCTTGAGTTGAACGGTGCCGCCGACAGGCGTGTATTTTGTCTGCCCGTCACGGATAGCCGTGATGGCCGCTTCTTTAATGGAATCCGGAGTATCGAAGTCGGGTTCGCCGGCGCCGAAGCCGATGACGTCGCGACCCATGGCCTTGAGTTCTTTTGCCTTTGCTGTGATGGCCAGGGTCAGCGAAGGGGAGATGGTGTTCATGCGTTCTGATACGGAGATCATGGGCGAGCCTCAGACGGTGGATTACGGTAAATTTTTTACAGCGCGTACTCCAGCAATTAGAAAATACTTCCGGCTCTTAGCTTCGCGGTAGCTCTGGCTCTGTGCAGATCGTTCTCATCGAGCCGAAGATACCGCAGAATACGGGCAATATCATCCGACTGTGTGCTTGCACGGGGGCCAGTCTGACCATCGTTGGCGAACCGGCCTTCTCGATGGATGATGCTCACATGCGTCGCGCCGGCCTTGATTATTACCGTGAGATCTCTATTGAAAGGCAGACCGATTGGTCTTCATTCTTGGATTCCATCGCCGCAAAGGGAAAAGGGTGGCAGGATCTGGCCTTTTTATCACGGTTTGGCCGCAGAACCTATACTGATTACTCTTATAGCATGGATTCGATCCTCGTTTTCGGCAATGAGCCAGATGGCCTTCCTCCGGAACTACGCGAAGAGATTCTACAGCGCTCGCCCGAGCAGCTGCTGCGCATTCCGGTGAGTCGACGGTGTCGCTCGCTCAATCTCGCGAATGCCGTTACATTGCTTGTATACGAGGCACTGCGTCAGAACAATTTTAGCGATCTGCTGCTTGAGCTGGATTAAGTCGTTTGAAAGGCGCTGCTCTGTCGCGGCGAGGCCGCTTTTCTCAAGAAACGAAAAGGCCTTGCGATTCTTGATTGAAAGCAGATTCTCGCTTTATGCCTTTTCTGTCGCGCTGCTGCCTTCTGTTCTCTGTTTTTCTGTTCACCGGTTGCGTGACCACCTACGCAGATGGTAGGACCGAGTCCACGTTTGACGGTTTTCGCAATCTCTTTCGCAGCGCTCCGGACCGGGCCTGGAGATACGAAGATGTCGAGCCGCGCAATTTTCTTCGCCCCACCGGCGGGCCCATCCTGATCGCGCCGGCGCCCGAGAATCCGCCCGACCTCGTTATCTTGAAAGATGTGCCCGACGTACTCGATCAGGGCATGATGCCGGCCGGACCGATCTTCGCCGCCGGCTATATCGCCAACTCGATGCTGCATAAGTCGAAGATGAGCAGTTATCGCTGTTCGCCCTCTTTTCTCTTTCGCATGCTGAACGGCTCTGAGTCTACGGCCGTTGAAATGATCGATACGCTGAAATTCTTGCAGACGTCGGGATGCGCCCGCACGGCGCTTGTTCCCTATCGCACGCCCGGCGATTATGGTCGCTCTCCCGATGCCCTTGCCGTTCGCGATGCGCGCAATTTTCGCATACAGGGTTTTGGACGGGTCGATCTCACCGATATGGATCAGATCCGCAACCATCTGCTGCTCGGGCGTGTCGTGATTACAAGCGTCGTACTGCCCGAGAACCTCGTACAGTACGACGACGACGTCTTTGACCGGCCCGAAGGCGACGTAATGGGCCGGCAGAGCTTTGCGTTGATCGGCTATGATGCAAAGAAGGCGCGAGTGCTTCTACAGAATTCGATGGGCAAGCGCTGGGGCGATGAAGGGCGTGTTTGGATTCCGGTCGGATGGTATGTGCGTATGGTCGTTGACGCTTACGTTATATACTGATAGGATTCTAAGGACCGGATCTGAGCAGGCTCTTCACAGGTCAAATTTTTCTATTGCCCGGTAGGGGTATCTGAAAAGTATTCACTTAGCAGACTGCGAAAGCGGCAACCCGTTTGCAGGCAGTTAGATGTTATCTGATGAAAGAGCGTTCATCGCTCCTGAAAGATTGAAGAAATACAGCATGCAGGAAGGTGTATGATTCTGGCAATTCCAAAGGAGACAACTGAGGGCGAAAAGCGCGTAGCCATCGTGCCCGAAACCGTCTCGAAACTGCGTAAGATCGGCCACACCGTGCGTATCCAGAAAGGAGCCGGTGAGGCATCTGGCTTTCCCGATCATCTCTATGAGAAAGAGGGAGCCGTTCTTGTCGACGATGTGAATGATCTGTACGGTACGGCAGACGTTCTTCTGAAAGTCGACCGACCCGTCGTTCATCCGTCATCCGGAAAGAGCGAACTTGAAATGATGAAAAAAGGGGCCATCTTTGTCGGCTTCTTCTACTCGATGAGCAACGTCGATCTGGCTAAGAAGGCCGCCTCTACGGGTGTGCAGGTTCTGTCGATGGACGCCGTGCCGCGTATAACGAAGGCGCAGCGTATGGATGCGCTCAGTTCGCAGACGAACCTTGCCGGCTACAAAGCCGTACTGCTTGCAGCCGATCATCTGCATAAGATCTTTCCGTTGCTCATGACGGCCGCCGGAACGATCTCACCGGCTAAAGTAGTGATTCTTGGCGCCGGTGTTGCCGGTCTTCAGGCCATCGCCACGGCGAAACGCCTTGGCGCGGTCGTTGAGGTCTCTGACGTTCGCCCCGAAACCAAAGAGCAGGTTCAATCACTGGGCGGAAAGTTCATCGAACCTCCGCAAGACGAGAGTCTTGTAGGCGAAGGCGGTTATGCAAAAGAGGCAAGCGCCGAGTATCTGGCCAAACAGCAGGAGATCCTGCGTAAGCATATCTGTGAGGCCGATGCCGTCATTACTACGGCTCAGGTTCCGGGCCGCAAAGCGCCCGTGCTGATTAAGGCTGACGTTGTCAAGGATATGCAGCCCGGCGCCGTCATCGTCGATATGGCGGCCGGCACAGGCGGAAACTGCGAGCTCACCGAACCGGGACAGGTCGTAAAGAAGCATGGCGTGACCATCGTCGGTCATACGAATCTTCCGGCCGAACTGGCCTATCATGCCAGTCAGCTTTACAGCCGCAACCTTCAGGCGCTTATTGAGTACCTGACGAAAGAAGGCAATCTGAACCTCGACGCGAACGACGAGATCGTCAAAGGCGCTCTCATCACGCGTGACGGACAGATCGTCCACGAGAAAACAAGAGAACTGGCGGGTTAACCGTTCTCACAGGAGTGTATTCATGGGTCTGCATGAAATCATTATGCTGGTCACGGTTTTCGTGATCTCGATTTTTCTGGGATTTGAACTGATTTCCAAAGTTCCGCCCACTCTGCACACGCCGCTTATGTCGGGTTCGAACGCTATCTCGGGCATCACCATTGTGGGCGCCCTCGTTTCAGCCGGATCGGGCGGGCCGAATCTCGTCTCCATTCTCGGCTATGAAACGAGCATATCGAGCATTCTCGGCTTTGTGGCCATCGTGTTTGCGACGATCAACGTCGTCGGCGGCTATCTCGTCACCGACCGTATGACGCGCATGTTCAAGAAGAAGTGAGGATAACCCTTTCATGGAAACAAAAGATCTATTGATTCTTGCCTATCTGGTTGCCTCGGTTCTTTTTATCGTCGGCATCAAGCAGCTGAGCAAGGTAAAGACGGCACGTCAGGCAAACGGACTGTCGGCGCTCGGTATGCTCATCGCCATCGTGGCGACGCTTTTCGATCAGGAAATCCTGTCTTATGAACTGGTCGCAGCCGGCCTGCTTGTCGGTACCCTGATCGGCCTTGTGCTTGCATTGAAGGTGCAGATGACGGGCATGCCTCAGATGGTCGCCCTGCTGAACGGCTTTGGCGGCGGCGCCTCGTTGCTCGTCGCTTCGGGCGACTTTTATGGCTCTGGCGGGGACTCTGAACCGTTTATTGCCACGACGATCTTTTTATCTGTATTGATCGGTGGCGTGACGTTTACGGGATCGCTGATCGCCTTCGGCAAGCTGCAGGGCATCGTTACCGAGAAAAGCGTCATGTATCCGGGCCAGCATGCGGTAAATGCATTCCTGATTCTGGTCGGAGTCATTGCCGGCGTCTTTATCGCCCTTCCGCCTATCGACAGCTATGCCGCTCTTGATGCGATCGGGCTCTCTGCTCTTGCAGGATTCACGATGCTTGAGATCCTGATCGTTCTCTCGCTTGTGCTCGGCGTGTTACTTGTGATTCCGATCGGCGGGGCCGATATGCCTGTCGTCATCTCGCTTCTGAACTCCTACTCGGGAATCGCCGCGGCGATGACGGGCTTTGTTCTGGGTAATACCGTCCTGATCATCACCGGTTCGCTGGTCGGCGCTTCGGGTATCATCCTGACGCAGATCATGTGCAAGTCGATGAACCGTTCGCTGATGAACGTGCTTCTTGGCGGCTTCGGCCAGACGGCCGGCAAGGGCCCGTCCGGACCGCAGGCCGATATCATCGTCAAAGAGATCGGTACCGAAGAGGCGGCCATGCTTTTCGACGGAGCCTCGACTGTCGTCATCGTGCCGGGCTATGGTATGGCCGTGGCTCAGGCGCAGCACGTGGTACGTGAGTTGAGCGACCTTCTCAGCAAGCGAGGAGCGCAGGTACGGTTTGCCATTCATCCCGTCGCCGGTCGTATGCCCGGTCATATGAACGTTCTTCTTGCTGAAGCGAACGTTCCGTATGAGAATCTGCTCGAGATGGATCAGATCAACGACGACTTCGCCAATACCGACGTCGCTCTCATCATCGGAGCAAACGACGTAACGAACCCGGCCGCACGTCACGATCAGAACAGCCCGATCTACGGCATGCCCATTCTGAACGTCGATAAGGCTCGCACCGTTATCGTTATCAAGCGCAGCCTGAGGCCCGGTTATGCGGGCATCGATAACGAGCTGTACGGGTATCCGAACTGTCTGATGTATCTCGGCGACGCGAAAGACGCTATCTCCAAGCTGATCACGGAGATAAAAGAGAACGCCTGAGCGGACCCATGATCTCTGGACGAGAAGAGTTCACAGTATAGGGAACTCTTCTCGTCTAATTCACTTAAAGTTCATTTCGGTTTTATTTCGAATTCAGAGAGGCGACCATGAAAGAGAGTAAGACCGATCTCTTCGGTATTCTCAAAAGGAACTTTGTTCGCGGCGTTGGCCTCGGAGCAGGCCTTCTTACGACCGGTCTGCTGGCCGGCACGGCTGCCATGAGCATTTTCTCAGCCGGCGAGATTATCAGCGCCGATGAGATGAACCGAAATTTCATGATCGCCGCACCTGAAGGCGCGGTCATCGCCTTCCATCTATCGGAATGTCCGGAGGGCTGGGCCATAGCCGACGGTGATAACGGTACGCCCGATTTGCGGGGACGTTTTATTCGCGGAGTCGACGATGCCGGGTCTGGCGCTGCCGGCGTCGACCCCGATGGAGTTCGAGCGATAGGTACCATTCAGCTGGACGCATTTCAGAGCCATGTGCACTGGCGGAACTCTTCGCATGTGACAGAGGCTGTTCTGACCGGGGCTGGAGGGGTGAACGTGACATGGGGCGGAACAGGCCTGCTCGGCGCTGAGCAGACGGGGGAACCATCCACTCATGGAGCATACGGTGGTCCGCGCGTTGCTAAGGAAACACGACCGGTCAATGTCGCCCTTATCTACTGCATGCGCAAAAGTCAGTAGACGTTTGTCAAAAAGCTGGCGGCCCACACGAAGTGAAAAAGCGGAGGCCGGGGTTACGCCTCAAACGCGATCCGGATAAATCAATCGGATCGTTTTCGTTTTGACCCAGTCGTCTCCCTTCTTATCGAAATAGACGTATTGATGCAGTCGGCCCGTTTCATCGTATTCGTAGACACAACGGAACGCAGAGTCGGGTAAAGTCTTAATGCGCTCTTTCAGGCGACCCTTATCATCATACGAGTAACTGATCTGCTGCAGCGGCTTGCGCTGTTCGTCGGCCAGCTCCATCTTCGTCGGTCTGCCCTTTGCATCGAGTGCGATATGAAACACGTCGGAGTTCTTGTCCACGGTTTCGCGCACGGCGATCTTATCTCGCGCATAGGTGTAGCTGCGAACAAATTGCAGCGCCTTGCCGTTATGCACATCGATACGACTGACGCGACCCTGCATGTACTGACGAGTCTTCGTCGAGACCGACTCTCCTTTATCATTGAAGAATTCTTCTTTGACCGGCAGGCCTTTTTCAAATGTATAACGGATCTCGCCGGTAAAGTTGTTCCGATCGTCATAGAAGGATTCGCTCTGAATCCGACCTTTTTCATCATAGCGGATGCGCGACGTTTCGACGATCTGACCTTTTTCGTTCATGGCAATGAGCATGAGGGGACCTTTCAGGCCATCCTGCATGAGATACGGGCCGAGCGGGTTGGCCACTCCGGGTTCATAGGCGAACTGATCAAGCGGCTCGCCGGAGAGGGCGAGAAGGCCAACAGGAGAGAGCAAGAGAATAAAGAAGAGGCGAAGGCGTGAGATCATGGCCCTACGATTCTCGGCAGAATCGTTTCAGGGCTTAATCTCTTTCTTCTGGTCGAATCGGCTGGTTACGCCTGCTCGCCGACGCGCCGGGCGTCAAGGTCACGCTTGCTTCGAAAGCGCTCGCTGAACGGGATCTCAAGACGGGCAATCGTCTGCTCGCCCTGGATAAGGATGCGAAAATAGGACGGATCGATTCCCTCGCCTTTAAGAAGAATGATGATCAGAGCCAGACCGAGGCCGGCGCCTTCGGTATCGCCCGACATGGCCTGTTCCATATAGAACTCGGCCAGGTCGTTATAGCCCATGGCCTTTTTCAGCTTGTCGCGCATGATCGTCTCTTCGGCCGGGATGATGGCCGTGTTATTCACGACTTCGATACGGATGCCCTCTTTATCGAATTCAAAGTCGATCATGCAATAGAGGCCGCGATCGCGGGCCTTTTTACCGTATTCGAGGGCCATCTTTTCGCTGAAGGCCTTTTTATAGAGTTCGATGCCTTTATGGTACTGGCTTTCGTCGTTCAGGTCGAGGCCCTGTTCGTCGAAGAAGATACGCTTCTGATTTGCCTTACATCCGTTGATGACAAGCTCTTTGAGGATGGTATACAGAGTATGGATGAGCCGCTCATGCTCGGTCTTGCGAAGAATGGACTCAAGAGAGAACATAATATGTTTCTCGACGAGTTCCGTCATCCGGTGCGTTTTCAGAATCAGATAGCGACCCTGATTCACCGCCCCTTCAATGTTACGATTGATGCGTTCGACCTGTTCCGTTACCATGGCAGCCCACTGTGGGAATTTACTGTTGACTAAAAACTTTCCGGGAAAGATGGCAATACTTTTTAACGCTTCCGGCAGGTGCGTCTTTGTTATTTTCGTCCATAGACAGGTGATAATTCAATGAAACTCGTACTCATGCGACATGCAGAAGCGGTTGAAGTACCCGAGAACGGCGAACGCGCGCTGACGGCGAAGGGCCATCGGGATGCCGAAAAGATGGGCCGTATGCTGCGTAGCAGCGGATGGCAGTGGACGGAGGTGCGCTCCAGTCCCGTATTGCGGGCCCGACAGACGGCCGAGCATATCGCACCTCTGCTACATACGCAGCATCGTATCGATCCGCTACTGCAGCCCGGTGTGACGCCCGAGCAATTCCTCGGTGGCCTGGACGGTCTTGTGCAGTCGTCGGCGCAGCTCTGTATCTTTCACATGCCCGATATCGCTTATGTCGCTTCACGCCTTCTTGGAATCGAAAGCTCCCATCTGTTTTTCTCGCCCGGCAGCGCTCTTGCCGTCAATATGGCCGGCCGCGGTGGCGAGTGTATTCAAATCTTTCAGTATCAGCCCGATTTTATCGGATGACGGAAACGATCTGAAGCAGGCGCGCCGTGAGCACGGCGGAGCCGTAGTGACTGAAGAAAAGCTCGCGGGTGTCGTTTTTTCTCGCGTTGTCTGCTTCTGTTACTCCGGCTGATTCATCGGCCAGATCGGCCTTCGTTATGCGTTTGAAATAGCGAGCCCGTCCGAGGGATGTTTCGCGAAACACGGCAGAGTCGGGCAGAGCCATGGGCAGATCAAAGGCCATCGATTCGACGACGGGCACACAGAATCCTTCATGTAAAGAGGCCGTTACAAAAAGATCTGCCATGCGATAGAGCGTTGCAAGCTGAGACAGGGACGTGCCGTTCAGGAAAATCACTTCGAGGGTACGACACCGGGATGCCGCTCGTCGGACCATCCTGTTGTATTTCGGAAAGGCGGGAGAAAACGCCCCAACAACAAAAAGCACGGGATGCGATCCGCTGCGGTCTCGCTCTCTGAAGAAGCGCATTCTTAACGACTTCGACACATGCTGCCATAGTCGTTGCCACTGGCTCTGAACGAGATGCGAGGATGCGATCTCATCCCTGAACGGAGCTGTATCAGAAAGAGCTTTTTCGATATCTTCGATCAGTGTATGTACGTTCTTATGCGGCGAGATGCGACCGACAAAGAGCAGGCGTTTGCCCGAGTAATGCTGTAGCCTGGCTTCAAGCTTTTCGTCGTTCTCAATGGAGAGAAGCAATTCTGTCTGAGAGAACGGAGGAAGGACTTCTGTGGCAGGGTTCTTTCCTGTCACGGAAGTGTAGTCGATTGCATTCTCTTTTGAATCGGCCAGCAGAAGATCGGGAGCGGGCAGAGCCGTCAGGCGTTCCCGTCCGCGGTGGCAGGCGTTTGCGACGGCTCTGTTATACGGACGTAGCAAGCGGGCAGGCGTGACGTTATGATAACGCAGGATGCGTGTGCCATTGAACGAATTGTAGATTTGATCGCCGACATCCCACTCAACGGCATAATGATAAATGAGTAACTCGTCGCGGGGAGGATTCTTCAAATAGTCCGATGCCGGAGTGTATTCGATGCCTTCCGCGCAATGAACGCAGACGATCCGAACGGCGTGTCTTGAGCGAAGGGCATCGGCCATGCCGAGCACATCATTGCCGACGCCGTCGCCGGGAAAAAGGTCGGGAACAAGCAGCGCAATGTTCAGGAAAGCCGCTCCCGTCGAAACGTTGCCGGATATTCGATCATCAGCAGATGCTCGCCTGTGTGAAGGTCGCGATCAAAATACGCGATCTTTGACTGGAAGGAGCCGCGGTACCGGCCCTGTCGTACCTCTCCGTTCACCGAGCCTTCATAACGAAGAGGCCCGGCCGGAATATCCTTCTGCAAGCGTATGAGGATTCGGTTCGAGGTTTCGAGAAGCACCCTGCCTTTCACGGAAACTCCGCGGGCAATCAGGAAGACTTCGTCGTCGGGCTTGAGAAGCGGCATACTGTAGATTGTCTTTATGCCAGAAACTGTCAACGACGATACAATCAGGAGAGCGGGAAAGAGGCTGCAACGCAGAATCCGACTCGACAGTGCGGTCATTCTTGCCGTTCTGGAACCATGGCATCCATTCTCAAACAGACACCTCCGGCCGGCACAAAAGTAGGCCTTGCATTCTCGGGCGGCCTCGACACCCGCACTGCCGTAGCGTGGATGAACGAGAAGGGCCTCGAAGTCTACAGCTATACGGCCGATCTCGGGCAGCCCGACGAGAAAGACCCGGCCGATATTCCGCCGCAGGCTACGGATCACGGCGCAAAGAAGGCGGTGCTTCTCGATTGCCGCGAGGCGCTTGCCACGGAGGGCCTGATCGCCTTGCAATGCGGCGCCTTTCATATCGTATCGGGCGGTCTGAAGTACTTTAACACGACTCCGCTTGGAAGGGCCGTCACATCGGTCGCTATCGTCAAAGAGATGAACAAAGACGGAGTCAACGTCTTTGGCGACGGCTCCACACATCGAGGCAACGACATCCAGCGTTTCTTTCGCTACGGACGCCTCTGCAATGCAGATCTGAAGATCTACAAGCCCTGGCTTGATAACGCCTTTGTGCAGGCCTTTGGCGGCAGAACTGAGATGGCCGAGTATCTGCAGAAGATCGGCAAGCCCTATCGATCCTCCGTCGAAAAGGCATACAGCACCGACTCCAACATGCTGGGAGCCACGCATGAAGCAAAGGATCTGGAGTATCTGGATCGCTCGATGATGATCGTCGAGCCCATCATGGGCGTTCCTTTCTGGGATGAGTCCGTGAGTATTGCTTCTGAAGAGGTTGTCGTCGATTTTGAGAACGGTCTGCCCATTCGACTGAACGGGAAATCGTTCGCCCACCGCTATGAGCTCATTTTCGAGGGGAATCGCATCGGCGGCCGGCATGGACTCGGCATGTCTGACATGATCGAAAACCGCGTCATCGAAGCGAAAAGCCGCGGCATCTATGAGGCCCCCGGCATGGCGCTGCTTCATATCGCCTATGAACGGTTGCTGCAATGCTTTCATAACGAGAATACGCTGAACCTCTATTATGAACAGGGCCGAAGGCTGGGACGACTGCTGTATGAAGGCCGCTGGTATGATCCGGAATCCCTGGCGCTGAAGAAGGCTCTCACCTCTGTGGTTGCCCGCCCCGTTTCGGGAAGCGTCGTCATTCGCCTGCGACGCGGCAACGACTATACCGTCGTGCGGACAGATGCGAAGAGCGGAGTGTACAACGCCGAGGCCCTTTCGATGGAGAAGACGGACTCGCAGTTCACCCCCGAGGATCGTATCGGCCAGCTTGAGGTGCAGTCGTTGAATCTGACCGATACGAGAAGCATCCGTGATCTGCTTGGTGAGAGTTTTTAGCCCTTCGTTTTGGTCTCGAATATTTGTTCAAAAAAAGGCCCGATTCTCGGGCCTTTTTTTATGGCCGAAACGCAATTTATTTTCAAAAAAAAACTCGGCCCTGCTACTGGCGTAATGCGTTTATATGGTGTTTTAGTTGACAATAATACACTGTGTCTGTATTGGGATTGTTGTCGTTGCTATCTGTGTGTCTACGGGTGAGGATGAGACTGAATATAGATAAGGGATGCAGAGCAATGCGCACATTCTTCACTCTGTGAGTGAAATGACATGGAGATCCTAATGAGAAAATGGCTGATTCTTGCCCTGATTCCGGGCGCCTTTTTTGCCACGCAACTGAATGCACAGACGCTGCGTATTGACTTCAATCTTTCGGCCGGTGCTCAGTTCGATGCTGAGATGGAAAAGCGAGAGAACACTGAGAACCTTATGAGCGGTGTTTTTAATGGAGATTGGAAAAGCACCGAAGGTCTTTCCTATGGACCGATAGGGCTGGGATACTTCCACAAAGTCGGTCCTGGCAGGATATATCTCGGTGGTGCTTACAGTCACTATGCCTATTCGGCGACCCATAACGATATGGGCCTCGGCGGGTACTTTGCCATGGCGTCTGTCGGAAAGTACGAGTATACGCTGATGGATGTCGAGGGAGGATACGAATTCAAGGTTGGCAAAGTAACGCTTACGCCTAAAGTTGGACGTCGATCATATGAGAAGAAATATGAGGCTACGACGACCTCCTTCATGCCTGTTATGGGTATGATTGGGTTTGGCACCGACGAGAAGAATCTTGACGGCGATTCGAGTGGTCTGTATGCAGCGCTTGTTGCAGAAATGGAGCTGACGGATAAGCTCAACCTCTATATCGAGGGAGCAAAATCGATGGGACCCTTGACCGGCTCAGCCAATATGAAGGTAGGTTCGCGAGCCTTTGTTGGACCGCTGATGGTAACGAGCTCCACTCGAACCACGATGGATCAAGAGGTTGATTATACCAATTTCAAGTTTGGCTTTAAGATCAAACCTGATGATACGCTCTCCCTGAATATCGGTATCCAGCATGATACGTTCAGCGTAAGCTATCCGGGACGTTTTGACGTCACTGTTGCTTCCGTAGGCGGTGCCATGGCTATGGGAACATCGTTGGACAGCATTCCAAACTGGATGGTTACACAGATGCTCTGGAGCAAGAGCTATGACGATAAACGGACAGGCCTGTACGTAGGCCTTACGAAGGACATCAACTTCTGATCAGAAGACAAAAGTATTTGCGCAAGCGATAACATTCGTGGACGGGCCTGTGTTTGCAGGCTCCGTTCTTTTAAGGGCGGCCTGATCGATGCGGAGATCTCTTTCTTCGGCGATATAGAAACGATCCCGCCATAGCCGCTGCTGCAATCAGTATGGCCGCACCGACGGCGATCAGGCGAGTATGATACTGCTCTTCCGTGATGGCGGGCTTTGCGCCTTCTTGTAGAAGTATATTGCGCGCCGTTAGCTGGATCATTGCCGCGAGCTTTGCGTCCATGGCGACGGTTTCTTCATTCGTCTGCTTGCGCACAATGGCCGGATCAGGATAGGCTGTGATATAATAATTGTAATCACGACTGGCAAAAAAGAGATTCATTGAATTCATACGGCGTAGCGGGTGATTCTGCCGCCGGTACCGGATAGAATGAAATTCCAGCACCTCGATACCGCTGGACGTCTCGACGGCAAGGTTCGTTACCGCTATGTCGTCGGATTGTATGCGTTCTGCAGGCGGATGAAACGTGCGCAGCGGATTGGGCTGGCAGAGCACGGCCACAAAAACGTGATTGGCCTGGTCGAAGCCGAGAAGCGAATCGGGCTGTATCTCGACCGGTTGCAGACCTTCGCCGATGCGGATGCTCATCGCGCACTCTTCGATAAAAGCCGCATGGGCTTCCTGTTGCTGCACCGAGGGCTGAGCTTGCACTGTGGCGGCGATGGTAATGATCAGGATGATGGCGATGCGAAGTCGGATGTGCATGATCGCATCCTTGATATCAGGCCGTCATGCTGTAGCAAAGCCGAAAAAGTTCTGGACTGTTCTGCATTTCAGACTGTTTTTCCTGTATGCGAAACCGTCGACTGTTCTTCTTCTTGATCCTCTTCTTGTTGTGGGGCTGCGTCGATGTGCGAAATACATTCATCGAATGGTTCTCGCCGGATTATCACGCGGAGCCGTCAGAGGTACAGCCGTCGATCCAATTGCAGCCCGTTTTCGAGGGGTTCCTTGCAATCACCGAGATCGTTTTTCTGCCGGGCAGCAGCAGCCGCTTTCTCGCACTACAGAAGGGAGGCTCTCTTCTCTGGTTTGACATTCCGACGAAGCGGACGGGCCAGTTATTAAAGCTCGATGTGCTCACGGCCTCAGAGCAGGGATTGCTTGGCCTGGCATTCTCGCCTACCTTTGCGCGAAGCGGCTTGCTATACCTTTACTATTCCGTCGATGTGAAAGGAAAGAAGATGAGCCGTATCTCGGAGTGGAAGGCGGATCGTCCCGATGATATCACCCGCAGTCGCATTACATCTGAGAGGATTCTTCTCGAAATCGAGCAGCCGTATGCGAATCATAACGGGGGTCGCATGGAGTTCGGTCCTGACGGATACCTGTACATCGGTCTCGGCGACGGCGGATGGCGAGCCGATCCGGGGCGGCACGGTCAAAACGGTCAAACCCTGCTCGGCAGTATTCTGCGTATCGACGTGCGTCCCGATAAGAACGGGCGACCGTATTCGATTCCGCATGATAATCCGAAGGGCGCATGGGCGCCTGAGGTATTTGCTATAGGACTGCGCAATCCGTGGAAGTTCTCATTCGCTCCTGATGGACGCCTTATCGTCGCCGATGTCGGGCAGGACAAATACGAAGAGATCTCGATCGTTCGTAAAGGCGGCAATTACGGCTGGAACATCCGCGAGGGCTTCCATTGTTTTGAACCGCCACAGGCATGTCGCACGGCCGGTCTGATTGATCCGATCTATGAATACTCGCATGACGAGGGAAAATCCATCACCGGCGGCTATGTGTACACAGGATCTGGCATCCCGTCTCTTCGCGGAAAATACGTTTTCGCAGACTTTGTTTCGGGTTGGATGCGAGCGATCACACTTCCGCGCGAGGGAAAGGCGCAGGCGATTGACCTCGGTAAATGGCCGATTCTGATCGCAACGTTCGGGCGGGCGGCCGACGGAGAGCTCTACGTGTCGGATTTCGGAAAAGGGACGATCTACAAGTTAACGGCGAAATAATCTGAGTTGCTGATTTTACAACTTTACGTCATCTGACTTCAGGGGTCGCTTGCGGCCACTGAATCTGAATTGGCGGTGTTGCATGAACTGGATAAAGAAAACGCTCCTGCTTGCTCTGATCGCTCCTCTGGCATTAGAGGCGCAAGAGATATCGGTTGAAGATGCCTTAAAGGATCGTCCTATCGGGCCCGAGGCTCCTCTGAAATACAGCGCCGGCTATGTTCGACTGAAATCGCTGTATATCGACTCCGCTCTTACAAAGGTAGGATTTGAATTTCTCAATTCCAGGCTGCTCAATGATCTGGCCGCACGAAAGACCTCCGGGCAGTTTTTGCAGAAGAATCCGATCATTCGCGGATTGGGCGGCGAGATCGGGCTGACTGCCGTTTCTGATGATGAAACACGCGGCGGCCATTTTCATTTCGGATATTTCAAAGGCCGTAACGGTCACCTGTATTCATCGGGTTTCGCACGGAACACAAAGACCTATACGAATCCGATCACTCTTGCCGTCGTCAATATTGAAGACTCCATCTCGGCTTATGACGATCTATCTCTTGAGGGCATGGAGCTCGAAACATGGTCGGAGTACTATTTCATGCATTCAACGAAGAATCCGTACTTCAAGTTTTTCGGTCTTCGTTTCGGACTCGGCGCTTCGACAGAGAAGTTGCGCATGAGAGGCTACAAGACTTCGAATGTTCTCACGACGGAAAACGGCACGCCCACGACAACGAACTATTATCCGGGTATTCTGCCTACCGGACCGGCGCTTCGCCTGCAACAGATGGACTACAGGCAGAACGATCTCTATCTGATCGCCGGCCTGAGCTATAGAGCTCCTATCGGTCGCATGCATGAGCTGGATGCCTCGGTAGAAAGCCTGCTATTCGGCGTCGGTGGCGGCTACTACGAATTCAGCGAGAGACTCGTTCCGACGGGGCCGGCTCCAACGAGCAATCCTATCAATACGGCGATGTATATATCGAACCTTTCGGCTTCCACTTCGCTTGAAGGCCCGGTGGCCTCAATCCTTCAGGGCTTGCGTTTTCGCCTGGGGTATACGTTCAAGCCGTCTGAAACGGTCGGTATTCGTATTATGTACGGGCAGACGCGTCGCAGCTATACGATGTACACTCCGAAGATCAAGGCAAGAGATGAAGACGCAGCGGCCTCGTTGATTCTCGGCGACATCGAGGGGTATGTGTCCAGAACGATTAAATCCATCGGCGTATCGAAGGTCTCTGTCGTCGATCTGCGGCGAGAGATATCGGTTGAAATTCAGTCGCGGTATTGAGGGGACTTCCGGGGTTCAGCTTTGGAAATCCTGATGGTCGATTTCAGTGAAAGATCTTGAGGCCGACCACGCCGATGATGATGAGCATGACCGACACGATCTGCAAAAGACTTGCGGCGTCTTTGAACAGAAAGACGCCGACGATAAATGTACCCGAAGCGCCGATTCCCGTCCAGACGGCATAGGCCGTTCCAATGGGAATCGTGCGCTGGGCCAGCCACAGGAACACTCCGCTTAACGTCATCGAGACGACGGCAAGGGCGATGCCGGGAACCTTGCTGTCCATCGTCTGTGAGAGTTTCAGGCCGAGCGGCCATCCGATCTCGAAAAGTCCGGCGATAAGCAGATAGATCCAGCTCATAGTTCGTTCTTTTGCCTCAGCCGATTAGAATCGATCCGCAAACCCTTGCTACGCGCTTCATCAATACCTGATCAGGATAGGCGTCGGTTTCAGGGCCGCCTTCTTTTAGCTGAGTTCCAGCCCGGAGCTATCCTTCCCTTCAGAGGCAAGGCGTTCTTCCATGCGATCGAGGATGCGTTCAGCCGATGCCTCGAAGATCAGCGTTTCGTAGACATCGCGACGCAAGAAGCCTTCCCGCACCATCGTTAACAGAAAGGTCTTGAGAGGATCGTAAAAATCACCGGTGTTCAGGAGGCCGATCGGACGGTTATGCAATCCGAGCTGATGCCATGTGAATACTTCGAAGAACTCGTCCATCGTGCCGATGCCGCCGGGAAGCACGAGAAAGGCGTCAGATAAACGAGTCATCACCGCCTTGCGTTCATGCATCGTCTCGACGATGCGAAGATCCTGAATGCCGTCGTGACCGAGCTCCCGCTCGATAAGATGCCGGGGAATGACGCCCGTTACATGCACGCCATTCTTGATGGCCGTATCGGCGAGCAATCCCATGAGCCCGACATTGCCGCCGCCATAGACGACGGCGATGCTACGGCGGGCGAAGGTCTCGCAGAGGTCGGCGATCTTGCGTCCGAACAGCGGATTGATGCCCGTGCTCGAACCGAGAAAGATGCCGACCGAACGAATCGCTTGCATCAGGCTTCGGTGAACGACTTGATCTCTTTTGCATTCGCCATTCCGAGAATGGGAATATCAAGCGAGAAGCCGGTCAGCGTATCGGACGTAAGGCGCTGCGACGTTTTGCCGGGACCGAAATCGACGATATGCGTCGGCTTCAGCGTCTTGAGCGGAGTGAGCGCCTTCTCCCAGTAAAGCGTGCTGACGAGAAGGTCATAGGTCATAGTCTTGCACAGATCGGCCAGATCACGGTAGTCTTTGCCGTCTGCGAACGAGTACACGGGGATCTTCAGTTCCGATGCCTTGAAATCGAAACCGATACGTTTGCGATCCTCTTCAAAAGGAGCGACGGCGCCTTCCATCAGCGGGCTGTGGAACGGGCAGGTCGTGCGCAAAAAGACGAACTTCACCTGCTCGGCCTCAAGCGTCGCCTTATGTTGCTTGTAGAAATTGAGCAGCGACGATCGGTGCGACGACAGGATGCGGTTAACCGGCGAGTTATACAGACTCATGTAGATCTTCTTATCGGCCGGAAGATTCGCATTGGTCGCCTGGACAAGCTCCGCAATGCGTTCATGCGTGACGCCAAGCACGGCAACCATTGGAGCCGGATCTTTCAAACCAAGCTCGGTGGCAAGGGCAAGGTCGTCGGCCGTCGGCTCGATCTCAGGATAGGCCTCCTGGGCGCGCACTCCCAGATACAGGATGTACTTCATGTAAAGCGCCAGGGCATCGTAATAGTCTTTGCCCGATTTGCCGAGAGCGCAGAACGTCATGGAGATGAGCCCCTGACTGTGGCCGGTGGAGCCCTTCGTATGCTTGATCAGATCGTCCATCGTCCAGCCGGCTTTCAGAACGGCTTCGAAATAGGCCAGCTGCGTGAGTTGAATCATCGTCAGCGAAACGGCAGCCGTCGCCAGATAAGCGTCTGACGGAATGGACGATTCGTCTTCAAGCCATTTGCGTGCATCGATGCCGTGTGGCAGGCCGACCGAGCCGGTTACTTTCGGAGCCTCTTCTTCGATGGCCTTGAGGGTGACGTCAAAGAACTCCTTCAGCTCGCCCGAGTCATAGAATTTTTTCAGCTCTTTATACCAGGGCGATCCCTGTCCGCCCATCTGCAGAAAGAAGGTCGCTTCGCCTGCTTCAGCCTTTGTAAGAATTGCCGGTTTTGCCATGTTCACTAACCTCTTATGCCCGCAGGGCTTATTTGTTCACTCGTTCAACGAAGGAGATGTCACGCAGGTCGATGCGGATGCGGTCTCCCTGTTTGATGAAGATGGGCACCATCACCTCGCCGCCCGTTTCAACGGTGACGCGTTTTTTTGCCGTGCCCTGAGTATCGCCTTTCAGGCCCTCTTCGGCATAGGTGACTTCCAGTTCGACGAAGTTCGGCGGCGAAACGCTGACGGGCAGTCCTTCGAAGAACTGAACCTCGAAGGGCATCTCTTCTTTGATGAATTGAACGATATCGTCTACAAGATCGACGGAAACGGAGTACTGCTCGTAGTCGTCTTTATCCATGAGGATGATCTGATCGCCTTCGGTGTACAGATACGTGACGTACTTCTTGTCGAGTTCAACGTCTTCGACCTTGTCGGAGGACTTGAACGTTCGTTCGAGCGTGTTGCCGCCTTTGATCTTTTTCAGTTTTGTGCGAACGAATGCGCTGCCTTTACCAGGGTTTACAAACTGGGAGAAGGTGCAGGTGTACAGTTCGTTGTCGAGTTTGATGACGGTGCCTTTCTTCAGGTCGATAGGATCGAGCATGCGGGTAGGATTCTGAGGAGCTTGCCTCCAGTCCAATAAATTTTATTGGCGCAGAACTTCATCCGGGCATCATGGTGCTCTTCCATGCACACAGCGCATACTCCGGCGAGCAACTGGCAGAAAGAGCTGCAATCATCGGCCCGTGATCTGCGGAGCCTGATCGAACATCTGCAGCGCCTGCATGACGTCACAGAGAGCGATATTATGTCGACTCCCTGGGCGGAGCGGATAGCTGCAGCTCTGAAGAATGAATCGCAGTTGCAGAGCCGGTTTCGCTTTGCTGTGACGGATTCTTATCTGAAGCGGGCCCGACTTGATCATGATCGCTGCGCCATCCTCGGGCAGGTGCTGCCCGATCCGGCCGAGCTGGACGACCCCGTTTTTGAGCTCGACGATCCGCTTGCCGAAGACAGCCACATGCCGGTGCCCGGTCTGACGCACCGTTACCCGGATCGAGTACTCTGGTATCTGAGCCATAACTGCGCCGTGTACTGTCGCTTCTGCATGCGTAAACGCAAGGTGTCGAAGGCGGGCACGGCTCCGGCAGGAGACCAGATCGCACAGGCACTTGCCTACATTCAAGAGCATTCGGAGCTGCACGAGGTCATCCTATCAGGCGGAGATCCACTCTCTCTTTCTGATGCGACGCTTGATGAGATCCTCGGCGCTTTGAAGAGCATCGATCATATCATGAGCGTGCGCATTCACAGCCGCATGCCCGTTACCCTGCCCGCACGTATTACGGAGGAACTCATCCAGGTTTTGCGTCGCCACTCCCCTCTCACGCTGGTCACACATTTCAATCATGCGCAGGAATTGGGCGAGGACTCACTCGAAGCCATACGCCGCCTTCGTTCGGCCGGCATCCTGCTTCTCAATCAGTCCGTTCTTTTGAAAGGCATCAACGATACGCAGGAGGATCTACGGGAGCTCTTTCTATCACTGATCAAAAACGGCGTGAAGCCCTACTACCTGCATCAATGCGATGAGGTGCGCGGCGTCTCGCAATTCCGGGTTCCGATTGAGCGTGGCATCAAGCTGATGAAAGACCTGCGAGGGCGTATTCCCGGTATTGCGCTTCCGCTGTATGTCGTCGATCTTCCAGGCGGCGGCGGCAAGGTGCCGGCCGACAGCTCGTATCTTCGCAGAGCTGATGCCGAAGGCTATGTCTACGAGAACTACGAAGGACATGCCTATGTACTGGCGCCCACTTATGATTCTTCTCATCAGTGGACTCTTCCTCTGAACGGAGCTGACCGGTGAATCGTCTGAGCGTATCGGTCATCCTGCTTGCCGGCGGAACAGGCCGTCGTTTCGGCGCGGATCGACCGAAACAATTCGTGCCGTTAGCCGACCAGCCGATGCTCGCCTGGAGTCTGCGACGATTCTGTAGCTGGCTCGATCGTATCGAATCGGCGGATGCGAGCTTTAAAGCGGGAAGCCTTGTGCTTGTATCGCATCCTGATTATGCGACGGAATCGCTTGACCTTGCCAGCCGCACCGTGCCTGATTGGGCCGGCAGACTGATCCTTGCCGAAGGCGGAGCGACGCGCCATCTCTCTTCTGTGAATGGAGTGCGCGCAGCCGGGCAATCCGGCATCTATGTGATTCATGATACGGCCAGGCCTTATGTTCCTGACTCAGATCTTGATGCCCTATTAGACGCTTTTCGTGATTCCGAAAGTTCGGTCGCCTCTCTTGTCGTCCCTTCGAGTGAAACGCTTGTGCAGGGAAGCGAGGGCCTTCTTGAAAAAGGCCTTGATCGAAATCATATCTTTGCGGTAAAAACGCCGCAGGCCTTTCGATCCTCGCTGCAGCAGCGATTCACCCAGGAGACGGATCGTCCGGAATACACCGATCTTCTACGCTGGGCCGAGATGCAGGGCGAGCGGGCGACGCTTGTGGCTGGTTCGGCTCTGAACCTGAAGCTGACCAACCCCGAAGATCGTCTGATCCTTGAAGCGGTTCTGCGCAATGCAGCTCTTATGAAAGGCAGGGCCGGGGAGCACGGTGTGTGAAACGTCTGTTTCTTGCCCTGCCTGTTCCTGAATCGATTCATGAAGAGCTCGAACGACTGCGCATCGGGCTTCCGGGCGCGCGGTGGATGCCCGATCTGCATATTACGATTCGCTTTCTTGGCGATATCTCAGAGAAAGATCAATCGCTTATCGAAGAGCTTCTCGCCGATCTGGAATTCCCTAACATTCACATCAGGCTTGGCATGCCTGGCGTTTTTATTCATCCGCGTCAGATTATACTGTATTTAAGTGCAGTGCCCGACGACGCCATTATCAAGTTGAAGACGACGGTTGATACTCTGCTCCGGCCGACCGGGCTTCGCGTAGAGCGTAGGTTTCACGCCCATTGCACACTTGCCCGTTTACCAGACAGTCGATCGAGCTTTCTGCAGAATTACGTATTGCAGTTCGAACATTTTCAAACATCTTTGTTCGCAGTAGACGAGCTCGTTCTGTTTTCGAGCGTCTTACAGAGAACGGGAGCGTTGCATTATCGTGAAGAGTCCTACAGACTTTCCTGATTCTTACGTCCAATACGGTCAGATGCCGTTACAGAAGGATTCGGTTCGCATCCTTGTCGTGGATGATGATCCGTCATTTTTGCAGCTCTCTCTGCGCTTGCTTGAGTCCCTCGGATACAGAGAGGTCGTCAGCGCGCAGACATCCGAAGACGCGCTTGAAGAACTGGCGCGACATCCCTTTGACGTTGTGCTTCTGGATATCGAGCTTGGCCAAGGGATCGACGGCATTCAGTTCAGCGAAACGATCACCGAGAGCTATGGAACTCCTATCATCTTTCTGACGGCCGGCGCAGAAGAACAGATCGCACCGCGTATCGATCGCAACTCGACGATGGGCTTGCTTTTCAAGCCGATCAATTCCACCGAGCTTGATATCCTGATCTCTACGACGCTGCGAGGAAGGCGGGCCGAGCTGGCGCTCTCAGGCGAGAAGCACAGCCTCATTGCCCGCATCTTTGATTCGATGGTAGAGGGCGTTTTTATTCTGGATGCACAGCGTCAGTTCGTCTATGCCAACGACTCGCTTCTGCGTATGCTTGATTATCAGAGATCCGAGCTGGACGGACGCTTTTCGAACATCATCGTCTCGCCGCGCGAAAACGTCCGTCACTATGCCCGCATCTGGTCCGCCTTGAAAAGCCGCGGTCGCTGGGAAGGCGCCCTCTCGCTCAGAACGCGTAACGGCAGTGATCGCAACGACTGGGTCAGCCTGACCGCCGTCAGGCAGGATGGCAGACTGGTTAACGTCGTAGGCCTCGTGCTCGACGCTACCGAGCGAAAACGCCATGAAGAGATGCTGTATTTCATGGCGCATCATGATCCGTTAACCGGCCTGCCGAATCGCAAGTTCTTTACCGATCAGTTAACGCGTTCACTCGCTCGCGCAAGACGCACCGATCACAGAGTGGCCGTTTTTTTCATCGACCTGGACGGTTTCAAAGAGATCAACGATTCGCTCGGGCACGCAGCCGGCGACGACACGCTGAAGATCGTGGCGCGTCGTCTGCGAGAATCTCTGCGAAAAACGGACGTCATCGGTCGCTACGGAGGCGACGAATTCGTCGTCGTCATCGACGATTTAAAAGATTATGAGAGCTCCCTCAAAATCGCCGATAAGCTTCTTCTTTCTTTGAATGCCGACATTCAGCTGCGAGAGCGTAAGTTTCGCGTCGGCGCCTCCATCGGCATCAGCCTGTATCCTCTTGACGGCGATTCAAGCGATCTGTTGATCCAGATGGCCGATGCGGCGATGTATGCGGCGAAGCGTTCCGGCGGATTCGACTATCGTTTCAGTGATACCTCTGTCGAGAAGATAGCCGCTTCGTGGAGGCGCTACCGCTCTGAATCCGACAGGACGGCGCGCAAGCGTCAGCTGCTCTTTCAGTTGATCCGTACGATCGGTAGCAACCGGATCTTCGCCGTTCAGCCGGATCTTTTCCCCGGAGAAGTGCCCGGCGGCGAAGATTCCATGCCGTCGGCGGTGCTGGATATGCCGTCGGTCTGGTCAGAGGCCTACTGGCGGCTGCTCGTTTTTTTACGCGAAGAGGCCGACGAGGACTGGCAGACGCTACTACCCGGCATGCGCGTACATCTTCGAACGGCTGCCGCCGCGGTGGGCGGCGGTGAGGTCCTGCATGAGCTGCTTGATGAATTGCACCGTCGTCGCGTACGCGTCATCCTCGAGATGTCGGAGCGTGATCTGGAACGACTGCTCAATCATAACGAACCGGCGCTGCAGAGCCTCTTTCGGGAAAACATCGTCTTCTCGATTCGCGAGGCGACCGGCGTCATGATCCGCATCAACGACTATATGCGACTGCCCGTCGACAGCTTCGTTCTGCCTTCGCTTGACGCCGCTTCGGATTCGGATCAGAAGATGCTTATGTATATGGCGCAAAGCAACGCTCATATTCTCGGTCGGCGTGTTCTCTTCGATTCCGTAAGCGAGTCGGATTTTCTTCGCACGGTCAGAGGGGGCGGCCAGGATCTTTATCGCGGATCGCTTGCCGGCGATCTTCTCAGCGCATCGGACGTGGTGCAGTTGCTGAAAAAATAGGTTTACCGGAATAAGGGCCGACGTTTCTTTTGGTACTGCGGGTGCCGTCCCGCTTGCGTTTCCAAAGATGCAGATCATACATAACCTCTCTCAGTTTCAGCCGCAGTGGCAGAATGCCGTTCTCACGCTTGGCGTTTTTGACGGCATGCATCTCGGGCATCAGGCCCTGATCAAACGCACGCTCGAGAAATCGACAGAGACGAACGCTGCTCGTGTACTTGTCACCTACCATCCACACCCTGACCTTGTTCTCGGGAAAAGACGCGAAGAGCATGGCACCGAACTCTTTACGTACGAAGAAAAGCTGGGCCTCTTGCAGAGCTTTCACCTCGATGCCGCCGTCTTTCTTGAATTCACAAAAGAGCTGGCTCAGATGAGCGCAGAGAGTTATCTGCGCGACATCCTCATTGAACGGCTGCGGGCCTCTTCCATCGTCATCGGCTATGATCAATGCTTCGGCAAGGACCGACAGGGCGATTTTGCGTTTCTCCAGGGATTGCAGCAGAAGTATGGTTATACGGTTGATCGCATCGATCCGGTCCTGTATGAGGGGGAGGTCGTTTCCAGTTCGCGCGTTCGGCGTGTTATCCGTACGGGTGATGTGATGCTCGGAAGAGCTCTTCTCGGCCGCCCCTTTTATGTTACGGGCACGGTTGTGCGCGGCTTCCAGCGCGGTCGTACGATCGGATTCCCGACGGCGAACGTCGATCTTCCGCCGACGAAGGTTCTTCCGTCAAACGGAGTCTATCGCGGCTGGTGCGAGCGCGGAGGGCAGTTCTATCGGGCGATGATCAACATCGGCTACAATCCGACCTTTCACAATCAGCTGCTTTCCGTCGAGGCTCATCTGCTCGATTTCGACGAAGAGATCTACGGTGAATCCATTCGCGTGCATTTTGCCGACCGTCTGCGCTCCGAGCAGAAGTTCGACGGCGTCGATGCGCTCAAGGCGCAGTTGAATAAAGACCGCGATGCTACGCGAGAGCTGCCAGCGCAATTCTGAGTTTCTATAGAAAGAGCCGGTACGCGGGGTTCTGCGTCTCTTCGATAAAAGAGTAGTTCAGGTTTTTCAGATACGCATAAAAGGCCTCGTCATCGGCCTCGTCGATTTCGAATCCGATCAGAACCCTGCCAAAGTCGCCGCCGTGCATGCGATAATGAAAAAGCGAGATGTTCCATGATCCGCTCATGGAATTCAGAAGCTGTGCAAGGGCGCCCGGTCGTTCGGGAAACTCAAAGCGAAAAAGAAGCTCTCGCGGGCCGGGCGGACGTCGTCCACCGACCATATGTCGTATATGCGTTTTCGCCAGCTCGTTATCCGTGAGATTCAGGCATGGGAATCCGCCGTCGATCAGGCTCTGACCGAAGCGATCGGCCTCCGTCGACGAATGAACTGCGATGCCGACGAAGATATGGGCCTGTTCGCCCGACATGAGGCGATAGTTGAATTCCGTGATGTTCCGATCCCCCACAAAAGAATCGCAGAAGCGCTTCAGCGAGCCCGGCTTCTCGGGAATCGTCACAGCATAGAGGGCCTCTCTGCGTTCGCCCGTCATTGCGCGCTCGGCGACGAAGCGAAGACGATCGAAGTTCATGTTCGCTCCGGAGTTGATGGCGATGAGTCGCTGCCGCGAGATGCTGCGGTTATGCACATACTTTCGCAGACCGGCGACCGCCAGAGCGCCTGCCGGTTCGACGATGGATCGCGTCTCCTGATAGATGGCCTTGATAGCCGAGGCGATCTCGTCGGTCGATACGGTGATGAATTCATCTGTATAACGCCGCGCGAGTTCGAATGTACGCAATCCCACTTCTTTGACGGCGACCCCATCGGCGAAGATGCCGACCGTATCAAGGCGGATGCGCCTGTCGGCCTCTACGGATCGCTTCATCGCATCGGAGTCTTCGGATTGAACGCCGATGATCTTCACCTCGGGAAGTACGGTTTTCAAGAAGAGACCGATGCCCGAGATCAATCCGCCGCCGCCGACGGGAACGAAGACGGCGTTCAGGTCGGGCATCTGCCTTAGCAGTTCGTGCCCGATCGTTCCCTGACCGGCGATCACATCGTCGTCATCAAAAGGATGGATGAATACGGCGCCGGACTCTGCGGCAAGCTTCGTCGCATGCTCAGCGGCGTCGGAGTAGCTGTCGCCGATCAGGACGACGGTCGCTCCGTAGCTTTTCACGGCGTTGACTTTGATGCCCGGCGTCGTTGCCGGCATGACGACGGTGGCCTGAATGCGCAGCCTCTGAGCCGAGAGGGCCACACCCTGCGCATGATTGCCGGCTGAGGCGCAAATCACGCCCCGTCGCTTTTCTTCTTCGCTCAGTGATACGATCTTCTGGTAGGCGCCGCGGATCTTAAACGAAAAGACAGGTTGCAGGTCTTCTCGTTTAAGATAGATGTCGTTATCCAGTTCGCCGCTGAGTCGGACGGCATGATCCAGCGGAGTTTCGATAGCCGCCTCGTAAACGCGAGAGGTGAGGATTTTGCGGAATATATCTTGCATGGTATGGTCGCATTCCTGTGGGATTGAGAGTCAAACTCAATTCGACCCGTATTTGCCTGAGGCCAGTTTCATCGGCATTTTTTGCTTGTCTGTTCGAATTCCTGGATATTGTTACTGCCAGTGAAAGGAAATCAAAAGATTATCGACGCCCTGAACGGTCTCTTGCCCGGCGAGCTGACCTCGATGGATCAGTATTTTTATTATTCGCGAGTCCTGCATGATCAGGGCATCCAGAAGCTTTATGAACGCCTCGCCCATGAAATGGACGATGAAAAAGAGCATGCCTCGATGTTGATCGAGCGCATCCTCTTTCTTGGCGGATCTCCCGTTATCGGGAACCGCAAGGCGCTGAACACAAGCACCGACGTTCGTGAGATGCTCGAACACAGTCTGCGATGCGAACTGGATATCGTCGCTCATCTTCGCGAGGTGATTACGCTCTGCGAAACGGAGCGCGATTTCGTTACCCGCGAGATTCTGTTAAAGCTGCTCGACGATACGGAGCATGACCACACGCACTGGCTTGAGCAACAGCTCGGCCTGATCGATCGCATGGGCATTCAGAACTATATCGAATCTCAGTCTATGGGATCGCCCGGTTAACGAAACGGAAGCTCTTCTACTAAAGAAGCGGCTGCCGTCAGTCCCGGGCTTTCGATACCGAGCAGGTGAAAAAAGCCCGGACTGCTCTCTTCTATCACAAAATCCGTTACAGCCTCGCCGTTCTTAAAAAGCCTCGGTCGCAGCCCTGCATAGCCGGGAGTTAGATCGTCGGCCGTGAAAATTGGACCGGCGGCCGTTCCGATGATTTCACCGAGCGAATCCGCAAATTCCTCAGCCGTGGCCGTGATGTGATTGTCCTCTTTTGAAGAAGCGGCGACGGCATTGGGCCCGACATAGATCTCTCCGGAAGGATGGATGGTGTAGTGCACTCCGAGTGCCGTGTCGTTTTTTGCTCCTTTCATCACCGATGCAGGCAGCGGATACACAAGCTTCTCTAACGGATAACTCTTTCGCAGTCGAAAGTACTCTCCGCGCACGGGGCGAATCTCATAACCCTGCAATCCGGCACGAAGGGCAATGGAATCGGAGTGCAGCCCGGCGGCGTTGATAAGCATGCTGCAGCTCAAGGTTTCGGATGCTCCCGTATTGTCGACTAACGTAACCTTGCAGGGATCGCCTTCAACGTAACGCCTGCCTTTCAGCAAGATGCCGCCTTCCGTCTCTATGGCATGATGCAGGGCCTTCAGATACGCGGCGGAGTCTATGACGGCCGTGCCCTTTGAATGCAGGGCTCGGGCTCCCAGTACTCCTGGGAAAAGCCGCCCAGGATCTTGCAGTATTTCAAGTTCGTCGGCTCCGTTATCGAGGGCCTTCTCGTAAAGCTCGTCGACGGCGTCGGCAGATCCGCTCCGGCCGCACGTGACGAGCTTCCCGCATCGCAGAAAGGGGATCGGATGCTCTTCGATGAACTGTTCGGTCAGCCGTTTGCCGCGAACGCAATGCTTCGCCTTCAAGGAGCCTTTTTTGTAGTAGAGACCGGCATGCAGTACGCCCGAGTTACGGCCCGATATGCCGTCCCCTAAAGACGGATCGGCGATGGCGACGGAACGACCGCAACGCAGCGCATGCAGGGCGGCCCAGGAGCCGACGATGCCGGCTCCGATGACGATAACGTCGAGTTGCGCCATCAATCCATCGTATCGATCTCGACAAAAGACCAGCGCACGTCGGGTAACGCCGCCTTGATCGATTTCTCAAGATCGTTGACGGCCTTGACGGCGTCGTGCAGGGCAAGGCCCGGCTTCATCTTTACCTTGCAGGCAAGCATAATGTCGGGGCCGAGCTGCGCCGTGATGATACGCAGCACTTTTTCAATGGAAGCGTTCGCTTCGATCTGTCTCTGAATCGTATGCTCGATTTCAGGATCGGCCGATTCGCCCACAAGCATCGACTTGATACGCACCGAAAGGGCGATGGAGATCACGACAAGAAGTACGCCGATAGAAGCCGAACCGAGCGCATCGTAAACAGGGTTACCCGTGATGGCGGCAAGGGACAGGAAGAATCCGGCGAAAACAAGACCGGCAAGGGCGGCGACGTCTTCGCCGAATACGACGATAAGCTCGGCCTTGCGCGAGTGAAGCAGCCATTTTAAGAGCGGGGTTTCGCCTCTGATCTTCTTGATCTCGCGCATCGCTCCGAACAGTGAACCAAGTTCGAGCAGAATGGAGAGACCGATGACGCCGAGGGCGATATGGATGTCTTTCAGCGGCTCGGGCTCATACAGTTTATGAACGCCTTCATAGATCGAGAACATACCGCCCATGCTGAAAAGCAGGATGGCGACCATAAACGACCAGAAGTATACCGCCTTCCCGTAGCCAAGAGGATGTCGATCATCGGGCGGACGCTGTGATCGCTTCATGCCCATATAGAGCAGAACCTGATTCGCGCAATCGGCCGCCGAGTGAATGGACTCGGCAAGCATCGAGCCCGAACCCGTATACAGAGCGGCGGCAAGTTTAGAAAGAGCGATGCCAAGATTGGCAAGAAAGGCATAGAGGATGGCTTTAACGGCGCCTTCGTTTCCGTGACCGTGTGACATGGAGTCTTTATTCTGTGGAAGCTCTGTAAAGACAATAAATTAAAGGCCGCAGGGGTGGAGTGGATTCAGCCGAGTATTTTTGTGTAAGAGAATACTCGGTCGAACGAATCCCGTCACTTCGGCACCCTCTCGAACCCGGCCTGGCACTCAGCCAGACAACAAGGTGCCACCCGCGGGGTGAGAGTGGGTGACGAAGTGATGCTAATTCGCGAGGACGGCGCGGATGCGACGGTGGACCTCGTCCAGCCCGAGTTTGTGAGTGGAGCTTACCGGAACGCTGATCTCGGGAAGCGGATCTTCTGCCTGCCATCGTCTGTGTGCGGCAGATCGTTCTTTTTGATTGAGTCGATCCCAACGGCTGCGGGCGACGAAGAACGGTCGCTCGATAGACAGGCTGTGCTGCATGAGCGATAGCTCTTCTTCGCCGGCGTCACGCTTTGCGTCGAGCACGATGATCGTCAGGCGAAGATGCTTCTCTTTCAGAATATAGCTGCGAATCATCTCATGCAGCGCCGCCACTTCTTTCTGTGGAAGCTTCGCATAACCAAAGCCGGGCAGGTCGACCAGATAGAACTCCGGATGATCTGATCCGGCGGGAACATAGAAGTAGTTGATGAGTCTTGTCTTTCCAGGAGTCTTCGAGATCTTTGCAAGGTCTTTCTGTTCACAGAGCGCCGATATGAGTGATGACTTGCCGGCGTTGGAGCGACCGGTGAAGGCGATGGCAGGAATCGGAGCGACATCACTTTTTGCCACGGCGCCGGCCGTCGGAAAAGAACGAAAGAAGCGTGCCTGACGGAAGGGCTCAAAGGTATCGCGCATAGGTGCATTTTTGCGCATGAGCCTGTCCCGGCAATGGTTTCTCTTGACCGTCAGTCGGGCCAGATAGGATACATGCCTGTATGCGCATGAAAAGGCCATTTTTGAACATCGTATTCTATTCTGCTCTGTTTTCCCTCGCCGGGTGTCAGACGCCTCCTCTGTTGAAAGACTCTTCCGTAGCCCTTGAAGTGTACGTATTGCCCGTTACGATCGACGGGTATGCGGTGAACATGGACGAAGCTGATGATGTGCGCCTCGTGCTCGATCGTCGTATTCCTGAACTTGTTGCAAGAAAGCTTGATGATGCCGGCGTGCTCTGGAAATCAGGCAGCCTAACAGAAAAACAGAGAAAATTCATCGGGCGTTATGTCGAAACCATGCGATACGTCGACTACCTGACCGATGAACAGAGACTTGAACTTGAGGCCGAGGCGATGCAGCTGTGGCCTGATCCGGCAATCGTTGTTTTTCCTCTTATTGAAAAGAAGGATGTGCGCTTACAGACAGGTTTACACATGCTGCTCTGCGTGCTTGCTGTGGCGGCGCGATCATCGCCAGGAAATCCACCACGGGAAATCTCCATGGATCTTGGCCTCTTTGTTCGCCGCGACCACGGACAATCCCCCATGCAACTGGAATGGACATCACAGCCGTTACACCGGATGCGAGATGTACTCGGCTCTCAAGGCTATCTGAAATTCCTCGATACTGAATTGAATTCGGTCATACCTGTGAAGCAAAGGCGTATGCCGTAACGGTTCGATAGGCTTGCGTGATTACAGGATCAGCGATAATTTTTGATTGACGGCGCCGGACATGGGAGTAGGCCGAGCGAGGCGGATCCCCGCCATCCGATGTTTACAGCGGCGATGGAAAAGCAGTTGCCTGCACCCTATCAGGCGACGATGGAATCGCGGCTGATGCCTGAAGAGACCGTCGAGGCCTTCCTCGAACTCGATCTTGATGAACGACTGCACTTCCGTTCCGGAATTCTGGCGCTTACGAATCGACGTCTGCTTTCGATGACGGCATCCGACCCATCTATAACGGAACATGCGCTTTCAACTGATCTCAGCATGATCTTCAGCGACCATGCCGGAGCGGCCGCACTTGCTCTTTTTAACAGCGATCGACGTCTGGCGGTCTGGCGGTTTACGTTAAGCCGAAAGCCGGCCGCCGATGCTCTCTTACGGCGCTTCGAAGAGATGCGGAAGTCCCTGTCCGGCGGAATCGATGCTGGTGGCAATCACAGAGGCGATCACGGAGCCGATGAATCAGGGCGAGGCGATGACGAGACCGTGCCCGACGCAGAAGAGATTCCGTCTACATGGACGCTTCTTCGTTTATGGCGATTTGCGCGTCCCTATAAACGACAGTTATTCACCGGATTTGTTCTCACGCTTCTTTCAACGGCGGCGACGCTTGTTCCGCCGTATCTGACGATGCCGCTCATCGACGATGTGCTTGTTCCCTATCAGAGCGGACAGCCGATGAACGTATCGCTTGCCGTGCTCTATCTTTCGGGCCTGATCGGCGCCGCCTTTATAGCCTGGGGGCTGGGATGGGCTCGCACCTATATCCTGGCCCTCGTATCGGAGCGCATCGGCCGAGACCTGCGAACGACTACCTTCGAGCATCTCATTCATCTCTCGCTTCAGTATTTCGGTGGAAAGCGCACAGGCGATCTCATGGCACGCATAGGATCAGAGACGGATCGCATCAACCTTTTTCTTTCGCTGCATCTTCTCGACTTCGCCACCGACGTGCTCATGATCAGCCTGACGGCCGTTATCCTCTTTACGATCGACGGATATCTGGCTGCGGCAACGCTTCTTCCTCTACCGCTGATCGCCTACCTCATTCATATCGTGCGCGACAGGCTGCGCACGGGCTTTGAAAAGGTCGATCGTATCTGGGCAGAAGTCACGAACGTGCTCACCGATACGATTCCGGGGATTCGCGTCGTCAAAGCCTTCGCACAGGAGAAACGTGAGGCGGCTCGATTTCAGGAGGCGAATCGTCTGAATCTCGTTCTGAACGATCGCATCAACCGTACATGGTCGCTTTTTTCGCCTACGGTAACGTTGTTAACCGAATTCGGTCTTCTCATCGTCTGGATCGCGGGAATCTGGCAGATCTTTCGCGGGCAGATTACCGTCGGCGTGCTGACGGCCTTCCTGTCATATATCACCCGCTTTTACACGCGTCTTGATTCAATGAGCCGGATCGTTTCGGTAACGCAGAAGGCAGCGGCAGGGACGAAGCGTATCTTCGAGATCCTCGACCATGTATCCAGCGTTCCCGAGCCTGAAAACCCCGTGCATCTGAAAGATCCGCGATGCGAGATCGAACTGAAAGGGGTGGGCTTTCGATATGGAACGCGTGCCGTTCTGAAAGGCGTTAATCTTACGATTCGGCCAGGCGAGATGATCGGGCTCGTCGGCCACAGCGGCTCGGGTAAAAGCACCGTCGTGAATCTGATCTGCCGGTTTTATGACGTGAGCGAAGGGGCGATCCGCATCGATGGCGTCGATATACGACAGGTGCCCGTAGGCGAATACCGCAGCCGTATCGGCCTTGTTTTACAGGAGCCGTTTCTCTTCTACGGTACGATAGCGGATAACATCGCCTACGGTCGTCCCGATGCCTCTCGTGAGCAGATCATCGCGGCCGCTCGTGCCGCTCACGCACATGAATTCATTCTGCGTATGCCGCTTGGCTATGATTCTCTCGTCGGCGAACATGGACAGGGGTTATCCGGAGGAGAGCGGCAGCGCATTTCGATCGCTCGGGCGCTGCTCATTGATCCGCGCATCCTCATACTCGATGAGGCAACCTCGTCGGTCGATACCGAGACCGAGAAAGAGATCCAACGAGCGCTCGATAATCTCGTGCAGGGGCGAACGACGATCGCCATCGCTCATCGTCTCTCTACTCTGCGCAAGGCTGATCGTCTCGTCGTTATGGATCGCGGTGGGATCGTCGAGGTCGGGAATCATGACAAGTTGATGCGAAAAGAGGGGCACTATTATCGCCTTTACGAAGCACAGGCGCGCAATGTCGATAGCGAGGTCGTTCTATGAAAAGCGGATTCGAATTGCAGATCGATGCGCACGGTCGCCTCGAACTATGTCTGTCAGAAGGACGCCGCTACGTCGGAGTGAGCGCCGTGCGTGCCTTTCCGATTTCGGCTCCGCAACAGAGCGTATCTATCGTCGATGCCGAAGGGCATGAGCGGCTCTTTATCGAATCGCTTGCAGAACTGGATCCTACCGATCGTTCGATCATCGAGTCGGACCTCGCTGCCCGGGAGTTTGTTCCCGAGATTCTGCGAATCGTTTCGGTAAATCGATATGCCGCTCCGTGTACGTTTACCGTCGATACGGATCGCGGAGCGACCTCCTTTTTCTTACAGGGAGAAGAGTTTATACGTCGAATGACTCCGAAGACACTGCTGATCGCGGACAGAAGCGGCATACAGTATCTGGTCAGAGATCTTACGGCGCTTGATCGACAGAGCCGCCGAATTCTTGATCGCTTTCTGTAGATTGAGGGAGCCGGTCCGTTTGAGGAAGATATGCAATGAAATGGGATATTGAATTCCTGGAGATCCGACATCTGAACGGGCCCAATATGTGGACCTACAGGCCGGTACTCGAAGCCATCCTAGACATTCATGATCTCGAGGATTATCCGTCGAATACGATTCCGGGTTTCGTCGATCGTCTTATCGCCTGGGTTCCGACGCTGATCGAGCACCGCTGCAGTTATGATGAGCATGGCGGATTTGTGCGTCGTCTGCGAGAGGGCACCTGGCCCGCTCATATCCTTGAACATGTGACTCTGGAATTGCAGAATCTTGCCGGCATGCCTGGTGGATTCGGACGTGCACGCGACGGAGTGCGGCGTGGCGTCTATCGCGTCGTTGTGCGTGCCTGGCAGGAAGATGTTACGAGAGAGGCGCTTCATTCCGCTCGTGCTCTGATTCTTTCGGCCATGCAGAATCCCGATGAACCCGATTACACCCCGTATGATGTCGCCGCGGCGATCGAACGTTTGCGTGATCTGGCCAACCGTGAATTTCTCGGCCCCAGTACGGCAAGCATCGTCGAGGCAGCCGAGGACCGTCAGATACCGGCCATTCGTTTATCCGAAGGCAATCTCGTGCAGCTCGGTTACGGAAAGGCCTCACGTCGCATCTGGACGGCCGAGACCGATCTGACAGGCGCCATCGCCGAGACGATCAGCCGCGACAAAGAGCTGACGAAAAGCCTGCTCGGCTCCTGCGGGTTGCCCGTTCCGGAGGGTTATCCGGTGGACGGCGCTGCGCAAGCGTGGTCTCAAGCGGAGTCGCTTGGATTGCCCGTCGTTATCAAACCGAACGACTCGAATCGCGGCAGAGGCGTGTTTATCGGTCTCAGCACCGAAGAGGAAGTGAAGCGCGCCTACGAGATCGCCGTCTCAAAAGGCAGAGGCAGCGGAGTTCTTGTGGAGCGGTTGATTCCTGGCCTTGAACATCGACTGCTTGTGGTCGGGAATCGCATGGTTGCGGCCACCCGCGGCGAAACGATCAGCGTCATCGCCGACGGAACCTCGACCGTCGTCGAACTCATCGAGGCGCAGCTGAACAGCGATCCGCGAAGAGGCGTCACCGAAGATTATCCGCTCTCTCGCATCGAGGTTAACTCGGCCCTGCGTATGGAGCTTTCGCGTCAGGGCTTGCACGAAGATTCCATTCCAGCGGCAGGCCGTTCCGTCTTGATCCAGCGCAACGGCAACCATGCCATCGACGTCACCGACCGGGTTCATCCTCAAACGGCGCAGATGGCGACGCTTGCCGCACGTATCATCGGCCTTGATATCGCCGGCATCGACGTCGTCGCAGAGGATATTGCAAGGCCGCTTTCTGAACAGCGCGGCGCCATCGTCGAGGTTAACGCCGGTCCCGGTTTGCTCATGCATCTGAAGCCTGCACAGGGACAGCCGAGGCCTGTCGGCCGTGCTATCGTCGATCATCTGTTTCCCGCCGACACGACGGGCAGGATCCCCATCATCGGTATAACGGGCACTTCGGCGACGACGGAAACGGCCATGCTTGTGGCACACCTGCTTTCTCTGAGCGGACGCATGGTCGGTATGTCATGTGCGAACGGGGTTATCTATGACCGGCGTTTCTTGAAGAGGACAAATCCCTCGCACTGGAAGTCGGCGCGTCAGGTATTGCTTCATCGTGCCGTCGAGGCTGCCGTCATCGAAAGCGACATGAGAGCGATCGCCGCAGAGGGGCTTGCCTATGATCGATGTCATATCGGAGTAATGACGTCCTTCTCGGGTTCAAAGCCGCTTACCGATCTGGGCATACCCGACGAAGAGGAGCAGATCTTTCGCGTCTTGCGAACACAGATCGACGTCGTCCTCTCAGGAGGCTATTCGATCCTCAACGCAGACGACGAAAAGGCAGTGGAGATGTCATCACTCTCGGACGGCGAAGTCATCTTTTTTTCAACGCAGCCGGATAACCCGGCTATTAAAGATCACCTTTTTCAGGGTGGTACGGCGGTGCTCTTGCGCGATAATGAGATCGTTATTCATGCAAAAGGAGAGAGCCGATCCGTTTCTGGCTATGACATGGCGCTCTTTGAAGGGGCAGGGGCCGCTGTTCCGGTGGCAAGCGTACTTGCCGCCGTCGCCGTAGCGCACGCCATGCAGTTATCGGATGAGTTGATCGTCGCCGGTTTGCAAACTTTTACACAGCGACCGGCACCGGTGGAGATCTGAACTATGGAAATTTCCCGAATCCGAGCCCTGCGCGGACCGAACCTCTGGACCCGCAACACCGCCATCGAAGCGGTCATCACCTGTAGCGAGGCGGAGTTATCCATCGAGCGTCTTCCTGAATTCGAGCGTTCGCTTCGCGAGCGATTTCCCGATCTGCCCGCATTTCGGCCCGATCCTGACGGTCTTGTCTCGCTCGCTCATGTCGTCGAGGTCGTGACGCTTTCTATACAGACGATGATTGGATGTCCGGTTACGTTCAGCCGCACGTCGAGAACCGTCGAGCCGGGCGTCTTTCAGGTCGTGGTCGAATACGACGAAGAATCGATCGGCAGACAGGCTATCGAACTTGCAGAGCAGCTCTGCCGCTCTGCCGGCACTGGAGATAGCTTCCCTCTTTCACCTGCGCTGGAGCAATTGAAGGAGCGCTATGAGGACCTGCGCCTGGGACCGAGCACCGGATCAATCGTCAATGCCGCTCTGGCCCGCGATATTCCCATCCGTCGCCTGACCGAGGGCAGCCTCGTACAGTTCGGATGGGGTAGCCGTCAGCGTCGCATCCAGGCGGCCGAAAGTGATCGCACAAGCGCCATCGCCGAGGCTATAGCTCAGGATAAAGAGTTAACCAAAAAGTTGCTGCATGCCGCCGGTATTTCCGTTCCTCGGGGACGCCCCGTCGATAGCGAAGCGGACGCATGGCAGGCCGCACTCAGTCTTGGCGGTCCCGTCGTCGTCAAACCGCAGGACAGCAATCAGGGGCGGGGTATTTCGGTGAACGTCATCGGCGAGCAGGCCGTCATAGCCGCATATCGACGCGCCGTCGAGGTGAGTACGGATGTTCTCGTCGAGGAATATCTTCCAGGGCTTGATCATCGCTTTTTGATCGTCGACGGGCGATTGATCGCCGCCGCGCGTCGCGAGCCGCCTCAGATTACGGGCGACGGATCGTTAACCGTAGCGCAGCTTGTCGAACAGGTGAACGCCGATCCGCGGCGTGGAAGCGGTCATGCCACTTCGCTTACAAAAATTCCTCTCGACGCCATCGCCGTCAGCTGCCTCGCCGAGCAGGGTTATCGTGTGGACTCCATCCTTCCGCGCGGTGTGCGCGTGTATCTGCGCAATAATGCTAACCTTTCAACGGGCGGTACGGCCACAGACGTCACCGACGACGTGCATCCGGAGCTGGCCGCCTCAGCCGTCGCCGCCGCCCATGCCGTCGGTCTTGATATCTGCGGGATCGACGTCGTCTGTGAGACGGTTTTGCGCCCGCTTGAAGATCAGGGCGGCGGAATCGTCGAGGTGAATGCCGCGCCGGGCCTGCGCATGCATCTTACTCCATCGTTTGGTAAAGGGCGCCCGGTCGGAGAGGCGGTCATTGCGATGATGTTTCCCGATCCGACCGATAACGGGCGTATTCCCGTCGTCGCCGTCGCCGGCACAAACGGGAAGACGACGACCGTACGGCTCATTGAGAACATCCTTTCGCGAAACGGATACCGGACGGGCATGACGACGACGGACGGCATCTATGTCGAAGGACAGCGCATCGATACGGGAGATTGCAGCGGTCCGCGCAGCGCGCGAAACGTGCTCCTGCATCCCGACGTTGATGCCGCCGTATTTGAAACGGCGCGCGGAGGCGTTTTGCGCGAAGGCCTGGGCTTTGATCGATGCAACGTCGCCGTCGTCACGAATATCGGACAAGGCGACCACCTGGGATTGAACTATATTACGACGGTGGAAGATCTTGCCGTCGTTAAGCGCGTCATCGTCGAGAACGTCGCGCCGACCGGTTATGCCGTTTTGAACGCCGCCGATCCGATTGTTGCGGCTATGGCCGAGAGCTGTCCGGGCTCCGTTATCTTTTTTGCTCGTGACCGCATGCATCCGACGCTTGTGGCGCATCGAGCGAACGGGCGCAGGGTCGTCTATGTCGATCAGAGCGACATCGTCGCCTCTGAAGAAGGGTTCGAACACCGCTTACCGCTATCGGCCATTCCCATCACGCGAAGCGGAAGCATCGCTTTTCAGGTTGAAAATGCAATGGCGGCGACCGCAGCAGCATGGGCCCTCGGTCTGAGCTGGGATGTGATTGCCGGCGGACTTGGCGCTTTCGTGAATGATGCGGTGAGCGCTCCGGGACGCTTCAACGTCTTTCATTACGGCGGGGCGACGCTTATCGCCGATTACGGTCATAACGCCGACGCCATCGCCGCACTGGTTCAGGCTGTAGACGCCATGCCTTCGCGCAGACGATCGGTCGTGATCAGCGCGGCGGGCGATCGTCGCGATGAAGACATCCGCCGACAGACTGAGATTCTCGGACACAGTTTTGACGACGTCATATTGTATGAAGATGCCTGTCAGCGCGGACGTCATGACGGCGAGGTGATGGCCCTGCTTCGCGAAGGCCTGAAGGGATGCAGTCGCACGGAGCGTGTCGAAGAGATACAGGGAGAATTCGTCGCCATCGACCTTGCGCTCAGCCGGTTGCAGCCGGGCGACCTCTGCCTGATCCTTATCGATCAGGTCGAAGAAGCCCTTGAGCACATCGAGCGAAGGTTAGCCGAGGTGGCGGGGTCGGGCGCCGCCTGACCTCAGTATCCGATTCTCTTGAAATATTCTTCAAGAGGCTGCATCTTCTGGCGTCTGTATAACTTAAGAGCGAGATCGGTGCGGTTCGTGAAGATGCCGTCGGTACCGAAGAAGCGAAGAAGTCGCATCTGCCAGGGTTTGTTCAGAGTATAATGATGCACGAGCACGCCGTTCCGGTGCGCCTCACCCGTACGCCACGGCCAGGCCTGATATCCCGATGGACCGAGATCGGCGTCATACTTCTTTGCGATGGCGATGAGTTCGTTCCATCCGCCTTTTTTTTCTTCGAGCTCTTCGTCAACGAGGTAGATACGCGGCACGTTCGGAGCGAGGTCCTTCATGATGCGGATGCTTTCATCTTCGAACGATTGCAGAATGACGCGTGCCGGACCGTCGGCGATACGCACGGGAGCGGGCTCGACCTCGCCATCTGCGTCTTCGAGCGGATCGACGTCGATGTCGTTGCCGACTTCAATGGATTCCATTGACGCACCGTCTTCGATCCAGCCGCGGGATTTCAGAAGATCGATGATCTCTTTCTCTATGCCCGGATAACGCAGAGCGGATTTCGTTTCAAGATAGAGGCCGGGGCGGTTATCATGGCTTTCGGCGATGTCGATCAGCTCTTCAAGCGTAAGGATCTTCAGTTCGTGAAAGGTTTCGCGGGCGCGATCGGGATTCTTCTCGTTAAACCAGGTGCCGATGTCGAGCATCATCAGTTCGGCGTAGGTGAATTTATCGATAGAGTCCATTTCGCGTCCCGGAAAGACCTGCGCCGCATCGGTGTTGCGATCAAGCGTGTCGTCGTGAAAGCAGACGAGAACGCCGTCGGCCGTGCGCTGGATGTCGGCTTCAAGATAGTCAGCGCCCATTTCAAGTGCAAGCCTGTAGGCCGGATCGGTTGCCTCGGGCGCAAGATCAGAGACGCCGCGATGCGCCATGATAGCGAGATAGGGGATGCCTTTTTTCTCGGCGATGCGCCGCCCTTCGCCCTTGCGATTCAATAGAAAGTAGGCGGCGGCGATGCCCGACGCCGATAGAACGATGATGATGGCTGCCAGTACTATTAACATACGTCTCATTCCCTGTCTCCGATTTCAAGGTTATCAATCAGTCGCACGCCTTCTGTGTAGGCGGCGACGGCGACGACCGTATCGTCGTTTACCGTGCTTACCGGCTGCAACGTCGCGCCGTTCACGAACTCAATATACTCGACGCGATTGAGCGAACCCGTCTCAATCACATCCCATGCGATCTCTTTCAGCTCGCCCGGATCTCGCTTGCCTTCTTCATACGATTTCTTCACGATTTTCAGGGCGCGATAGATCATCGTCGCATGCTTGCGTCCTTTCTCGCTGAGTCGTACGTTGCGCGAACTCATCGCAAGGCCGTCTTCTTCTCTTATCAAAGAGCATCCGACGATTTCGGTGGGCACGGATAACTCATAGGCCATGCGTTTGATGACGGCAAGCTGCTGATAGTCCTTCTTTCCAAAGAAGGCCCTGTCGGGCGAGAAAAGCTGTAACAGCTTGAGAACGACGAAAAGCACCCCGTCAAAATGGCCGGGACGGTATTTGCCGCAGAGCTGTGAGGTGAGATCGGGCATCTGCATTTTCAGAAGAGGCTCGCCGAACGGGTACATGTCATCGGCTGTCGGCAGAAAGACGAGATCGACGCCGGCCTTCTCAAGCATGCTCAGATCGCGTTCCGTATCGCGCGGATACTTACGCAGATCTTCGGGATCATTGAATTGCAGCGGATTCACGAAGATGCTGACCATCGTAATGTCGCAGGCAGTCTTGCTCTGATTGACGAGCGAGATATGGCCTTCGTGCAAATAGCCCATCGTCGGCACAAGGCCCGTCGTTTTGCCTTCGCGCTGATAGGCCTGGATCTGCAGCCGCAGCTCTTTCTGATTCTGGATGACTTTCATGTGCGCTATTCTTCGAGACTGAGCAGAGCCCGTCTGTTTACAACTTCTTTTCAGTGCTGAGATACACGCGCGAAGACGGCGTCTTTTGAATCGTCTCTGCCAGCTTGCGTGACGCTTCGATGACGGCATCCAGATCGACGCCCGTTTCATAGCCCGAGCGATGCAGGGCGTAGAGCAGATCTTCGGTGGCCAGATTGCCGGCCGCACCGCGCGCATACGGACATCCGCCCAGGCCGCCTGCCGACGAGTCGAATCTCTGCATGCCGTATTCAAGCGAGCGAAAGACAAGCGAAAGAGCTGTGCCGCGCGTATCGTGATAATGACCGGCCAGCCTGTCCACCGGCACATGCGGAACCAGCAGATCGAGAAGACGCGAAAGATCGTCCGGAACGGCCACACCGATCGTCTCGCCGAGGGAGATCTCAAAACAACCGACATCGAGCAGGCGCTTGCAGACGTCGACCACTCGCTGCGGATCGACGGGCCCGGCATACGGGCATTCGATGACGGTGCTGACGTATCCGCGCACCGGTATGGTGTTCTCGCCTGCAAGGCGGATAACGTCGGCGAACCGTTCGAAGCTTTCGTCGACGGAGCATCCGATATTCTTCTGTGTGAAGGCATCTGAGGCCGCCGTGAAGACGGCCACTTCCTGAACCCTGGCTTCGAGAGCCGTCTGCATGCCTTTCAGATTCGGAACAAGGGCTGAGAGCGTCGTTTGCGAAAGGGCGTCGTCGCCTTGCTGCTCGTGACGCAGAGAGCGATAGAGCTCTTCGGCATCGGCGAGCTGCGGAATGCGATCCGCTCTTACAAAGGAGGTCGCCTCGATGCGACGCAATCCGGCATGAGAGAGGTCTTTGATGAACTGCAGCTTCGCGGCGGTGGGCACGCTGGCCTTTTCGTTCTGCAGTCCGTCGCGGGGGCCGACTTCGATGATCTGGATTTTGTTTTTCATAAGTGGATGAGCGGGGGCAATAGGCTTTCAGTGACACATGGTGGGCCCGAGCAAAATCAGCGAGTCGGATGCCGATTTTTTTCGACGTCGCGTCGCTGTCGTGCAAAACCGTAGCGCTCTCGTTGAAACGGCAGCTGCTTCGATTCCAGTTTCAACAGAAAGTCCTTGCGCTTGAGCCCGCCGCCGAAGCCCGTCAGTTTGCCTGTGGAACCGGCGACGCGATGACAGGGAACGATGATAGCGACGGGATTGGATCCGCATGCGCCGCCGACGGCACGGGACGCCTTCGGCTGGCCGAGCTCGTTTGCGATATCGCCGTAAGACTTCACGACGCCGAAGGGGATGGCCTCAAGGCGCTGCCAGGTGCGACGTCGGAACTCCGTGCCGTAGAGGCGCACGGGCACTCCGAAGTCCTGACGCTCGCCCTGAAAGTATTCGGCAAGCTCCAGCACCGTTTGCGCAAGCAGCCGCTCTTCGTTCGCCGATTCGGGCAGCGCAAGCAGCGAGTAGAGGGCGTTGTCGGTGAAGAAATCCGACATATCAATGTCATCGAAATCCAGCCGGATGACGGCGTCGTCTTCGATATCAATATGCAGTGGCCCGACGGGCGAGCTGACCGTGGCGTGAAGCATCGCCTACAGCAAAGCAAGTATAACAGGGGATGTCAAGCGGTCGGTTAAAGCGTCATTTCGGAAAGAAGATCGTCGAGGAAGCGCCTGACGGCCTCCCTTTCTACGGGGCCATATTTTTTCAAACGATTCAGCAATCGCTTGTCCCGAGATTCGTGGAATTGTTGGTGGGCGTCGTGGATGGCTCGGCCGGCATCGGTAAGGCCAAACAGAACTTCTTTCTTATTGTGGGGCTTTCTGTAGGTTTCGATCAGGTTCTTTTCGAGCAGGCGCGCCGAAATCTTCGAGATGGCGCTCTTCGTAAGTCCCGTCAGCTCGGCAATCGTCGTCAGGTTGGACTCCGGATGACTGCCGATACAATCGATCGCATGCAGCTCTGAAATCGAAAGATTCTGAAAATCCTCATCGTAACCTTTTTCGCGTATCAGATCGACGATAACATGTTTATGCTGCTCCTGAAAGGAGCGATACTGCTCGAAGAGCGTTCCCAGTCTCTTGATGAGATCGCGGACTTCTTCCCGGCTTTCTTGAGACTTTCGGTTCATGGCGATCGAAGGACAACCCAGAAACAGAAATCTTTACAGTTCGTAAACCTTTTCTCGAAAAAGCGGCTTTTTCTGTAAGGCGCCGTGGACCGTAGAAAAACCTCCCTGCGAACCGTAAAATTGTTGACACGGAAACAATATGCCGTTCCTGATTGCAGGAAAATAGTTTCTGAGGAAACAATATGTGTCTGGAGGGTTCCATGAGAACGGTTATCGTCTTCAATCACCCCTACGAGGGTAGCTACTGCAACGCCATCTTGAAGTCCGTCATGAACGGACTGCATAAAGCGGATCAGGACGTCGATCTGATACACCTCGATAACGACCGCTTCGACCCCGTTATGACGAAAGAAGATTTGAAGGCCTTTCTGGATCGAAAGCCCGTCGATCCGGTCGTGTTGAACTATACGGAGCGCCTGGCCAGGGCCGATCATCTTATCTTCATCTTCCCCATCTGGTGGGAGATGATGCCCGCATTGACGAAGGGCTTCATCGACAGGGTCATCTTTCCCGGCGTGGCCTTTGAATTCAAAGAAAAGGGACACGGCATGAATCCGCTTCTCAAGAACCTGAAGGGCGTCACCGTTATCACGACGATGAACACTCCGCGCCTTCTCTATCGCCTTCGCTACGGCAACGCAGTGAAAAAGGCGCTGTTGACCGGAACCTTCTTCAAGCTCGGCTACAGAAATCTGAAGTGGATTAACCTCAGCATGGTGAAGTCGGCTTCGGATAAAAAACGCAGGAAGTGGCTGAACGACATCGAAGCGAAATTCGCATCACCGAATTGAAGACATGGCTGTAAGGAAAACTCTAACTCTACAAGGAGAAGTAAGATGAAGAAGAAGCAGAACTACAGCATTCCCATGGCCATTCTGTATATCGGACTTGCCGTTACGGGGATCATCATGTTCTTTCACGTTGATACGCCCGGCATGCAGATCCTGCATGAAATCTTCGGACTGATCTTCGTCGCTTACGCGGGCATGCACATCTTCCTGAACTGGAGAGTGCTTCGCAGCTATTTTCCGCATACGACCGTACGCATCCTCGCCGCAGTCTTTCTGGTCCTCGGTATCGGTGTTTATGTATACGGAGCCATGAATGGTCGCAATCCACTCCAGACGGCGGCCTTTGAAATTCCGAATGCGCCGATATATGTCGTAGCCGATCTGCTCAGGCTCGAACACCATCAGGCAGTGCAGGCTTTACAGAATGAGACGGGAGTACCGGTGCAGGCCGACGATACGATCCTCGCCGTTTCGGAAAAAAGCGGCAAGGATTTTCACGATCTCATCGCCGCATTGATCGAGGAGAGGGAGAAGTAGGTCACATCAAAGCCAGGCTGGGCGTGGGATGTCAAGCGGCTACTTTACATGTTCGGCAAGAACTTTCTTTGCATACGTCTGCCATGCCGTATACCCTTCCTGCCGAGCCTTCTCCTTTAACCGCTGCAAAAAGTTGGCAGAGAAGCGAATAGATACGAGTTCTTCTTTTTCTGCTTTCGGTTTTCTGGGGCGACCGACGTGCCGCTTAACGGCAAGGGCAAGCTTCTTATGCTCGCTTTTGCTGACCCGACGCAGCGATGCAATCTGCTCTTCTGTCAGTTCGGTCATCGAATCAAAGTCGTAGCCTTTCCACGGCTCTTTTTTCTTTGCTGCCTGCGTCATACAGCCCGGTAGCTCCACGCATTCAGCCCAGAGCCCGTCTTGGTCTTTATGGATGCGAAAATGGTATTGCATCGTTAGCAACTATAGTTGGTGCTATGAGGCGGGTCAATCGGGATTTTCGGGGCCTGTAATACCGAGGCCCTATGGATGATGGCCGGGGTACTCTCTGGCGCACTGTTGGAACAGGCTTTGGAATTGTTCCCGGCTTGCGAATTCATAGTAGTAAAGACAGTAACAGCCGTCCCTTTCCATGGAACATCGATACAGGCCATGCGACTGACTGCCTGCGATGATGCACCGAGCCGCTTCGATCATAGAGATGTCGGTAATGCCCCAGGTTAGATAAGTGTCTAATGCCGCAGCACCGCTATTAGGCCAGCCGCACCAGCCATCGTCATTTGTTCCGTTGACAAGACCTGAGCCGGCATACAGGACATTCGTTGAGCCTTCTTTATTACAGATAGGTGCTGCATCGGTGAGACTGCTTTCAGGATCGCACGACCACCCAATGAAGAACCAGCGAGGATTGAAATGTTTTTGATCCTCCAGGGATTCGCTGACAGCACAGCCGATTGACCCGATGCACAGCAGCAAGAGTGTGAGGTTTTTCATTGCTCGAACTCTCGGAGTGCTTCTTTTAGTGCCTGCAGTAGAACTCTACGCCTCGCTTCTCTCTCCTTGAATGACAGGTTTTTTTGAAAATTCTCCAGCTGTTTGTTCACGTTCATCAATCTTGCCGCTTTTCTATCCAGATAACGGGCCTGATCCCCAATGGCGAGCAGGGCCTCCGTCTGTCGGTAGAAAGCGGTTTCATCGAGAGACAGAGACGACGGGAATTCCTGTATCATTTGAAGCAACGTACGAAGAACCTGCTTCTGGTTAGCGGCTATGTACTTGCGGATTACCGGACTCTGCTCTGAGTAATCGGCTAATCTGATATCAAACCGGATTGACGTTTCTTTGTCCGTGATCAGTTTGCATGTATAGTATGGCTGCCAGCCGGAGGTTTGCGAGACCAGGGTAGCAAACGAAATCCGCGCTGTGTTATTAGTAAAGGGAGCCTTTAGCCCTCCGCAATCAAGGAATGCCTCTACGTCAACTACCTCCTTTCGGATGGGAACCTGCTTTAGATCGACGGTTTCCGTGAATTCTTCCTCCGTATCCCATGTGCGAAAGGGCAGAGAAACGAGATCACCGACCATTACAAGACCTGAAAATCCGAGACCTGGCAAAAACATAATACCATTCACCGCACAATAGCCTGGAAGGCTCAGATCCCCCTGGTTCCTTGTACCGCGAATCCCGACTTCCTGCATGGAATCATAGCCTTTTTTCCGGGAGCGCTCGGTGCGTAACCGTGATCGATACCGCTGACTGTAATAGGTGACGTTAAGCTCATGCGCTGTCATATCTACGTAAAGAGCGTCGCTGTCCGATCGCCGCTGAACCTGATAATCAGGGGCGAATGTGACTTCCTCTTTAAACGGCGGGCCGACCGGTTCTCCGCGTTCATAAATGACCCTTGATTGAGTTTTCATGACGATAGCGCATGAGGCGTTAGCCATGGCCAGAAGAAGAAGTAAACTTCGTGAAAGCATGGAGTCTCTCATTGTGAGACTTCGGCCTGCCGTTGTCGGTTCGAGTTTTTCTCTGAAGAGGTGGCCATCACTTCCTTATTGCGTGGTGATTCTCGAGATGTGATGTGTTCCTTGCTTTCGGAATTTCTGAACGAGAGCCTCTCTTGCTTCCGGTCCTTCGACGACGATCGAATGTAATTCCTCGGGAGTTAGTAGGGTTGCCGATATGAGCCTGATGTTCGACAGAGGAAGGGCCACGGACTCGGGAATTCCGGGAGCGGGAACACCAATAAGAACACCTACGCCACCTGCCTCATTCAAGTAGTGGGGCGGTAATCCAGTGACGTCATAGAGCTCCGTGGAGATTACACCGTATTCGTTAATGAGATCGACCAGATCCCCCCGGCCGGCAGCAAGTTGCGCAACCTGATATACAAGCTGAAAAGGCCACCCGCGCTCCATACCTTCCTGTGTTTCTGCTTCGATGAAAACCTCAAGTCTGAGCCCGTTTATTGTTGGCGGAGTTTCATCGTCAAAAGGATCGGATAAACCGTCACTGGCAATAATTGTCGTTTCTTCTCGTTGGATACGACGAAACGATTGTCGCATGGCTGGCCATGCGGGGGCCCCCATGAAAGACGGATTGATGAGAAACGAGAGCAAGTCAGGATGGACGGTGCCGACAGACTGCCACATTTTCTCCCTTGCAGCAAAGGATTCTTCGAGTATTTGCTGATTTGTTTCCTTTCGCATATACCGTTGCCTGATTCCATGCCGGAACTACAGGTCGTTCCGGCTAACGGATTGATTTTTCTTCGAGCAGGTCATTAACAGTCTTTATGTCAATGATAAATCGCAGCCGGTGATAATCATGCAACGAGGATGGTATGACCAGAAAAGAGCTCCGCATCAAACTGATTGCCTGAACTACGTCGTGTTGATTGTTTGAAGGCTTTTCCGTTGAAGAAAATGGTACGACCGCTCTTTGAACGAACTGCATGGCCAATGTCAGCAGGGCCATTGTCTGCGAAACCGGTTTTCAGTTCAATGAATACAAGAGCGGACTTGCTCCGGTAGCCTGAGCAAACCTGAGTTTCCAGAGCCTTCCCTGGATCTTGAATGATTTTCGGGGGGGCAACCATCGCGGCAAGCCCGTGGTGCGTACCAATAATTGTTGCAATAATAGACGGGAAGCCATGACTGTTCTGATGTGGATGGATTTTCAGATGAAGACTGTGAAGCGAATTGCAGTCTTTTCGCTATTTATTCCGCTGGCATTGTCTGCAGGGGATCGAGCAAAGCCTTTACCGAAGCCCGCAACCCGCTGCTTTGCTTATGAGGGAGTGGATCGAATTGAGATGGGAAGTGGATATTTTACAGCTCTCCTTTCTCTCCAGACCACCGGAACTCAGGGAAACCTGGAGATCGAGTCGTGGACCTGTGCTGATCGTTTCGTTAACGCGCCTGAAGACTGCAGACTTCTTATCGATCATATACGCGTAAGAGTTTCTGGAGCTGTCACTGCATCAGGTCAAAGCCTTAAGTTTGCCGGTCGTACCCTGGATTCATACGAAGATCTGTTGGACACCGGAAAAACCGGCGCTCGATACTGCCTCGACAGTCTTGAGGGCCCGGTTGAAAACGATACTTTCGTGGCAACACATTCTGACGGATGCAGTCCGCTCACCACGATCCGATTAAAGAAGCGTCGATGCAGTCACTGACCCCCGCCTTCACTTCGGAACGGTCGTCTTTCCGCTCAGCACGAAATCGAGGATGTTTTCGGCCGTACGCATGACGATGCGCTGCACGTCCTGAAAGCCTGCAAAGCCGCCGTAGTACGGATCGGGAACATCGGGAATAGGATCGCTTTCGCGTTGCGGATCGAATGTGCGAAAGAGTACGACCTTCTTGCGATCGGCATCGTTTCGCGACATCGACAGAAGATCACTGAGGTTCTTATGATCCATGGCGAAGATCCAGTCGAACTTATCGAAGTCTTCGACCTCGAACTGACGGGCCAGCGAATCAAGCGTGACGCCTTTTTCGCGCGCCGCTCTGCGCGTATCGGGATGCGGACGTTCGCCGATGTGAAACGACGAAGTGCCGGCCGAGTCGACGACAAAGCGTGAGAGCATCTCGCGTTCCTGTATGAGATGCTTGAAGGCTCCTTCGGCGGCCGGAGATCTACATATATTACCGTGACAGACAAAGAGTACGCGAAGGGGCTTCTGTTCGCTCATGATTCCACCTGAATGAGATATGACCGATCGTATTACGACCGGCCTGCCTCTGTCAATAGAGAATCATTGCCAGGCGTTTTCGAACCTCGTTCACGACGGGATGGTTCTGTCCGAGGATGCGAAAGCATGAAATCAGATCGGCCTTGAACTCAGCCTGACGTGTCGGATCTTCTTTCACTCGCTGAAGCAATGCCTCCAGTACATCGGCAGCCTTTGCTTCGTGGAAAAGACCCTTTAACACGTCGAGCGATTCGGCAAGCGCCTCCGCTCCGCCTTCGCTGTGCCGGTGCATGTATTCCTTCAGCGCAAGAGCGGCATCGCTGAACGGGCTGCCGACTTCGGGAATGCGGCCGAGAACGTTCTGTAGCATCTGCGCATCGTCAAGTACGGCAGGCATCGCTCCCCAGAGGATGGCCTCCGCATCGGCGCCGCTGCGATTCTCGGCGAGGATCTGTCGCACGGCAGCCATCGGATCAGACGAGGCAAGGCCGAGCAGCTCTTCGCGACTCTCGTCGCTGATATGCTTTTCGAGGAACTTACGCAGATGTGGCTCGGGAAGCGCTCCGGTGAAGGTATCGACAGGCGCTCCGCCCGAGAAGAGAATACAATGGGGGATGCCCGAGATGCGGAACTGAGCGGCCAGCGCCTGTTCTTCGTCGGTGTTGACCTTAACAAGCTTCCACTTGCCGGCGTATTCTTTTTCGAGCTTTTCAAGGACGGGGCCGAGCATGCGACACGGACCACACCAGGGGGCCCAGAAGTCGACAAGGACGGGCTGATCTTTTGACGCCTCAAGGACATCGGTTTGAAAGGATTGCTGATTCGATTCGATCATACCCCCAGGGAGTATAAATCGGACGCAAACGTCAAGCAGAAAAAGGGCGTCTCATAGCTTTCTTTGCCGACAATAGAAGTGTATTATGTCAGAAGCTCCCCGGACCCGTGATCTGCTGCGCATGGTGCGCTGGAGGATCGAGCCCTTTGCCGTCCTGCTTGTCGCCTTCGCCGTCGTTTTCTATCTGAACGTTCTCGTTCATGGCGATCCGTCGCGTCTGTCAGGCGGAGCTCTGCTCTATGCAGCAGGCTGGAACTTTCTACTCGCTCTTTTTCTCACGTTGCTGCTTGAGCTGACTTACGCCGCCATCCGCATCGTCGGATCGCTCTTTCAGCGCACGGGCCGTCTGTGGACCTACAGCGTTCCTGCGTTAAGCGTCTTCTTCTTGATCGTCGAGCCGATGTTCTCGTCCGGAGGTATTCTCGACGCGATTCTGAAAGATACGGGCATGATCTCGTCGCTGTACCTGACGATGCTGATGTTCCTCTCGGTGGGCATCTTTCTACTGCTTGTGTATCTACCTGTCTTTCACGGGTTGAACGCGGCCTTTCTTCTCGCCTCAATTCTGCTTTCGCGTCTTCTGTTGTTGCCGCTGCAGAACCTTTTCTTTCCGCAGATTGCCGACTTCACGATCGGGCTCTTTCTGCTCTTTGTCGTGATCGCCTTTTCGCTGGCCGCGCTGTTTTATCTTTATCTGCAAACGCGTCGCCGTGTCGGATTGTCTCCGCATTATGAGCGCTTCGCTCCTGACCGATTCTGGTTCTTCGCCCTTCTGCCCGTGATCGCCTTTTCGGTATTCGGTCTCGTTTATCTCCGCGGCGAGCAGCGCGTCTTTCATCCGTTGCTTGATATCTTTTATCTGAACCTCATCGGATCGTTATCCGTCGCCCTGCTCACACTTTTCAGCATGCTGCGCTTTGAGGCGCGAAACGGACGGGCCCTGCGCCTGCCGGCGTCTCGTTCCGCTCTCTTTCTTGCCGTCGTCCTCTTCTCGACGGTGACCGGGCTCGTTCGCAGCTATCAGCCCGACTACGTCTTTTTCGCGAGAGAAACGGCAGCCGGTCGTTTTCTTGAATTGATTTCTGTGCTGGCCGACGGCGATCTTGACGGCAACTCCGTGTGGCCGGGACAGGATAGCGACGATAGCAATGCCGGCGTGCGTCGCGAAAGCAAGGGCGAATATCGCAGCAATGCGCTCGATCTCAAGCCGTCGGGTTATCCGGGCGTGGATCGCATCCTGATCACCTTCGTTATCGACGGCGCCGTTCTTGAGAATCCGGTCTATGCTACGGATCGGGACGAGGCGGCCGGAGCTGAGCCCGGTCTGCAATCCGTAGCCCCTGAGGGCATGCGTTACTGGATGCAGCCTTCAAATCAACCGGAGCGGTCGCTGCGTGCGCTGTTACAGGGGCTCAGCTCGTTTGAAGAGGTGCATGGCGTCGAGCGTCGAAGCCTGCTGTCATTTGCCGCCGAAGACGGCTATCGTACGCTCTGCTTTGGATTCGACGACGGTTCGAACTACTTCTTGCATGATCATCCGGCAAGGCTTGATGCCGGATGCCAGGTGTTCGAGTCCCTTCCCGTTGCAGATTCGGCTAACTTCGAGGCCTGTATCGCCGATTCGTTGCACGCGGCCGAAAAGCTGATTGCTCAGTATCGCGAAAAACATACGTTTGCGTGGCTGCATATCGATACGCGACGCTGCATGGGACGCGAAGGACTGACGTCAGCCGATAAACGCCTTGCGCTCACGAAAGTACTCGACGATCTGAAATCGCCTGTGTCCCCCTATCGCTTTCTGTCTGATCCGACGCGACGACTGCTTGGCGTCATCATGGAGACGGGATATCTGCCGTATTTTTACGTTTCGGCTCGCGACGAGTTCTGGCGCGCAAAACGAGGGGCGACGCTTTACAGCGAGATCCTTTCAGGCCATCTATTCTTCATGCGCTGGTATTTTGCCGACATGCTCGAAGAGGAATCCAATGAGGCAGAAAATCCGGCAAACGTTCTGCGAAGCGCCGAACAGCTCTATCAGCGAAACGGCGCCACCGACATGAATGGCTGGGTATTTTTGCAAGAAGCGCCCGATGAAAGCGTGCGATGGTTTCGCGAGACGATCGGTCTTCAGGGTACCGAGCATCGCCTGCCGGCGATGATGCTCTATTATGATGCCCGTCGTCGTCGGCTCGTCTATTCGCACGGCATGTGGAACCGGACCGCGGAGTTTCAGAGCCGGGAGCGACTGAACGAAGAAGAGCCCGCCGCCGCCTCAGACGCCGACGGCTCAGAGCCGGGCACCCTCGAAAGGCGTTTGCAACGCTGAAGCACAGGCTCTGCCCGACCGATGGGCTCCGGGGAGTGGCGTTTACAGCATTCAGCGTGTGCGGTTAACCCGCAGCCTTAACGATTCCGTAGAAGCTATCGGCCTTCAGGGCGGCTCCGCCGATCAGACCTCCGTCGATGTCGGGCTGTGCGAGCAGGCCGGCAGCGTTGTCGGGCTTCATGCTTCCACCGTAGAGGATGCGCATTCCGTCGGCGACGGCAGGCGAGAAAAGCGAGGCGATCGTTTTACGAATAAAGGCATGCATCTCCTGCGCCTGCTCGGGCGTGGCGTTGCGTCCGGTGCCGATGGCCCATACCGGTTCGTAGGCAAGAACCGTATGCCCGGCGTCTTTCATGCCGGCGAATCCGCCTTCAAGCTGCTTCTTCACGACGTCGAAGGCCCGGCCGCCATCGCGTTCTTCAAGCGTTTCGCCGATGCAGAAGATCGGAACAAGTCCGCCTGCAAGAGCCTTGATCAGCTTCTTGTTCACCGTGGCATCGGTTTCATGAAAGTAGGTGCGTTGTTCGGAGTGTCCGATGATGACGTGTGTGCAACCGGCATCAAGCAGCATATCGGCCGAGATCTTACCGGTGAAGGCGCCCTGATCTTCCCAGTGAAGATCCTGCGCTCCAAGGTGGATGGAGCTTCCTTTAAGTGCGTCGCGAACGGGAATAAGTGCGGTGTAGGGAGGACATACGACGATCTCTGCGGCTTCCTTTCCACTCACCGTCTTTTTCAGAGCGTCGGCGAGCACTACGGCCTGCGAAGGGGTCTGGTTCATCTTCCAGTTTCCGGCAATCAGTTTCTTTCTCATGCCTCCGATTCTACTGCTCGATAGAGAGAGGCAAGCGCTTTCCTTTGCCTCAAGCTTGTCCATGCAGAGATTTCGAGATGTGAATTTCTCTTGTCAATGATCGGCGATCTCTGAAGACGGAGGGATGCTGTTACGCATCGGACAGCGACTGTATGCCCGTCTGCGCGTAACCAGTCCTCTGCACGTTTATCTGTACGCGATCCTGATCGGGTTGACGACGGGTCTTTTTGGACTCCTGTTCAATCATATTCTGCATCTTGTTCGCGATGCTATCTTTCTTCACGGCATAGGGCTATCGCTTCCGAATCCGCGAGGCGAAGGTGTTGCCGGTCTTGCCGTCGTTCCGTTTTCGCCGTATCTGCTTTTTATCGCTCCGGCAATCGGCGGCCTTTTCTCGGGCGTCGTGACGACATATTTCTGTCATGATGCCCGCGGAGGCGGAACAGACGCCATCATCCGAGCCTTTCATTCCGAAGGGGGGCGCATCGGTGGACGGGTTCCTTTCTTTAAATCGCTGGCAACGATCTTTACCGTCGGCTTCGGCGGAAGCGCGGGCAAAGAAGGGCCGATCATGCAGATCGGAGCCGGCATCGGTTCTTTTTTCGGTAAGATATTGAACGTCGGCGATCGCGCCCACCGTTCGATGATGCTTGCCGGAGTGGCCGCCGGTCTGGCCACCGTTTTTCGCGCACCATTTGGAGGAGCGTTAACCGCAGTCGAGGTCGTGTATCGCGAAGATATAGAGAGCGACTCGCTTCTGCCGGCGATTCTTTCGGCCGTTTCGGCCTATATGGTCGTGCGCGCCTTTCAGGCCGATGCGGCCATGTTCGTCGTTCCTCCCGTTCACCTGAATACCTTTTATGAGCTGCTCTTTTATGTTCTGCTCGGTCTTGTATGTGTCGGCACCGGTTATCTTTTTACGGCATATTTTCGATTGGTGCGGCGAGTTTTCGAGAACTGGAACGTGCATCCTATTCTCAAACCGGCTGCGGGCGGTCTTGTCGTCGGGTTAGCCGCCGTTTTCTTCCATGATTCGATCGGCGATGGACTGGGCGTTCTACAAGAAGTTATCCTGGGGCGTCGCCCCGATGCGGAGTGGTGGGGCGTGGCCGGGTTCTTTCTTTTTCTGGCCGGGCTGAAGATCATCACGACGAGCTTCACCGTGGCCACCGGCGGATCGGGCGGCGTCTTTACTCCTTCGCTTTTTATCGGCGGCATGCTCGGCGGATCCGTCGGCGTCGTCGCGCAGCATTTCTTTCCCGAGCTGCAGATCTCAGTCGTTTCGTTTATCATGGTGGGCATGGGCGGATTCTTTGTCGGCGTGGCGCACGCTCCGATTGCCGGCATGGTGATGGTGTGCGACATGGTGGGGAATTATACGCTTCTTCCGGCGCTGATGATCGTTTCGGTGCTTTCCACCGTCATCTCGCGCTTTTCTATCTATGAAGGTCAGGTCGAAAACCGCTTTCATTCGCCGGCTCATTACTGGGATATGAATCTCAATCTGCTCTCGCAGATGAAGATCGCCAGCTTTACGAATCTGCTGCGGCATATAACCCTGGTCGAGCCGAGACGCCTCGTTCACGAGGTCGAGCAGGATGCCCTTGAACTGAAGGCCACCGACTTCGTCGTCGTGGGCAAAGGCGGCGCTTACGAGGGCATCTGCTCTCTGCGCCATTTCAGGCATACTCCAGAAACCGAAGAGCTGCGAACTCTGCTCACCGTCGCCGACGTTGCGCGTGAGGTTCGTCCGCTCAGGCTAACCGATACGTTCAGCGACGCCTTGCAGGTTATGATGGAAAACGAGATCGATAAGGCCGCCGTCGTCGGCGATCACGACGAGGTTCTCGGTTATCTGCGGTTCGTCGACATTATGAAAGCCTACAATCAGCGCGTGAGGTAAGCTGTGAATATGGAACCCAATGGAATTCTTCCTGTCGTGTTAACCATCGCCGGATCAGACTCGGGCGGTGGCGCCGGTATTCAAGCCGATCTGAAAACATTTCAGGCCTTTCGGTGCTTCGGCACAAGCGTGATTACGGCCATCACGGCTCAGAATACGAAGGGGGTGACGGCCGTTCAGGGCATTGATGCCGACGTGGTCGCCGCACAGCTTGAGGCCGTTCTCGACGATTTCCCCGTCAAAGCGGCGAAGACCGGCATGTTGTTTTCAGCGCCGATTATCAAGGCGATCAAGCGCGTCTGGCAGAAGCATACGGAGCGCATTCCGCTCGTCGTTGACCCGGTTATGGTCGCCTCAACGGGCGCTCGACTGCTCGAACCCGAGGCCGAGGCGGCGTTAACCGATTTCTTGAAGCTGGCGCGCCTGATCACGCCGAACCTTCCGGAGGCCGAATGCCTTCTCGGGCATACGATCAGCGGCGAATCGGGTATGAAAGAAGCGGCGCTGGAGCTCTATGACCGTTTTGGATCGTCCGTACTTGTTAAGGGTGGTCATCGCCTCGGCCTTGATGGTCGCGTTCTTGACGTGCTTTATGACGGCACGAAGTTCCTGACATTCACCTCAGAACGCTTGCCCGAGAAAAACACACACGGAACGGGCTGCACGTTAAGCGCCGCCGTTGCCGCCAATCTCGCCCTCGGCCTCGGCCTTCAAGAGGCGGTCGCCGGCGCTCGCGATTACCTGGTGGGGGCCATTAAGAATGCGCCGGGTCTTGGCGAGGGCTATGGCCCGCTCAATCATCTATGGCGAGATCTATAAGGGCATATCGTTTCATCACGGTCTTTTTCTTTCTCGCTCTTATCGGATGCGAGCAGAAAGGGCCTACGGCTGCGGAGCCTCCGCCCGCGAAGAAGTGGGGATACCTGATTCCGGAATCCTTTCTTACATCGGATATCGAAAACCGTCTCTCTGCCTATGACGTTCTCTGTATCGGCGTCTATCGTTTGAATGCAAAAGGCGAACTCTATAAAACTCCGTCATTGTCGAAAGGCCAGCGGCAGATGCTTGCGCGGTTACAGAAGAAACGCGCTCTCTATCCGCTTATCTCGTTGCGAAATGCACGGGAAGGTGCGCGGATGTTGGATGATCCGATCACCGCGGAAAAGGCCGCCGCTGCTCTCATAACGCTCTTGAAACGGGAGGGATATGATGGGCTTCATATCGATTTTGAGTATCTAACGGGGCGACACAGTAAGGCCTTCGGAGCCTTCTTGAGAATGCTCAAAGAGGATCCCGCCATGCGCAAGAAGACGTTAAGCATCGCCGCTTTTCCACCCCTGCACGGCAAACCGGAAGAGGCGGCCTTCTATGATCTGACTGTTCTGGCGCCCATTGTCGATGAGATCGTTTATATGACATATGATTATCACGTTCAGAAGCCCGGACCTGTAACGCACCTTTACTGGGTGCGGCAGAATCTTGATATCGTGCGGAAGTCCTTTCCAATGAAAAAGGTATGGCTTGGAGTACCTTCGTACGGCTATGAGTGGAAAGGCCCTGGACGACCGCGAGCCGTCAGTGAAGCAGAAGGTCACAGACAGTGCGCAAAGTTTGGTTGTGAGCGCCATGACTCAGGCATGTTGCGCGTGAAGCGAGAGGATCGCACCGTTTATTTTTCGGATGCAGAGCTGCGACAGAGCATGGCCACGATTGCCGCAGAGTATCAGACGCTCGGCACCGCTACATGGCGAGTCGGATTCGAGCAATGAGCATGAACCAGATTGAACAAGGGCTGTATCGCCGCTTGCTGGATTTTCGTCTGGACGAGCCGGGAGTTCCCTTTGCCTATTCGGACCGCCTTGCACGAGAGAACGGCTGGAGCATGGCGTTCACGTTTCGCGTCATTGCAGAATATCGCAAATTTCTCTTTCTATGCTGCGTAATGGAAACGAACCCCACGCCTTCAGATCAGGTCGATCAGGCGTGGCATCTGCATCTGCTTTATACGAAGTCTTACTGGATCGATCTCTGCCGCCATACGATCGGTCGCGAGCTACACCATATACCCACTGAGGGCAGACAGGAGCGACAGAGGTTCATCGAGCAGTATCTGGCAACACTTGAGACCTACCGTCATTACTTTGGAAATCCGCCTGCCGACGTCTGGCCTGACGAAAAGACACGCTTCGCGAATATCCGCTGGATGAGAATCAATCTGCATACTTACATTCCGGTGAGGAGACTATGGAAGAGCTTCTGAATGGTTATACCCCGGCCGAAATCAGGCTGCTCATTGATCCGAAAACAACGCGCATCGAGCTACTCAAGCTGACATTTCGCGATCTTGTTTTAAGAGGCATACTCCTGCTCGAGGGAGAAGGTGATGACGTTGATGTGACGAAGGGCGAGTCGTTCCGACCATGGCCGCAGAAAAGGCATGAGACGGTCTTTACGAATATGTTTCTTGAAATCACCGATATGACCGTTCCCGTAATGAAGTATTTCAAGGCGGTTTATGACGAATCCGATTCGGATCGACAGTATCGCATCGTAATGACCGCACATGATCTGAAGAAGAACGGCCTTGTGAACGACAGCGCCATCGATCGCATGCTCGATCACGTTACTCTTACGAAGAATGGGAAGGACTTTGTGAAGAGGCTTCGTAGCCTTTTCAACGACTATGAATCCAGAATAGGGAAGCAGCTCGATCCGCAGCGAGTTGCCGGAATCGTTCAACCGCTTGGCACGCACTTCCTTCTACTTGAAAGCATTCCGATGTCGATCTACCCGGCCCTTGTTCCTTTGCTCGATCTATCGTTACCCGTCGAGCAGCGCCAGCTTGATTCGACGTCTGCCTCCGATGGTTCGGGTTTCGATACGTTTTCAAGCTCCGATATCGACACGATGCTTGATTGCGACTCGTCGTTTGCAGATGCCTGCGCCGATGCGGGTGGCACGGATTCAGACTCGGGCGATTCGTCCGATTCCGGATGCTCGGGTTGCGGAGGATGTGGCGGCGATTAGAGCTTTTTCTTGGGCGGAGAGCTGGTAGCCACGAGATCGCTGAAAGATTCGCCCGCTCAGCTTTTTTTTTGTGACAGTTCGGCTGTTTTCTGACCGGCATCGTCATGAACGAACAGACTCGAGTGGATCGGGAGCCCTATTACCGATCGCGATCCACGTTGCTCATTCCGGAATCTCTTTTCAAGCGGTTCTTCTGGCGGAGTCCTTACATCAAAGTGGGGCAATGGGCCCTTGGCGGGTTTCTATCCATACTGATGGATGATCCGGCGTTGGAATACAAGCTGAGCTTCCTGGAAAGAACCGGCAAATGGAAGAAGCAGTACCAAGAAGAAGGACAGGAGTTGTGTCGGGTGAATTTTTATCCGGATGATCGGGATTGGGGGCGGTTGTCGGCGATTGCTAATGCGACGGGATATTCTCGATGTTACATCTTCGTTTACCTGATGCTCATCGCATTGGGGGTGATAGCTCTGGAGAATGGAGGAACTCAGCGATCGTGGGTGAAGAGCCACTGGAATCCGGTTATGATCTGCTTCATTACGATCGATGCAGCTGCCAGAAAGCTCACAAGAATACTGCAAACATAGCGCTCCCCCCGAAACGCTCCGGATGCCTCCGCTCATTGCGGTCTACCACTGAGAAGTTACAGGGTTTGTGGATTATTGGATCGACAGCCCTGTGGGACGGCATATTCGGATGACATGCTGGTGTCGGATAGACTGATTTTGCGACCGTTCGAAGAGAATGACGCCGAAGGTTGCCCCTGGTTTCGCGACCCTAAAGTGATGCGCTGGATACCCGGTGGACCCGATGCCAATTTGTCGGTCACGGCGAAAAGGATTGCAAAGTACAGGGAGCATTTCAAGCGGCATGGTTTCAGTAAATATGTAATATTGGAGCGGAATAGTGGCGTTGCCATAGGGGACACCGGCATCATGTATCTTGCAGACACGGACATGATAGAACTCGGATATCGAATCGCCCCTGAATTTCAGGGGCTGGGTTATGCGACTGAGGCGGCCCGATCCGTTCTTGCCCAGATTGCTGATCTGGGCATTAAGGAAGTCTGGGCCATCGTCCACCCAGAGAATGATCGCTCTCGCGTTATTATCGAGCAGAGGCTTGATTTCTCGTTTAAGGGTAACTACGTTTATCTGCGAACGATGATGAACCTCTACAAAAAGAGGCTTGATCACGTCAGAAGTTAAGCGGCGACTCGCTCGTCCTGCCTGACCAGCTGCTTCTTGCCCCGCGATGTCTTCGCGTTTCGCAGAAAGCGGATGATCCCCAGAGCGGCAAAGAGACGCATCACCTGAAACGTCGGATCAAACTCGAAACGACGATAGGCGAAATTCGGCGAATCCGGATGCGCATGATGGTTATTCTGGTAGAGTTCGCCCACGATTAAGAAATCGACGGGCAGGGTGTTTCGGGATTGGTCCTTCGTGCGACGGTGATTGATGTAGCCGTACTTATGTCCCGCCCAGTTCACGATGGCGCCATGTACGGGGCCCATCAGCCAGTGAAAAGGAAGCAGGAGATACAGATACCACATCCCCGCCGGAACGAAAGCGATATAGAAAAGGGTATAAAGGGCGCCGAAGCCGATGCGGACCGTCCAGGAGACCGACAGACGTTCGATGAGCGGCCATTCTGGAAACGCAGTATGAGTCGTTTCTCTCGGCGCCTCGACAAGCCTGCGAGAGTATCCGTCATAGATCATCGCCGTTTTGTACATCATACTGAAGATGTTCGTCGAGAAGTGCGGCGAATGCGGATCTCTATCCGTATCGCTGTGATTGTGGTGCAGTCGATGCAGGATGGCGTATCCGCGCGGATTGAGAAAGCTCGAACCCTGTGTAATAAACGTAAAGAGAAAGAAGAACCGCTCCCAGAAAGGGCTCATCGAGAACATGCGATGAGCGGCATAGCGATGTAAAAAGAAGCTCTGACTGAAGGCCGAGAGCAGCCAGTGGAGGGTGAATAGAGTAAAAATAGCGATCATAACTACTGAGAACCTGATTCTGAATCACAGTTGCAATAAAATGGCGCGTTTTGCTACTTAAAGCCTTGCTCCTCGCGGATAAGCGTGCATGGGTTATCCGTATTTAATACTATTAAATAGTTAACAGGGGCAAAACACTGTCTGTCAGCAAAAATGTCGTCTATCTTTTATTGTAAGCCAATGACTTTTTCGCCGTTTCTGCCTTGACATTTATTCTCATCTGGCCTGATTCTGATTACAAGATTCCGTCTCAAATAGGATTCTGTCGGTGCGTATCCCGCCAAACAGAGAATCCGTTTTGAGGCAGAGCCTTCGTAGAAGAGCGAATCACAAACAATACAAAAAGGAAGAGAAGCGAGATATGAGCCTCATCAAAAAACCAGAAACGACGGAAAAGGCCTTACCCACGGACTCTCTGGCCTACCTGGCGGGCCGACTGATGATCGGTATGAGTATGTTCGGCCACGGCCTTGTGCGGATTCCAAAAATCCCCGAATTCAGCGACTGGATGATGCATACCTTTGCCGATTCCATGGTGCCTACGTTTATCGTGCAGGGATTCTCAACCTTGCTGCCCATCGGAGAGCTTGCCGTCGGAGTTCTGCTTTTACTCGGGTTCTTCACACGTCAGGCGGCACTTACCGGCGCCCTTCTTATGTCCATTCTGATCTTTGGAACGTGCATGATCGAGAACTGGGACGCCATCGGACTTCAGCTGCTTCATGGTGCCTTCTTTCTTTTCTTACTCTATCACCGAGACGAAAACCTGCTCTCCCTCGATGCCGTATTTAACAAGCGCACGGTGGCTTGAGCAGAGCCTGGTTGCATAAAAGGCATTCTGTTAATGCCCCGGGGGCAAGTGACAGCCGGGGCCAACATCTTTACCTGTTATGCGTAAAGACTGCATTGAGTACCTGTGCCTGTTTCTTGACGTCCTCACCGACAAGATCTTTCAGCGATTGCCGATCCGAAGTCATCGTAACCCCGGCCTCCTGTAGACGGTGGCGGAGCTCCTCCGGATTTACCTGAGCAATCTCGGCCACCGTAGAGAGCGGAGCGTTTCCGAGGGCGCGTATTGGCGCTACAAAGGGAGGTTCACCGCCGGCACGAATCGGTAAAAACGAGGCGGCAAGGATCAGAGTAAAGACGCCGATCAGGGACAGCCCTTTTGTCGTGCTGAAAGCCTTCTTGAACGGCTTTACGTTCGCGATGATATGCAGTCCGATAGCACCGAGGAAGATCCAGCTCAGCCATTCATGCGCCTGTTTGTTCCAGCCTGTATCGAAGTGAAAAAACATCAGCACGCCGGTTATGGCAACAAGGATGAACGACCCAATTGTCAGAGGGGTGATCCAATCTCTATTTAATTTCATCGTGTTGAGGCTCCTGTGAGCGATTGCCGCTCTAACATGGATACCCGGCTGCCTCCGCAAAAGGTTCAGAAGCAATTGTAAATAACTGTGGTGGTTACGCATGCAGGGGGCGCCAGAGGAAGGCAGTTGCCTTGCGTCCAATTCATGCAATAAAAAGGTTGCCTTTTCTTGCGCAGTCCTCTTTATGCAATATAAAGGTTGCGTGTTCTCTGGTTCTGTGTACAGGGGATGAACCAGGCTGTGCGACTTTGCCCTAAAAAACCGTCTCGGTCCTGAAATCCCCATTGGGTATCAGGACCGGCTCTAAGGAGATTCGAATGGAAAAGCAAACGGAAAATGAGATCGTCCGGCGCATTGAGATTGGTGCCCCGGTTTCTAAGGTATGGCAGGCGTTGACCGATCATGAAAAATTCGGAGAGTGGTTCCGGGTGAAAATCGACGGCCCTTTTGTCGTCGGACAACGCTCTCTCGGTAAGATAACGTATCCCGGGTATGAAGGTTATCCGTGGGAGGCCACCGTTGTCGCTATCGAGCCCGAGCACTATTTTGCATATCGATGGCCGGCCGGAGCCGAGCAGGGCGAACAGGAAACCGAAGAGAACTGGACGCTGGTGGAGTTTCGACTGGAGGCGAAAGGCAACGATTGTGTATTGACGCTGACCGAGACCGGGTTTGAAAACATTCCGCCGAATCGACGTTCGGTAGCGTTCCGCGATAACAGCGGGGGATGGACGATTCAGATGCAGAATATCAAAGAGTATGTTGAATGACGGCGCTCAAGAACCTGACTCCGGCAAAGGCGCAGGCCTTTGCTGCCGTTTTTGCCGCGCTGGGCGATGAGACAAGACTGAGCCTCGTTGCGCGCCTGGCCGACGGCCGGCCTCAGTCCATCAGCACGCTGACCGCGAACACAGAACTGACGCGACAGGCCGTTAGCCGCCATCTTCGCGTTCTCGAAGATATCGGACTGGTGCAGAGTAAACGTTCGGGACGCGAAACGCTCTTCGAAATCGATCTGCGTCCGTTCAAGGACATGAACGATTACATGAATTTCGTATCGAGCAAATGGGATCAGGCTCTCGGCCGACTGAAATCATTCGTGGAGCAGTGAATGTCCACATAGCCTTACTGTGCCAGGTCTCGTATGCGAGCCTTCAGCTCGTCATACGGAAGCTCCAGTCGCACGGCGAGGTCGGTCAAAGAGAAGAGGCGCAGCTCTGTGTCCTTGCCGCGCGGCACGTACCGGCCGATTGGCTGAACGTTTGAGAGATTTCCCGCCGCAAGCACGCTTTCATCGAAGATCACGGAGCGACCGACCTTGCGCGTCACAGCCTGCAGGCGAGCCGCCGTATTCACCGTATCGCCGAGATAGGTATAGTCCTTTCTGCTCACCGACCCCACATTACCTTCAAGCACCTTACCCGTTGAGATTCCGAATCCGGCGAAAAGCAGCGAGAAAGGATCGTTAGCCGAACGGGAGGCGCGCAGACTTTTGAGCTTTGCTGAGATCTGTCGCACCGCTTCGAGAGAGGCTGCCGTTTCGTCGGCATTGAATACCGCCATCAGACCGTCGCCAAGCAGCTTTGATACCGTTCCGCCGTGACTGTGAATGCTCTCGATGGCTATAGAGAAGAACGTCTCAAGCATGTCGAAGACGAGATTCGATTCCAGCTTCTCGCTGAACGTCGTCGAACCGAAAAGATCGCCGAAAAGGATGGTCTTCGTGACGGGCATGACCTTTTCTTCAAGCGGATTCTCGCCGAGCTGGATGCTGCGCAGAATCTTCTCTGGCGTGTATTTTTCGAGAATCAGCCAGGTATCGGTGATTGAGCCAAGCATCTCTGAGACCGGACGCATCAGAAAATCCTGCGAGTCGTCGAGGATGACGGTTTTCATCGCCCAATCCGAATAGGCGCGCGTTTCGAGATTCAATTCCACTTTGAGAACGAAAAGATCTCTATGCCTGTCATCTGCGAAGATCTTTGACAGACGTGCGTCGAGTATTTCATCAGGGCCTTCAATGATCTGGTAGAAGACGTCTTTGTAGGTAAAGAGCACTCCGGTCAATCCGTCTCGTTCGTTGTTTCGAATGGAGAGCTCGGCGATCTTCTGTATCTCTTCGCCTGTCAGATGACGGCTGAATCGGCTGATGTATGTGACTCGTTTCATGGAACCTCGATAGCAATTAATGCAGGAAAGTGCATTCCGTCGATGATCATCGACGTTTCTCTTTGTTGTTTCTCTAAGAGCGGAAACACAATCTATCGACGACGATTTTCTATTATATGCGATGAAAATATCCGGTCTGATCGGCCCGCTTTGTAACTTGACATCTTTCCGGAATCCGGGCTGGTATTCTCATGCAGCCTCTTTCGGACTGGTACACGGTATCCTTTGACGAAACGCATGTGCGTCGCCATGTTCGACCTCCGTCGGGCGAGCCCTGGCAGGATTCTTTTGCCTGGTCGAGCATCGTAAGGGTCTGTTACGAGCCAGGTGAATTCCTGACCTCCGATACCTTTCACGTTTTCATAAACGATCGAGAGGCGAGTTTTGCCATTCCATCAGAAGCGGAGGGGGCGGTTGAGTTCTGGGGCGAGATCATCCGTCGCGGCTTTTTCGACGCCGAGACCTCTATCAAGATCAGTACCGGACAGCTGGGGTTAACCTGCTGGCCTCCGATCGAGCAGTGATGGGGCTTCTTCCTCCCTTCGAACTGAAGCAACTCGCACTCGGAGCGGTTCACCGTGTCGTGCGGCCGCCTTCAGATCTGCGTCCGTGGGTGGCCTGCTTCTGGTCTATGTCTGCTCGGGCCGATTCCGATGAGATCGTTTTGATTCCCGACGCCTGCGTGGATTTTATTTTTTCGCGGCAGGAGCCTGGAGGCGGTTTTCTATCGGTCAGCCCTCTTGAGGCGCAGAGCATCGCGCTCGGACAGCATACCTATTATGGAATCCGTTTCTTGCCCGGTGTGTTTACGGCTCTTACCCGTGTTCCCACGAAAGAACTGGCTTCTCTGTTTGTTCAGGCCTCTGACGTTGAATTTCCAGAAACAGATGAGCTTGAATCAACCGTTGCAGAAAGTCATAGCGAGGCCGATGTCTTTCAGAGGATGCAGGCATGGGTGCGCTTGCTTCTTGCCAGTCGTAGCCCTGAGTTGAATCCGAAGCTGGCGTATGCCCTTGATAAGATCTACTCAGGCCATCGTCTCATCGAATCCGAGATAGGATCGTTGATCGGGCCGAGGCAGCTAAGACGCCTTTTCGCCGAGCAGACGGGCCTCAGTCCGAGAAGCATGATCCAGATTATGCGGTTCCAGAGAGCGCTCGATGAATTTGTAAAGGCTCCCGATCAGACTCCATCGGAATACTTCGACCAGGCGCACTGGATAAAGGAATGCAAGCGCTTCACAGGAATGACGCCGGGCTCCCTTCGCCGGGCGCTTATTCCGGAAATGTCCGATTCATACAATGAGGGCGATCGTCTTCACGCTACACTGACGTTATGAAAATGAATGTCGGATACGTTACCCATAACCTGCAGCCATGCCGCGACTTCTACGTGCAGAAGCTTGGCTTTTCGGTGCAGTTCGAGAACGAATGGTATGTTCTTTTGAAGGCGCCGGATTCCGGAATAGAGATCTCGTTTTTGCAACCCGGGCTGGAGTTTCAGGCGCCTGTCTTTCAGACCGCCTACAACGGTAAAGGAACCTATCTAACGATAGAAGTGCCCGACGTTGAAGCGCTTTACAGCGTCTTCAAGGAACGAGGGATTGCCATCTACAGAGATCTCAAGAAGGAGGAATGGGGCGACCACCATTTCATCGTTCTTGATCCGAACGGCACGGGGTTGGATTTTGTTACGTACAGGCCCACGCTATAGTGGATAACGCTGTAATTCGGCGTAGTGCGGGCGTTTGCAAAAAAAAATGCCCGCTTCAAAAAAAATCAGCCCGATAACCGGTATTGTTCAAAGATACTGGCATGAAGAGCAAGAAATTGTTGGGGCATCAGCATGAGCGCCCGACTTTCGGATGCGATGATGATGACCATCAGGACAACCGCGTTTTACGGGAACTCGAGTGCGAATCAAAGGCTGAGAGCAGCGAAGGTCAAAGACCGAACTCTGACCTTGACTGATCTTAGCAGAGAATTCGGAAAAATCAAAGTGAATTTCTTCAGCGATGCGGATTCTTCGGCGCACGGCGCAAAGGCATAGCCGGCCCGTTTCGCGCAGGCTCGTCTCATGGGCGTGGATTTTCGTCTGACATTGATGCAAGCATGATGATCCGAATCGGCAAGGTGTAGAGGAGGGGATGAATACATCACTCACCCTCTTCATTCAAAATGGCTAAATAAGCCGTATACGCGAAGATCCGATTGCGTCGCTGTCCCGTGACCTCAGAGGCAATCCCCAATTCGACCAAGCTCTGTATGGCCGTCGTTGTGGTGGGAATGGTGAGACCGCAATCGTCTGCAAGACGCTTGATGTTGCAAAGCGGACGATCCCGCAGACTCGACAGGACTTGCAAGATGCTGCTGCCTTTGCCCTGTACGCGTAGACGATCCTCTTCGAAGAGAGATAGGAGCCGTTGCGCCGTTTGAACGGCGCCCGTTGCCGTCTTCTCAACCCCTTCGAGAAAGAAGTCAATCCATGCCTCCCAGCCTCCCTCCAGGCGCACGCCACTGAGCAGCTCGTAATACACAGAGCGATGCTGCTTGAAATAGAGGCTGAGGTAGAGCAGCGGCTGCTGTAGGATTCCTCCATGATGGAGAAGAAGTGCAATGAGGAGTCTGCCCAAACGACCGTTGCCGTCGAGAAATGGATGGACCGTTTCAAATTGTACATGAGCCAGAGCGGCTCGAAGAAGCATGGGAATGCCATCGTCCGTCCGATGAAAAAAGGATTCGAGGGCTGCCATGCACGATTCCACTTCTTGCGGTGGCGGGGGCACAAAGTGAGCATTGCCGGGGCGCGTGCCTCCTAGCCAGTTCTGGCTGCGACGGAATTCGCCCGGGAGTTTGTCGCTACCACGTCCTCCAGACATCAGCTTCTCGTGCATCTCGCAGAGCAGCCGATTACAGAGTGGGAACCCTTCGCGAAGACGCGTCATCCCATGTTCCAGAGCGGCCACATAGTTGCTCACCTCTTGCACGTCGCTCATGGGCACGCCGGCAGCTTCGTCCACTTCAAAGAACAGAAGATCGTTCAAGGAAGATTGCGTCCCTTCGATTTGCGATGATAGAACGGCCTCACGACGCACGTAGCTATAGAGAAAGAGCTGAGGATGCGGCAAGAGAGTGCTTACGCTGTCCAACCTGCCCAAGGCGATCGTTGCACGCTCTAGCAACTGCTGACGGGGGCCTGCAAGCTCCAGGGGAGGATCAGGAGGAAGCGGATCGGGCACAAAGGCTCGGACGGTCTCTCCTCCGGCAACGCTTTCCACGTATTGGCCTGTCGTTTTGCGTTCCATGCGGTGGTATTCTTTAATAACGGCTTTCGTTATTAAAAAAAACAGGGCTTTTTTGAATAATGAAAGGGAGTTCTCTGATTCCGCTCGCAGCCGACGCGGCCTCAGGTCTTTGCTGCTTTCAAGAAAGTGGATGGTATCCTACCCCTGGCAGGAATCGAACCTGCGCGCACGGCTTCGGAGACCGATGCTCTATCCACTGAGCTACAGGGGCTGTTGACCGCTCTTTTGATAAGAGCCCGTTCAGGTTTTTCGCGGCCGTTGCTCCGTCAATGCCGTTCTACAATGAGCGGGCCATCTCGACGGCGCGGCGGGCTCCAAGATAAAGCCCCGTCTCGCTTCGCCGCTGAATGCCTTCGTTGCGGCGGATGAGCGGGCCGTCTTCCGGAAGCATCGACAGGATGAGGTCGGCAGCCTGTTCGGGTCGACTGCATTCGGCGTCGCATTCGTCGAGTTCGACCAGATAGTTCGAGCTATCGATCTCGTGATCGGCGAGACGGCGCAAAAGAACCTTAGGAACAGGAAAATACGCCACCTGTGCCGGTCTTGTTACAAGCAGATCGACGCAGCGGATCAGCTCATCGGTGGCGCGCACGCTCAGTCCGTGTTCAGTGAAACGAAAGATGGTGACCGCATGCGTCGGCTCGTCAGATGAGATGGCATGCCATCGCCCGAAGCGACTGAGGCCTTCGGAGCTATCGACCTCCGTAAACGGAATCTTCTTCGCCTCAAGAAGCGAGATCAGCTCCGAGGCGAAGTCCGCATGTTCGCCGCAGTTGATCATAAGAAACAGCCGGCCCTCATCGATAGCGGGAAGAATGCGCTCGATGAGCTTGCGCAAGAAGCCGGCCTGCGCTCCCGTTCCGCCAAGCGATAGCAGGCAGCGAAGCGGAGCGTTGCGTCCTCTGCGTTCGATGCGATGCTGCGCGTCGATGGCGACGTTTTCGGCGATGCTTCGCGGAACAAAATGACCGGCGCATTCGATCTCATCGGCCGGTACGCCCATCTTCTGGAAGCGAGCGCACGACGACTGGGTCTGCACGACGTTACGAGCGCCTGGAGCAAGCAGATAGTACTGCGGATGGTTATCCGGAATCAGATTAAGAACCTTTGTAAAGCCGGCGGCCACGGCCATCTGCGCGGCGAACGGATAACTGGCCATGCAGAGCAGATCTTTCTGCAAAGACGAAAAGAGCGGACTGTACTGCTTTGCAAGATCGGTGGAGATGGCCAGCGTATCGATCGTGCCGCGAAGCAGGATGGCGTTCCACAGCGCCTGCATGGGCCCGCCGATGTCGAAGCTGAGGCGGCTGAAAAGCGAGTAGAGCCCTTCCATGTCGCGAATCAATCCGGATTGCGGAGCATCGACCGACATCAGATCAAGCAGCGCCGGATGCATATCATCCGCCCATGTGATGACGGCGCGGGCGATGCGATGATGGCCGTAGCCCATGCGGATGCTGCTCAGAAGCAATCCGATCTCGTGAATGTTGCTCGTTTCAGAATCGCCGGCCTGAAGCTGCACGCATCGTTCGTGCAGAGCGGACGGCTGTGCCTTCAGAGATAACGGCTTGATGCGTCCGCCGTAGCGAACGTTCAGATAAAGGCGAAGCGCCTCGGAGCCAGCCCAGGAGAGAGGACCGGGCTGCTGTCCGTACAGCGACGGCATACCCGGTTTATCTTTGAAGGCTCAGAGACTGTCAAGAGAGAATCGCACTCTTTCTTGCACGATCTGCCATCCGAGCAGAGAAAAGAGCACGTTCAGTTCGAGACCGGCCAGCGAGCCCGTCGCCGCGGCGCGAACGGGCATGAAAAGGCCTTTGCCCTTCTGTCCGCTGCGTGCGCCCGTCTCTTTGATGGCCTCGCCGAATTCGTCGGGCGTCGCCGGCTTCTTCTCGTCAAGCAGCGCGAGAAAGGCTTCAAGCACGCTCTTCGCCTCGGGCGTGCCGGCCATGGCCTTCGCGTCGGCGTCCATCTCGACCTTCTCGCGAAAGATCTCTTTCAAATACGGAACGGCGTCTTCAAGCGTATAGATATACTCTTTCACCGAGGCAAAGGCGCGACGAACGTTCGCTTCATCGCTTCGGATGAGTGCGGCGACCCGGGCGTCTTTTTCGAGAAAGGGAAGCGCAAGATCCCATACCTGCTCGGTCGGATAATGACGCAGATACTTCTGATTGAGCCAGTTCAGCTTGCTCTTTCCGTTGATGATCTTGCCCAGCTCTTCACGGCTGAGCTTCGTCGGATCAAACTCGCTTTCATCGTTCGCCTGAAAGAAGTCGAACATGGCCGGCGACTTCGAACAGCGGGCGACGTCGAACTTTCGCGCAAGCTCGCCGTCGGGCATGAACTCGACGGCATCTTCAGGATACCAGCCGAGAAGGGCCATGTAATTCACAAGGCCTTCAGAGAGATATCCGAGTTCTTTGAAGAAAAGTACGGATGTGGCGCCTCTTCGCTTCGACAGCTTCTTGCGATCCGTGCCGACGATCTCTGAAATATGTGCGTAGGTGGGTAACGGCAGTCCAAGCGCCTCATGGATCAGAATCTGCCGCGGAGTATTCGAAAGATGGCCGACGCCGCGAATGACATGCGAGATTTTCATCTCATGATCGTCGATGACGACGGCATAGTTATACGAGGGAAAGCCGTCGGACTTGACGATGACGAAGTCGCCGATCAGGCGCGCATCAAACTTCACCTTGCCCTGCACGAGGTCGTTAACGGCGATCTCGTTCGGCTCCACCTTGAAGCGGATGGCATGCGGTTCGCCGGCGTCGATCTTCGCCTTCGCCTCTTCAGCGGTGAGGTTGCGACACTTGCCGTCATAGACGTGCGGCAATCCGAGTTTGCGCGAGCGTTCCTGCTTCGCTTCCAGCTCTTCGTCGGTGCAGAAGCACGGATAGGCATTGCCCGCCGCAAGCAGCTTCTCGGTAAAAGACCGGTAGTGATCGAGCCTCTCTGACTGGCGATACGGAGCATAGGGCCCGCCTTCGCGTACGCCCTCGTCGGCCTTGATGCCCAGCCATTCGAGCGAATCAAGGATGATCTTTTCGGATTCCGGAGTGGAGCGTTCCTGGTCGGTGTCTTCGACACGGATGACGAAGGAGCCTTTCATCGCCTTCGCGTACAGGTAATTGAAAAGCGCGGTGCGAGCTCCTCCGATATGAAGGTATCCGCTCGGGCTCGGTGCGAATCGTGTACGAATCTCAGACATCTTTGTTTCCTCGTTTAAAGCTAAGAATGCTACGGCGCACTATCGGATCTGCTGGAACTGCTCGCGCAGCCCGTAGTCGTTGATATGATAGACGACGTCATAGTAGTGGTTCTCTGTTTTCTGTACGGCGATGATCTGGCCTTTTTTATGGATCAGATCTTTCAGTCGCTGTACTCCGTACGGGCTGATCGTAATATAAATGAAAGGCTCTTTCAAAAGATAACGCAGGGCAAGCGGCTCGCATTCGTTTCGTGCCATATCAAGCGCCTCACTGTAGGATCGGGCCGAGACGCGAAAATAGACCTGATAGGTGGAGCTTGAGATCATTCCGGTGCGTTTATATTCATCGGGAATGTTGTCGCGTAGCTGCTCCGCCTCGCGACGGTAGTCCTCCCCGGTTTTGCAGCCGGGCAGGAACGCACTCAGGAGTAGAGCGAGAAGGATTGAATGAATCGTTCGGCCCATATCCGACAGAATTCCTTTTTTTTCGCATCGGTTTCGGGGTCATGCTTCTTTTCTGCCTGGCCTGTCAGCTGCAGCACGGACTGCATACGTAATCCCGGATACCCGCACGGATGGATGAACGAAAACGTCTGTAGCTCGTTGCTGTAGTTGACGGCGACGCCCGACGAGCTGAATCCCGAGCGGATCTCAAGGCCCGACGACACCACCTTCTCGCCGGCGTCGGTGTACAGTCCGGGCGCCTTCGCATCGGGACGTAGCTTCAGCCCGAAAACGGAGTCAAGGCTCTCTGATGTGATGTCGAGCATCGCCTTTACGAAATCCGACAGAGGGATCTTGCGAGAGCGCAGGTCGATATGCGGATAAATGACGATCTGTCCCGGCTCATGCGCCGTTGCGTCGCCGCCACGCTTCACCGGAACGATATCGACGGCGTTACGGGCGAAGTCTTCGGCGCTGAGAAGAAGCGAACTGGCCTGCGTCTGTACGCCCATCGTGACGACCGGATAATGCTGACAGAAGACAAGGTTCTCTCGACGGCTGCGACGCAGCAGCTCTGTATAACGCACATAGCGCCCGTAACGCATGGGCTTTTCGAGATATAGAATAGAAATAGGCTGCCTGTTCATAATCATAGCAAGGGGATGTGTCGGTTTCTTCAGAATTGCAACAGGGCTGCCTGTAGCGGCGTTCCTTTATACTATTTATACTAAAGGAACGAAACGAACGGGGATGACGACTCTTTTTGCAAATTCCGTTTCGGATTGCTTTGTGATGATGACAAGATCGGCCGCTTCTCGTCCAAGCGGAAGCACCATCCATCCGCCTGTGCGCAGCTGCGACTTCCAGGCCTCGGGCACCGTGTCTGCCGTCGCTGCACAGAGGATGCGATCAAAAGGAGCGGCCTCGGGCACTCCGTCACGGCCGTTGCGCAGATACAGATGAATACGCTTGATTGCCGGATCGGCGAACTCTGCCAGCCGCTTTTTTGTGCCTTCATAAAGCTCGGGCACAACCTCCACCGAATGGACTTCGGAGCAGAGGGCGGCAAGCATGACCGACTGATAACCGCAGCCTGTGCCGATTTCGAGTACCTTCTCGTCGCCGGTCAGTCGCAGCAGATGCGTCATCAGGGCGACGATATACGGTTGCGAGATCGTTTGCCCCTCGCCGATCGGAAGCGGTCCATCGTCACAGGCGCGATGCTGCAAGGATGCGGGCACAAACCAGTGTCTCGGGAATCGATGGAAGGCCGCTTCAAGGGCAGGATCATGGATATCCCGACTCCGGATCTGCGTCCGGAGCATCTCTTCGATCTCATTCCAATGAGCGTCCTGAGCATCGTGGCCTGCGCCCTTTTTGCTTCCCGGTGCCATCCCGTTATAGCTTGCACGCTCCGTGGCAAAAGTCAAATCGTAACTGTAATGGAAGAAGAGAATCTGATCACGGGCGCTCTGTCACGCCTCTTCAAGATCGGCGAAACGGCCGGTCGGATGGGCCTGTCACTGATGCAGCGCAAGGTGCTTGAGGCGCTGAACCGGCCCGGGGCGTCTGGCGCCGGACTCGATCAGGTCATGCGTGCAGTGGAGACGCTTTCGAGGTTGAAGGGCGCTCCGATGAAAATCGGTCAGATGCTCAGTCTTCATGAAGATCTGCTTCCTCCTGAGATCATCTCGATCTTCAAGCTCTTACAGAATGAGGCGAAGGCCGCCCCGTTCTCGCAGATGAAGCGTGTGCTCGAAGAGGATCTCGGCGACCGTCTGGGCGGTATCAAGTCGATCGAAGAGCGTCCCTTTGCCGCCGCCTCCATCGGACAGGTGCATCGCGCCGTTACAGAGGACGGTCGTGACATTGTTCTCAAGATCCAGTACCCCGATATACGCGGAGCCATCGACTCTGACCTGAAGTCGTTGCGCGTCGTCTTTTCGTCGCTCTTTCAGGTTCTCGATCTGCCCTTTGATACGGTCTGGCCCGAGCTTGTGTCACGATTACACGAAGAGCTCGATTACGAAGAAGAGCTGCGGCATCTGAACCGCTACAGAGAACAGCTGCATATTGACGGCCTCGTTGTGCCCGAGCCCATTCCCGAGTTCAGCGCTCTGCGTGTGCTGGCCATGCGCCGCGAAGAGGCGATGTCTCTTGACAGGGCCCTGTCTTTCGCCGCTTCTCTGCCGGCCGATGAAGCGGATCGTCTTAAAGACCGATGGTCGATGACGCTTCTGCATCTGATCGTCGACGGACTGTTTCATCTACTCTTTTTGCATGCCGATCCGAATGCGGCGAATTTCGGCTTTCGCGAAAACGGCGACGTGGTTCTCTACGATCTCGGATGCATGAAGGTCGTACCCGAGCCGATCTCGAAGGCCTATGCCGCCGTAGCGCGCAGTGTTCTGGTTAACGATGAGCAGGCGATTCCGGGCCTCCTGAAAGAGGCCGGCATCCATCGCACAAACGGTGATCCGCTTTCGCTTGATCTGCTCGGGCCTCATATCAGCCTCATCACCGATGTTTTTCCCGATAAGGAAACCGCCTTCGGTTCTGATCCTCTTGTCTATGCGAAGATCATCGAGCTGGGCCGCGAGTCATGGACGGAGTCGCGAAACATCGCCTTCCCGGGCGACATCCTCTTTATTCATCGTACGCTGGGCGGTCATTTCGGGAATCTGCGTCGTCTTGCTGCAAGGCGTAACTGGCGTCAGGCCTTTCTCGAATTGCTCGACGCTCCGCAGCCCGAATGATGGAGGATGGTCGCTGCCGTTCTTTATCGTGCGTTACCATTCACTACCGTTCGGGCCCGGACTTGCCTCCGCCTACAGATCGAATTCCAGAGCCGCTTCAGGTTGAAAGAGGATCTCGTCGACGACGAAGTAGCGCGTTCCGGCCGGAACCTTCCATTCGATGACGTTACCCGTTTTTTGCCCGAGCACGGCCGTTCCGATAGGGGATAGTACCGAAAGCTTTCCCGAAAGAAAGTCCGCCTCCTCGGGATACACAAGCGTGTATTCAAAGCTCTGCGGATTGCCGAGGTCTTTCAGTCGAAATCTCGATCTCATGGTGACGACGTCGGGCGGGATCTTCGCTTGCTTCACGCGACGGGCTCGCGTCAATTCAAGACGCAGCAGATGTAGATTCTCGGCCTCGCGAGGACTGTGTTTTTCAGCGATGCAGTCGTTGATACGACGATAGTCGATATCGGTTATATAGATTTCAGCGGGCATGTTTGTGACCTCAAAGTGTATCGGATTGTTTTAGAGAGTGACCCTTTTGCGTTTTCAGCAAACACAGGAAAAGATGGCGGATCTGCTGGTATGCAACGAACAGTGTTTGTGCGCAGATCCGCCAGGAGAGAACCAGGAGTCGGTTCTACGATATCAGGTTTGCAATGGGCTGTCGTCTTGCTTTATAAAGCGAGATGAATGAAGGCTGTATAAGAGACGGGGCCGGCGTGGACTGTGTCGCTACCTGCCGGAAGCGAAGCGGTGTCGTGCCCGTGATCTGTCGAAAGGCCGTATGAAATGCGCCTTTGGAGCGAAAGCCAGCCTCATAACAGATTTCAATGAGAGAAAGCTCGCCTCTCTCACGCAAGAGACGACACGCCTCGGCAACGCGATAGCGGTTCACAAGCTCGGCATAGGAAAGGCCCAGGCGGCGATTCAGGAACTCCGACATCTGATGCGTTGAAAGTCGCAGACGTCGCGCAAGTTCTTCGAGCGAAAGATCTTCATCAAGATGGACGCGCTCCTGCTCGAAGAGCGCCTGCAGGGATTTCAGAATATGGTGATCGTCGACCCTTGAAAGGTGAGTATGCGTTCTCTGATTGTCGGACCAGGAGAGATCGACGATGAATCCTCCGACGACGATGGCGTCCCCGCTTCGTTCGCGAACACGTCCGCGCAAAAGGATCGTATGGAAGCGATGATCGACTGACAATCGCAGTCGCAGACTCATAACATCTTCTTCGAGAAGCAGGGCAGCCTCGGCGCGTTCGAGCCTCCGTCGATCGGCTGCATGAATCCGCTCGGTAAAGGCGCGCCCATCCGTCAGGACTTCATCGGAACGAAGCTGCAGGATGAGAGCGGCGTCACTCCACTGTAGGAAACGACGCTGACCCTCACGATTAAGATGGTATTCAAAAGTGGCGCAGCCGAGAAGATCGGCTGCGTCTGTTCTTTCCGTTATCATGGCACTCTCCTGAGCACACGCATAGCGCGCAAAAAGCGCCGACACAATGCGACGCCTGTTTCAGTATGCCCCGGAATTCCCTTTCTGTCGTCCTCTTTTATAAAGAATGACCGAATAAAGAAGGAATGATGTTGATTCAGGCGGCCGGGGCAGGGGAGTGATTTGATTAAAGGGTGACAGAATTACCGCCTCACGTTATTTTCCCGCCCATGCCCTCTTTCCGTCGATTGTTGCGATCTCTGATGGGTTCAGGTATTCTGTTCGGCCTCCTGCCTTCCTTTTTCGCCCTGTTTCTCGCAGTCAGCTGCTCGAAATCCGTCGAAGGTTTTTCGGCCGAAACAAACGAACGCCTGCAGGAGTTCTTCGAGCGTCATCGCCATACACAGAGCCGGAAGGTTGCCGTCTTTGATGGTGACGGCACCGTATTCGGTCAGGTACCTCATTACCTGGCCGATGAATGCCTGTTTCAATATGCGAAGCAGCATCCCGCTCACCGTCCTGAAATCATCGAAAGAATGAAAGGCCTTTCAAACGTCAGCATCCCCTATGTGCAGCTGCGCGTGCATTACTTCGCGGGAGTGACGCCCGAGTTCTTGCGAGAGCTCGGTCAGGAATGTTACGAGCGTGACTATCGCGGTCGGGAGTATCCGCAGATGAAGCGGTTGATCTCTCTTCTTCAAGATGAAGGTTTCGAGGTGTGGATCGTTACAGCCTCGCCTGAGGTTCTTTATCAGGGATTTCTCAGTGAGGCGCTGGGCATCCCCCTTACAAACGTGGTCGGAGTGAAATCCATTGTGCGTGAAGGACGTATAAGCGAAGAGATCGTTCAACCTGTGCCGCAGGACGAAGGGAAACTCGAGGCCATCGCAACGTTTGTGCAGGCACGACCGTTGCTGGTGGGTGGGAATTCGCGCGGCGATCGCGAGATGATCGGATTTGCATCCGATCTGCATCTCATTATTAATCCCGATGAGCACGTCGAGGCAGGCGAAACGGAAAGCGTGGCCAGCGTTGCCCGGCAAAGCGGATGGCTGGTGGAGCGTATCGAGGATCGTAGCGCGGCGGGCTTTCCCGCCGTCTCCCGTGAATACGGCATCCGGCAGAATAAAGAGCACTGAGGCTTCTTACGGTAGGGCGCGAGGAGGCGACAGCTCTGTGTCAGTAATGGGGGAGCGGGTTGTTTTAGCGATCCGGATGGGGTGCGCGTTATGTTTGTAGGATTCTTGTGAGTTTTCTTGTGACCGCATCGACAGAAATGGAACAAATCACTACAGGATTCCAGTGGCCCTTCGTCCAAACTGGCGAAGTTCCTCCATCGTCCAGAGAGAGTACTCCCATTGCGATTAGCATAAGGTAGACGAAGATGTAGCAGCGAGAGTATCCAGTCGCATTCGAAATCGCCGCCAGCCGCCCCCAATCCCGGTCATCCGGGTAAAAATTCACCCGCACCAGGCCCTGCCCTTCGTCCTGATACTGCTTCTTCCACTTTCCCGTTGTCTCCAGGAAGCTCAGTTTGTATTCCAGCTGCGGATCATCCATTAGCCCGCTCAGATAGGAGGCAAGAGCCCAATGCCCTATTTTGATGTAAGGACTCCGCCAGAAGAACCGCCTGAATAGAGTTTCCGGAATAAGCAACGTGGATCGCGATCGGTAATAGGGCTCCCGATCCATTCGAGTTTGTTCGTTCATGAAGATGCAGGTCGGAATAGGGTCGAATCGATAGAAGAAAAGTGGAGCTTCTCAGAAAAATTCCCTGACGAGCCGAAGGCCTCTGCTGTGACATAAAAAATACTGTCGGACTATTTTTTTCTGTACAGAATCGCGGTACTGCGCGATGCGGAGAGCAGGATGAACGTCATCCATCTCAACAACACGACGGGAAAGCGCAAAGGTCGCTGGATTCGCTATGAATTCGGCGAGGATCTTTTCGGATTCTTCTATTACGATGTGTTCAGCGGACGCAGCCGAAACGGCCGTCGGCTGAAGACGCGCATCTTTGCCGATCCCGCAGATTTCCTCTGTTCACTGGATATCGAGCTGTACAACAGCGAGAATCGCGACTACGTTCCTCGCTGATATTGGCGCCCGGTTTCCCGTCTCATCCGGCATTGCCGGGCGCTCCCTCATCCCCTGACCATCATCGCTCAGTCGGCTTCTTTTCCTCGGTGGATATCGATTCGATTCTTTTGTCAGCCGTGGGCACCGGCGCCGAATAGTTAGTACGGACGCCGAAGTAAAAGAATCGTGGCCTTATCGGATCAAGCTGCGCATCGTAATGATCGAGCATGTTGTCCACACCCACAAAGGCCTCGTAGTTTTCGAGAAACTTGTAAGAGAGGCGCAGATCCAGGATATGGTTGGCGTTTTTCATCTCGTAGCCGTAATCGGGCGTATTGGGATCGAGATCAATGAGCTTGAAGTCCCGATTTTGCTCTGCGGCGCGAAGAATTACGTTTCGGTCCACGACAAGGCGGCCACCCTGAAGCGTCGCCAGAGATTCTTTCTCATAGTAGAAGGCCTGTTTGCCGTTCACAGAGCCCTGTAGCGATATGCCGAGACCTGTTTTTCCGCCATAAGAGATACGATAGATGCCGCGATGCAAGGATCTCCCTTCCAGAGGAATATCCTGAAGACGATCCAGCGTATCGGTCAGCGTATAACCCACGGCAAACCTCAGCTTTTCAACGGGACGTATCTCAACGAGAAACTCCGCCCCTCGCGTATAGGCCTTACTGACGTTCACCGTTTGATAGGTCGTCAGATCGTTCTTGCGATCGGCAGTGCGGCGAAAGTCGATCAGATTCGTGATGGAGTTATAGTATCCGTCCAGACCGATCCACAGCCACTTCTTCGGCTCATATTCGATGCCGCCGTTGTAGCCGACGGAATGCTCCGGCTTCAGGTTTTCGTTGCCGACAACTTGATATCCGACGCCGGGATTCTGGAAGGCAAAATAGAGATCCTTGAACGACGGAGCTCTGTAGCCGCGCCCCACGCCAAAACGCAGCTTTACGTCCGATGAAGGATCCCAGCGCATCGACAGCTTCGGAGTTGTCTGAGATCCGAATTGCGAGTCGGATTCATAGCGCAAGCCCGGCACAATATAGAAATAATCGTCAAAGGGCTTAAACTCATCCTGTGCGAATATCGAGGCCCGCTGTCTGTAGCCATATCCGCCTTCGCTGATGCGCGGCGATTTGTATTCTTCCCAGAGGCCTTCCACTCCGACGGAAAGCATATGACGGGAACCCACGGCGATATCAAGCTGCGCCCGCGCCTCCTGCACGCGATCGTCCTGGACCTCTTCAGAATCCAGCTCGTCCGAGGCGCGCTGATCCTGTGTCAGCGTATCCAGAAATCGCGCATGAGAATAGGCGATCGAGAGACGGTTATACGTACCGAACCGATAGTCCGTACGCAGTCCGGCCATCACGTCGTGCGTTTCATTGGTGCGATCGAGAATGGTGCGCGGAGGGCTGTAGTCCACCTTTTCCTGATTGAGGTAATGGTACGAGGCCCGTCCGGTAATATCCCATGCATCGGTGATCTTTACTTTTGTTCGGTTCGAGACGTTCAGATCCTGATAGGACGATCCCGTCGTGCCCTCGGTTACCGGCAGATCTTCGTTGCGCAGCCCGGGGATGTGCCCGACAAGAGAGCGTATCAATTTCAGGTCGTTCGTTTCAGGATCAAGATCATATCCGTCCGATCGATGCCATCCCGTCGTCCACAGTGTGCTGATCCGCTCGCCTTTGACGCCCGTCGTCGCCGATGCATGCGTCTCATTGCCGCTACCGTAGTGTAAAGCTCGCCCCGAACCATACTGTAGCTCTGTGCTCAAACGTGCGGGCTCTTTCGGATCGCGTGTTATGATGTTGATCACGCCACCGAGCGCATCGGCGCCGTATAGAGCCGAGGAGGGCCCTTTGATGATCTCCACTCGCTCGATCTCTTCGGCTTTGAAGCGTGTGAGGTCGATGGCGCCGTCAAGACGTCCGGTGACGCGGTCCCCGTCGACAAGGATCAAGACGTATTCAGGCGAGAGTCCCTGAAGCCGCACCTCCTGCCCGCGGATGGCCGGCTTGATCTCGATGCCGTTTCGCGAACGCAGGATCTCGGCAAGATTACGCGAGCCCTGTGCTTCGATCTGCTGCCGGCTGATCACCTCAGTTCGGGTGACCGTATCTTCGACGGGCTTTTCGCGTCGATCGCCGGTCACGACGATCTCTGCGCGGTTCTCGTCTTCTGCAAGGAGAGGCGAAAAAAGTGGCGAAAGAAGAACGTTTATTCCCGTGCTAAAAGCAACGAGCAGCAGTGAGGCTCGGATGTTCGTAATAATGAGAGGCTTCTTCATCTCACAGCCTCTTCCATCGGAAAGTCGGATAACCAGACGTTCCGGCATCGCTATAATAATCCGTAAACTGGATGGCGATGATATCGGTACCGTTCTGCTGACGAATCAAGTAAACGATGTCCTTCGATTCAAGAACATGCGTCGTGCCATTGTAGCTGTACCAGTCGATCATGACCGACGATCCAGGAAAGGTCGATGAAGAGGTTTCGCCGTCCTGCGATGTCTGCATCGTGTCGGCGACGAAGTTCGGGCATTCTCCTGCCGTCGCCGAAGAGAACTGACCGAGGCTCGTTACGGCATTGAGATCGGTGAGCCCGGTGCTACAGGCGCCGCCGTTAGCCGAACCGGACGCCCCGCTGTTCGTGCCGACCTGATACCGGCGAAACCTGAGATCCCACGACGTGCCCGTTGTATCGAGGATGCCAAGGTCCATGTTGCAATGCGTCCACTCCTTCGTAGAGATCGCCTTTGCAATGGTAGTGAGAACTCCGCCGGCCGATGTTGTACAGCTTCCTGTACCAGCTGCTTCGTCGATCTGCTCTTCTATAAGAGACCTCAGAAGAGCATTCTCCGGTTTATCCCAACGACAGCTGGCTGTTCCTGTGATAACGAGTGCGACAAGAAGGGCCGCTCGGAGGGCGGTACTGGCCGTCATATTGAGAACGAGAATGAATCTCAAAAAAGCTTGCATAAATTAACCGGATAAAATATGCGGTTAAAGGAGTCAAATGAAATTGAGTCTCAGAATCATAAATGATTCATCTTGAGACCGGCTCAGGAGCTAAAGTATGAAACGTTTTTTACCCTCACTGATTCTAACAGTGCCTTTTTTCATCGGATGCCCGGGCGGCGAATCCAGCGATGATAGTGCAGCAGCGCTTCTCTTGCTTGGGGTGGGAGAGACAACGCAGGCAACGTGCTCACTTGTTTCAGCTCATGGAACTACCGTTATGCCGCTTTTTACGTTAACAGGCGACAGGTCGGTAACCGCCCAAGTGGAAGATAATGCACACGCACACTGGATGGCATTCTCCATTCCGAATGTTCAAGACGGCACAGAAGTGGATTTCAGCTTTGATCCAAAGTATACGCCGGGGGGACCTGCGATGCTCTTCGTTTACTATACCTCCGCCTGTCCGATTGATGATGACGGCGCCGGTTCAGATACTGACGGTGAGACCGCTATGGGTGGCGCCTCAACGGCTAATTTTACCTGGGACAACACTCAGTTCAAGCTTACTGTGACGGCGGCCGGCGCTGGCAAAGGAGATATGATCATTATTGCGGCGCCCACGGCGAATCCATCTGGCGGCACTGTCACTCGAAACGATCCCTGATATGTCATTGTAGTCTGGAGAAATCGAGAGCTTCCGGGGGATCAGTGATCCCCCTTTTTTTTGCCCACTCAATGCATTCTGAAATCAAGCGTCACGTAGAGTACGGTTTCGCTCTCTTTGAATTCCGGTGGAAAGGGAGGAAACGGACCGGCACGGCGGATGCTGGCCAGCGCCTCGCTGTTGAAACCGTCATATGGGCTTGTGCCTGTTAGAAGGCATTCATTTACAGAGCCGTCGGCCTGAATACGCAGCTTAACGGTGACTCGATCCTCGATGCCGGCCGCCTGTTCGCGCCGCGGATAACGCTTTGCCGCTTCGATACGGCGGATCACGTCGCTCAGATACACGTGTCGCGCCCCTTCGCTGGAGGATCCGGCCTCGGGAGCCGTTCCTTTCTTCTCGGTCGTCTGGAGGCTATCCGTCGCTTTCTTTGAGTCGTTCGTTGCGAAATGCACCGAGATGTTTTCGTACCGCACCTCGTTTGCTCTACTGTCAGGAGTGGCCGCGACCAATCCGATGGCAAAGATCGGCGCGCTGGCTACGATCAATGCTGGTAGAAAGGTACGACCTTTTTCAACAGGGTCGTCCTTGCGGGCATGCGCTCTATGGCTCATCGCGATACCTCGTGCTCGATATGGAATTCGGGAATCCCCGCTTTGCGCGCTCCGTCCATCAGCTTCATAAATAGATGGAAGGGCGTATCTCGGTCGGCGCGCAACGTCAGTTCGGTGATCTCAAGCGCCTTGATGCGGCGGGGTAGCTCGTCATCAAGGCTGTCGGTTGGAATCTCTTTCTCGTTAAGCAGAACGCGGCCGTCAGCCGTCACGCTGAGCACGGCCGTCGTCTTTGATTGCGTCTGGCCGGTTGCTGCTTCGGGTAACGTAAGTTCGATCTGCGGCTTCACAAAGCGCGATCCGACAAGAAAGAAGATGAGCAGCAGAAAAACGAGATCAACAAGCGGAGCGATATCGACCCAGGCCCGCTGCCGTACGGGTAATTCAAATCGTGGCGGTGTCATGATAGTTTACCGTCATGATAGAGTTGCAGCAGCCTGTCCTGAAAGCGGTTCATGCGCTGCAGTCGTTCGTTTATGCGCGAAAGCAGAAATCCATGCAGCAGCTGCGCGGGGATGGCGGCGATGAGTCCGAAGGCCGTCGTGATCATCGCCACCCAGATGCCGTCGGCAAGCGTGGCAATATCGGCCTGTCCGCCTGTGATGGCCAGGGCATGAAAGGCTTCCATCATACCGGCGACGGTTCCAAGCAGTCCGAAAAGCGGCGAGAGCGATCCGATCGTATGCAGCGCATCGACGCGCTTCATCATGCGCTCCTGCATCAGCGTACCCAGGCTGCGAAGCGAGGCGAGGCGACTTTCCAGCGACGATCCGGCCTGCTCTAAAAAAGTACGGGCAAGGCGCACACCGGGATCGCGTGCAAAGCGCTGTTCTCTGTTCGGAAGCAGGCGATCGAGCACGCTCTGGTGAGAAGCAGGCTGAAGCGATTCGGCGAGCTGCTCTTCGGGTTCGCCCGGAGTTGAATACGTCCACAGCATGTAGAGGGCACGCTCAAGGCCGATGGCCACCGTAAAGATCAGGCCGATGAGAATCGGCCACATAAAGATTCCGCCGGCAGCAAAGAGCTGCGAAAGAGACATCGAGTTCATAGATTGTGTTCCTGCGCGATTCTCAGAATCTCCGATATTGAAAATGAGACTGCGTCTTAATATCAATTAAACGCTTGTCGAGTCAGGACGCAATCGAAAAACGACAGAATGGAACTGGCAGGAAAGCTCAAAGAACATACGTCTGTCGTTCACCGCCAGACGGAGAACTCGTTCTTTATGAAGTGTTTTATCAGAGGGATGCTGGAGCGCGAAGAATACGCCCGCCTTCTTGCGTCTCTATGGCCCCTTTATGAATCGCTCGAAGATGCGATGCGACGCAATCGTACGCATCGCATCGCCGGAAAGCTCTACTTCCGTGAACTCGAACGATTGCAGAACCTTGAAGAGGATCTTCAGTATCTGATGGGATCGCGCTGGAAAGAGATTCCCGTTCCCGACGCCTCGAAGGCCTACGCGGCACGGTTGCGTGAACTTATGATCGATCATCCGCATCGCCTTGTCGCGCACGCCTATGTGCGGTATCTGGGCGATCTTTCAGGCGGACAGATACTCAAGAAGATCGCTTCGAAAACGCTCGGGCTCGATCGTCAGGGGCTTCGCTTCTATCATTTCGATGGCATCGTCGATGCCGACACGTTCAAGACGAGCTATCGCGCAAGGCTGGATTCGCTTCCTGTCTCTGAAGAAGAGGAGAAGGATATCCTTGAAGAGGCCCTTCTGTCTTTTGAGATGAACGGACACATCTTTCAGGAACTGGAAGGCCCCGTGCGGCAGCGCCTGGGACCGAAGGCGGCGGCACTCGAAACGGCAGGCGCATGAATACGGTGGTTCTCACGGATCGGCAAAGCGACGGATGGCGTATCGCTCTGCCGGTCGTGCTTATCTTCTTTGTAATGGCCGCGAACACGGCCATCGTTCCCGTTCTGAAAGAGAGCGTGAAGGATCGCATCGATGAGAAGGCCCTGGGATGGTTTCTCAGTCTGTCGTATCTCGGCTCGTTTCTCTGCGCTCCGCTGGCGGGATGGTTATCTGACCGCAGCGGACACAGGAAGACGTGGATCGTGGCGACAGCCGCCCTTTCGGCTCTTTCGTATCTGTGGATGTCGTTTTTTCCCGATCCTTACGTCTTCTTTGCCGTGCGCTTTTTTGAAGGAGCGGTCGGCGCCTTTGTTCTCTCGCTTCTCATGGCCTCCGTCGGCGATCTTGAGGTAGAACTCGGTCGTCCGTATCTGATGGGGCTTGCCGGTATGACGCTGGCGCTGGGTGGCGGTCTGGGCATGCCTCTTGGAGCGGCCGGCAAAGCTGATCCGGCTGTGCCGTTTATGATTTCAGCAGGCTTCATGGCTCTTGTCGCCGTCGGCGCGCTTGCTTTGCGAGATGCGGGACGTTTAGTCGAAAGCTCACATACGACCGTCCCCGATTTCTTCAAGCTTCTTCGCCTCGAATGGCTTCTGTTTATACCGCTTCTTTTTGTCTTTATCGATCGTTTTACGGCCGGATTTGTGACGGCTTCGTTGAATCTTCATCTGCGCGAAACGCTGCATCTGGGTCCTGGACAGACGGGCAGTATGCTTGGCCTTGTATTCTGGCCGATGGGCCTGCTCTCGTTTCCTGTGGCGCTGCTCATGAAGCGCACCGGCGTGCTTTTGCCCGTGCTTCTCGGATCATTCGTTTACGGCCTGGCCCTGCTGCTTCTTGGCTGGACGGATAACGTTGTTTTGCTGACCGCTCTTCTGGCCCTGGCCGGTCTCGGTGCGGTGTTGATGTTTGTGCCGACGCTTACGCTTGCTTCAAGGCTCGCGCCCGAGTCCTATCGTGGAACGGCCATTGGCGCCTACATGGGCATCGGCTCGCTGGGCTTTCTGCTCGGTCCGCTTGCGTCGGTATATTTAAAGTCCATGCTTGCCGAATATTTCGAGGGCATGACGCTCTTTGCCGTTCTATCTGGTATCTTCGGTTCGCTTGAGATACTGGTCGTGCTTGTGGTGCTGCCGCTGTACGGCTGGATCGGGCGACGGCTGCGCCAGAGCGAGGCCTGAGGTTCAGAAAAGACGATTCAGGATTTTTCGACGATAGGAAACGGGGTAGCGCCTCCAAGAACGGCTACAAGCATCCACCGGGTCATGACGACGTTGTCCCGGTGAAGGATCGCTATGTCTGACTTGAACTCCGACTTCAGCTCGGCCTTCATTTCAACATGCAGCTTTGAAACTTCCGTTTGCAGGGTTTTTTCGAAGGAGAGCGCCGACACTTTCATCACATCTTCCTTCTGTAAGGTGAAGGTGGAGGCGAGAAAGTCAACGAATTTTGGAGCGGCCGGTGGCGGCCACTTCGTCGGGCAGATGGATCAGGTTCGACATGCTGTACCTCTACCAGATGGGGTCTGAAATCGCGAAAAAGGCAAAGAAATTTCTGTCGTTTGCGGATAAAACGATGTGATGGACAAGTCCGATCTACTCGGAAACCGTTTCGACACGCGCTCCGATCGAGCCCTGGCCAAGGCGGATCCGTATTGCCTGACCGACTTTTGCATCGGCGGCGTTGCGTACGATCCTTCCCTTTTCATCGGTAACGATTGCATAGCCGCGCTTCAGCGTCGACTCGGGCGAGAGCGTCTCCAGTCGATTGGAGAGCAGCGCCAGGCGATGCTTCTCTTTTTCGAGAGCCCTTTCCATTAATAGAGACATGCTTTCAGTGCTCTGCACTCGCAGTCGCAGCGTTTCAAAGACGGAGCGCGAAAGGGCGCGCATCTCTGAAATGCTCTGATCGAGTCGGTACTGAAATGGATCAAGGATGGCAAGCGGATTGCGATATACCTTCGATCCGGTAAGAAAACGAAGCGACTCTCGAGAGCGATCGAGCCGCTGTCTCAGATTTCTATGGATACGATTTACCTGCAAATCCATCGTATAGACAAGATCACCGACCACCGGAACGCACATCTCGGCGGCGTTAGACGGCGTAGCGGCGACGGCGTCGGCTGCCAGCTCGCAAAGTGGATGATCAATCTGATGCCCGACGGCGGCCACGATAGGAAGGCGTGCGTTTGCGAAGGCTCGAACGATCGGCTCTTCGTGAAACGGAAGCAGATCTTCGAACGAGCCGCCGCCGCGACCGGCGATGATGACGTCGACGTTCCATCTCGGATCATGCAGCGCCTCGATGGCTGCCGGTACCGAAGTTAAAGCCTCTTCGCCCTGCACGATACACGGAGCGAGAACGATGTTGATGTCGGGAAAGCGGCTGCGGGCGACCTGAACGATGTCGCGAATGGCCGCTCCTGTTGCCGCAGTGGCCACGCCTAACGTAATCGGAGCGGCTGGTAGAGGCTTTTTGCGCTCTGCATCGAACAGGCCTTCTTTCGCCAGCTTCTCGTAAAGCTTGCGCAGACGTTCGTGTACGTCGCCCTTGCCGGCCTCGGCGACTCGAAGCACGTTGAGTTGATAACTGCCGCCTTTTGTATAAACCGAGATGTCGCCGAAGGCCCGAATCTTCTTGCCGCTTTCCAGCTTGATGCGCAGGCTCATATTGGCACGCTTGAAGAAGGTGCAGCGCAGAACGGACTCGCTGTCTTTCAACGAGAAATAGATATGCCCGCTTGAATGGTGCTTCAGGTCGAAGATTTCGCCTTCGATCCAGACGTTCTGCAGCTCGGGCTCCGATTCGAGCAGCTGGCGAATGAGACCGTTTGCCGCCGTCGGACTGAGGACGCGCGCATCCTCTTCGAGTAGCTGCACATCCTTCATGAACGGTCATCCTTACCGGGAGAAGCGGATTCTTCACCGCTTTTTCGCGGCGGTTCCATCGCAGTATGCGAATGTTCGTGCTCCTCGCTTTCCTCCCAGATATGGTAGATACGCCAGATTGTGAGGAAGATGGCGAGAATCAGAGGTCCCAGGATGAAACCCGTAATGCCGAACTCTTTCAGTCCGCCGAGAATAGCGAAGAAAAGCAGCAGCGAATGAACTCCGAGTTTGCGATCGAGGATGCGCGGCTTGACGATGTTTTCAAGAACGAGGTAGCAGGTTAACCCATAGACGGCCAGACCGACGGCCAGAACGGTGTCCTGCTTGAGAAAGTAGAGGAATAGCGCTGCCGGACCCCAGACCATCGCCGTGCCGATGACGGGAATGATCGAGAAGAACGTGGCGACGGAACCGTACAGCAACGCATTCGGAATGCCGCAGAACCAGAGTCCGACGCCGACCATCGTGCCCTGTAAGATGGCGATGAAGACGTTGCCTTTAAGAATGGCCTGGAGGATCTCTTTCATGCGATCCTTGAACTGATCGACGACTTCTCCTGAAAGAGGCATGGCGCGGCGAATCATCTGATAGAAAGAATCGCCTTCGCGAAACATGAAGTACAGCAGAATCAATCCGAAGCTGAGATTCAGGATGAATGCAAGCGACATGCCGATGCCGCCGAGAAAGTAGCTGTAAGCGCCGCCGACGAGCTCCCCGACTCGCAATGAATCGACGACGTCAGAGTATTCGTTAAGAACGAGAAAGAGCCGATCGAGCCAGTACACCCAGAAGAAGCTGCGTTCGGTAATGAGATCAATGAGCCCGGGAAAGGTCTTCGCCAGGATGAGGATCTGTTCGGATTCAACAAAGCCTCTGAGGTAAGTGACGATATCAAGGCCCTGCTGGACGACGAGCACAAGCACCGTACCAAGGGGACCGAGTACGACGAATAGAATGATCACGAGCGTCAGGCTGGCGGCCACATCGCGACTGCGTACGGTGCTGTGCAGACGGTGATAGATCCCTTCGAAGGCTGTATAAAGCAGGATGGCCATGAAGACGGCCCATCCGAACGAACGAAAGGTGAAGAATACAAGAACGCCGGCTCCGATCAGGAAAAGACCGGAGGCGATGGGAGCGATGACATCACGCTGTACGGTGCGGATCTGCGGCCGCTTCTTTTTCTCGGATTCGTTCATCGTTCATTCTTTGCGAGCTATCTCAACAACCAGCATCCGTGTTGGTCCGTGGCATAAGATTTTTGAAGCCATTCTTGAGATGGGTTCTAAGCTCAATCGTCGGAGCTTTTTTTCAGATATAGCTTCACGCGGGCCGCTTCGCCATCTTCGACGACGATGGTGACGGTCTGCTGTACAAAGCTCTCGGCGACGATGACCGTCTTTCCATCTTTCTCAAAATGCCGGCTCTGTAATATCTGCCAGTTATCCCTTTTCAGAAGATTCAGATAGTGGTCGATTACGGTCTCGGCCTGATCCGTTGTTTCGATGAGCACGGCGTATTGGGCCGGCGACCAGAAGCCTGCCGTATCAAGGACGCCGAGAAGCTTCGGCTTCCCGCTCGGATAAACAAGCTCGGGCGGAAAATCCTGGGGAAACTCGGCGGGATTCCTCGACAGCGTCAGATCGCCGCTGTGAATCGTCCGGTCGCCGCAGGCCGACAGAGCAAGAACGGCGACAAGACATGCGATGCGAAGGGTCTTCATCAGCGCACCAGCTTCACGATAAGATTCAGCCGCTCCACCTGTTCGACGACTTCGTAGATGCGATCTGGATCGATGAGAATCGTCGTCGGGCTGATCTGCTGCAGTACGACTTTCTTTGCGCCGATCTGGCCGAGCAGCAGATCCATGTGATTCGGATCTTCGGTCTGAAGAACGACGCATTCGTCTGTGATCGTAACAAGCGGAAAGTTATTCGTCCATTCTTCAACGGAATACGAAAGGTTCTGCGGCAGGTCGTTACGCGACGTCTTTTTGAGAAAGTCGAGGAACTCTTCTTTCTTCGCCTTCAGCAGAATGCCTTCCTGAAAGGATTCTCTGGTGAGCTGGAAGTTATACACGTTCTCGAACGACTTCACCTCGCAGAAGGCTTTGAGTAGATAGAGGCCGTGCAGGCTGAGTTTTTCGGGAATGGCGATGATGCTCAGGTCGGGGTTGATGATGATACCGCCCTTCTCATCGTCTTCTTTCAACGGCTTGTGTTTGAAGAAATGCTCGCCAAGAGAAGAGATCTCGATCCAGCGATCGGGATAATGGGCGCGAATCAATCCGAAAAGCTGCAGGAAGAAGAGAGCCGAAGTCAGTTCTTTGCGATATTCGTTCAGGCGATCGGGAAAGTTCTGAATGCGAAAATCCTTATCGAGAACGACGTGATCGCGAATCATGATGGCCATCACCGTCGTGTAGAGGCAACGCCCCATCTCGCCGATCAGCTTCACCGTTTCGTCGAACACCGCAGGCTGAAAGAACGGCACATAAACCGATTCAAAGACCTCTTCGTAACGGGTAACGCGCTCGCGCGATTTGCGCACCTCGGCCATCACCTGCTTCATCAATTTCAGCGGATCGCTCTGAAGAACTGCGTCGAAGTCATTGCGCAGCACCACATCGTCTCGTTTTGTGCGGACGATGTCGAGCAGCCGCATAACGGGCAGCAGCAGTTCGATCTGATAGATCTGACTTTTTTCGAGGAAGAGGGCGATGTCGGGGCGCAGCAGTCGGTTCTCGGTTTCGCGCAGGTCCGTCTGTTTGATCTTACCCGATTTTGCAAGATTCAGGCCTTTGCGCGTGATATACACGATCTGCTTTTTGATGTTGATGAAGAAATCGAGATCGTTGCCGATAACCTTTTCCTGGCTGCGTTTGATGCCTTTTTTCGGCTTCAGAATAAGAGGGAATTCCGTAAGGTATTCGAAAACCTCGATCGGCATCACAAGCAGGCGCACAAAGCGTTCGTCGACGTAGTAGTCGTCGAGCAGCAATCCGGCTGCGTCCATCTTGCGCACGATGTCGATCCACTTACCGCGTTCCTCTTCGATGAACTCACGTGCGGGGGAGATCTCGAGGATGCCGCCCTGATTGTAGGCGCGCAGGACAATCTCCTGTTCGAGATCGCCCAGCTCATCGACGAGCTTCTTCAGCTGTTCCTGTATGCCCGCCTTCGTATTGAGCGCGTTGGCCGCCTTCTTCCATTCGGCGGGCAGATCCTTGCGCGAACGCAGCACCTTGACGAGCGACTGCCGGAACTTCTGTCCTTTGTCGTTCGTCTCGACGCGAACATGGTCGGAGCTCTCGCGATACGCATAGTAGCGGTCGAGCGTGTTTGTCAATCGCTCACGATTCTTGCGCTGGTAGACCAGAAAGTAGCGTTTGAGAACGCCCATCTCCATCTCAGCCGAGGCCGGTTGAAGCGTGAACTTTCTTGCGATTTCGCCGAGCGTCATCACCCGGTCTTTCGTTGACAGGATGGCGGTGTAGATGCCTACCTGTACGGGACTGAGCTTTTCGAGGATGCCGCGTACGTAGAACTCATCACTCATCGTATCGATGAGCTGCTGAATCTGACTTTTCTTGTCCCGGCCCGGTTTCTGGATGTTCCAGATCTTGAGCAGCCGTTTCAGCGAAGCGGCATCGAGGCGGTACAGTTCCGTAAACAGGGGATTTTCTTCGGTCATGTGGGAGATGTTGCCTCTGAAAATTGGAAAAAAAGAAACAGAGAACAGAAGAGATCAGAGCTTCTCTCCTGTAAAACCATTTTCAATCTCGCGAAAGTGGGTGCACGCCGTCGTCTTCCTGTATGGCGGATGGTTTTTTTCTAATCGCCTGCTCTCCGATCCGGCGCTATACTATAGTCCGTTCTTTCGCGCCCTGGCCGGTTTAGTGATAATAGCGGGCATGGTCTTCGCGGTAGCATGCTTCCTGCGACCGAGGCCTGGCCTTTTTCGTGTGATGGCCCTGATGCTGCTTCTTTTTCATGTGCGACTCATGCTTGTCGATATCGTTCGCGTGCAGGGGCCGAGCATGCAGCCCGCTTTGCATGATGGTGACCTCATCGTTGTGGAGCGCCTGAGCAGCGGACTTCATCTTCCTGCCCTTGATTTTCCGTTCACGCTTTTTCGTGCAGACGATCCGGGCCCGCCCTGGTCGCGCACGCTCTTTGCCACAACAGCGAAGAAAGGCGATGTTGTGGTCTTTGATTTTCCGGAACGCCGGAGTGCCGGGCGATTCTACGTCAAACGGGTCGTCGCCCTTCCGGGGCAGCATTACCACTTTACCGAACACATGCTTTTTATCGATGGAGAGCCGGTTTTGAATCCGGCCGGACAGATCGCCGTTATCGAGCCGTATCCCGAGCGCCATCAGACACCGGTTATGGATCCGCCGGCCCGCCTGCTTGCACTCGACGCAGTCTTCATCTATGCCAGCATGAACGGAGTCGGGTTATCGGGGCGTGTGCCCGAAGGAGGCCTGCTTGTGATCGGTGATTCGTATAAAGAGAGCCGGGATTCTCGCGTAATCGGATTTGTTCCGATTTCGGCTGTACAGGGACGTCGCTGGAGCGATCTGGTATTCTGAGATCAGAAATTCGTATGGAAAAGCGCCGACTCAGATTGATGCTCTTTCTGGCCTTTCTCGGGCTTGGCTTTCTGGTGGTGCTTGGTCGCGCCGCCTATCTTGCCGGTCTCTTTGATCTGTCAGAGCGCATGCCCGGTCCGGGATCGTCGATCCGCGGCCCGATCAAGGATCGACGCAGCATCAGCCTGGCGGTTACCGAAGAGGCGAGCACCATCGGACTGGCGCCGCCCGAGCTGCTTGATCCGGAATTCACCGCCCGATATCTTGCCGGTTATCTCGAAACCGATTCGGGCGAGATCCTGAGAAAGATCTATCTCTATCAGGGGCGCAAGTACTTTCTGTTGCAGAGGCAGGTGGATAACTTTACGGCGCAGCAGATTATGGATCTGCGTCTGCCCGGCGTTTACAGAGAATACGAGAATCGACGTGTTTATCCATCCGGACGTCTGGCCTCGAATCTGCTCGGCTTCACCGGCCGCGATTCGGCGCAGGCCCTGGCCGGGCTTGAATACGTATATAACGACGTGCTTACCGGCAGCGGTTATGAGCGCGGTCCTACGCTCTATCTGACCGTCGATTCCATCTTGCAGTACCGGATGGAGAAGGCCCTGCGTAAAGGATTCGAAGGCTCCGGCGCCGATCGGGCCGTCGGAATCATGATGGACGTCGAGACGGGAGAGGTGCTGGCGGTAGCGAACCTGCCCGACTTTGATCCGAATTATTACTACAGAGACGACGCAGCGGCGAAGGGAAACTGGGCCATTCGGTTAAACTTTGAGCCGGGCTCGACGATGAAGGTGTTCGCCGCCGCCGCCGTCCTGAACGAGCGACCGGAAATCTTGAATAAGCGTTTCATGTGCAAGGGAGAGTTTCCCTTTCAGGGAGGATCGGTACGCTGCCTGCGACATGGCAAGACGCAGGCGCACGGTGAGCTCGACCTGTTCGGAATCATCGAGCAGTCGTGTAACGTCGGCATGATCCAGGCGGCGTCGACGATCGACGATGCCACCCTCTACAAATACCTCGTCGAGTTCGGATTCCAGGAGCGCACAGGAGTTCTGCCCGAAGGCAGCGGCGAAACTCGCGGCTATATGCCCGAGCTGAAAAGCTGGGTGCAGTCCACGCACTATTATACGCCGATCGGTCAGGGCATCAGCGTTACGCCGATGCAGCTTCTGCGAGGTTATTCGGCCCTTGTGAACGGAGGCAGCCTGCTGCAGCCGTCTTTGATGAAGCGCATCGTCGCCGAAGAAGGCGTCGTGCTGGATGAGATGCAGATTTTATCGAAGCCGACTTCGCTCCGTCCGGAACGAATGCAAATCCTGAATCGCATGATGAGGGCGGTCGTCGCTACGGGCACGGGTCGGGCGGCTAACCTGAAAGAGATCGAGATCATCGGTAAGACGGGAACGGCGCAGAAGTCGAGCGCCGCCGGCTATATCGATCGCTATTCGACGTCGTTTCTTGGAGCCTTTCCGGCCGACCGCCCGCGCTATGCCGTTTTGATTCTGTATGACGGCGTCGGTGGCGATCAGTCGGGCGGGGGGTTATCCGCTCCGGTATTCGCCGAATTCGTGAGAAGCATTCTGCCGTTGATTGAAGCGCATTCCGAGGTCTTTGATGTCGCCGATTATGAAAGGAAACGGGAAGAGCGCGAGCAGGCAGACGAGCAGAAGCGAGAAGAAGAGAGCGAAAAAAATCGAGAGAGTAGCCAGGACGAACCCGACGGAGGAACCGGAGCGGAGCAGGCCTACAGGCTTGCCGTAAGGCGTCTGAACGCCCGCGAAGGCGTCGTTCCCGACTTCCGCAATCATCCGGTGCGCACGGCTATCGAGTGGTCGGCGATGCATACCGGCATTCGTCTGAATGTGCGAGGGTCGGGCTATGTGTTCAGGCAGCAGCCCGCTCCGGGAACGCCGCTTCGCGACGCTCCGGAGCTGACGTTGTTCGCCGAATAAGAGGCGGCTTTTTCGTTACTTATTTGCCTCGATAAAGCCGGCCGTGTCTTCATAGAAATCGTAGGTGAGGATCTTGCCGTCTTTGATAACGCATTTCAGCGCCCATGCGCTTTCGTAGGTCTTTCCCGTAGATTTCAGCTCATGCTTGAAACGGCCGTTTGCGAAGACGACGTCGCCGCCGCCGATGACGTTCTCGACTGTGAACTCCTTTGTGTTGAAAGCGGCTCCGAGGCTCTGGATGAACTCCTCCACACCTTTTTTGCCCTTATAGGTACCGTAGGGCTCGCCTGGTTTACGCTTGCCTTCGCGGACGGCGTTTATGGTCGCCTTCTCGTGAAAGCTGCCGATGAGTCCGGCCATATCGCCTTTGCCAAAGGCGTTGAAGAAGCCTTTCACTACGTCCACTCCATCGGCCTTTTCTGCCTGAAGCGTCGACGCGAAGACCGACGATACTAGCAACATGAGTAATCTGTTACGCATTGTTTTCTCCTGATGACCGGCAAGTCATTTACGATACTGCCGGTATCGTTATTTCGATACCAGTAATATCGTAATTCGCTTGACCGGCAATCTTTTTCTGCAAGAAAAGCGGAGTGAAGAAAAAAGAGCCGGATCGCAGGCGAGGGCGGCCTCGCTCCGCCGAATACGAAGAGGCCATTCTTGCAGCCACATACGCGCTGCTTGCCGAAAAAGGGTATCACGGCTTCTCTATAGAAGATATCGTGCAGGCAACGGGCGTGGCTCGCACGACGATCTATCGTCGCTGGCCAGACAAGGCCTCTCTTGCGATGCAGGCCATTCTCACGCAGATCAGTCCGTATCTGGACTTTGATGAGCGTCTTCCCTTTGCCGAGGCGATGAAGAAGCAGATGAAAGGTCTGGCCGGCGTATTTCAGGGGGACAACGGACGCGTCATCGCATCCGTTATCGGAGCGGCCCAGGACGATGAGCAGCTGGCGAAGTCCGTTCGCGAAGATTATCTAAAGCCGCGAAGACGCATCGCCCATGATTTTATCAAGGGCGCGATACGCCGCGCAGAGTTCCCCGAATCGAGCGAGGCCGAGATAGAAGGATTCATCGACCTTCTTTACGGAGGGTTATACTTTCGCCTGCTCTTAAAGCATAAGAGGCCGGGCCTTGATGGCTTGGAACGATGGATCGACCTCGTATTCGCGGCCCTCAAGAAGTAACTACAAAAGCCAATCTATTGCTCTTACCTTTCCCCGGCGGCCTGTCTCTGGAATCGGCTTTTATCTCTTGCGCAACTCCCGTATCTGTCGGCCTGTTCTGCATCGCAGCAGTTCTCCCGACGGCATGAAGGCTACCTGCATCGTAACGGCCTTCTCGGGCGTCGTCGTGTGAAAGTCATGCAGACAGTGCCGCTTCGGATCGGGCGCCTCTCCCTCTTTCGGAAGCCGGTTCAGGTCGCACCAGATGCGCTGCGTTTCAGTCTGCCAGAGCCGCCAATCCCACTGCACGCTGTTACGCAGTCCGGCGGCATACATGGAGTTCCACTGTCGCGAGGCGGGCAGATACGGATTGCCTCCGCCGTGAGCGCCGACAAAGATATCGATGCGATCTTCTTTGATGTGCGTCGGCGCTCCTGTGTCGGTGGCGCAGAACCATCCGTCGTGCACCGAGCCGTCTTCCATTTTTACGTTGCGAGCGGCCACTTCGGGCATGAAGACGGCGATGCCGAGCACGCCTCCGCGACGGCAGCTTTCGCGCTGCACTCCATCGTTCGGATAAAGACGCGAGCAGAATCCTTTGAAGTTCACGGCGATCGTTCGGTACGGAAAGACCTCATAGCCACGGCCGGCGCCCATCCCCCATTCTTCATCATAGATATGATAACGCCCCTGAATGCCCGAGTAATGGTACTTCGTCCCGTCGTCGGCGATGCCGCTGCCCTGCCAGCGTACCTGTTTCTGGAATTCTTGCGACGTATGCCCGATGACCTTTCCCTGCGGAGAGAGAACAGGCACCTTCGGGCCCGGATGATGCTCTTCAAGGGCGAGGTGATAGTAGGTGAACCAGAACTTGCCGAGGCTTGCCTTTTTATACGAAGAAACGGTCTGCAGGGCATCTTCTTTTTTCAAGCCGAGAAACAGCTCCTCAAGCGGAAGCGGGCGATGATCGAGCTTCTGAACGGAGAGCACATGATCGACCGCTTCGGGCTGCCAGCGCAGAGCGGCCGTCGGATAATAACAGACTGCGGCGTTTTTCTCAAGCGCATGGCCTGTGTAGCGGGCCACAGGCGTGAGCTGCGCGACGGCCTCGCCGGCTTCGATCAATGCCTCGTTATGATAGATGCGAGTGGCGATGTTTTTCTGATCCGCTCCTGAATAACAGGGGCAGCCTTCGGCCTGCATGAGGCAGACGGGTTTGGCGATGCGCCCGTTTTTCACAGGGGCGCCGGGAAGCGTCGATGTGCAGAAACTCAAGGCGGCGATGAAGGCGAAAAGAGCGAAACGATGAGAAGGCATGAGTCCTCATCGTCGTCGGCGACTATCGCACAACCATTTTTAGAAGCCATGGCTATATAGAAAAGCGGCTTCGCGCTTGCTTCCTGATCCATACCGTACACTTTGTATCCCACATGCGAAAAAAAAAGAGAGCATGGCGGAGCGTCGGCCTACTTGCCGGCTTTCTTCTGATATTGTGCGTTCATGCCATTGATGCCGCTCCTGTTTCCGTTGAAGTCGATCGCGTAGATCTGCGCGGTGGCGAAAAGGCGATGATCGAAACCTGCATCGATCCGGCGGGCGACATGCGCCTTGCCGATGTGATGCAGAGTGATTGCTTTCATCCCGAAAAGAAAGAGATCCCCGGCTTCGGAGAAACGACAAACAGTATATGGTTGCGCGTGACGTTGAGTTCCGAATTTCCCGTCGCAAGAATGCTCGAGTTGCAATGGCCTCATATCGACGAGCTTGACGTCTACGCCGTTCACTCGCAGACGCTGCAGCAAGAGTGGTCCACGGGCGTGCAGAAGCCTTTTTCGCAGAGGCCATACCCGACGCGAACGTTTGCCTTCCCGCTACAGCTGCAAGCCGGCGAAACTACGATTTATCTCAGAGCGTGGGCGATCGGTAATCTGCAGATGCCCATGACGGTATGGGAGGCCGAGGCCTTCGCCGTTCACGATCGCCGGGATCAGGTCGTGCAGGGCATGTACTTCGGCATCATCTTCGTAATGGGGATGTATAACCTGTTTCTCTTTTTCTCGTTTCGAGATATCAGCTATCTCTATTATGTTTTATACGTGGTCGCCTTTTCGCTTGTACAGCTTGGATTCACGGGAACGGGCTTCGAGCTTTTCTGGCCGAACCTTCCGTATCTGCAGGTGCGGTATTTTCCGCTTTTTACGGGGTTAACGCTGATTTTTGTCTTTCCTTTTGCTCGCGAATTTTTGCAGAGCAGGGTGCACGCTCCGATCATGGATCGATTGCTCCAGGCTATGATCGTTCTTGGCGCTATTTTCGTCGTGATGCCCTTCTTGATCGACCCGCATATTGCAAGTCGCATCGCTACGATCGCTACTCCCATTCCTCAGGTAATCGGTATTATAACGGCAGCCGTCGTTTACCGACGCGGATTCCGACCGGCGCGGTATTTTCTGCTCGCTTTCGGATTGCTTGCGCTGGCCATCGTCGTCACTCTCATGCGTTCGCTCGAACTGCTGCCCGTATCGTTCTTTACCGAGAACGGAATGCAGATCGGTTCGATCAGCGAGGTGATCCTTCTCTCGTTTGCTCTTGGCGATCGTAAAAACACTCTGAAATCCGAGCGCGAGCGAATTCTGCGCGGATCTCTACTTCAAGAGCAGAAGCTATCGATGCTACGCCATGAACTCGATGCCGCACGCCGTATTCAATCGAGCGTATTGCAGAAAACCATCCCCCGCATTGAGGGCCTGGGCGTGGCCTCGCGATACATGCCGATGAATCATGTCGGCGGAGATTTTTTCGACTGCCTGCAGTTAGGCGAATCCGAAGTCTGCTTCATTATCGCCGACGTTTCGGGGCATGGCGTATCGGCCGCGCTCATCGCTTCGATGGGACAGATCGCCTTCGATTTGCAACTGGAGCGAGCCCGTCGGCCCGAGCATGTTCTGCTCGGTATGAACGACATCCTGCACGGACGCACGGGCGACTATTTTCTCTCGGCAAGCTGCGTTCATATCGACGCGAAGAATCTAAAAGCGCGGATCGCATCGGCGGGTCATCCGGCTCTACTGCTCTACCATCCGAGTCGAGAATCGCCTCTCGAAACGCGGCCACGCGGCAGATTGATCGGGCCTTTTCCTGATCCCTCCGTCGAAGGATTGGACCTGGACCTGCTCGCCGGTGACCGTATGCTTCTTTTTACAGACGGCATAACCGAGGCGCGCAACGGCAGCGGCAAGATGTTCGGAACCCGCCGTCTGAAGGAATTTCTGATCACGCATTACGAAGATGCGGTGGAGACCTTTGCCGACAGATTGTATGGCGAGGTGAGAAGATGGATCGGTACCGGCCAGTTTGACGACGATTTCACGCTGCTCGTCATCGACGTACGCAGAGACGGACAGACGGTCGTGGCGGTTACATCGGAATCGGCGCCGTAAACGCCGACAGCACCGCGTTAACCAGATCGTTTAGATCTTTTCGATCGTTTCAATCTTCGTCTTCTACGGCGCCTTTTTTCAGCGTTCCGGCCGAGAGATTCTTGAGATACGAGATCACAAACGGATCAAGATCGCCGTTCATCACCGATTCAACATCGGACGTCTGTTCGCCTGTGCGAAGGTCCTTCACCATTTTGTAAGGGTGCATTACGTAACTGCGAATCTGGCTGCCCCAGGCTACGTCCTTCTTCTCGCCTGCCTTGCTTTCGGCCTCGGCCTCTTTCTTCGCCTTTTCGACTTCATAGAGGCGAGCCTTCAGCATCTTCATGGCGCGATCGCGGTTTTTATGCTGTGAGCGCTCGTTCTGACACTGAACGACGATGCCCGTCGGAATATGCGTGATACGAATGGCCGAATCGGTTTTGTTAACGTGCTGACCGCCGGCGCCGCTTGCTCTGTAGGTATCGACGCGCAGATCCTTCTCTTCGATCAAAACGTTCACGCTGTCGTCGAGTTCAGGAGAGATATGAACGGAGGCAAAAGATGTATGACGTCTTTTATTGGAATCGAACGGAGAGATACGGACAAGGCGATGTACGCCGTTCTCGCCTTTCAGATAGCCGAAGGCGTTCTCTCCTTTTACAAGAAGCGAGGCGCTTTTAATGCCGGCCTCATCGGCCTCTTGAAAGTCGAGCGTCTCGACGTCATAGCCGCGTTTCTCAAACCAGCGCGTATACATGCGATAGAGCATCTGCGCCCAGTCCTGCGATTCCGTTCCGCCCGCTCCTGAAGAGATCGTCACAAGGGCGTTGCGTCCGTCGTCCTCGCCGAGAAGCGCCTCAGAAAGCTGCAATCCGTCGAACTGTTCTTTCATACGGGCGAAGTCTTTCGACAGCGATGCAAAGCCCTCGTCTTCGCCGAGCTCATCAATCGTCAGGGCGATCAGATCACCGAAATCGTCCACCTCGCGGCGAAGCTCCACCCAGGGCTCGGTCTTCTTTTCAAGGGCTGACTTCTGGCGTGAGATCTCCCGCGCCTGGTCGGCGTCATCCCAGAAATCGGGCTGACTCATGCGGTTTTCCATGTCAGAGAGCTCGACTCGCAGGGCGTCGATGCGGTTCTTATTCCAGCGCTTGAGAAAAAGCTCCTGGAATTCCCGCGCATCCTTTTCCAGTTCGTGTCGGTTTCGGTACTGGTAGTAATCTGTGCCCTTCTGCTCGGCCATAGCGCTCCAGTTCTCTGGCGGTCATTCTGGCGGCAAGACGAATCTGAACTCAGGATAGAGCTCGAATTGCATCTCGTCCGTCATCGAAGACGTGCCGGCGCGTATCTCGAAGTAATAAAGAAGTTGTGGATTTGAATTTGACAGTTGCAGGCGGCGAAGAAGGGCAAAGCCATCAAGCGAGTCCCGGCACCGCACCTGTAGCGTAGCTGCCCGCTCCTCGATCCGCACCGTATCGGGCGCGCATCCATCGCTGAGCTCGACGGCCATGCTCTGAAGCGGAACGGCACGATTGTAGCGCAGAGTCGTCATTGCTATCTGTAGCGTCTCGGACCTGTAGCTGCGTGCCTCAAATCGGTAGAATGTGCCTTCTTTCCAGATGCGAAAGACGATATCGTCGGGGGCCACAAAGCTATACGGAAGGCGCTCGTCCTTAAAAACGTTACCTTTGCGAATACCGTCAGACCAGAGAAAGGGGCGCTTCGGTTCGGCCGCAAGTAGCGCGGCGAAAACAGAGAAGAAGATAGCGATGATCGAAAGCCGCGTCACTGTTCTAAAGGGGCGTGCAACTGTTAAGAACAGCCGGACTGCTGTTATCAGCGATAATGACTGATCGGTCGATCTTGCCGTCATTCGGGCCCGCCTGCAACCGGTCCAAGGAATTCATCAGAGATACGAATGATGTCGCGGTAGGTCTGCAGCGTATCGTGCATGCCGGGCCCTGCTGCGCCGTCGAACCGCGCCATATGAAAGAGCGCCTCGCCTTCGTTAACAAGGGGGATGTTCGTCGTGCAGATGACCATGCCGGCGGCAGGATTGATAACGGCCGCCTGTTTTTCGGCAAAAGGATCGCCGATCCAGCCGAGTATCTCATCGCGATCGACGATATCGCCGGGCTGTCGGGAATCCAGCATCACGCCCGAAATGGGAGCGCGGACCCAGGAACTCTGCTTGAAGATCAAAGGATCAAAGTCGGCCTTCTTCTCGCGAGTCGCTTTGCCGATCATGTCCAGATGTCGCATCACGCGTAGCAGTCCGCGCACGCCGGTGCGGATCGAAAGCTCGTCATAGCGAAGCGCCTCTCCCGCCTCGTAGAGCAGACAGGGGATGTTAAACATTTTGCCGGCCGCGTGGCGCACCGATCCTTCGAAGGATTCGGAGTCGAGTATAACGGGCGCTCCGAACGCCTTCGCAAGCTCAAGGTTGCGCTTGTCGGCTAACGTCGCGCGAATCTGCGGAAGATTATAGCGATGCAGCGCTCCGGTATGGATGTCGATGCAGTGTGTGGCGATGGAGAGCAGCTCTCGAACGACGATGTGCGCCATGCGCGAGGTCAGGCTTCCGCGCTCCGAGCCTGGAAAGGAGCGATTGAGATCGCGCCGGTCGGGCATATACCGCGAATGCGCCTGCAGCCCGTAGACGTTCACGACGGGGACGGCGACGATCGCTCCACGAATCTTGCGCACGGACGGATTCGACAGCAGGCGGCGAATGATCTCCATACCGTTGATTTCATCGCCATGCACGCAGGCCAGGATCAAAAGAATCGGCCCTCTCTCTTTACCCGTAACGACGCGCACCGGCATCGACATAGGCGCATGCGCATAAAGACCCGGTACGGGAATCTCTACCGATGTCATGAATTCCGGAGGGATTTCGATGTCGGCGATTCGAAGGCGCAACGTCTTACTCCGGAACGGTACGCCGACGTCGGCGTGCGTTCGTTTTACTCTGATGATGCTCGACGAATTCGACGATGGCGCCTGCGATATCGAGCCCCGTCGCGCGCTCGATGCCTTCAAGACCCGGTGAAGCGTTCACCTCCATCACAAGAGGGCCTCGATGCGAGCGCAGAATGTCGACGCCGGCGATGTTTAACCCCATCGCCTTTGTAGCGCGAACGGCAGTCTCGCGCTCTTCTTCGGTGATCTGCACCATGCGCGCATGGCCGCCGCGATGCAGGTTGGAGCGAAACTCTCCTTTCTGTCCCTGTCTGCGCATGGCGGCAACGACCTTGCCTCCGATGACGAAGCAGCGAAGATCGGATCCTTCGGCCTCTTTTACATACTCCTGTACGAGAAAGTACTCTTTGAGCCCGCGAAAGGCGTCGATGACGCTCGCCGCCGCCTGTTTCGTTTCGGCTAACACCACGCCGATGCCCTGAGTGCCTTCGAGCAGCTTGATGATCAGAGGAGCTCCTCCTGCCATGCGAATGAGGTCGTCGGTGGCCTCGGGGGAGTGAGCGAATCCGGTGACGGGCAATCCGATGCCGCGCACGGCCAGCATCTGAAGTGATCGCAACTTGTCGCGTGCTCGTGCGATGGCCCGGGCACGGTTCACCGCGTACACTCCCATCATCTCGAACTGTCGCAGCACGGCCGTCCCGTAGAAAGTGACGCTTGCGCCGATGCGGGGGATGACGGCGTCGATGTCGCTCAGCATTCGACCGTTATAATGCACCTGCGGATCGTTCGCCGTAATATTCATATAGCATTTAAGCGGGTCAACGATTTCGCAGTCGTGGCCGCGCAGCCGGGCCGCTTCGGCGAGCCGTCGCGTCGAATAGAGGTTAGGCCCACGTGATAGTATCAATAATTTCATTGTGCGGTCTCCGTTCGGAACGGTTTTCCTTTTACGTGTCGGTTTTGTGAGATCAGTTCTACTTAGATTCTGAACGGCCTGGATCGACGACAAAACGTCCGATCAACGCCTGCCGTCCGAGCAGCATGCGAAAGATCATATCTTCGCGATTGGTCAGCGTCACCTCTATCGGGAACTCCTTCCCGGCGAGGCGGATGCGTGTCTGTATGACGGGCCGTTTCTCGACCTTGCCGCCCGAATTCTTCACGGAGCGTTCTTCGATTACGTTGCATTCATGCAGCACGCTCAGATCGGTGCGGCGACGATACGGGCGAATCCGAAACGATACCTTGCGGTGGCCGTCTTTGAAGAAGATTTTCATATCATCAACATGCAGAGCGGATGTTCGGGCTCCCGTATCAATCTTCACCTTGATACGCTTCACGCCCAGATCGGGAAGGGCGGCCCACTCCTTCCATCCGACGACGGTAACCTGATTGTCTGACACAGCGTGAGAATCGGCCTTCTGTGCGGGCGGTCAAGTAGAAGCTGAGAATTCGACGACGCCGACGCATGATTAACCGGGTATCCAGGCTGGCACCTGGTCTTCGGGCATCGGAGTCGCAATATAAAAGCCCTGAATCGCATGGCATCCCATTTCGGCCAGCGCCGCCCGTTGTTCGTAGGTTTCGACGCCTTCGGCGATGACATCGTGACCGAATACTCCGGCGATGTTAATGATGGCCTGCACGACGGCCTTTCTGCGCTCTTCGTTGATCATACGATTCACGAAAAGTCTGTCGATTTTCACCGTCTGCACCGGTAGCTGGCTCAAGTAGGCCAGCGAGGAATAACCGGTACCGAAATCGTCCAGAGCGACGCGGATTCCAAGCGCCCGGCATCTTAAAATGATGTCTCTCGTTCGCTCGAAATCGTTGATGGCGGTCGTTTCGAGGATCTCAATTTCGAGATCGGACACATGCGCTCCAGGAACCGATTCGATGACGGCCTTAAGATCGTCGATAAATTCCGGATGTTGTAAATGGCGTCCGGCGACGTTCACGCTTACATGCGAGGCGAGGCCGAGTCTTCTCCATAGCGCCGATTGTTCGACGGCGCCACGCAGCACGTATCTTCCGATATCGCAGATCAGGTCGTTGTTTTCGATTTCAGGCAGAAAGGCGCCCGGCAGGATTACGCCATCTTCGCGATTCCAGCGCAGCAGAGCCTCAAAGCCGCGGATGTCGTTCGATCGGAGGTCGATCTGCGGTTGATAGTAGATGGATAAGTCGCCGTTCTCAAGGGCCGAACGTACTCGACCGAGCGTGCTTCGACGTTCGCGGGCAAGTCGATCCTGTTCGCTATCGAACCAGCGAATCGTCCCGTGAGCGTCACGTTTCGCGTCGTCAAGCGCCATGCGCGCATGCCGCATCAGCATGTCGCCGTCTGTGGCGTCGACGGGGTACAGCGAGATGCCCGCCGACGCCCGCAGCTCTATCGTATGATCGTCAAGTCGGATGATCAGATTTTTCGGTTCAAGGATCTGCAACAATCTGTCCTGCGCCTCGTCGCGATCAGATACGTCGGTGATGAGCAGAGCAAACTCGTCCCCCAGGATGCGGGCGGCGTAAAACCAGGGAGCCGGCCGTAAAAGAAGGGCGAAGTCGGTTAGGACTTGATCTCCGGCGGAGTTACCGTACGTGTGGTTGATCTTAGCGAATTCATCAAGGTCTATCTGCACGACGGCAAGCATGCGATTCGACGCTTTTGAACGCTGTAACGCCTCGTTCAGGGTGGCGGCGAAAAGCTGAGCGTTAGGCAGATCGGTCAGAGCATCGTAATGAGATTCACGCTCGATGCGTCGCTGTACTTCGCGCTCATACGTTTCGCAGAGCTTCATCGCCGTGCCGAGACGGGAGAGAACGGGCTGAAAGAGCGTCGTCAGCGGCAGCGTCGTCGTCGGGGCGTCCACGCCGAGCAGAATCATATGCCCGTAACCCGGTACGGGCATGGCTAACGCTACGCGATAGGGGCGACTTTTCTCATGTCCGTCGAGAATATGTTCGCCTTCGATGAGGCGGGATTCCTGACTCAGAAGGTCTTTCGTCAATTGCAGGGCTTCCTTTCTTCTCTCAAGAAGCTTATAATCGCCGATTACCTGATCAAGGATCACACGGACGGAATCCCCCGCAATCAATTCATCCGTTACGAATACTCCGGCGGGAAATCCCGTATGATAAAGAAAGCGTTGTAGCGTCTTCTGGATAAGGGCTTCGCGCGAGACCTCGCTTCCGATCGTGAATGCCAGATCGTAAAGTACGACCAGAGCCTGTTCTCGATTTATCGACACGGTATACCGACCAGGGTGGCGTTATGAAAGAGCGGATATCGGCTCTGATGCGAGGTTCCGATCTCGCCCAGAGAGAGCGCGCCCAGAATATTCCGGAAGCCTCCGCGCGACCGGATCTCATCGATTTCCTTTTCGGCCTCCGGGCCGCGATGGAGCCGCCGTCCGGCACAGTAGAAAAGCAGCAGGTCGGAGCTATCTGACATCGCGTTCAGGGATTCGGCTAACCTGGCCGGAGCTTTATGGGAGCCGGCGGCCGCATCGAGCAGAGTCAGGAAAGAATTCGCCGGTATTTCGCCGATGCAATAAATGCTGCCGTCTTCGGTTAATCCTACGGGAATTCGCACAAGAACTTCACCGTCGGCGCGCATGATGCCGAACGGGAAGTGGACGGCATAGTTATAGAAGTTCTCCCGCGTCACTTCCACGCCCTTTCGCTCGAACATGATCTGTCGATATCGATCGAGGGCCGGTTGCCAGTCGATCTGAATGATCTTATTCCCCTCTGCCGACGTTGCCGTAATGAATTCCGCCGGCGCCGGATAACCATGTTCGAGAATCGCTCCCGGGTGATCGGGAAGAATCTGTAGAAGAACGGCATCCCGATACAGACGTTCGTTATCGAACAGGCAATCGATCGCAGTAAAGCTCTCGCTGCCGGCATTGACGCCGAAAAGCCTGACTCGATCGGCGACATGCAAATACCAGGTGTCGAGCTGCGTTCCGATATTGGGAATCAGAGCGTCGAAGATGCAGAAAAGAGCGGCCGGTTCATTTGCTGGAAGGCTCTTTACATATTGCGCCATGCGAGCGGCATTATCAGCCATACATGCTTCAGACGAAGCGTTCTCGAGGATTACGGGCTCCGGAGCGGCTTGCATCTCGATGACGATACACCCTGCGGCGTCGAAACGCCCGTCTGCCAGCAGAGCCGGGAAAAGCGCCCCGCTGATGCGCAGGCCATCAGGCACGCTCTTCTGGATAACGGGAATCAGGCTCGCGTCTTTCTCTGAAAGAAGAAAGCAGTAACGGAGACTCGCATTGAGCTCGTTACATCGTTTGCTGATCGCTACGGGATCCGACGAATCCCATCTTTGAATTCGAAATCCGGCCACGCTTACTTTGATTGCAGCATGTGTTTGCTGTAAAGCAAATCAATTGCGGCCGATTCAATCTGTGCGACGCTGACGGTCGCGCAGTTAAAGGCGACGTCGAAGAAGTCCGTCGTCGGCGTCTCGCCCGATAAAAACTTACGCAAAAAGACACGCTCCTGGTCGACGGATTGAATGCGACGCAGCGCCTCCTCTTTAGAAACCTTATCTCTTTCCATCACCCTGTCGAGCCGCCAGGCGACCGGTGCATAGAGCTGAATGTGAAGGGAGTCGGGGATGTTGCGTGCAAGCATGGCGCCGCCCCTTCCGACGATGACATAGCGACCGTCTGTGGCCATTTTTAGAACGATGTCGGCAACCTTCTTTTTGATCTTAACGTCTCCGGGCATCGGGTTGCCGGGAAGCGACCTGAAAAGATCAACAAGCGGATGCACGGGATGCGCCCTTCTGTAGATCTCGTTCACAAGAGATTCGGGTAGCTCGAAATGATCGGCCGCTTCTTTGAGTATCTCACGATTCACGGCCTTCCATTCGCCACGGCTGCCATCAGCAAGCGTCTTGCGCGAGAGAGTGCCGGCCAGTTTTTCGGCAAGCGTAAAGCCAGGACAGCCGTATTCGCGCGATATGGTAACGACGGGGCCGGGCTTCTTCGGTTCCACCTCGGGGCCGAATTCGGCAAGGCGCCTCTCTTTCAGGTATTTTAAGATTGCATGTTCCGGCATGGGCTGAGCCTTCCCATAATGCTAAAGAAAAGCAAGCAAATTTTGTACTCCGGCAATTGATGAGATCGTGAATCAAAATGGTGCAGGACTCAGGGCAACGATCACGCTTGTAACAAGCATAAGGATGGCGACGGGCGCCCAGATCATACGTTCTCTTTTGCTCGGCGTTATAAGATTCAGTACAGTGGCGAGCAAGCTGAAGCCGACGACGGCCCAGATCGCTTTTACAGAAAGCCCGTAGAACTCTGAGCCGGCGATGCCCGCCCGCGCAAGTACGATAAACGTAATGAAGGCGAGTACAACGACCTGGACCAGAGCGGCGATGCGCATTGCCGATGGAAGCTTCCCGGGAAAACGCCCTCCCATTGCGAATTCGCCCAACGGAGCGCCAGCGGCAAGGGCGATCTGGAATAGGATAACTACAATCGTGCAGAGAGCGAAAACAGAGGCGGCGACTTCGGACGTTGTGATTCCGTTGCTGACGAACATCGCTCAGCGACGTCTGAATGGAATCGCTGTCAAACAGAAATACGAGAGCCGTTCTGTGATATTTCGCGCATTTTGAAGCGATCAATTTCAAACGGCGAGTCACAGGAGTTTGCATGCCTTACATCAACCTACAGATCACAAAAGGAGCTTCGCGCGATCAAAAGAAGAAAATTGTCGAAGAATTCACCGATACCCTTGTGCGTGTTCTCGGAAAAAAACCCGAGCATACGCATATCGTAATCCAGGAAATCGAAGAAGAGGACTGGGGCTTCGCCGGCATGCTGACGGACGATTACAGGAAGCAGCATCAATAGATAATAAAATCGGGCTGGCGCGGCTCCGCCGAGAGAAATTCGAAGGCAGGCCGCCCTGCGTCGCTGTCAAGCAGCCGCTGGAAGTCGGGTGTTCCGGGCGGGTAAACGATGCGTCGTTCGATCAGGCCGAAAAACTTGACCGGTAACCTGTAAACCTGGCCGGGAAGCAGATCGCGAATCTTTCGCTCTGCAAGATCATCGAATCGATCCGTACGATAGCGAAACAGAGCCTCTTTGCCGTCCAGATCGTAAAAGACGACATGATTCCATTCTCTGCCGCGATAGCGCAGATACAGAAAATCCGGCAGCGGCTTCTGCTCTTTTAAGGCGTCTCTGAATTGAAAGAGGCGCATGTCTGATTCGCGAAGAAGTCCTTCGTAGGGGGCGGATCCGGCCGGTTGCGCCTGGGCCGTGCCTGACGCTACAAGACAGAGCAGACCGAAGATCGTTAGACGTGCATTCACTTTCACAGCTCTTTCAGAACGCGCTCTGCCTCTTTGCGAACCTTCGGGCTTTCATCGTGTTTTGACTTGAACTCGACCAGATCGCGATACTCTTTCAACTTTAACTCGCCTATATAGCGGATGGCGCGAAAGCGCGTATTCGCGTCGTCGTCCTGAGCGGCCGCTCGCAGCTCTTCTTTTACGGAATCGTCGCCCATGCGTATCATGGCGAGAATGGCCTGCTGTTTTAACATGTTCATGCGCGCACGCTGTCGCGAATCACGAATGTTGCGAATCTCGTCGAGCACGGCCTGCATCGCTTTCAGATATCGATCCCGGCTCTCGCCTGTGGCCTTGCCGCCGTCTTTTGCCGCCGTCTTTCCGAGAGAGTTAGCCGCATAGGAACGCATGACCAGATCGGCGTCTGCATCGGCGACGATTGCAAGAAGTTTTTCTTCCATTGAGATTGCCCGGATCGAGCCTGCATACAGCAAAATGCTGCGCCGGCTTTCCATTTCGGTCGCGGGGTTATCCAGAGCGTCAAGCAACCGCTTCGTGAATTCGGGCGATTCGTATTTCAGCGTGCCGAGCGTTCGAATGGCGGCGTGAATCACCGAGTCGTTCTCGTTTAGCTCAGACTCCGACACAAGCTTTGCCAGCTTTTCGCCGGCTTCTTTCAGCTCGATCTTGCGGATGCCTTTCAGCGCTTCGAGGCGAACGTTGCGCTCCGTATCGTCGAGTCCGGCGATGTAGGCCTCTTTCGCTTTTGACGTGGATACGCCTCCTTCAGCCAGAAAGCGGAGCGCAGATTCGCGCACGGCAGCATCGCGATCGGTTTTCACGATGAGAACGAGATCGTCATAAAAATCGGATTGCTCGTCTTTCTTGAGGCGCTTGAGGTCCCGGATAGCGCTGCGGCGATCCGTGCTCGAAGCGTAGAGGATGCGTTTCTTTAAAAGGGAAAGCGCCTCTTCTCTTTTTTCGGGTGATTCTTGCTTTCCCGGCTTTTCGAGGGTTTTCTCGGGCTGCTCTTCGGGCTCTTCGTCTTCTATGCCGTCGGGGTCGGCCGGGTCCGAAAAGATTGGTCCAGGTCGGATGGCGGTTAGAGCGAGCAAAAGCATAAGCGTCGGAGTTCCGACGTGACGTAATACGGGCATGATCGGGCGGATAATCGGCCGTTTTGCGGGCATCAGGCCGAGAAAAGGCTCAATTCTGCGATTCGATCTCCTGAACCTGCTCTTCAAGCTCGCGAACGCGGGCCTCAAGCCGGCGCAGCAGCCGGTGGTTCTCGACGTTGTCGCGATATCGGAGGATGAGCCTCTCAATATCGACATGAATCTCTTCCATATTCCAGGGTTTTTCCACATACAGGTTCAAGCCGCCGCGATTGATGGCATCAATCGCGTCTTTCAGACCGGCCTGCCCTGTCAGAAGGATCTTGATCGTCTCGGGAAGCATACGATGCACTTCTTCGAGCAGTTCATCACCTTTCAGGCCGGGCATGACCTGGTCCGTAATAACTACTTCGACCGATCCGCCCTGAGACATTATATCTTTGATCAGAGCAAGGCCCTCTTCTCCGCTTGTAGCCAGCTCCACGTCATGTGAGGCGCCAAAGAAGCGAAGCAGCTGCTCCCGCAGCGTTTCGAGAACGGCTCGCTCGTCGTCGATGCAGATGATGAATCCTTTTTCCATAATAGCCTGAGATACCTGCCGTTTCTATCAGTGCCCGGCCGGTTTTCTATTCGAAAAACAGCGGCCCTCTGTTGCAAACCGAAAAAAGGTTGTTCCGGAGCAAGAAGTGGCAATTTCTTGCCCCATGCCTCCCACGTCGGAACTCCGCTACCTGAAAACCAGCCAGATTGTTCCGGGAAAGGGGATGAGCTTCACGCTTTACGAAGTCGAGGGTGCCGACACCATTCTGAGAATGCTGACCACCCTGCCCGATGTGGACGAGATTTCGATCTACCCGAAGCCTCCTGTGAAGAAACTCTTTGCTCCGGAGCGCTGCGAAACCGTAGCGGCCGAGGAGTTTCTGAAGCTCTGGGAAGAGGGCGAGTCGCGCCGGGCGTGATTCGCCTGATCCGCGCAATCCTGGTTTCCGAAAGCTCAGCAGCAGGAAAAAACTGAAAAACAAACCGATCGGATTGTTTTTAACGATATGCGGCGTCTTCTGATAACTGCGCATCCATTTATCTTATTTCTGGCCCTGAGTGCCTGCATGCAGGCCGAGAAGGTCAGCCTCGATTCTTCGGGGCTCGAAGGTCTTCTTTTGAACGGAATCACGTTCAATGCAAACGCAGTAGCGGGAGGCGGCAATGGAGGAATTACACCGCCGCCGGCTCCCACCCCGCCGACGTTGACGGCAACAAGCCCTACGGCGAGTGCCGCTATTGATATCCAGAGCTACACGACGGCAACCTTGACTTTGAGCGAGTCGCTCGACAGTACAGTCACGCCGGTCGTGCATATCTACATTTTCCGCTCCGGTACGCCTGTCGAGCTTGTCGGATTGAATCCGACTGTAAATGTCGCTTTTAACTCCATCGGTATTGACCCGCGATGGGGGATCTGGCCTGAGCGCGTACGGCTCCGCTTTGTTATCGAGAAGGATTCGGTAAAGGATCAACAGGGTGAATCTCCCGAGAGCGATCTAAGCCTCGAGTTTACGACAACGCCATTTGCCGGCTATCGAGCACGGATTCCATATAAAGATCGCGTTTACACAAATCACGGCGGAGCAACACCACACTACCGCGAGCCCGATGCAGGCTTGAGCTGGATGCCCTGCGTTCAAGGAAAGACGGGCGCCGATTGCTCGGGAGGTTCGGCAACGCTGTACACATTTGAGCAGGCCCAGGCGGCATGCGGCGCTTTGAACGTCGCTCCGGGATATGCCGGCATTACCTTCTGGCGTACGCCCACCGTGTCAGAATTGGAAACGTTACCCGACTACGGTAGAAAGTCGCCGGCCATCAGTCCCACATTTCCCAATACTCCATCGACGTTTCACTGGACAAGCAGCTCCACCGGCGTTGACGATGGAACGGCATGGGCCGTGAATTTTGATACGGGCGAGGTGCGCCGTGTTTCGAAGGCAAATGCCTATCCTGTTCGCTGCATGTACAGCGCGAAGGCCTTTCATATCGATTACATAAACGATCTGAATAGCTGCAGTATCGGGCCGGCTCCGGAAAACCTCTGCTACGCCTGGGATTCCAACTATTCCTGGCCGCGCTACGATCGCTGTCCGCTCGGCTGGAATTATAACGTCGCTCTCAACACCTGTGAATCCGGTACCGATACGGGAACGCAGGATAATATGAATTCAGGATGCGCCTGGCGTGATCCGATGACGAGCCGCACACGTCTTACGACCATTAATGAATTGAAGTATCTTATGCGGCGTCACAGGCCATCCGATCCTGTCGCTCTTGTCGATGCGTCCGATTCGATCTACTGGTCGGCCATCCGCCTTGCCGGTGACGTTAACCAGGCATTCGCCGTTGACTTCGCAACAGGTGAAGTGATCCTTCGCCCGGTAACGGAGAATCATGCCGGCAGATGTATGCTTGATGCGCCATAAGGCAGCGATAGGATTATGAAGCGCTCTCTGCCCATTGCTCTTTTGTTTTCGCTTTCCACTTGCATGCAAGCGGAAAAGATATCGCTCGATACTTCGGGCCTTGAGGGATTGTTGCTCGGCAGTATATCATTCAATGCCAGTGACGGTTCTACTTCCGGAGGCGGATCAACCGGCATGGCGCCTGTCATGCTGGACGCCAACCCTGATGTGGCCGACGGTGTCGTCTATATTAACGTGCACTTCTCAGGGCTTTATTTTGACTTCGATACGAGTTTACGGACGGCTGATACGCCAACCGTCAAGGTGGCCTTCTGGAACGGCAGCGTATGGGAAGAGCCTTCGAATCTGAATATTACTACATCCATATCGGGCTCACGGCTAACCGTTCAAACCGGTCTGGTCTTTTTTCCAGAGAACACCCGCGTTCGTGTCACCGTCGTCGGTTCCACGCTGCACAGCGCCGACGGTCTTGCCGGCACACAGGACTTCACGACAGAATTTCTCACAAACAAGATCGGCCCGCGCGTGATGACGACGGGATCATCTCGATTTCAATCTGCTACTTTGAGCGGTGACGATGTCGTAATAGACAATACAACGCAAATCCGATGGACGAAGTGCGCGCTCGGAACGGCCGCTGATTGCAGTGGAGCACCGCAGCTTTTTTCGCAGGCACAGGCCATGGGAGCCTGCGTGGCTTTAAATATGATGCATAGCGGAGCCGGATATGCAGGCCGAACGAATTGGCGCCTGCCGTCTATCGAAGATCTCGAAAGCCTTCCGGACTTTGAACGCACGCAGCCGCTTCTTCCGTCTGCTAACTTTCCGAACCTCACAAACGGTCAGCACTGGTCGATGAGCGCCGTCGGCCCGACCAGCGCATATGCCTGGAGCATGAATCTTTATACGGGAGAGCAGAGCCAGACGGGACGAGCAACGGCGCTTCCCGTCCGCTGCCTCAGCGATGAAGCAGGGTTTGGGCCATACAATTCTGGCAGCATTACGAGCGGTGGAGGATACAGGTTAGACGAAGACGGGTTGTCCATCTCGTACTACAGGCTGGATCTCTTCCCGACCTACTATTTTTTAACATGCGCGCTCGGGTTCTCATCGGTTTACTCCGGCAGCTATCTCTGCGAGACGCCACAGACTATTGCGGGAGTGCATTCTGAGCGCGTTGCTGCATGCGCCGCTGTGTCAGGTCGAAGGGCTCCAGCCATAGACGAGCTCCTGTTGATACTCCGTCGTGAACTGCCCGCAACGGGCTACAGGGCTGCGGATTTTTACGGAGCCGGCGGCGATACCATCGTCTGGTCGTCTACGACTGCAGCGGGAAGCAAGGCCTATGCCGTTGATTTTCAGACCGGAGCAATCAAGCTTTTGCCGCAGGCTGAATCACACGCCATCCGTTGTTTGCGGACGGCTGCGCCGTTTTAATCCTCGTTGAAGCAGAGAATCATCGCCGATCCGCGCTCGGGTAGCAGCGTTAACTGAAGCGCTGTGAGCACGGCGACGACGCGATCGGCGTCGACAAGAGAGGCGTGATCGAAGCGGTCAACGACTTCGATGCGAGCCCGCTCCGGCGCTTCGCCGAAAAGCTCCGAGACGCGATGGCCGTTTGCCGGGTCGCGCAGGATGACGAACTGTTCGAATCGATCAAGGCCGCGATCAAGCACGACTCCTGCGGGGCAGCGGATGCGCGAAAGCACTTCACCGACGCGTCCGCCCAGAGGCTCGTCTGCGGCGAAGAGGCCGGCAGCTCCAAGAAAAAGATAATCCGGATTAAAGGCTTCGGTGTGCCGGACGATGGCGTCGGTAATGTTCGCCGCTTCTCTGTAAACGAAGCGAACGCGTGTTTGCAGCTCATCGGCGACGGATTTCAGGCGATCGAAGGATTCGGCGGTGTTATATGCCGCCTCTTCTCGGGGCACCGTCGGATCAGGCGAAAAATGAATGGCCTGAAGTTCTGCGGTCGGTCGCAAGAGATGCGCCAGCCTCAAAAGCAATTCGCCCATGCGCGGACGTCCGAATGATATTAGAATACGATCGCTCATGGCCTGAGAGGAGGAAATCAGGAGGATCGGTTTTCGTCAAGGGAAACGGAGGAGGGGAATATGCCCAGGGGCGGAATCGAACCACCGACACATGGATTTTCAGTCCATTGCTCTACCGACTGAGCTACCTGGGCGACCGTTGCAGACACTGTTTTCCCTGCCGGGAGTCGTGTCAATCGAAATCATTCTCTGGCTGCGTGGCCCGCAGGAATACGTTATGGTCGAAGCCGTTCCTGTGGCCGGGCTCGGTAACGAGTCGTTCAAACGTATCATACGGCAGATTCTGCATCAGAGCAAAAGAAGACCGGTACTCTTCAACGCTGATCTTTCCGCAGAAGAGGTTGGACTGGAACTGATAGATGCGGTGTTCCATCAGGAACTGAAGCGTGTCAAGATCCTCGACCGCCTCGGCCGTGATGGCCGCCTCTCTGTTATCGGCCAGCCTTTTACAATAGGCGATGAAGGCCAGGTTATCCAGGAACTTCGTCTGATCTTCGTTGGCCTTGAACCGAAAGCTCATCGGATCAAGCTTGAATTCGCGAATCATGATACCGAGATCAAGGATGACCTGATGGCTCTGACTTTTAACTCCGAAATCGTCGGCGGCGAAACCGATGCCGTATTGCCAGAACAGTTTGCAAACCTCTTTAAGAGAAGCGCGTCTTTCTTCATAGGGCTTCTCTACGAGTTCAAAGAGCATGCGTTCCGGTTCGAGGCCGATGCTCTGAATGAGTCCATGCAGTCGCTTGACTTTCAGTTCATCGTGAAAGGTATCGATGAAGGATTGCGGCGAGATGTTAAACTTCAACTTGCCGGGAAGCCCCTCAGATGCGAGGATGAGTTTCTCGAGAATCAGCAACTCGAAGCGATTGAGATCCTGGTCGTCGGGCAGATCGGCGATCAGGTCGCGGTAATGAGCATAGTGGCCCCCGCCGATGAAAAGCTCGCCCCCTTTTACAGAGAATGTGTTCGTCGCCGGATCAAAGGCGACGGCCGGTTGAATCATCGCCTCGCGCTTCGATCCCGATAGATACATATTGGCTCTGTTAAAGAACGTCCACTTCCAGCGAGTCACGTTATCGTTAAGATTCTTGAGCGACGTTCCGTACAGCTCGCGATAGATCTCGACGCTGGCTGAGAGATAGTTACACGGCGTACGGCCGACTCCAAATTCAAAGGCGCAGAGCCCGCTTTTTGCGCACTCGTCCTGAAATCGACCGACGGCGCCGTCGATGTTCGGAATCTCGGTGCGGTCGTTGCGCGGAGAGAGACAGAGCAGAACGGTGTTCAGTTCTTCGAGCACGAGAAAGCCGAAGTCGATGTCGGTGGCGTTGACCAGCGAATGGATCTCTTCGTAGAGCAGGGAGGCGAAATCATCGAGAGGAAGACTGATTCTTTCAAAGCGGATGAGGAAAAGCGGACGTCCGCGGTTTACGGCAATAAAGCGCCTGATAAACGTTTCTTCTTCCCTGAATAGAGTGTCTTCGAGCATGAGCCACTGCGATCGCCCGCAGCGGCGACGATGTCAAGGTCAATCCTGTCGGTTCTGACAGGATTGATAGGAGTTTGTAGCGAATGAGGTTCGCCGGGTACGAAAAACTGTTGATCGGGTTTCCAGAATAGAAGAAACTGGCGGCATGGCCGATATCAAGGACTTCAACGTCCCCCCCCTTCCTGCCGTTGTTATGAAAGTCATGCAGTACGATCATACTTCGGCCGATGCCTCCGTTCACGACATCGAAAAGATCGTCGAAGGAGATAAGGGGGTGGCCGCCGAGGTCTTGAGAGTCGCTAACTCCGCCTTTTACGGGCGGTCAGGGAAGATCAAGATTCTCAAAGATGCGGTGACCCTGCTCGGTCTGAAGGCCCTGAAGAACCTCGTCATCTTTCTCGGTACAAAAGCCATGAATTCGAGCGTCAAAGATAAGACTCTGCGACGCTATGTGAACGAGCTGCCGATCGTCACAGCCCTTCTCGGCAAAGATATCGCGCATGATTTGAAGAAGAATGACATCGGCGAAGAGGTGTTTCTTGCCGGTCTTCTGCATAAGATCGGCATGAGCATCCTTGCTTTGAATAAATCCGAGCACTATGCGTTTCTTGTGCAACAGGTCGAGCAGAATGGCTTTGATCTGAACGAGATGGAGCAGAATTCGTATCAGGTGAGCAACGAAGTCCTCGGTCGCTCGACGGCCGAGAACTGGAAGCTGCCCGACGAGTTCGTGCGATGCGCCGGCATCGGGCCTCATACGAAGTTAGGCGATCTTCAATCCGACATGGAGCGCATCACCTACGTCGCATCGATCCTATCGATGCAGCTTCTGGGATTGCCCGTCACTCCCTCCGTCGCCTCGAATGCATCGGCCGTTTATGAATACATGGGCGGAGAAGGCGATCCAGCCGCCGTCTATGCAGGCGGAACGGTATTTGAAACGATCAAGGCGCATCCGTTTTATCAGATGGCCGTAAACTGAAATGTCCACACGTCGTCCGCATCGCATCCTCATCGTCGAGGACGATGAAACGCAGGCGCAGATGCTGCGGCATTTCATCGCGATGTGGGGATACGAGATTCAGGTGGCGATGACGGGCGAAGACGCCATCAGCGCCCTTGACACCTATCAGCCCGATCTCGTATTGCTTGATCTCTATCTTCCAGGCATTCCCGGTCTCGACGTATTGAAGCAGATTCGCGAGAAGAGCAAGCTACAGGATATTCCCGTCTTCGTCGTATCGGCCGATGATAGCGAAGAGATTAAGATCGTATCGATGTCGTCGGGAGCGAGCGAGTTTTTGAGCAAGCCCGTCGTTATGGCCGATCTTGTGATGAAGATTCAGACGGCTCTTGAACTGCTTGAATCGCGCCGCACCATCGAAGAGCTGAACCGCAAGCTTGAAAAAGAGAAGAAGCGCCTGCTGCGTTATTTTTCAGAAGACCTCGTAGAAAAGATATTAACCGAAGAGATCCCGGCTGAGTTAGGCGGCGATATCGTTCCCGCATCGGTTATGTTTTTCGACATCAGAGGCTCCACGCCGATGGCCGAGAAGATGGGCCCGAAAAACTATGCCACCTTTATCAGCGATCTTTTTGCTGACATCATGGATATCATCTTCGCGAACAGAGGATCGGTGAACGAACTTCTTGGCGACGGCATTCTCGCAACGTTCGGATGCCCTGTTCCCACCGACGACGACGCCTTCAACGCCATCCGTACGGCCGTTGATATTCGCACCTACGTGCAGAACTTCAACTCCATGGTCGTCGATAAAATCGGATACGGCATCGGCATAGCGACCGGGCGAATCTTCGCCGGCAATATCGGCTCCATTCGCCGCATGAAGTATGCCGTGATGGGCGATCCCGTGAATGCGGCGGCCCGCATCCAGGATATGACGAAAGAGCTGAACGCTCCGATACTGTTCGATCACCATTCGTTCCAGCCGATTCGCAATCGTGTGCGGGCCCATTCGCACGGGCATTTCAAGCTTCGCGGAAAGGAAGAGGTGATCGAGATCCTGAGCCTTGATGAAAGGCATCCTTTTATTGATAAGAAGCTCGATATCGAAGACGAACCGCCTCCACAGGGAGGCCTGTTTCAGATGTTTCACGAGCGCGATCGCTTTATTGACGGTTGATATTAGAAACGGTTGATGATTTGATCGGCGCCAGGCAGAGCTGACGTTTTATCGACGCAAGGCACACGATTTCCGGAAGCGGCTAACGTTCTTAACTCCCGAACCTTACTTCACATCGAGAACGAGCCGGAATCCGGCCTTATCGAGCTCAGAGGCCGGCATGCGCGCTTCGGCCCGCGCACGATCGGCGGGAAGATAAAACGCTCCTCCGCGAAGAACCCGTCGGATTCTGCCCATATAGCGCTGAAACCGGGCCCCCGGATATGGCGCATAATAAGACGACGTCCACTCCGGGGCGTTTCCGCACATGCCCACGAGTCCGCGGCGATTCTTATCCTGCAGCTCGTTCACGGGCACCGATCTGCCCTGGTCGAGCGTTATACATCCCGTCGGATCTGCTCCGGCCGGATATGACGGCGGCGATTCGCTGAATTCGTCGATGCCTTCCCGTTCGCGCAGTCCTCCGCGGGCAGCAAGCTCCCACTCCCATTCGGTGGGCAGGCGTTTGCCCGTCCAGCGTGCGTATGCCTGAGCGTCTGCGAAGGTCCCATAAACGAAAGGATGATCGGCCTGCTCGGTCGGAAATCCTTCTTTCCATTCCGACGGCATCGCATGCCCCGTTTTCTTACAGAAGCGATAGTATTCCTGATTCGTCACCTCCGTGCGATCCATATAGAAGGCGCGGATGTGCGGCGTGACGCTCACCTCTCGTTCATAGAAGTGCGGATTGAAATCGTCGCCCGCTTCGTCGGTTCCCTGTCCGAAGACGAGATAGTCCTCGGGAATGTACAACATCTCTTTCTTGTCGACGGCATGGCGTATAAGCGTCGGCCGCTCCTTCTTGCGCGAAAAGATGCGCGCCGGCGGGTCGATCCTCTTCGCAGGCAGATACTCGCCGAACGCAAAGCCGGCGCGGATCTCGGAGGTCGGTTCGACTAACAGTGCGTTCATATTCAAGAACCCGCCCGATTCGTTGAGACGTGTGATGCGGCATCGGGCCGTCTCGCTTCCGTCTTCAGAGACGATGATCCATTCTCGATCCGAACGCACAAAGTAGGCCTCGACGGCATCGGGCGAACGATGCTTGAGAAAAACGGGACGCTCCGCTTTAAGGATCAGCTCGGACTGCGATCGGATCTGGCTGATGACGCCACGCCTCTCGAAGCGTACCGGCTCATCGGCGCTGAGCGTTGATGCGGCGACCAGTAGCAGAGAAGCCATCAGAGAAACTATCACAGGCAAGGCCTGCGTGAAAGCGCTCTCTCTCTGGCCTGTTATATATGAAGAAAAACGACGTTTCACGGACATTCACCCACTGATCGTAGTATCGGTTTCTTTCAAGTCGAGCCTGTTATTTTTTCGAGCGTCGAGAATGATGTCGAAACAACTCTGATCGTATGTCACTGCCGCTTTTCTGAAGCAAAACCTTGACGGATTCTGTAAAAGGTTGTTCCCTGTCGTAAACAGGAGGAGTTATGAAGATCATTAAGACTGCAGGGGCCGTTCTCGCGGCCGTCATCATCGTGCCGTTGCTTGTGGCGGCCATCCTTCCGAAAGAGTATACGGTGAAGCGATCGACGGTTATAGAGCGTTCGGCCGAAGAGGTTTTTTCATATATAAAGATGCTCAAGAACCAGGATAACTACAGCGTTTGGGCGCGCATGGATCCCGACATGAAGCGAGACTTTCGCGGCACTGACGGAACGGTCGGTTTTGTGAGCGCATGGGACAGTGAAAAAGACGATGTCGGCAAGGGGGAGCAGGAAATCAAAAAGATCGACGAAGGCAAGCGCATCGATACGGAGCTTCGCTTTATCGAGCCGTTTGAATCGATAAGCGACGCCTATATGACGACGGAGCAGCTCGCCGACGGAAAGACAAGAGTCGTCTGGGGATTTCACGGTCGCATGAGTTATCCGATGAATCTCATGATGCTTTTCATGGATTTCGACGGCATGATCGGCAAGGATTTTGAGACGGGATTGGCCGATCTGAAGAAGATCCTCGAAGCCGAGAAAACGAATCCTTAAAGAAAACCCGTTCCCGAAGACACGCACGCTTATTGGAGCAGCCACTTTGCGATTCCCTATTGGAGAAAAGAGATGTCAGAAAAAAGATTGTTCAGCCCGTATCTGTTCTTTCCCGGAAACGCCGAAGAGGCCTTTCTTTTTTATAAGAAGGCCTTCGGCGGTGAATTTTCATCGGTGATGCGTTATAAGGATCTGGAGGGACAGGAATTCCCGCCCGACGTCGCCGAGAAGATCATGCATATCTCGTTACCGATAAGCGAAGGGTTGGAGCTGATGGCCTCTGATTCCATCGAGTCGATGGGGCCGGGGTTAGTCGTCGGCAATAATTTCGCCGTCTCGATCGATGTGCAGAGCCGCAAAGAGGCCGACCGTTTGTTCGAACAGCTCTCGTTGGGCGGTAAGATTCACTCGGCGATGAAAGAAGAATTCTGGGGCTCTTACTTCGGCATGCTCGCCGATCGCTTTGGAATTCAGTGGATGATTTCGAGTAAGTAAGGCCTCTTTTATAGGAGGGCTTTTTCTTCTGGATTTCCTGACCAGAACTTGAGACAATGTCCCGACGCGGAGGTAGGCTGAGAGGCGCTCCGCGGTCATTCTTACCGTATTACTTCTTATGAGAAGAAGGTATAGGACCACCCCATGAACCGAACAATCAAGGCAGCCTTTATCATCGATACCGTCATGGCCTCAGGGCTGGCCGCTTCCGTTTTTCTGCCTTCCATATCCATCGTCATAGCCCTTCTCGCAAGTGGGTGGCTTTTCTTCATCGGCCTTGGGTTTGGCGTGGCGGCTCTGGGCAAACGCGATGTTCCGATCGCTTTGCAGATCCTCGGCCTGCTTGGCCCTTTCCTGGCCTTCCTGCCGCTTCTACTGGCAATGGAGGTCGCTTCCAGACTCGCACTATGACCAGACGCGAAAGTCGCATGGAGTATCCTCCGTTACTATGAGCATATTGATGCCGACACGGAATGCACGTTAAAAATCTGGAAAAAAGTTGATACTTGTTAAGAATGGTAATATCTGGTTTTATGTACAGGATGATCCCGGTGGCGGTGCTGCCTCTCGCCTTTTCGTGCTCTGCGAGAAAAGAGACGATTGAAATGTGTAAGGCTGAGTGGATGATGAATATTGCAAGCAGGCGGATTGCGAATCCAGCTCCGATCCGGCTTCCTGTCTGTCCTATCGGCAGAATATGGAGTTGATCGTCGCTTATAAGATCATGAAAGGCTGTGAAGAGGGCGTTTCGCATGCTCCGTATCCGTTTCGTCTGCTCGAACGGCTTGAATAACTCGTTTTCCCGCTTTCCACCGCACCCGGCCAATCCGCAATTGGTCATCTATGTCCCATGACCCGGCAGCGGCGCTGCGACTGCCCGACTATCGCTTTTTCTTACTTGCCCGCATCTCGTTCACGCTTGCCATGCAGATCCAGGCCGTCGTCGTAGGCTGGCAGATCTATGAACTGACGAAAGATCCGCTTGCTCTGGGATTGATCGGACTCACCGAAGCGATTCCGGCGTTAACCATGGCTCCGTTCGGCGGCCATTTCGCCGACCGGCATCGTCGCAAGCCCATCGTGCTCGGCGCGCTGATCTTTCTTTTCTTCGCCTCCCTTACGCTGACGACGCTGGCCGTAACGCTTGGCTCCGATCCGCAGAGCGTGCCGTATCTGTATTGCGTCATCTTCTTCACCGGCCTTGCCCGCGGATTGCTTTCGCCTGCCTTTGTCGCTCTGCTCGCACAGATCATGCCGCGCGAGCTTTATGCGAATGCTGCCACGTGGAATAGCGTCGGCTGGCAGGGAGCTTCCGTTATCGGTCCGGCGCTGGGCGGCTTCGTCTACGGCTTTTTCGGATTAGCCGAGGCCTACGCACTCGATGCCACGCTTGTTGGGTTAGCCGCCTGTAGCTTTTTCTTTGTGACGAACCGGCCGGCTCCGGATCGTCCGCAAATCGCCGAGCCCATGTTACAGAGCCTTTCTGTCGGCGTGCGTTACGTTTTCAAGAAGCAGGAAATCCTCGGTGCCATCAGCCTCGATCTGTTCGCCGTTCTTTTCGGAGGAGCGGTGGCCCTTCTGCCCGTCTTTGCAAAAGAGGTGCTTTCCGTCGGGCCGGAGGGCCTGGGTCTTCTTCGTATGGCTCCGGCGGTGGGGGCGGTCGTCATGGCCGTGATTCTCATGCTGCGTCCGCCGATGCGTCACAGCGGCTGGGTGCTTCTTTACAGCGTGGCCGGATTTGGCGCCTGTATGATTCTGTTTGCCCTTTCCACCAATTTCTATTTCTCTCTGTTCATGCTCGCCTTGAGCGGCGCCTTTGACAACGTAAGCGTCGTCATCCGATCGACGATCTTGCAGAGCCTGACCCCCGATCATATGCGCGGCCGCGTCGCCGCCGTGAACACGATGTTCATCGGCAGCTCCAACGAGATCGGCGCCTTTGAATCGGGAGTGGCGGCCCGGCTGCTTGGCCTGGTCCCCTCTGTGATCTTCGGAGGAACGATGACGCTGCTTGTTGTGGTGACGACGGCCCTGCGGGCTCCGAAGTTGCGCGACCTGCATCTCGGCGATCTGGAGAAAAATCAAGCCTGAGCTGAAAATTTCCGGTCGGACTTCTTTTTCTGTCCCGGTCGCCTGCTAAGCTGACCGGGTGACTGCTGCTCTACTTACTGCCGCGGGCAATAGCGCCCTTCGTCCATCAGGGACGGAGTTTTCCGGAAGCGCCGCACCCGACTGGATCGGGAAAAAATCGCGAAAAAGTGTCGCCGGTAAAAGTGAACGTTCATTTAGTTATGGCATGCGCCGGCGGGATGCAGAAAAGGAGCGATTGATTCGCGAGAATGCCTTCAAGATGTTCTTCGAAGAAGGCTTCAGCGGCTTCAGTATGCAGAAGCTGGCGAAGGCATCGGCAGTTTCGCCGGCGACGCTCTACATCTATTTTAAAGACAAAGACGACCTGATCATGCAGCTCTATGCCGAAGAGATGCAGAAGATGACGTCGGCGACTCTGGAAGGCTTCGACGCCTCCATGCCGTTTGCCGAGGGATTGCGTATTCAATGGATGAATCGAGCGCGCTACTTCCTGGCGAATCCATATCAGGCGCATTTTCTCGAACAGGTGCGTTATACGCCATTTCACGATCGGGCGATGGGTGTGATCGATCCGCATTTTCTCAAGCAGATGAAAGGCTTCGTGCACAATGCCATACGTAACGGGGAGCTGGTCGATGTTCCCGTCGAGATCTACTGGTCTGTGGCCTTTTCGCCTCTTTATCAACTTATAAAGTTCGATCTTCACGGCGTGAGCTTTCCGGGAATCCCCCGATTCAAGTTGAATGAGAAATCGATGCTCAAGGCCCTTGAGCTTGTATTGAAGGCGCTGAAGCCGTAGGCGCAGATCAGAAAAATTTCGTAATACGTTATACAGAGAGACTCCAATGAAACAGACAAAGACAAAAGCAGCCGCATTCAGTCCGTACGAATGGTTTGTCGTCGGACTTCTGGCCTTCATCCAGTTCACGGTCGTTCTTGATTTCATGATCATGGCGCCGCTTGGAACGATCCTGATCGACGAGATGGGTATAACGCCCTCGCAGTTTTCGCTCGTCGTCTCTGCCTACGCTTTAAGCGCCGGAACGTCGGCTCTATTGAGCTCCGTTGTGGCCGATCACTTCGACAGAAAGAGATACCTGCTTGTGTTTTATACGGGCTTCGTCGTCGGTACGCTCTTTTGCGGACTGGCTCCGACCTATGAGACGCTGCTGGCCGCTCGCATCTTCACCGGACTGTTCGGCGGCGTGATCGCATCGATCAGCCTTTCCATCGTCGCCGATCTCTTTCCCTATCAGGTGCGCGGACGGGTGATGGGTATCATCATGGCCGCCTTCTCGGTGAGTCAGGTTCTCGGATTGCCGCTCGGTATGTGGCTGGCGTCACACTGGAACTGGCATATTCCGTTTATGATGATCGTTGCCGTCGCAGCTCCGGTCGGGGTGATGATTGCCCTGCGCATGCAGCCGATTGCGGGCCATCTGGCAACAAGCCGTGACCGTCAGGCCTTTCGCCGCATGGCAAAGATCCTCTTGAAGAAGCATCACATAGAGGCCTTTGCAGCGACGGCTCTGCTTGCCACAGGCGGATTCATGTTGATGCCGTTTGCGAGTACGTTCAGCGAGCATAACCTCGGTCTGACTCGAGATCAGATCTCGCTTGTCTACTTCGTCACCGGTATCGCCTCGGTCTTCGCCGGCATCATAGCGGGCTACCTGTCGGATCGTATCGGAAAGTACGCTATGTTCGTCGTGGGCTCGATCATCGCCATCGTCGTCGTGCTTCTGTACACGAACATGGGACTATCGCCCATGTGGATGGTTATGGTCGTCAGCGCCGTGCTTTTTGTCGGCATCTCGGCTCGTATGGTTTCGGCGCAGGCGTTAACCTCCGCCGTGCCGGAGCCTCAGGATCGAGGATCGTTCATGGCGCTGAATTCGTCCGTGCAGCAGTATTCGGGCGCCATCGCATCGATTATCGCCGGTCTGATCGTCGCACAGAGCGGAAACGGAAAGCTCGAACATTACGAAGAACTCGGGTACGTCGTCGCAGTGGCGATGGTCGTTACCGCACTACTCATGTACCGCCTGCATGCGCGGTTTACCAGGGCCTCTGAAAAGCAGATGTCAGAGGCCCCAGAATAGGAGGGATTATGCTGGGCTTTACGTTCTGGCTTTTTGTGGCTCCCGCTGTAAAGGGAGCTACTCTCCCATCGCCGTCAGAAGAATCCGTCGCGAAGATGGATGCGTCCGATGTTCGCAAAGATAGATCCCCTGCCAGGTCCCAAGGCCGGGGCGACCGTCGACAATCGGTATCTGAAGCGAAGCGCCGATCAGGACGCTCTTGATATGCGCCGTCATGTCGTCGTCCCCTTCGAGCGTATGTGTGAAATACGGCGCTCCGTCGGGGACGGCACGGCGAAAGTAGGCTTCGAGGTCGACCCGCACGTCCGGGTCGGCGTTCTCGTTGATGGCGAGTGACGCCGACGTATGTCGTAAAAACAGGTTGAGCAGACCCCGCCGCACCTTCATCTCACGCAGCGCCTTGTCCACCGAACCGGTAATCAGATGAAAACCGCGGGAGGGCGCTGTGACTGAGATTTCAGTCTGAAATATCTGCATGCTCATCCCTGTTTGCGGATTTCAGCGACGCTGCGTCCTCCGATGCCATATTGATCCGTCGGAATCTGCTGCAGGGTGACGACGCATGTCTTTTCGCCTCTTCCCATGACTTCGACAAAGGTCTGCGTCAGGCGCTGGATCAGGGCCTGCTTCTGTTCCGGTGTAGTTCCACCATCCTCTTCTGTCATCGTTACTTGAATTACGGGCATATTCCATTTATCGGCGCCGTCGGAGTTCCGACCTGATTTTCCCGCCAGCCCTGTCGGAGTTCCGACCTGATTTTCCGCCAGCCCTGTCGGAGTTCCGACCTGATTTTCCGCCAGCCCTGTCGGAGTTCCGACCTGATCGTCGAACCACGCAGCAAGAGCAGCCCGGAAAAAGCTCGACTATTGATCTCTATATGCTTTTATGCTTTTATGCGTACGACAATCGACATGCCCGACCGGCTGTATCGAGAGGCGAAGGCGCGGGCCGCCCTCGAAGGCTTATCTTTGAAAGATCTACTGATTCATAGCATTGAAGCCCACCTTTATGGGACGGCGGGCGAGGCAAGGTCCGTGGGCCCGACCTGGAGAAAGCAGTTCGAAGATGTCTCGCGTGAATTGACGCAGGCCGCTCTGAGCTCGTCTGTTTCGGCTCTGGAACAGCTGCGGGCAGATCGATCGCGGTTGGATGGCGAGCCCTGATGCCGGCACGCTCTCTCGTTATTGATGCCTCTGTCTTTCTCTCGGCCTTTCTTGCAAACGAACGCTTTCATGAACAGAGCCAAACGTTCCTTTTCGGGCTTGCATCGTGTCGGATTCACATGAGCAGCTACGGCCTCTGGGAGCTATCTGCCGCTCTTTTCAGACGCACCGGAAATCGCACGGCCACAGACCGGGCGATGAAGCTCATCCTTGAACTTGTGAGCGATCACCATCTTTTCGATTCGGCATCCTGTCAGACGCACTTTCCAGAAAAGCTTTATTCCACGGCATTGCGCGCAGCGGACTTTGTGTATGTCTCTCTGGCCCTTTACACAGGTAGCACGCTGGTCACTCTTGACGATGAGATGCTTGAGAGAGCTGCCTCTGTTGTAACTGTCGTTCGACCGGAAGCCTTTGCCTGAGGCCGGGGAGGCGTCCGTCTTGCGCACGCTGTTAAAAAAATAAAAATTTCGCGTGCATTATGTCCCGGAGATAGTCTAAATATATAAGGGCAGGAAAAAAAACCTGAGTTGAGACGGAAAAACGCTTGATACTTTAAGTAGTCATCCGTATAGTAAACACATCAGGAGGGGATTATGATAGTTCGTAAGATCCAGAGCCCGGTATATCACAGACGCCGACCGACTCCGCTTCCGGGGCGCGGCAACGAAGCACGACAGCCCGAGCTGTTTCCGTCACGGTTCGAAGAGGCCCTTCTTGAGGCCGTCGGCGGCGATGTAGTTCGTAAAGGCGAGAGCTTTGCAAATTCTCTCAGCTCCTTCCAGCGAGAGAATATCATTCGCCTCAGCGGCTGAGCCGGAGTGCCGTAACAAGCCCTTCGATCTCTTCCTCGGTATTGCCGGCGTGCACACTGATACGCAGCCGGCAGGCGCCGGCGGGGACCGTAGGCGGGCGAATGGCGAAAACAGAAAAGCCCTGCTGTTTCAGCCGGGTCGCTGTTTGGATCGTTCGCTCTTCATCGCCGAGAATGATCGGCGTGATATGCGAAGGTGTTCTTCCGGTAGCAAAGCCCTCTTCGTTCAGCCGCTTGAAGAGAAGCTCGCTTAATTTGCGCAATCGCACTCTCCGCTTCTCCATTTCGTCCGTTCCCATCTCTTCAATCACCAGCCGCAGCAGATCAGCCAGCAAGGGCGGCTGCGCCGTCGAGTAGATGAAGCTGCGCGCATGATTCACAAGAAAGGCCTTCAATTCAGGAGGGCCTGCAACAAAGCATCCCATCAGGCCAGGCGCTTTGCCCATCGGATAACTGAGCACAGCAAATCTCTGTTGCTTCGAGTGAGCAAGGCCACGACCCGCTTCACCGATTACTCCGATAGCATGGGCCTCATCCAGATATAAAAGGCAGTCGTTCTGTTCGGCCAGGGCAAGCAGGGCATCTCGATCGGGTTGGTCTCCGTCCATGCTGAAAACGCTTTCGGTTACGATCCAGCGTCGCTTGCGCGTGCTGTGCTTTTTCAAAAGTTCGCTCAGATGCTCAAGATCGTTATGCCTGAAGTAATGCCGTGTGGCTCCCGAAAGGCGAATGCCATCCAGAAGACTGGCATGGCAGAGACGATCGGCAAAGACAAGATCACCGGGAGAGAGAAGGGCCTGCAATGTGCCGACGTTGCCGGCATATCCGCTGTGAAAAAGCAGAGCGTCGTCAAGACCAACCCAGTCGGCAAAGGTGCGTTCGGCCCGGTCAAAGGCATCTCGATGTCCGCGGATCAGGCGCGATCCCGTACTGCCGAGATCCTGGGTGGAAAGCGGAAGCAGCGACTCAAAGAGCCGCTTCAAGGTTCCATCGGAGTTCAGCGAGAGATAGTCGTTTGAGGAGAAATCGACCGATCCGGCAGGTGAGGTCTCCAGGCGACGTAATAATCGCCTGTGCTCTCGCTCGGTCACGGCCTGCCGCAGTTCATCTCTCCAGGATTCCATTGTGTCGTGATGCGCAAAGCGGACAGCCGGGGAACGAAAAAAATTGCAACGAAACCGTCATCAGAGAATCCTACCAGACATATGCAGGACGTATCCGTTCAGGAACAACTTCAGCAGATCCTTTTGCAGCTGCAGAGACTGGAAGGTCAGCATACCGATCCGGTGGCGCAGATTCTGCTCAGCCTGGTTCCGCTGGTCGGCATTATCGCCGGTATGGTCGTTCTTATTATTTTCATACGGCATTATTTTGCCACACGGCGACAGATGATCGAAGCGGGGCGGTTTCCGACGCCCACGATTCAGTATCTGCGTTCGCTGGCATTGCTTGGCGGCATCCTGGCGATTTCGTCGGGTCTGCCTCTGACGTTGCTCTTCCTTGTTGTGGAGGGGATCTCGTATCCTCTTCTGGGCGGATTGATTCCGCTTTTTGCCGGTATCGGGCTCCTGATCTTCTTCTCTCTTTCCAGGACGGAGAGTGAGCAGGATCGGTGAAACAACCCGGCATCGATATTGCCGAGCTGTTCGAACAGACCAGGAATATGGTGTTCGGACTGGGGATGCGTTTATTTCGTAACCCCGAAGAAGCCGCCGATTTCAGCCAGGACGTGTATATGCACGTCATGGATAAGATCGATAGCTTTCGTGGAGATTCGAAGCCGTCGACATGGGTTTATTCGGTGGCCATGAATCTCGGGTTGAATCGGCTGCGCCGGATGAAGCGCATCCAGTTTCTTCCCGAAGATGCCGAAGAGCCGATCACGGAAGAGACGCCGGAAAGCCTGTTAACCGAGGCTCTGGACCGGCAGGAGACCGAAGAGCGCGTGCAGCAGGAGCTGATGAATCTGCCCGATTCTTACAGAGTCCCTTTGCTGCTGCTTTATTATGACAGGATGTCTTACAGGGAAATGAGCGAAAAGCTCGGCCTTCCTGAAGGGACGCTGAAATCTCTGGTGCATCGCGGGAAGCGTATTCTCAGAGATAGACTTGTAAAATCAACGAGCCCGGAAGGCTGAAGGCGGAAGATATGAACGAACGACTGGTTAACGATGGCCATTGCCTGACGATGATCCGGACCGATCTGCTGCTACTCGGAGCGGCAGAGATGCGGCATATTGAAGGCTGCTCAAAGTGCCGCACAGAATACGAGATCTACCAGCGACTCGAACGCGCCATTGCTACGCTGCCTGAAGCGGCAATGCCAGAGATTTTGCGTAAGCAGATTCTTGCCGAGATCCTGCAACCGGGGTATTCGCTTCGTCATCTGCTGGCGGCGCTTGGCATTGCCTGTCTCTCGCCTGTGCTGCTCAGCTTATTGAACCTGAAGGCCTTCTTTGCGCCAGGACTGCTTGCCAGCATCTATGGTGGAAGCGGACTGTTAATCGTTCTGCTTCTCATGCCCATCGTGCATTTTCTAATTTCTCGTCACCGCATCGATATCGATTCTTTGAAGGATCGCATCGACGATCTTCTCGAAAAAAGAGCATAAGTTCCACAGGCTCCATCCTCACCCCGCGGGTGGTGCTCTGTTGTCGGGTTGAGCACCAGGCCGGGTTCGGGTGGAGCCTGTGGAACGGTCAGGGGAGCGGGCCCTAAGTGCCTGTTTTATGTCACGTCGGAACTCCGACCGGGCTCAAAAACCCAAAAAAATGCTTCAGGAATACAGGATTTCGCCGATTCTGCAAACAGGTCGATACATGCACGGATGCAGGTGACCATAGAGAGCATGGAGGCGAATGATGTTACACGATTGGATTTACGAAGAACTGGACTCCGACCTTCAGTGGAAGATTTATTTTACACGGAAGAAGCTGCTCGGAAGCCTTGAAAGCCCCACCATCCTTCCCGATAACGGACTGACGGCAGAAGACCTGCTCAGCCCCGAACAATTGCAAAAAGTCGATGAGATTCGACAGAGGCGTCTTGCCTCGCTTGCTGCAGCGCTGCGTTAAGAGAACGGGGTCGGCGACCCCGTTTCAGATCAGTGTACGTGGCCGTGAGCGATCTCTTCAGGAGACGCTTCGCGCACCGAAACGACGGTGACGTCGAAATTCAGGTTTGCTCCTGCAAGCGGATGGTTGCCGTCGACGATGACGACGTCATCGCGGATCTCGGCGATGGTGAGGATGTGAATGCCGTCTTCGCCCTGAACCTGAAACTGCATGCCTACTTCAATCTTCTCGTTTTCGAAAAGATTTTTCGGAACCTCTTGAACCATCTCCTGAGCGCGCGGCCCATAGCCTTCTTCGGGCGGAACCTTGACCTGGAGTTGCTTGCCGGCTTCGTGTCCTTCGAGCGCCTTCTCGAGTCCGGGAATGAGATTATTATTCCCGTGAAGATATCGAAGCGGATCTTTTCCTTCTGAAGAATCGATCACCGTACCGGCATCGTCCTTTAACGTATACTGAATGGCAACGACACGGTTGCGTTCGATTTTCATACATACCTCCTGTGGTGCAAGCACCGGATCCTGTTGGATTAAATTAAACCGATGCTGCTCGAGTATGGGGGGAAACGAGGAGGATGCGGTCCTGATTTCAAATAATGGTTTGCACGGAGACGGTCAACCAATTCCATGCAGTTGTCACTGCTCCCTCTCTGTGCTTTTTCATTGACGGTGCCCCTTCCGCTCATTTTCTCGCAGAAGGCCCCCGTAGCTCAGAGGATAGAGCAGTGGTTTCCTAAACCATGTGCACAGGTTCGAGTCCTGTCGGGGGCATATGTCTCGTCTTAATCTGAAAGAGCATCTATCCCGTCTGCTCAATCGGTTCGACGAAGTTGAAGCGGCGCTTGCCGATCCGGTCGTTCTTGCCGATCCCGTTCGTTTTCGTTCTCTTTCTTCTGAGCACAGTCGACGTCGCAACGACATGGCCGACGTGCGCCGATATCTGGAACTTCTCAAATCAAAAGAAGAGGCCGAAGGGCTTCTTCAGGGTAACGATGAAGAGTTGAAACAGATGGCCAGAGAAGAGCTTCTTACAGTCGAAGAAGAGCTTTCCAGTCGCGCATTTGATATGGAGTCGTTGCTGCTTGATCCTGATCCGAACGAAGGACGGGGCGTTATCGTCGAGATTCGCGCCGGAACAGGCGGCGAAGAGGCGGCGCTTTTTGCCGGCGATCTCTTTCGCATGTATTCGCGCCTCTGTGATCGCGAAGGCCTGCGTCTTGAGATGCTCTCTGAATCCGAATCTGAGCTGGGCGGATTCAAAGAGGTGATCTTCTCGGTCGAAGGCGCATCTGCGTGGAGGCTTCTGCATAATGAAGGCGGAGCCCATCGCGTGCAGCGCATTCCGGCGACGGAAAGTCAGGGGCGCATCCATACAAGCGCCGTCACCGTCGCCGTGCTTCCGGAGGCCGAAGAGGACGAGGTCGAACTCGACGAGAAGGATCTGCGCGTCGACGTTTACCGCGCAAGCGGCGCCGGCGGTCAGCACGTCAACAAGACCGAATCGGCGGTGCGTCTGACGCATATTCCGACGGGCCTTGTCGTGACCTGTCAGGATGAGCGATCGCAGCATAAGAACCGCGCGAAGGCGATGAAGGTGTTGCGCTCTCGCCTGAAGCAGATGGAAGAAGAGGCCCGTCACAAAGAGATGGCCGATCTGAAGAAAAGCCAGGTGAAAACCGGGGATCGTTCGGAGCGCATCCGCACCTATAACTTCCCCCAGGGACGTGTGACGGATCATCGCGTCGGCGTTACCCTGTATAATCTGGCAGAGTTCATGGAAGGCAACATGAACGAAATCCTCGAAGCGCTTGTGCGGCACGAAAAAGAGGAGCAGCTGGAGCAGCTGCGCAGGCGCGAGATCGGCTGATCCGGATCTGTCGATTACCTTGAAGTAAAGACCGACGAAATAAAAAGTCGACAGGGCGAAGCCATGGGTTTCTGTAAGGTATGGTCCTGCAGCTCTTTTACGAGTGGCCCGTCTATTCGAAGTTCTGGTTTTTCATGTCCATCCTGCTGCTTGTGGGGCTGGCGCTGGCCGCCTATCTGTATGCCCTGCGACGGAATCGGCAGGAGCGGCTGTGGTTGAAGTTTGTCGGTCGCTCGTTGCAACAGGGCATGACCTACGCCGAACTTGAGGCGTTGAAGCCGCTCTATTCCGAGATGTATACGATCGGTCTGGGCAACGTTATCCTGAATCCCGTCGGTTTTCGTCCGCATCTGCTGCGCTATCTTTCAGAACACCAGCGAGACCAGAAAGAGGTACGCCGCGATGTGCATATCTTTCGCAAGCTTGCCTTTACCAAACATACGGACGAGTTGCTTGAGGGAAAAGAGCTCGATCTCATGGAGCCGGTTTCGATGGAAACGTTGCATGGCGAGGTCGCCTGTTTCTGTCAGATAGAGAAGGTGCGACCGGACACGCTTGATCTTCGTATTAAAGGAAAGCTCCAGCCCGAGTTCACCCCAGGCGTACTCGTGCAGCTGTATTTCTACAGACCTGCGTCGGGCGGTTATCTACTTCGCGCAAAGATAGAAAGCGTTTTTGAGAAGACGATTACACTGCATACGAGCTATCAGTTTGTTCATGCCGAAGAGCGGCATTTTATGGCCGATATCTCCATGAAGGCGGCGCTCTGTATAAACATGGTTCCGCTGATCCGACTGAAGTCGTTGCCTTCGCGCGAAAAGACCGAGCCGGCGCAGCATGAGCCCGTTCAATGGAAGCATCTTGACCCGCATCTGGGGCAGTTTCCGGCCGAGACGGTGCGCATTTCGGATCGCGGCATCGTTCTGTATGTGGACGAAACAAAGAGCCCGCGCATTGATAAGAACTTCTTGAATCAGGCCTATCACATCAACGTCGACTTCATCGACGGCGAGCCTCTTGAGGCGATCGGGCATCTACTTGGAATGGGCCGCCGCGGGTATTATCTTTTTCGCTTCGGCGAGCTTCTGCCCGAAGCCCGTGCCCGCGTCAACAAAGCGGTCCGAGAGAATAATCCGCAGAAAGAGCGCCTTGCCTGAAAGCCTGACCGTCAGGGAAGGCGAACCGGAGCCGACCCGTCCGACTTAACAGGAGGATCGGCCGAGGCGGGCCTGGCTCTATTTGTAATTCGGTCTTCTTCGCTCTTTAAAGGCCGACATCAGTTCACGAAAATCGTCGCTATCAAGAAAGGCGGCGTTCCAGACGGCGACATAGTCCAGGCCTTCGTCAGGAGTATGGTTATACATATAGTTCAGGATCTGCTTTGTCCCCTTGAGAACGATGGCTGGATTGGCGGCGATCTCTTCTGCAAGGTTAACGGCGCGGTCCATCATGGCATCACGATCTTCTAACACTTCGTCAAAAAGACCCATACGATGACATTCGGCGGCGTCAAAGTCGGCGCCTGTGAAGGCCATACGGCGGGCGTTGCCATGACCGACGATAAAAGGAAGCAGATTCAGGCTACCCATGTCGGCGACGATGGCGACCTTTGTTTCACGCAACGATACGACGGCATCCTTTGAACCGAGGCGGATGTCGCAGGCACAGATCAGATCGAGTCCTCCTCCGATGCAGTGACGATGAACGGCTGAGATAAAAATGCGATCGCTTTTCATCATGCGTTGAAAGCCCTTCTGCATCTCTTTGATCAGATCATAGAGCTTCATGCGCGTATCGGCCGTCTCGCCGCGCAGGCGGTCGGCAAAACGCCCGTCGAATTCTTCGAGATCGAGCCCGGTCGTGAAGGATTTGCCGCGAGCGGCGATGACGACGGCACGGATACGCTCATCGGACTCGATGGCGTCGACAACGGCCGGCAGGCCCGACCAGAACTCCCAGCTCATCGAATTGCGTTTATCGGGACGGTTGAGATAAACGATGGCGATGCGTTTTTCGGGGATTTTCTCGATTTCAAAGAAAGAGGTCGTTGAACTCATGGCCGATCCTGTAAGGCGCTTTTCCTGGAGCAAGAACAATCGGCAATATCACTTGACAGTCCGACGGAGCGCTCGTTTGCTTGAAGAGCAATCCGTCACGGATTCAGGCTTACTACGATGACGCCGGACGAATACAGAAACAAGGTTCTGACGATCAACCGGGGTTTTCAAATGGCCCGGGACATCGAAGAATGCGCCGAGCTTGCGGCGAAAACGCCTCTCTACCTGCCTGTGCTGAAGTCGCTTCTCAACGAAGTGCTCGAAAGACAGGACTGGAAGAGTCCGCAGTGCGCTCGAACGCTGCACATCCTCATCCGTAGCGGAACATCGAGCTCTTTATTCACCGTCTTCGATTTCATCAAACGTATGCCCGAAAGCGTTCCTTTTGCGCTGGTCGAGCTTCTCGGCAATCTGCTGCCCTCGTACAAAAAGATCGTTCTTGGTCCGGCGAAAGAGCTCTGTGAATTCCCGCAGGGATCGCCGCAGAGAGCGGTGGGAATTCAGACGCTGTGCAATCTGCATCTGGAGGAATTGCTTCCACCCGAAAACCTGAATTACCTGGCGTCGCTTCTGAGCAATTTCGAGGTGGATCCATTCTTTACCGATTATCTCGTTGATATGGTACGCAGTACGCGATCTTATCGCATGCGCAATCGAACGCCCGCTCAGGAGGATGCCGTATTTGACGACATACTTGTCGAGCTGAATCCTGAGACGAACGGCGATCGCTGATTCTCAGGCCATACGGATCATTTTCAGATAGGCGTTGCGAAAATCGTTAAAGAAGAACTCTTCATCGCCGGCGTATAGCTCCACAAGCTGCCTCGTCTTCTCGTCCTTTAAGAACTCGCGATCGCTTGCAAGCATGGCAAGGCTGAGCGACATATCGTCGCGAAGAAGCCGCCTGAAATACTCGTTATCAAAGCGATACGGATTCTCGGTAAACTGACGACCGTGCGCCTTGCCAAGCGTATGAGCGCCTGTCAGAGCGACCATCTCTTTGCGGTCGAGCCCCGCTCGTCTGAAGCGGATGAGCAGAGCCGGGAATCCTTCCATCTCTCGCGGTATACCGGGCGATTGAATCGACGGTTCGACGACGCTCTTTTTCTCGATGGGCAGCTCGATGGGAATGTAAGGGCCGCCTGTTAACTCGACGGCGACGGCGCCGGCAAGATAGATCAGCTCTGACGGCGAAATCGTCGGCAGCTCATGCCTTGCCACGCCGTCGGCCACCTCGTTAATAAAGGAAATGGCCGGAGCCAGGCCTTCATTATCCTCGTCGGCCAGTAGCTGTTCCATCGCCTCTTCGTCGCTGAGCGCTTTTGAGAATTCGCCGCGGGTCATCGCCTCATGAAAAGCCAGCCGCAGAATTTTCGGCGTGATGGTTAACGGCATCTTCCCTTTTAAGTACCGGCGGATAATCATTACGCCGTCGAGCTGGTTCTCGTTACAGGCCGATAGTTCATAGAGCTTCTTGCGCTCAGCCTTGCCCTTGAGGCGTGCGAGAAATACGCGGCCGACCTTAATCGTATCACAGGCGTTCGTAACGAATTCTTCAGAGGCGAGAATGGAGGCATTGGCCTTCTTCGTCGTGCTTTCAATGCGACTGGCCGTGTTTACGCCGTCGCCAAGAGCGGTGAATTCGCGGTGTTTGGGATGACCTACTTCGCCGACGACGACCCGGCCGAAATGAAGCCCGATGCCGATGCGGAATTTTTCGCCGAAATGCTTTTCGACGTATTCGTTAACATCGTGAAGTCCGCGTACCATCTCAAGAGCGGCTCTTGCCGCATTGCGACACTTCTCGGCATCGGGTTCGCCGTTCAGTCCGAACAGCGCCATGATGCCGTCGCCGATGTACTTGTCGATATGACCGCCATTGTCGATGATAGCAGACCCCATCTGCTTGAAGTAGCGATTGAGGATGTGAATGATGTCGTAAGGCAACTGGCGTTCGGCAAAGGGAGTGAAGTCACGGATATCGCTGAACAGAATGGCCAGACGCTCTTCATGTCCTCCGGGGCCCGACGTTGAAACGGCGATCTCGGCGTCGGTATCGTCCATGACAAGCCGCCGGATGCGAGCATCGCCGCGGATGCGCGCCTGGCAGGCAAGGCGGATGCCTTCTTCGAAATTCTTCTTTCGTGCGAGCTTCTTTTCTTCATCGGTTTGAGGCTCGAGGTTGTCCATCCCGTCGAGCACCATCACCCGACACGTAGAGCAGCGGGCGTTACCCCCGCAGACGTGCATATGCGAGATGCCATTCTTTAGAGAGGCCTCAAGAATCGTGCTCCCACTTTCTGCGGAGAATGCGCCTTCATGTTCGTAGGTTAAAGTGATTTCATCGGCCATGAGAAAAGACCTCTCGGATAACGGAATAGAGTGCGACGGATTCGCTCAATGTAAAGCCGTACAGACGATGCGGAAAGGCAAAAAAGCGCTTCAGGGCGAGATCCATCAGCTGCACGGGATTCAGCGTGATGTTGCGTACAAGCGCTCTGTAGTCATCGCCGAAATAACCGACGGCGGGAACTCCGACATGAGGAGAGAATACAAGGATGGGGGTGTGGTTTCGATCGCCTTTCGACGATGCTGCGAGATTTGAAGAAGAGACGGAGGCGCCGCCGGCCGTCGATGACGTTATGTCGGAGCGGAATACTGAGAAGCGTCGTTTTATAAAACGTCCCGATATGACGGAAAGTCCTTCATCAAAAAAGAGCGAGCGAATCGTGGAAAACGTTATCCACCCTGCGATCAAAATGAGAACGGGAAACACAAAAACAGCCGCCAGAATCGGAATCCCCTCAGCGAAGGCCGTAATCGCCATCGAGGCGATAAAGAGCAGAAACAGCACCGAGAGCGAGCTATGCTTTCGAGCTGCCGGATCTTTAAAGCGAAGCGTGCGCCTGTCGGGCGATAGAACGATGCGGCCCTCGGCCTTCAGACGCTGGATAACGCCTTTCAGATCGCCGGCTTGATCGATACGCAGCTCGGCCTGCAACTCCGGGACGGCGTGAGTGATCCGCAGTCGCTCTTCGGGAGATGACGGCTCGATAGGCGGCGTAAATCCCGATACGGAACAGAGTAGCTGTAGATCGGCGATGGCCTTTTCCTGTGAACTATAGCTGGATATATCAAAATCAAGCCCGGCCGGACCGCGAAGATAAACGTAAAAAGGGCCCCGCCTGCGTCTACCCGACGAGCGAATACCGCACTCTTTAAAAAAAGAAAGCGGCAGGGTCAGAGGAGGCCCCTTCTTTTCGAGGATGCGAAAGATACTGCGGTCGATCTGAAAGCCCGCAGGCTGAAAGCGGCCACCCAGTATTAACAGCATGCCGCCGGCTTCGGTGATGGATCCGAAGCCGAGAACCATCCACGAAAGCTTATCGAGCCAGTTTGAAGAAAGCAGCATCAAGACGCCGAGCGGAAGCAGAAAGCTACCCAGCACGACAAGGGCGATGCCGATTATTCTGCCTCGCTGTTTATAGCGAATAAACAGCGCTCCGTTTGTTTTTTCGTATACGGCGGGAAACATCGGTACTCCTGTTAACCCTGCGATAGCTCACGTAAGAAGCCCATCAGCCCGCGAACGGCGATGCCCGTAGCCTTTTCTTCAGACGTCATATCGCCGCCGGCAACGTCGAGATGAAGAAGAGGCCTGTCGGATTTCTTTAATCCCGAGAAAACGAAGGCGGCTGCCGTCTGCGCTCCGCGATACTTTTCATGACCGGTGTTGTTGATATCGGCGCCGTCAAGCTTGCTTTTGATGTCTTCGAAATCCTCTTCGACGATATCAAGTGTCTGACAGGGGTCTCCGTGACGTTCGCACGAGGCGGCGAAGCGATCGCGCCACTGCGTATCGGTGGCCATGAGGGCGATGCGTGGTCCGACGGCGCGCGAAGCGGAGCCGGTTAACGTAGCGATCGTGAAAAGCAGATCGGGATTCTCGCGCTCAGCCTGCGTGACGGCGTCGATCAGCGTCAGGCGACCTTCGGCGTCCGTATGTCGTATCTCGACTTTTTTGCCGCTCGACGTGTTCACGATGGAGTCGGGAATCATCGCGTCGGAATCGATCTTATTCGGAGTGGCCGCCAGATACGCCGTTACCTCGACGTTCGGCAGCTTCAGAGCGGCGATCTCTCGTAAAACGGAAAGCACGGTGGCGCCGCCCGTCATATCGGCCTTCATCGTGTTCATGTAAGGATCGGGCTTCACCTGATAGCCGCCCGTATCGAAGATCACGCTCTTGCCGATCAGGGCGATGCGGTGCCGTACATCGGTCGCCGGCTTATATGTGGCCGTGATCCACTTCGGAGGGTCGGTTACAAGCGATCCTTTCGCCACTTCGAAGAAGCAGGGCATCTGTTCGCTGATCCATTTCACGTCGTCTACGATGCGAACGGCGATGCCCTGACTTTCAAGCGTACGCGCCTCGTCGACAAGCGTCGTTGTGCGCTTGATGTTCGCCGGCATGTTTACGAGATCCATGGCTGATGCCCGTGCTCGCGCCGTCGCAAGGCCGAAGTCGGGCAGAGAAGCGAGATCGCTTGCGCTCCCCTGAAGCAGAAGTTCGGATAACGCCTTGCCCGGCTCCTTCGCCTCGCGCGAATGATAGCAATAGTCGCCGGCCGCGCAGATAAGCTGCAATCCGACCTGATAGGCCGCAGAACCGCCCGTCGAGCCGGATTCCGATGAAGGGTTCGAACCGGAATCAATCGCCGGCTGCAGCGTGGCGATCATAGCGGGAAGATCTTTACGTTGAATGGAGGCAAAGGCCTTCGCAAAGGCCTTGTGTAGCCGGTAAGGGCGGGTCTTGCTCGATTTGCCGAGCCCCACAAAGAGCATGGGATTGGAAAGGGAGGGCGAGCTGAGGTAAACCGACGAGGCAGCCGCTCCATTAAAGCCCTCGCCTTTCAAAAAGGCGGGAAGATCAAGGCCGGTGAGCTGTTGCAGTTCATTCAACTGTGCATTGAGCACGAAAGAGGGCTCGGGCTCGTCCGATTCGGACTGAAAGACGGGCAGCACGGCAAGGGCGCCGGGCTTTGCTTTGAGCAGATCAGAGAAGGAACCGGAGGAGGCGCTGACGGATTGAAGGCGAGTGGGCATGAGACAGTGGTCCATGCCCCCGTCTGACTTCAAGCAAATTCAGGCCTGCTATTTTGAAGCGACGCGAAAGATGCCGTCCCAGGGATCGGGCAGACCTTTCTTGCGATAGTAGATGATCCTTTTTAGATAGGCGATGACGGCTCGATCTGTCGGCTCGTCATGATACAGCTTTTTGAAAACACGGTAGGCGTCGTCCATTCTGCCGGCTGCAAATTGCTGCACGCCCATCTCGAAGGCCTCGCGGTTCACCCAACGCACCTTCGGATCGGTCTCCAGCGTCGACGTCGCCGGTGCATCAAGGGCCTCGTATACGTCGACGCCTTCTTCGCGTCCGACGACGCGTACCCGCCCCATGTGGCGGAAGCGGTCGCGCGTTCCCATACGATCCACCGTATCTTCGCTGACGAGCACGGTGACGCCGAAGGCCTTGGTCAGCCCTTCGATGCGCGACGAAAGATTCACCGTATCGCCGATGACGGTCGTATCCATCCTTTGATTTTCGCCGATCGTGCCGAGCATGATCTGTCCGGTGTGGATGCCGATGCCGATGCGCACCGGATACTCGCCCGCCTCTTCGCGGCGATCGTTGAAATCTCGCAGACGGCGGCATATCTCAAAGGCCGCTTCGAGCGCGTCTTCTGGGCGCGCGGGGAAGAGCGCCATGATGCCGTCGCCAATGTACTTGTCGATGAAGCCCTGGTGTTCGCGCACCGCCGGGCCGATACGTTCGAGGTAGCCGTTGATAAAGCGGAACGTACCGTCGGGACCGAGACCCTCCGAAAGCGTCGTGAATTTGCGGATGTCAGAGAATAGAATCGTCATCTCGGCGCCGGACTGTTCGCCGAGAAAGACCTCGGTGATATCTTCTTTGCCGAGGCGATGCAAGAACTCAAATGGCACAAAACGCCGGAACGATTCCAGCAGCCGGCTCATGCGACGGTCGTATTCGAGAATCGTATCGGCCATGTTGTTGAAGTTAGCCGAAAGCACGCCGATTTCATCGGCCGATTGCACATGTGAGCGCACGCTGAAATCCTTCTGGCCGAACTGAAGTACGATGCGGTTTAATGCAAGAACAGGTCCCGTAAAGAGGCGCCCCAGCCAGATTGATATGGCCGAGGTGATGACGATGGCGAAAACGCCGACAAGAATGGAGGATCGCGTTACCTGACGCAACGCTACCTGCATATTCTCGCTGGAAACGTCGAGACCGAGCACGGCGACGGGACGGCCAGCCTCGTCGCGAATCGGCGCGTAACCGGTGAAGCTGTAGATCTGATACGCCTCATCGAAGTAGAATTCATCGTCGACGGCCGCCTTCATTTCGCGAAGGGCCGCGATAGCGGTCGGCATGGTGCTGATATCGTAGCTTGATCCGAAATGAGAGATCTCTTCGACCTCTTCGCCTCGTCCGGCCGCCTCTTTTAACTTGAGTACGTCGGCGTCGGCGAGAAATACGGCCTCGGCTTCGTTCTTCGATGGAATCCAGATATAGGCGTAGCGGATCAGCTCGGGCTTTGTATCGCGAATAAAGTTCAGCTCGTCGCTCAGTCTTTTATAGTCAGCGCCCTTTTCTATAGAATCAGCATAAGCAGAGGCAGCGTTCGTGCCGGCAGAAGGATCGGTCGTATCTTTGCCGGCGCCGGTCGCTGATCCGGCATTGGGATTCTGTGCGCGAAGCCTGTCTGCAAGTCTCGCCGCAGTCGTCGCATCGATCGTTTTCGCGCTGAGCGTGACGACCTGCAAGAGCCGATCGCGGACCTCGATCGTGAATTCGCGTTCAAGAATGCGATAGGAAACGAAGGCCAGGGTAACGCTGAGAGCGATACTGAGCATGAGAAAGGCGGCCGTAATTTTCAGACGAAGGCTGGAGAGGAATTTCACTTTGATTTCTTCCATAAAGCGAAGGACCACGTTACGAACGGCCCCTTGCGCGTATGCCGAAAACAGCGCCGTACACGGCTCTGTTTACTGCGCAATATGACGGTATCGATGAGAAGAATCCGATCAGTTTGGAAAAACGATGACGCCTTCTTCGAAGCGATGACGGATGGCCTGCACGGCGGCCTCGGTCAGATCGCCTCCTGTGCGGGCATCTTCATATGAGATCTCGACAAGAGATCGATCCTTCACGAAGTCGGCGAGCTTGAAGCCGGGAAGGCCATGTTGCTTGAGCCCCAGAAGCTCGCCCGGTCCGCGAAGCCGCAGATCGACCTCGGCAAGCGCAAAGCCGTCTTCGCTGTCGACCAGGGCCTGTAGACGTTCGCGTGCCGAATCGGTCGTGCTATCTGACATGAGAACACAGAAGGACTCTTCGCTTCCGCGGCCCACACGTCCGCGAAGCTGATGCAGCTGCGAGATACCGAAGCGATCAGCATGCTCAATAACCATGATCGTCGCGTTGGGCACGTCCACCCCGACCTCGATAACGGTCGTGCTGACGAGGATCTGCACGCGTCCGGCGCGAAACTCGTTCATCACGCGCTCGCGATCCGGCCCTTTCATCTTGCCGTGCAGAAGCTCGACCTTGAATTCAGGAAAGATCGCCGTGCGCAGCTCTTCGCAGGCGTCGGTGGCGGCGCGCAGATCGAGCTTCTCGCTCTCGTCGATAACGGGAAAGACGATGTAGCACTGTCGCCCCTTCGAGACGTGATTGCGGATGGACTGATACATGCCCTTGCGACGCTCTTCGGTCAGCCACATCGTCTTGATGGGCTTGCGTCCGGCAGGCTTCTCTTTCAGTAAAACGGGCTCCAGATCGGCGAAGACGGTTAAACACAGCGATCGCGGAATCGGAGTAGCCGTCATGGCGATCAGATCGGGGTTCTTGCCTTTACGGCGCAGAAGCTCGCGCTGTTCGACTCCGAAGCGATGCTGTTCGTCGATGATGACAAGGCCGAGGCTTTCAAATTCGACGCTCGGTTCGATCAGGCTGTGTGTGCCGATGATGAGGTTGGCGTCGCCTCGCTTGATGCGGTCGATCGTCAGCTCGCGACTCTTCTTCGTGTCGGCCGCCGTCAGGATCTCGATATGCACGCCCGGAAGCATACCGGGCAGCGTTGACAGCGTGCGAAAGTGCTGTCGTGCGAGAATCTCTGTCGGAGCCATCAGCGCCACCTGACAGTTGTTCTCGATGTAATGAAGGGCGAGAGCGAAGGCCACAAGCGTCTTGCCCGAGCCGACGTCCCCCTGTAAAAGATACGCCGCCATCGAATCGCGCTGGCATCCGGTCACGATCGTCTCGATGGCCTTCTTCTGCGCTGCGGTTAACTCGAATGGCAGGTTGAGAATGAGCTGCTGGAACAGAGCGCTCTTGCCGTAAGGCAGAGGCCAGAGCTCGCGGGTGAAGCGACGGCGCAGCTCCTGTTTGCGATGCATCAGCGCTCCGAAAAGAAAAAGCTCTTCGTATTTCAAATGCCTTATCGCCTCGGCTAACGATTCTTCGGATTCCGGAAAATGAATCTGTTCAAGCGCCCATCGACGCACCTGAAACCCGTGCTTCTTGCGGATGGATTCGGGAAAAAGTTCAGGTACTTCGAATAGCGTCGGCGCTTGAAACGCCGCATCGATGAGACGACGCATGCCGCGGCTGTCGAGCGACGCCTTCTTCAACCGATCGTTACCCGGATAAAGCGGCACGATGCGCCCGGAGTGAATTGCCCCTTCCATATCGGCGGAGTCGAGCGTTTCCAGCTCCGGATGCACCATCTGAAATCCGCCGCCGAATTTCTCAAGGCGACCGGACACGGCGAGATAGGCGTCGGCCTTCAGGGCATAACGGTAGAAGTTCACGCCGTGAAAGAATACAAGCGTCAGCGGATGCCCCTGTAACGTGCGCACCTGCGCCATCAGACGCGAACGCTTGCCATGTGCGAGAAAGCTTGACTTTACCTGCACCACAAGCGTCGCCGGACCTTCTTCAAGAAAGACCATCTCGCGTACGGACCGATCAAGATAGCGTCGCGGCAAATAATAAAGCAGATCTTCAACGGTGCCGATGGCCTCTTGCAGCAGGGCCTTTTTTTTCGCTTCTCCGACTCCTTTTATAAGATCGACCGGTACTTCAGAGAAGGAGCGGGGCATGACTCAAGAAAGCAACGCAGACTGTGACGTCAAATCTTCGATGAATGAGAGCGGAGTGAGGAATCGATGATTTAAATATTCTTGAATTCGGCCTCTGTCAATCCGGCCTGTTTCAATATCTTTCGAAATGTACCTGTGGGAACATCGCCGGGGTGCATAGCGACGTAGGTCTGGCGGCCATCGGGATGGCGCAGAACTTTGTGCGAGCCTACCTGCCTTTTTTCTTCAAATCCTGCTTTCACCAGCTTCTGAAATATTTCACGCGCTGAGTATGGCATGGTCCAGTGTAACCTTGGAAAAATAAGATTCAGCTTCTACAGGTATTTCTTCTCCGTTTGCTTTCCTCTCTTCAATCCAGGCCAGGGCAAGCTCAATAGCAGCTTTGCGAGCACCCTCGATTCCTGCACCATGCGTTGTCAGATCCAGCGCCGGGATATGGGCGTAGAAATAGCCGGACGGGAAGTCCTCTTCGACGATTTTTTCGATTAGAATTGAATATTCCATGATCAGCCTCGTAAGAGGAGAATGGTCTCTTTTGTTGATAACGTCAACGAACTTTTCGAGAATGCCAGAGATCAGATTTTTGCAGATATCTCAGGCGCTCTATTTCTTAGCGATCAGATCTTACCGTAGATGATCTGATGGCGATCTGAAACGATCTCGATGCTTAACGGCAGGCCTGCCGCTTTGAGCTGTGCTCCGACTTCATCGGGACGGAAGGCGGCCAGAAGCGAATGATAGAAGTCGTGCTTGAGGATGTCGGCCTCGTTCCCGCTGTGTCTCTCGACGATCTCTCGCGCCTCTTCTTCGGATGCCGGACGCAGAAGATCTGACACGAAGACATAGCTTCCCGGAGCGACGGCGCCGGCGATGGCCTTCCAGAAGACGGACGGATCATGGATATGATGCAGAAGCGAGTTCGAGAAAACAAGATCATAGGATTGCACCGGCATATCCTGAATCGTCGTGCACGACCACTGCACGGGAAGGGGCGCCCCTCCGCCCATGGCGATCTGCGCGAAGAAGCGTCGTGCCGCTTCGATCATGCGCGGCGATCCGTCGACGGCATGCAGAGTGGCTACCGGAAAAAGACGATGCAGGCGGTAGGTCATATCGCCCGATCCGCAACCAAGATCGAGGATGCGTTCGATCTTCTGCCCGGCCGGCAGATGCTTCTTTAAATGAACGAGCAGCGAGTTGTGCGCCTCGGCAAAGTCGGCGTCGGCATAGGCCTGCACCTGATCTTCGTCGTTCATCAACTCGGGTTCGGGCGTACGAGCAAGCATGGAGTAGCTCTACGTCAGGCTTGCTCGCAGGCAAGCGATTTCAGGGGAGGGGGGATCTGCGCGATCGGGGGATCTGTCGCTGTACAAACTCTACGAATTCGCGCGTTGTTTGGATTGCTTCATTCAGTTCATTGGTCGTAGTTTTGATTCTTTCGCCGCTGGACACCTTCCCATTCCTATGAACAATAATATGTCGTAAATGAACGAGGATTTTCATTTTCTCTGATTCAGGGAAAGAAATTCCGAGTACGTTCTCAAATAGCGGGCGAACAACGCCCAGATTATGAAAAGTCAAAAAGTCAATTTTTTCCCTTAATATCTCAAAATATCTCTTTCTGTAAGTTGGCAATTCAGATAGGGGAATCTTGGTATCTCTTATGCCGGGAAGGACAGTGTAGAGTTTGTCCACATATGATTCATCATCGAAAACAGTCTGTACAAAAATCTCATAGAGATATGTCTCCATCGCTGTTACGCAATGGGCAAGAAGTATATTCCGGAAGGTGGGACGCAACGACTTTGATCGGATGGGTTCTTCACTCAGAAGGCCAATGTGATCGAGGCTCCCGAGAAATACGTCAAACGGATGGTTCTTATCATAAAAGGGATCTGCACCGTCCATGTCGAATGACTCTACAGTATTAAAGTCTATCATAGTTGCATCTTTCCATTTCTCTTCATAATTTGCCCGGCACCTTCTACTCCTTGATGATAACCTCGATACCGTGTTGTTTGCACTGCCTGGTATAGTTCGCCAAATCCTTCGGCTTGACTCCGGCATTGACGAGGAATAGAATTAGGCTTTCATTGTAAGTCCGCCTGTAATCGAAAAGTTGAGCGACCATCTGCCGCAATTCTGGCATCTTAGATGGAGTCTTTACTTCCACGCCGACTCCAAGGACTTCAAAGTCAATACGGCCTCCGGTGACAGGAACCTGACGACTGACATTCAATCGACCGAAACGGGCAACCAGAGCCTGATCAAGTTCATCTTCGATAATACGTGAGGATATTTCGTAAGCCTGGACCCTGTAATCTTTGAGGAACGCGAATACCTCGCTAAACTGACCGGGTTTTTCAGAGTCCGTTTGCTTTACGGGAGGTATTGCTTCGACCGGTTTCTCATGGTGAGCATGGCGGCCTTCTTTTTCCTTTAAAGCCGAGATGATGCTGGCAACTGTGTTAGATTTCAGGAAACTGGGTCGAATGGAAAGTAGCTCGCAGACTTCGGCGAGTTCATCCTTATCGAACATTTCCAGAATTTCCTGAAGCCGGTATTGCTTTGATCGCACTATGCGGTCTATTATATCTGCTTTTGTCCCGGAAACAGGGAGTTCTACATCCCGGCAGAGATCCTGGAGTGACTCCTTGTCGAAAAACGTTTCCAGGAGATAGGCTACGTTGATCGTGATTTTCTCAACGCGGCCTCTATTTAGGAGGATGGTATGGACCTTCCTGTCATGTTGGCGTGGAATCTGGATGAGCTCGAGTATCTGAGTTGAAATCTCTGCGTTTGTCCCGGAAGTTCGCGTGCGGAGACGTCTTGCGATGCTCTGGAGGCCATACTTGGTGAAACCACTCAGCAGTGTAAGTTCGATACCCGTTAAATCAGAGCGCATCATACTCTGAATCATTTCTTCTTTGCCACCCCGTAAGGTAATGTCCAGACTTTCGCCCAGCCTGCGCAGGTCGGCGCGATCAAAGAATTGCTCAAGAAAATCACTCAACTCAATCATTGGCCTTTCCCTGCTCTCAAATGCGGCATCAGGCAGCCCAATCAGGACGGCCTGCGATGACTATACGCGAAGGCCAGGGGTTACCGCAAGTATTTTTCTAAGAGCCTGAGATGTAGAGTGCGCAGCGACGTTCTTTCGAGAGCTACGATTCGGGTAAAGGGTCTACGCTTCGCCTCTAAGAATAGGATGAAGGGAGAAGGATTTTACGTAATACAGAGCCCGAGCCTTCTCATTTATGGCTTTCATATAGAAGCTCGAGTACTTCTGCAATCCTTTGCTTGGAAGAGTTACCGGAGGCAACGTCTATGACGAGATCGTAGAGCATTCCTACAGGATCCAGTATCTCTATTGCATTCATCTCCAGGAAAACCAGACCACTCGCAAGGGCTGTTCTCTTGTTCCCGTCAAGGAATGGATGGTTCTGACAGATATGGAAAATATATGCCGCTCCCATGAGCCATATACTGTCATGCAAATACACGTCCTGATACGTAGCTCGTGGTTGCTCGATGGCCGAGGTGAGTGCACCTTCGTCCCTTATTCCCGATGCCCCACCATAGCGCGTAATCTGGTCCAGGTGTATCTCGATTACATCTTCGAGATTCAGAAAATCTATATATTGCATCCTATTCCGCAAGCTTCTGAAGAGTCTTTGAATGATTTTTGTTCACCTTTTTTAAAGCCGCTGAGACGGACTTTTTCCTCTCCACCGTGTCTGGGCGTACCGGTACAATCATTAAGGAGCGACCATCAGTGCTGAGTTCCAGTGTCGTGTCCATATCGATCTTGAGAAGGTCGAGGATCGGTTTATCTATTACAAGCGCGGCGCTATTACCGTGCCGTGTCAGCTTCTTTTGCATCGGTCAATGGTAATACAAAGGTGATACATTGTCAATACGATAAACTGGAAAGGGGAACAGGGCAATAGGTGGAGGCCTATGCAAAGCGAAGGCAACAGGATTCGCAGCTGTGACATAATAATATGCTCACATTGACTCCCGATCCTTATGCGAAATTTTATTAACATGGCGTATTATGGCGCCGTCGACGGCATTCAGAGCGGCCGCGGGAAAAAGGCGATGCCGATGGAGTAGCTCTACGTCAGGGTTGCAGGCGGGCAACCGATTTCAGGGGAGGGGCTTTCTGGAGCCGAAACGCTTTTGATCATGTGATTTCTGGCTTGCCTTCCATGAGCGGTAATCTTTCGGAATATCAAGTTTCTTGAGCTGCTTCCAGGCATGCAAAGCCTTTGCTCTCGTTGCTCCGGGTTCGTTTGCGGAAAAATCCGAAAGGAAGTTGATGTAGCGACCAACGGCAATCTTCTCAAACTCCGTATCGATTTCATTCAGATGAACAAACTGCTTAATCAGGTCACCGTAGGTGATTTTTCTTCCCGCTGTGATCTGTTCATCCCGCCATCGGTTCAGGCGATACCAGACGCCTGTTTTTATTTTAAGTTTCGGAGCCAGCTTGCCGGCCTCAGACTTGATGAAGTCCTTTGTCTGTCGGTTACTCGTGTAGTGAATGATCGGCAGAGAAGCTTTCAGACCGAGGTCGAGGTCTTTGCGGCCTGTTTTCAAGATGTTCTTTCGAGCTGCGGATTTGATTTTGCCCGTTCTGGTATAATGGCGGATCAGCTGTTCAAGCTCATCTTTACGTAGCCGGCTACTGTTCGGGATTCCGATTTCTTTAGCAAAGGCCTTGATCTCGGTGGCATACCAGTATCCGTTGATGAATTCCTGCTCTGTAATGCCTTTACGCAAGGCGGCTTTTCCGGACATGATGCTTCTCATAGACGGGACCGCTCAGATGTCAACGGAAGTGTAACCAGAAGGCGGCCTCTCATTCCAGTGGTTACGACTGCCTGCGTTCATCTCTTAAGGGCTTATAACAAGAAGGCTACAGGCTGAATGGTGTGTGACATAATCATATTATGTTCGCATTTAAGCTCCCGGATCCGTATGTGAAATTAATTATAATATGTCGCACATTGACCCCGGCAAAACCCACGAACTGTTAAGCTGCATCAGGAAGCAGCCCCGCACTCCACCTGTTCCGTCGTCCGCCCTGTCTTTCGCTTAACGAGGCCCCTCAATATCGAGCGCATGGATCACCCTCTGGATCAGCTCTTCAGGCCTTGAAGAGAGAAAGCCTTCGGGAATCTGAAATTTAACCGAAAGGCGCTTGTGGCTTTCGAAGCCATACGATCCGATAAATGGTCGGATGCCGGCCGAAAGAGCGGCATTATAATCGCCGTGCTCGTCGCCGCATGCGTAGGCCCTTGCCGGATTCACCCTGTAGTCTTTTACGATCTCCTGAAAATGCGGGCCCTTCTTTTCTTTGAGCGGAATACAGCGAATGAAATCAAGCTCATGAATATCGAGATCATGCCGGGCGAAGAGGCGACCGAGAGTGACCTCGGGCTCGTGCGTGATGTTGCGCGTAACAAGTCCGACGCGAAGGCCGTCCGTTTTTATGAGCGAGCGGATAAACCCGGCCATGCCAGGGAAAAGCGAGGCCTCTTCGCGGTAGACCTCGGTAAGCGAGAGAAGAAGATCACTGCGGCGCACTTTGCGCATCTGACGCGCAAGATTACGGGGAAACTCCTTGATGCCGCCCAGATATTTGAAGAGATTCCGTCGCTGCTGGAATCGCTCCAGATCGCCGATGGACATCCCGTGCCTGACAAAGGCCCGTTCGATGGCGGCAAAGGAGTCGATGGTCGTACCGTCGGCGTCAAGGATGATAAGTCTGTCGTTGGAGGAGTACATTGGCTTCTCGAAGTCTATACAACGATTGTGTTACGGTTTGATGACAGAGACCGGTTTTTTTCGGAGCGATCCGATACGACTATTTTTCCATTGCGACTATTTCTCCATCTCTTCCTTTAACTTCTGCACGAGAGCTGCGGTCGCATCTTGAAGGGTCGGCTTCTGAGATCCAAAGGAAACGACCTGTCTGTGCCCGGCGTCTGATAGCTCGCCGATGACGTAGTAGTCGGCGATGATATTGGAATGTTCGAGCTTGAAGATACGCACATCCTGTGGGTTCGGTCCGTAGTGCACGATGAATTTGTAATAGTTCGTGATTTTCGGCTCCTCATCGCCGAGTTCTTCGGGCATGAAATACTCGCATGATAGAATGATGAAGCCGGGTGTGTACGTGACCATGCGCGCCCAGGTTCTCAGTCGAATGGGCATGCCGGCGTCCAGAAACTCTTCTTTGTAGTGAGCAGTCCAGACCGTCAGGATCTGGTTACGAACGGCCTCAGCCTCTTCGTATCGGTTCTGTCCGTTCAGCGCCTGATCAAGACAAACGTAAAACTCGATCCGCTCTGGATACTGCTCTATGGCGAGCCGGGCCGCTTTCTCTGCCTCGGAATACTTGCGATCGGCTAACGTTTCATAGATCGCCTGTAGAGTGGCCTCTTCGCCTGCTTTTGCTTCAGGCGCGGCGGGGGCCGGTTCCGCTGAAAGCGGCAGAGCTGCCGAAAATAGAACGAGCATGAGGCCGGCGGTAAAGAATCTCGGTTTCATATTTGAATTTAGACGGCGACCTTTATATTTGTTTTTCTTTTTTCGAGTGTGAGCGCCGCGCAGTTGTTTATGAGCGGGCAGTTTATCGCTTTACCGGAATTTCACTCTCGATTTGCCATGATTCGGTCGTGCAGTCGAAACGATAGATATAGTGATCCACAAATGTCTGAATTTCAGACTCCTGTGGTTCAACGGCGATCTTCAGATCGGCGCAGCTTTGCTGGCTGCGGATGCCGGTCTTAGTTGAGGCCATTGCCCTTAATGGCTCTACTCTGGCAAATGAGGTTGTTCGATTTAAAAGCAGCGTGAATTCCTGCCAGCAGCAGGCGCCGAACTCAACGAGTATATCCTGACGCCCGTCGCCGTTGGCATCGAGGACCGTAAACGAGCAGGCTTGTTGCTCCAGAGGCTGAGGCACGCTGGACGCAAGATTGTAGATCGAGATATCTGAATCGCAGCTTACCTGGTCAACATTCGGATCTAAGTATTCCATGTGAACATGGAATATAAGGAAATCCTCAATCCGCCGTATATCAATCAGCCGTCTCACTGATTGCAACGTTACATTCCTGGTGGCATCCATTTTTATCTGCGTGAGTAGATGAGTATAGGCTATCAGGGCTCTGTCTTGATGAGAGCCGACATCGGGCATGATGTAGCCGGCAAAGGCGTAGCCACTTGTGTCGCCAAACTCTACATGCGCCCAGTGCGACTTAATCCCTTCAACGGAAATGGCAACGGCGCTTGCTGCTGATGGTTTCCCGTAACGTACACGAGTTCCGTACGGCATTCTGGCGATAGCCGGCGCCTTCAGGTCGGGCTCTGCGCGAAGCATCAAACCGCTCTGTGCGGCGATGTAGCCAGCCTGCATCGTTTCGGCGGAAAGCATGGAAATCGACGAAATCACCGTAAGAAACGAGAGCATTATCAGGATGATCGATCGCATAGCTCTGTATTCCATCATGGTCCTATCCCTGCATTCATCACGACATGGTACCAAGGGCAATCAGTTTTTCCCTCCGACGACCGGGCGGCTGCCGGACCGTCGAAGGGAAGCAGGACACTGACCTACAGAAAAAAGATGACCGTTACAAGCGCAAAGACCGGAATCAGTACCAGACCCGAATAGAGCATGTATCCGAAGAACGACGGCATCTTAACGCCCTGCGATTCGGCGATCGAGCGCACCATGAAGTTCGGACCGTTGCCGATATACGTATTCGCTCCCATGAATACGGCGCCGGCCGAGATGGCCATGAGGATCTCGCGGGTGACGTTGCCTCCGTCATGTAAAACGAAGCCGAGATTATTCGGAAGCGCCAGGGCCTTACCGAGCGAAAGAAGCGTGAGATACGTCGGAGCGTTATCCAGGAACGAGCTCAGAAGTCCGGTCGCCCAGAAGAACTGCGCCGGCTCGCGGATGCCGAGCTCCGCTCCGCGCGCTTCGAGAATAACAAGCGCCGGAATCATGGTAGCGAAGATGCCGGCGAAAAGAAAGGCCACTTCTTTGATCGGTCCGAACGTGAAGCCGTTCTCCTGCCGGATGGAGCTTGCAAGCGGAGTAATGAAGAGCGAGAGCATCGCAAGCAGGGCCATGGCAGTCTCTTGAGGTCCGAAATGCGGCCACCATGAGAAACGCGTGCTTAAAAAGCCCTGCATGTAAATACTGAAGACGACTCCGGCAAGAAGAATGAAATTCAGACGTCCGCTGAAGCGAAGCGGCTCTTTTGTGGCCGGCATCTCTTCGACGAGGATGCGCTCCAGTTCGCTTGAGGCGAAGGCCAGCTTCTCGCGAAGCCTCTGTAAAAGATCGATGCGCACCTTGCGACGCTCGATCATCTCATCGAGATCCAGATCATGCAGGGCCACATCGAGCTCCACCTTGACGTTCTGTAGCGATTGGGCGGGCGATGAGCCGTTAACGCTGTTCAGATGCAGCCCTTCTTTACGGAACATACGCACGTCATACAGATAGAAGATGCCAAGTACGATGCCGGCCGTAAACGCCCAGTGTGGAAATAGATTCAGCGTCCATTCAAAAGGAACGCCCTGCAAGTAGCCGAGAAAGAGCGGCGGATCTCCGAGCGGCGTCAGGATGCCGCCGATATTCGAGACCAGAAAGATAAAAAAGACGACGATATGCGCCTTCTTCTGTCGGTTACGGTTCGCCCGCAGCAGAGGCCGGATCAGAAGCATGGAGGCGCCGGTTGTTCCGATGAGCGAGGCGAGAAGCGATCCTGTAAATAGAAACATGGCGTTCTGAGTGGGCGATCCGCTGAGCGTGCCGCCGATGTGGATGCCGCCCGAGATGATATAAAGCGAGGCGAGCAGTAGAATGAACGAGACGTATTCCAGCGCCTTTTCCAGGGCCAGATGCCGGATCTCGGGCCCGAGAAAGAAGACGAGCGGAACGAGCATGGGAAGAGCAAAAACGAAAAGCGAGATCCACCAGAGGTTATGCTCCCAGAAGTGAGCGTTGATGAGGGGGACGATCGCTATACTGAGTAGAATCAGGGCGAACGGAATCACCCAGAGAAGGGAGAGGTGCGGTATTTCTTTAGCTACCGACGCCGACGTATTGAGTATCAGCATGGCCAGGCGTGGAACCGGCCATCCGGCCGTAAAGAAAATCCTTCGCTTGCATTACAGATGCCGTGGAAAAAGAAGGAACAGTCCTATGATCCGCACGAACAACATCAGCCTGGCCTACGGTGGCCGCAAACTTTTTCAAGACGTAACCGTTTCCTTTAACCCCGGCAACTGCTACGGACTGATCGGCGCAAACGGCGCCGGCAAGTCCACGTTTATGAAAATCCTTGCCGGCGAGATCCAGGCCGATTCGGGCGAGGTCATCGTCGGTAAGAACGAGCGCGTCGCCATGCTGCGCCAGGATCAGTTCGCCTTCGACGACTACACCGTACTTGATACCGTCATCGTCGGCCACCGTCATCTTTATGACGTCATGAAAGAGCGCGAGGCCATCTACGCGAAAGAGTCGATGACCGACGAAGAGGGCATGCGCGTCGGCGAGCTCGAAGAGGAGTTTGCCGAGATGAACGGCTACGAGGCCGAAACGGAGGCCGCTTCGCTTCTGGAAAAACTGGGCATCGGCGACGACATGCTCTATACCGAGATGAAAAACCTCGAAGCGGGCCTGAAGATCCGGGTTCTGCTTGCACAGGCGCTTTTCGGTAATCCCGACGTCCTGCTGCTTGACGAGCCCACGAACAACCTTGACCTGAAAACGACGGCATGGCTTGAGAACTTTCTCAGCAACTTCGAGAACACCGTCGTCGTTATCTCGCACGACCGCCATTTCTTGAACAGCGTCTGTACTCATATCGCCGATCTCGATTTCGGCAAAATCCAGGTGTATACGGGTAACTACGATTTCTGGTATCATGCAAGCCAGCTCGCCGCGCAACAGCGCAAGACGGCCGAGAAGAAGGCGCAGGAGAAGATCGCCGAGCTACAGGCCTTTATTCAGCGTTTCTCGGCGCATAAGGCGAAGTCGAAGCAGGCGAGCTCGCGACGCAAGCTCATCGATAAGCTGACGCCTGAAGAGATGCCGCAGTCTTCGCGTAAGACTCCCTACATCCATTTCAAGGCCGAGCGCAAGTGCGGAGATCAGATCCTCGAAACCGAAGATCTGACGGTAGCGGTCGACGGCGAGAACGTCATCGAGAAGTTCAGCTTTCGCGTGAATCACGGCGAACGCATCGCTCTACTCGGCAAGAGCGTTACCCGTACGGCCTTCTTTCAGACGATCGTCGAAGAGATCAAGCCCGTGTCGGGCAGCTTCCGCTGGGGGCAGACGATTAAATACGCCTACCTGCCCGCCGACAACGAGTCGTATTTCACCGAGAATAAAAGCATCCTCGACTGGCTGCGCGAGGTGGCCGGTCGCGACGATACGCAGGAGCTGCGCGGATTCCTCGGTCGCATGCTGTTCTCGGGCGAAGAGGTGAATAAAAAGGTCGGAGTGCTTTCAGGAGGAGAGCGTCAGCGCTGCGTGCTTTCGCGTATCATGATGACGGGAGCGAACGTGCTGCTGCTTGATGAGCCTACGAACCACCTTGACCTTGAATCGATTCAGGCGTTGAACGACGGCGTGCTTGATTTCCCCGAGGTCGTCATCTTCACGTCGCATGACCACGAGTTCGTCTCAACGGTTGCCAACCGCATCATTGAATTCACGCCCGGCGGCGTTATCGATCGTTCGATGAGCTTCGACGAGTATATGGACGATACGAACGTGCAGGAGCTGCGCGATAAACTCTATAAAGGACACGTGGAGCTGCAACTCTGAGTATGTCTGACTTTCGAGAAAACGACCGCCGCCGCATCGAAGCCGAGATGTTCGACAGCCTCGACGAAGAGCTTGAGATCGAGCTCGACGACGAGCAGTACGAGCAGCTGCTTGATCCCGATCATCCTTCGCATAAGGATCGAGATTCGCTTGATCGCCGTTTCTATTTCAAAGAACTCTTTCGGCTTCAGGGAGAGCTTGTAAAGCTGCAGGACTGGGTCGTTCATCAGAAGCTGAAGGTCGTCGTTATCTTCGAGGGTAGAGACGCGGCCGGTAAAGGAGGCGTGATCAAACGCGTCACGCAGCGGCTGAACCCTCGCGTCTGTCGTGTGGCGGCGCTGCCCGCTCCGAGCGAGCGCGAAAAGACACAGTGGTATTTTCAGAGGTATGTATCGCATCTTCCGGCCGCCGGCGAGATCGTGCTTTTCGACCGAAGCTGGTACAATCGCGCCGGTGTGGAACGCGTCATGGGATTCTGCACCGACGACGAATACGAAGAGTTCTTTCGCAGCGTGCCCGAGTTCGAGAAGATGCTCGTGCGATCGGGCATCATCCTGATTAAATACTGGTTCTCGATTTCAGACGACGAGCAGTACTTCCGTTTTATGATGCGCATCAAAGATCCGCTGAAGCAATGGAAGCTTTCGCCCATGGACCTTGAATCGCGCCGCCTGTGGGAGCATTATACAAAGGCCAAAGAAACGATGCTCGAACGCACGCATATACCCGAAGCTCCCTGGTGGATCGTCGGAGCCGATGATAAGAAGAGGGCTCGCTTGAATTGCATCCGTCATCTTCTTTCGCAGGTGCATTACGAAGAAGTGGATCGAGATCCGATCATTCTGCCCGAGCGAGTGTATAACCCCGACTATATTCGCGGACCCGTTCCGAAAGAGATGTACGTTCCGGACGTTTATTGACGCTCAATAAAATTTATTGACCTGCATCGACCGGCGCCGTTATTGTTTCGGCGAATCCGCCCTGATGAAATGAGGTTCGTATGGACGAATTTTCGATGACGACGCCGGCCCTGTTCTTCTCGGCCATTTCGCTTCTGATGCTTGCCTATACCAACCGCTTCCTGGCACTGGCGCAGGTCGTGCGAGCGCTTCATGCGCAGTATCGTGAGAACCTGAGCGAAACGATTTACGGCGAGATCCGCAATCTCAGGCTGCGTCTGCATCTGATCCGGGGGATGCAGGTGACGGGCATATCGAGTCTGCTTCTCTGTGTCCTCTGCATGTTTCTCATCTATATCGGGCAGCGAAGCATCGCCGAGATCGTCTTTGGCCTGGCCAACCTTCTTTTGATCGTCTCGCTTGCCATCTCGGTCGGTGAGATTCAGATCTCGGTACGAGCGCTTGACCTGCATCTTGCCGACGTCGAAGATCTGCACCGTAAAGCGCGGCAGGAAGCAGCCTCGCCCTGACAGAGGCGCGCCACCGTCAGGCCCCCGAATATTTTTTGAGCCTCTTCTTGCGAAAAAGTACTCTCTTTTTAAATCGGATGGGTCTTTCTAACGATATGGTATTCTCTTTTCCCGAAAAAGCCGATGCGAACGGCTACGATGCCCTTGTTGCGGCGGCCCTTCGCGGCGACGAACGTGCAGCGGCGCAACTGGTGCAGAGCGTGCAGCGGCCATCTCTTCGCTATGCTGCGGCGATTCTGAAAAGCGACGAGCTGGCGCATGACGCCGTTCAGGAGGCCTTTATCGAGGCCTTCACGAAACTCTATCAGCTGCGTACACCCGCGGCCTTTCCCGCATGGTTTCGCCGCATCGTTTTCAAGCAATGCGATCGCATACGGCGCAGGCGGCGTGAGCAGGCGGATAACGAAACCGAGGCCACCAACGACGACGATCCACAGAAGCAGTTCTTGCGCACGGAGCTGGAGGAGCGTTTTTATCAGGAATTGAGGCGTCTGCCCGAGAAAGAGCGCCGGCTTGCCGAGCTGCATTTTATCGAGCGTGCGCGACACCGCCGCATTGCCGACGAGCTTGGTTGGTCGGAACATACGGTAAAGAACCGTCTGCGCACCGTGCGGCGTCGGTTGCAGACGGTCATGCTTCCATTTCTGGAGTCGAAGGCGCAGATCCACACGGCGCTGCGTCTGGCCGCCTGAGCCTGACGTCTGTTTCTCGTACACCGGATTACGTTGCCGCGGGTCTTTCCGTTATGTCAGAACAGGAAAATCCCGATCCATCTCCATCTGCGCTTCAGGCCATGCAGATGGCCGAACGCTTTCTTGATGCGCGTCAGATCTTCTTATGGGGGCAGGTTGATGACCAATCGGCCCGTCATGTGATCGAGCGCCTGCTCTATCTTGATGCAAAAGAGCGGGGTAAAGAAATCACGCTTATTATTAATAGCCCTGGCGGCATGAACACGGCCGGCTTCGCCATCTATGACGTGATGCAGGGCATCGAGTCGCCCGTGAGCACGCTCTGCTTCGGCCTTGCGGCGAGCTTTGGCGCCCTGCTTCTTCTTTCAGGGCAAAGGGGACGTCGGTTTGCCGCGCCGCATGCGCGTATCATGCTTCATCAGCCGTGGGTGCAGGGGCGCATCGAAGGTCCGGCCACCGATCTACGCATTCACGCCAACGAGATCATGAAGCAGCGCAAGCTGATCGAGCAGATCATTGCCGATCGTTGCAGTCGCGATCTGAGCTCGGTCGAGAAAGAGACGGATCGCGATCGCTGGTTTACCGCCGACGAGGCCGTGGACTTCGGTCTCATCGACGGCGTAAGGGTGGAGCTTCCGTCGCCCGTTCTGATGCGTTAACCAGATTCCAGATAACTATAACGAGCTGCCCGGCTTCTTTTTGATGAAGTCGGGCAGGCGTTCTTTTAGAAGAAGCAATACCCATATGCCGATGGCGGCAAGCGTTCCGAAAAAGAGAAGCATGGCGGACAGGGCAACCGTCCAGATCACGGAATCCTTCACGATGTGATAGATTCGACGGGTGGAGAAGCCCTCTTTTTCGCGAAGCGAGAACTGCACCGTGCAGAATTCGTTCTCGGCGTTGAACTGGCCGATACTCAGATTCGCGTCCTGGAGTTGCTCGTCGATCTCAAGCAGCCGGTTTTCGAGCTTCAGGAATTCGTCCATGCTTCCGCCTTTCGCTTTCAGAGCGGCTAACGAGGCCCGCGTTTTTTCCAGCGAGGCTCGCCTCTCAAGCAGGGCCAGATATTCGCTGGTCTTGTCAGTTTTCTGGATGGAAATGCCGGTAGAGTCGGCGATGGCCTGTAGCTTATCGACCGTCGTATCAAAGGCCTCGGGCGGAACACCGGCCGACAGATAATAGACGCGACGGCCGCGCAGGCCTTCGAGGCTTTCAAACTGGATCACGCCTTTTTCTTCTGCGATGAGTTGATAAAGACGCTGCCGATCCTCGTCGAAGGTCGAAGTGGCCGAAGAGAGCCGTGCAATCTTCTCGTATTTCTCTGATGCGCCGGAAGGTCCGCTGTCCAACAGCACATCTTTTTTATAGGAGGCGTAGTTCTTGCGACTGCCTTCGAAGATGCCAGTATCAACGGCAGCAGTTACGATTCCATCGGACGTTACAGATCGATAGAAGAGTTGAATTACAAATAGCCAGCCCATGGCGAGCATACCGTAAAGGGCCAGGCGTTTCCACAAACCTTGATCCGTTTTCATTGATTTCTCCAGAAGGGATGGCTTCTATTCGTTAACATTCAAAACAGCGACAGGACATTCGGCCTGAAGCACGATATTCTCGACTCTCGAACCGAGGAAGAGTCGTGTCGGCCCGGATCGCACGCTTGTTCCCATGAGAATCAGATCGATCTGATTCGCCTGAGCATAACGCAGTACCTCCCGGTCATAGGCGCGGGCGAAGACGACCTCATGCTCGGCCTTCGTTTCGAAGATCTCTCCCATAGCGGCGATCTCTTCAACGATATCACGCTGTATCTGTTCGAGTCGCGTCATGCGAAAAGGGTTCGCAAAAATTCCCGATAGCCCGCGCCGCTGTTCTTCGATGACGTTTAGAATAATAACGACGGTATCTTTATCGGCAAGCTGAAAGGCAAGTTGCGCGGCGTTGCGTGAAGGCGCCGAACCGTTTACCGGAACCAGGATGCGACGGGGCGACCACTGCCAGTTCACCGTGCCTTTACTCACGACAAGCGTCGGGCAGGGAGACTGTCGCACGATCGTATCGATGATCGGATTAAAAAGCCCGCCGCCGCGCAGATCGTTATCGCGCGGAGCACCGAGCATGAGAAGATCGCATCCGGCTCGGGCCTCGTCCAGAATAATCGCAGCGGGCTCCTTTCCGGGAACGGCGCGCAGGATCATCTTTTCTACGTGAAAGAGCGGCCGTATCTTTTTCAAATAGTCAAGGCCCTGCTGTTTTTCTGCGGCCTTGTAGGGAATATTAAGAAGTTCGATCTGCAGACGGTTAGTCGAACCGAGCAGATTGAGGATGCCCGCTTCGATAATACGAGAAGAAGCGCCTTCGGGATCGATACGCACCGGAAGCAATACACGGTTCAGCGAATGAATCGGACTGTCGGCAAGTATGGCCTCCTGCTTCAGTCGTCGCTCTTCGTCGGCGTCGGGCGGAATGCGCTGCACCACCCAGCGCAGCATCGGAGGGGCGATCAGCGAGGTGACGATGGCCATGATCACGATGATCGAAAAGAGATCCTGTGAGAGGATGCCGAGCGAAAGGCCGATCGTCGCAATCAATATCTCCATCGCTCCACGGGCGTTGAGTCCGGCGCCGAAGCTGAGCGCCGTCAGATGGTTCTGTCGTCCGATCAGGCGGGCGCCGAGATACGTCCCGAGTATCTTGCCCGCCGTGGCGATTACGATGACGATGACGGTCAGCACGGCCATCTCGGCGTCGAGCAGGAAGGCGAGGTTAACCTTCAGGCCTGCGACGGCGAAGAAGATCGGACTGAAAACGCTGAACGAGATCACCTGCAGCGTTTCGTGTGCCTGCTTCGGGATGCCCCCTCCGCGAGCGAGTACGATTCCGGCCACAAAAGCGCCGAGAACGGGTTCGAGACCGAGAGCCTGCGTGATCGCGCTTAACGTAAACATCGTAAGCACAATCACGGTAAACAGCGCCCCGGGAATAATGGCATGTCTTTGCACAAGGCTGAGAGCATGACTGACGGCGTAGCTGCCGACGGTAAAGCTGAAGGCGATAAAGAGCAGCACTTTTGAAACGATCCAGGCCACATCGCCCACACCGAGGCCGTTTCCGCCGGCCAGGCCGATGACGACGGAAAGAAGAATCCATCCGACTGTGTCGTCGCTCATGCCGGCGGCGATCATCGTCTGCCCGAGGTTGCGTCGCATCAGTTTCATCTCCATGAGAACACGCGCAAGAACGGGAATGGCAGAGATCGACATAGCGGTTGCGAGAAAAAGCGACGTGATCAGGCGGTTCTCTTTTCCCGAGAGCAGCGGTTCGGGCAGAAGCTGCCCCAGTGTATAACCACTGACAAAGGTTACGACGATGCCGCCGAACGAGACACCGAGAGCGGTGCGAGCATGCCTGCGTATGAGCGCAAGATCCATCTCAAGGCCGGTTATCAATAGAAGAAAGAGAGCGCCGAGCAGGCTGATCGTCTCAAGCAGGTATCCCTGAACGGCCTCGGTAGGAACGATGATGCCATAGAGCCCCGGAAAAAGCGCCGCCGCGAAGGAGGGACCGAGCAGGATGCCGGCAAGGATCTCGCCGATCACGCCCGGTTGTTTGAAGCGAGAAACGAGTTCGGAAAGCCCGCGGGCCGCGGCCAGCAGCACGACGATCTGAACAAGCAGCATCAGAACATCGTCATGTGAGGCGGCTCGGAATATTTGCATCAAGGACTCCGGGAATGAATTCGGGAGAATCTCCGGAGGTTACTAAACGGATAAAAAGCTATTCCGTCAATTCCAAATCCGATCGCCAGGCTTCTCTCGCGCAAGCAGGATCGTATCGCGTAAAAAGCGTCGGTAACGGATCACCGTCTCGCTTTTCGTCTGCGGAGGAGGATTGAAGATATTCTTCGGGTCAAGCATGCGCGAAGGCTTCTCGCGAAGCTCCGTCCATGTGCCGACTTCGAGCGTCAGCGGAAGAAATCGAGATTTCAGCTTCGACGCCTCGGGCCGCACCTGGTACTGATTGTAGAGACGATCCCACAGGTCGCCATGCGTCGTATAACTCTCGCTCTGCGGACCGTAGCGAAAACGGTCGTGCCCCGAATAGACGCGAAGACGATCGGCCAGTTTTTGAAAAAGCGCGGCGTCGATGCACGGATCATGCGTCCCGGCGTAAGGCCACCAGACGTGATCGACGGAACCGAAACCGGAATGCAGGTCGACGACGGGAATCAGCGAGTTCTTTACCTCGAAGAAGGAATCGAGCACCCATCTGGTTAACGCTCTGGACTCGGGTTCGAGCCCCTGTCCGCGAAAGTAGGGCAGGTTGCGCGAGATGCGATGCCCGCCAAAAAACGGCAGCGGATCGACCGCCTCCACTCCGGAGTTGCGCATCAGATCGACGCCGCCCGGATTCGACCTTCGCTTCAGGGCGACGCCGCCGGGATTGATGACGGGAATGCAGTGCAGTCCGATCTTGCCTTTGCGGATGTCGGGCACGAAATCTTCGTTAACGATCGATTCGATGAAATCGAGCAAGATCTGAATACCGATGATCTCAAGGCCGTGCACGCCGGCGACCAGCCCCGCCGGATGCTTGCGCAGAGCGGAAGGCGTGCCGATCTCAAGCGCATGGATGGGGAAGCGAAAGCCCTCTTTCGTCTTGCGCGAGAAACCGATCTGCTTGAGGCGCACAAGGCCCTTGCCTTTTTTCACAACATCAAGCATCCGCTTTTCGTAGCGGTTTAATCGACGCAGTCCACGCAGCATAGGACCAGCGCCGCATCGGCGGCAGAGTCAGCAAGGGCTTTCGATCGGGCGAGTGTGACAATTGCGTGGCGGATCAGAAGGCAGAGCGGGGGCTTTTCGATTTTCGTTTCGCCGATAGCAGTAGCTCCACATCTTTCAATATCGAAAGGCTGTTAATTTCAAGCAGCAGCCATTTCCCGTCGGTATACGTCGGGGCCGCGTCATAGGCGCTTTGCGTCGGTTTGGAGAGGTTCGGTTTCAGAGCGTCTACCTTCTCTCTTTCTGATTTTCCGAAGACGATCACCAACAGAAAGCGATTCTTCTCGGGAACGAACGTGCAGAACGATTTGCTTTTCTTGTAGCGCAACGATCATCCATGTTTCTTTCCGCCGTAGAGCCACTCAGGGTTAAAGACATCGGGATAATGCTCATCGATCCATTGACCGAGGCGCTGCCAGTAGCTGTAGGCCTGCTTTCCGATCCATGAGCGGAGGACGGCCTCGCTCGGCGGCTCGGGGTTTAACAGGCGTGTGGGGATTCAGAGGTCTCCTCTGTCATGGATTCATTGCGGACGCAGACAGGGATACTGAAACTCCCCCCTATCCTGGAAAGGCCAGGGAATGGGGCTACATAGGAAAAAATAGCCATATTCATATTCGTGAGTGAATGCAGATTTCAGGCGGCCACGTTCAAAATAAAGTTCTGTCGCATCTCGGCCCGTAGGAACCATGATCGGCACAGGAATAAAAACCGCCAGGAGGATGATGCCTGTCCAGCGCAGTTCACTATTGTCGTTATATACCCAGGTTTCGGTATTGGCCGTAAAGGTCTTCTTGTCTGGTTGCCCCCAGAGCTGCTCCACTTCAGCCGGCGTATAACTACGCATCTCTTCGTAATACTTCAATGATCTGCGATTTTGAGCGAGGTTCGCGTGCTCTATTCTGTAGGTCGAACGGCCATGCGCAATAAAGCCGATACAGCTGGAGAGAGTTATCAGCAGGGTCAGAATAGCAATTCGTTTCATAAGAGCCTCCCGCAGTTACTGTCATAATGACCTGACTTGATATTCTATTGTTGCCTCTATTGCCTGTCAATGAGAATATTGTATTGTTTTTCGGCGGAGCGATGGATTACGGATCGCAGCGAGGTGCTTATTATGAGATTGAGTTACCAGCTGATTCTCCCGTTTCCTGCGAGAACCGCCGGATCAGATTTTCACAAGCCGGTGTTCCATATTCGCGAGCCCAGGCCTCCTCTCTCTCGAACTCCGGTTGAAGCCTCTTGAGCGCGTTACTATCCCACAGATGGTGAGTATGGTCCGGCGGAAGGTAATCTGTCTGGGAATCAATACCGACAAATACGATTATGTCCGGGTCACGCTCCTGTATGCCGAGATCGAATCGAAGCGAGCAAATCATGATCGTGCCCTCAAGAAATGTTAATCTTCCATCAAGCATATCGTGGCACGTCTGTACCAGGCGCTTTCGCGCAAGAGCCTGCGCCTCGTGCGGAGGTAGGTCTGATTTAAGGGGCATAGTGCTCTCTTGTAATACGGGCGTTCATGGTCTCCGTTCTGAGATAGCCTTTTGCTCATGAAGTCTCTGTAATGATTCGCTCATCTGTCAATAGAAAACCTTTGTCATTTGGATTATGGATTGCTGACCTGATCTTTACTCAGTCTCATTTTGAAACGCGCCCGGTTCCGTGCTGCCCGGGCTTTTCGCGCAATGCCCTCCCCCACTCCCCTTGACAGAGCCGGCCCATCCCATATCATGCAGCAATGGCCCTGAAGCGCAATCGTACCGAGGGACCGATCGCCGAATCGCAGGCAGTAAATATGAAACGAGCCTCCAGCATTCTCAAAGAAGTTTTCGGATACGATTCGTTTCGTCCGTTTCAGCGCGAGGTGATCGACAATGTGCTGTCGCGCCGTGATACCCTGGCCGTGCTTCCGACCGGAGCAGGCAAATCCCTCTGCTACCAGATTCCCGCTCTGGTCTTCGATAAACTGAGCGTCGTCGTCTCGCCGCTCATTGCGCTTATGAACGATCAGGTGGAGCAACTGCGCGCAGCGGGCGTGCCTGCCGTGATGTTGAATAGCTCGCTCTCGCCACAGGAGTATCAGCGCAACATCGACGCTTTGCAAAAGGGCGAGGCAAGAATCCTCTACGTCGCTCCCGAGACATTGCTTTCGCCTCGCGTCACGGATCTTCTTGAATCGCTGCCTCTGGATCTACTCACCATCGACGAGGCTCATTGCATCTCGGACTGGGGCCATGACTTTCGTCCGGAGTACCGCCAGATCGCAGCCGTTCGCCGTCGATTTCCTCGGGCTGTATGTCTTGCCCTGACTGCCACGGCAACGGAGCGCGTCAGGCACGACATCCTCAACGCACTCGGCCTTGATGAGGCGGCGCAGTTCGTTGCCGGATTCGATCGGCCTAACCTCTTTATCGAAGTGCTGCCGAAGCAGAACGCCTTAGCGCAGACCCTGAGGTTCCTCGAAGAACGCAGGGATCAGGCAGGCATCATCTATTGTTTCTCGCGCAGGCAGGTCGACGATCTTGCCGCCGCTCTCGTCCAGAAGGGATTCTCGGCCCGTCCGTATCATGCCGGCCTCGGCGATGCGGAGCGTGCCGCCAATCAAGAGGCCTTTCTTCGAGACGATATTCAGATCATCGTGGCCACCATCGCCTTCGGCATGGGCATCAACAAGCCTAACGTTCGCTTCGTTATACATTACGATCTGCCGAAGAGCATCGAAGGCTACTACCAGGAGATCGGACGCGCTGGTCGTGACGGGCTGCCATCCCACTGCCTGCTTCTTTATAGCTATGGCGATGTGGCCAAGCTGCGGCATTTCATCGACCAGAAAGAGGAGGATGAGCGCCTTGCCTCCCTCGACCATCTTGATGCCCTTGTTCGCTTCGCCGAGCAACACGCCGGTTGTCGTCGCATCCCCCTGCTGCGCTACTTCGGCGAAGAGCCGACATCGACGCGATGCGATCGATGCGACAACTGCACGTCCCCCACGGCTACGCTTGTTGATATGACCGAGAACGCTCAGAAGTTCCTGTCGTGCGTTAAGCGCACAGGGGAGAGGTTCGGAGCCGGTCACGTCATCGACGTGCTGCGCGGATCAAAGAACGAAAAGGTGCTTCGTAACCGGCATCAGGATCTGAGCACATACGGCATCGGTACAAACCTCACGGCGATACAATGGAATCATGTGGCGCGGCAGCTGGTGCGCCACGGCTATCTTGTTCAGGAGGGCGAGTTCCGCACGCTGCGGCTGAGCGACCTGGCCATCCGCTCTTTGCGCGAGCGAGCGTCCATTGCGCTTGAAGCTTTGCCACAGGGCGAGGCTCCGATCAGGCGCTCAGCGTCGACGCTGGCGACCGGAATGGACGAGACGTTGTTTGGCCTTCTTCGCCAGAGGCGCAAGCAGCTGGCCGACGCGGCCGGCATTCCCCCGTACATCGTCTTCTCGGACCGCACGCTGGTGGAGATGGCAAGCGCCCTTCCACAGTCCGACGCGGAGCTGCTGAGTATCAGCGGCGTCGGTCAGGTGAAGCTTGAGCGGTACGGTGAAGAGTTCCTCGGCGTGATCAGGCAGTATGTGAAGGGCAGGTAGGTTCGGTCTGTGATAGGGGGTCAGCTTCGGAGGTGCGGTCAGGATCTTAAAACGGACAGCTGCTTTAAGCCAACCTGCGCCCCGCCTCCTACCTGTATTCCTCGGGCAGAAACTCGCAAACTCTGGCCCAGCATCTGGTAATCTCATCGACCACACTGGAGGCAGCGGGTCTTTCAGAGTCCTCGTTTGAGATGCGTATATTCTCGCGCAGCCATTGACGCGAGAATCCCGCCCATTCGCCGACGATGTTTCGTAGATTCGATTCAAGGACTGGAAAGACTTCAAGCCAGAGTATGCGCTCTACCTCCTCTTTGCCGTAGCCTGATTCGATGACCGTACGCGCAATATACCTGTATCTGCTTTCGGTGATTTCCGTATCGAGGAAGAGGTCTGACATCGCCTCCCAGACGGGCAATCGTCGTTCTACTTCTGGTGATTGCATCACTTTTCTTCCAGTGGATATGTTGTCTGCTGCGCCGGTCTCTCCTAACAGGCTGCTGAAAAAGCAGCCTGCTATGGCTTGAACAATTTCAGCTGGAGGTTTTTTATATTCTGGAAATGCTTACCGTTGGCCGTCGAAAGCGGAAGGCCGTTCTCGGTGGCCGTTGCTGCAATCATGGCGTTTTCCACGAAGATTATCCATGATCTCCTCAACACTGATGTCGGGCGCACTTTTCATGCCAAAAAAAGGATCCTCGATAACGCGCACATGTTCCCTGTCCGCCGATGGCAGAATGACTCCGCGCGCTTTTCCCCTTTCCGTTACCGTTACCTTTTCGCCATTGGCAAGGGCTGTCAGTATATCCCGGGTTTTGTAACGCAGATCGAGAATGGATGCTTTCATAGGCCCTCTCCTTAGTTTCGATCCAGCTCGATTTCTATCGAAATCTTGCCTGCGGGCAACACTTTCTGTGTTGCAGAACCCGTTTTGGGACGGGTTCTAAATGTCTATATCAATATAGGCGTTCCGCCAACAGAAAAACCTGGCCTTATTCCGGAATATGAATCGTCGCCTTAATATGCTTCAGGTTGGCCACGATCGTAAAGCTCATCCGCATTCTTATCTTTCCCTTATACTCAGAGGCTTCTCGCTGATTCCGTTCTTATAAAACTCTGACTTTTTGCGATTGATCGAAGCACTGCATTCATACTCGTCTGGCCGCCCCAGGGGTCTTTTACTCTGCTGGTATAAAGGAATACAGGAGAGGCACAATGGACTGGATAGAGTTGCTCGTTTATATCATGTTGCTGACGGTGACAGCCCCGCTTATCGGAGCGATGGTGGCCGCCGTTTTTGGTCCGATTATTTTGCGAAGGCCGATCGCAGTAGCGGAGCGATGGATTTCGCAGATCACACGTATCGATCTACAGGAGTCGATGGGCTGGCGTCGCTATGCGTTAACCGCACTCCTTTTCAATCTCGTCGGACTTGTCGTGCTGCTCGCTATGCAGCTCTGGCAGTCCGGGCTGCCGCTGAATTTCTCCGGAAAACCAGGCGTTCCGTTCGACCTCGCTTTTAATACGGCGGTGAGCTTTGTTACGAATACGAACTGGCAGGCCTATTCCGGCGAGGATGCGATGTCGTATTTCGTTCAGATGGTCGGATTGGGCGTTCAGAACTTCGTCAGCGCAGCGACGGGCATCGCCGTCCTGATCGCGTTGATTCGCGGCTTGCGACAGGGCGAATCCGAAGGGATCGGCAACTTCTGGTCTGATCTGTTTCGTTCCGTAATGCTGTTGCTTCCTTTTTCATTTATCCTTGCGGTCTTTCTCGTTTCACAGGGCGTCGTGATGAACTTCAATGCTCCGGTAACCTCAGTGTTCGATGGTTTTACACAGATACTGCCGCAGGGACCGGGGGCCTCGCAGATCGCCATCAAGCAGCTGGGCACGAACGGCGGCGGCTATTTCGGCGTGAACAGCGCTCATCCTTACGAGAATCCGACAGAGTTAGCCAATCTGGCCGAATCGCTGTCGATACTCCTTTTGCCCGCCGCCCTTGTATTTACGTTTGGTCGGATGATCGGCGATGCACGGCAGGGCCGGGCGCTTTTCGCCGCCATGATGATCCTCTTTCTTGTCGGCCTTGGCGTATCTCTCCTGTCGGAGTTTCAGGCCAAGCCGGCGCTCGGCGTGCAGGCCGGCGAGATGATGGAAGGCAAAGAGACGCGCTTCGGCATCACGCAGAGCGTGCTCTGGTCGGTGGCGACCACGGCCGCCTCCAACGGATCGGTAAACGCCATGCATGACAGCCTCAGTCCTCTCTCGGGCGGAGTGGCGCTACTCAACATGCTTCTGGGCGAGATCGTATTCGGCGGCGTCGGATCGGGGTTATACGGCATGATCCTCTTCGTTGTTCTGACCGTATTTATGACGGGCCTGATGGTCGGGCGCAGTCCGGAGTATCTCGGCAAGAGAATCGAGGCCTTCGAGGTGAAGATGGCCATGATCGGAGTGCTGGTTCCGGCCGGAGTGGTGCTCGTTCTGACGGGCATTGCATGTATCTATGAACCGGCGCTGCAGAGCCTTACGAATGCCGGTCCGCATGGATTCTCGGAGATACTTTACGCCTTCGCCTCGGGGGCCAATAACAACGGGTCTGCCTTCGGCGGCCTTGCGGCGAATACGCCGTTCTATAATTATACGATCGGCGGCGCCATGCTTGTCGGTAGATACGCTCCGATGGTGACGACGCTTGCTATCGCCGGGTCGCTTGCTCGAAAGCGAATCGCTCCTCCTTCCAGCGGCGTTTTTCCCACGTATTCGCCGCTTTTCGTGCTGTTGTTGATCGGCGTTATCCTTATCGTAGGAGCGCTAACCTTTTTCCCGGCCCTCACACTCGGACCGATCCTTGAACATCTTCTTATGCAGTCAGGAGCGACATTATGAATATCGAACGTGATTTTGGCGATTTCCCTCGCGTTCAGGTCGACACGTCGGCGCATCAGCCTTCCTCTCCGGAGGATCGTCGTAAGAGCTTTAACCGAAAGATCTTTGTAGACAGTCTGCGCAGAGCGTTCATGAAGATGCATCCGAAAGAGCAGTTGAAAAACCCGGTAATGTTTCTCGTGAATATCGGCGCTCTGATCACGACGGGCATCGTAGCTTACGAAGGCTTCACAGCCTATCAGACGGCGTCATCGGCGGAGAGTGACTCCCTTTTTTTTCATCTGCAGATCATGGCGTGGCTCTGGTTCACCGTCCTGTTCGCCAATTTTGCAGAGGCTGTGGCTGAGGGAAGGGGCAGAGCACAATCGGAGTCTCTACGCAAGAACCGGGCGGAGACGATGGCCCGTCGTCTCAAAGGGGGGAACGGCAGCTTTGCAGATCGCTCTGAAGAGATCGTTCGAGCCTCTGAACTTCGCGTCGACGATATCGTCGTCTGCGAGGCAGGCGATATCATACCCTCTGACGGGGACGTGATCGAGGGTGTGGCCAGCGTCGACGAATCGGCCGTTACGGGAGAATCGGCCCCCGTCGTGCGCGAAAGCGGCGGCGACCGCTCGGCCGTTACCGGCGGCACACGCGTCACAAGCGACCGCATCTACATTCGAATCTCGACGGCTCCAGGCGACACGTTTCTTGATCGTATGATTGCGATGGTAGAAGGGGCCAGCCGTCAGAAGACGCCCAATGAGATCGCGTTAAGCATACTGCTTGTAGCGTTGTCGGGCATCTTCGTTCTGGCCGTCGGTGCGATGATTCCGTTTCTCATTTATACGGCTCGCGGAGCGCAGGTAGATCCCTCCTCTCTCGTCGATGTTCCCGTTCTGATCGCCCTTCTTGTCTGTTTGATTCCAACGACGATCGGCGGATTGCTTTCGGCGATCGGCATCAGCGGCATGGATCGATTGATTCGCAAAAACGTCATCGCTACATCGGGCAAAGCCGTGGAGGCGGCGGGTGATATCGACGTTCTTCTGCTCGACAAGACGGGAACGATCACTCTCGGCAACAGAATGGCCGTGCAATTCCTGCCGGCAGCCGCCGTCGACGAGCTTGAGTTAGCCGAAGCGGCGCAACTCGCCTCTCTCTCCGATGAGACTCCGGAGGGACGATCCATCGTCGTTCTTGCGAAAGAGCGATTCGGACTGCGTGCCCGGGACATCGGGAACTGCACGGTGATTCCGTTCAGCGCTCAGACCCGAATGAGCGGCATCGATATTCCGGCAACGGACGGTCGTCCGGCTCGATCTTTGCGTAAGGGTGCCGCCGATGCGGTACGCCGTATGGTGCTCGATTCGGGCAAGACCTTTCCCTACGAAGTGAATATGTATGTCGAAGATATCGCACAGGCCGGCGGTACTCCGCTTGTGGTGACGGACGCGGGGCGCGTACTCGGCGTCATCTTTTTAAAGGACGTGATTAAAGGCGGCATTCGCGAGCGCTTCGCACAACTGCGTCGTATGGGTATCCGTACCGTCATGATCACGGGGGATAACGCGACGACGGCTGCTGCGATCGCCGCCGAGGCAGGCGTGGACGATTTCATGGCGCAGGCGACGCCTGAGGCCAAGCTCGCGCGCATCCGAGAGGAGCAGGCCGCCGGTCATCTCGTCGCCATGACGGGAGACGGAACGAACGATGCTCCGGCGCTGGCGCAGGCCGACGTAGGCGTGGCGATGAACACGGGAACACAGGCCGCTCGCGAGGCCGGCAACATGGTCGATCTTGATTCTAATCCGACGAAGCTCATCGATATCGTCGAGACCGGGAAGCAGCTTCTGATGACGCGGGGCGCACTTACGACGTTCAGCATCGCCAACGACGTCGCCAAGTATTTCGCGATTCTGTCCGCCATGCTCGGCGGACTCTATGCGGCGGATAACGCCGGTCCGTTGCAGCAGTTGAATCTGATGGATCTGGCCACCCCGCAGAGCGCCGTGCTCTCTGCGATCATCTTCAACGCCCTGATCATCGTCGCGCTGATACCGCTCGCTCTTCGCGGAGTGAAATACCGTGCTGTCGGCGCCGAATCGCTGCTCCGGCAAAATTTGATCGTTTACGGATTTGGTGGCCTGATCGCTCCTTTCGCGGGGATCAAGCTCATTGATATCGCCGTTGTGGCGATGGGCCTTGTTTAGCCATACAGTCGGAGAGAATATTCCAGAGAGATTATAGAGGAGAAACATATGCTTTATCTCAGAATCCTGTTTCAGTCCGTGGTCGGACTCTTATTCCTCACATTGCTTACGGGCATCGTCTATCCGCTTGTCGTATTCGGTTTCGCTCAGGCGATCTTTCCGTATCAGAGCAACGGCTCGCTCATCATTGATCGGTCTGGGGGCGTTCTTGGTTCGCAGCTGATCGGGCGTTGCTATAAAAGCGTCGGGTACCTGAAAGGTCGGCCGTCCGCATCGGACTATGCGGCCGGTGCGGCGTCGAATCTCGGTCCGATGGATCGCCGGCTGAAGGATCGTGTGCAGAGCGACGATCGACAACCTGTGCTTCTGCGCTTCAGCTCGGGAAGCGGACTTGATCCGCATATTTCTGGTGATGCCGCCCGTTTTCAGTTCGACCGTATTCTGTCCGAACGGAATATGCAGGAAGATCAGAGAGCGCGCCTCGAACAGATACTCGCGAAGTGCGGCGAGACCCGGTCGCTTTTCAGAGCCGAGAAGGTGAACGTCTTCTGTTTTAATCGCCTCCTCGATGAAAAGACGTCAGATCGCTGAGGGATATTTATGGTTAACGTCTGTAATTGCTAATTCGGATCATCTCTATGCAAGATTACAATCGACCTGATCCGGACGCCCTTCTGAGGCAGATCCAGAAAGAGGAACAGAAAAGGCGCCGCGGACGTCTGACGATATTTCTCGGTATGGCAGCAGGCGTCGGCAAAACCTACGCGATGCTTCAGGCGGCGCACCGGCGCAAAACCGAGAGAAATGTGCTGATAGGATTCGTCGAAGCGCATGGGCGGGCTGAGACGGCGGCGCTGCTTGAAGGATTGCCGGTGCTTCCGCGCAAGAAGATCGAGTACAGAGGCGTCCAGCTTGAAGAGATGGATCTTGACGCAGTGCTTGAGAGACGCCCCGACGTCGTCGTCGTCGACGAGCTCGCCCATACAAACGTGCCGGGATCGCGACATGCAAAGCGGTGGCAGGATGTCGTTGAGATTATTGAGGCGGGCATCGATGTGTGGACCGCCGTGAACGTGCAGCATGTGGAATCGCGGTCGGGGACGGCGGCGCAGATTGCCGGCGCAGAGATTCGCGAAACCATCCCCGACAGCGTGCTTGATATGGCCGACGAGATCGATCTCATCGATATCGCTCCCGACGAGCTGCTGGAAAGGCTGCAGGCTGGCCGCATCTACGAAGGGGACCGTGCCCGTCGCGCCCTGGATAATTTTTTCAAGCCGGAGCGTCTTATCGCCCTGCGAGAGCTTTCGCTTCGACTAACGGCAGAGCATGTCGATCAGAGCCTGCGCGAGCAGATGCGAGAGAAGCATATCGAGGGACCGTGGAAGGCGAACGAGCGCCTGCTTGTGGCCGTTTCCTCTTCACCGACGGCCGGCGACCTTATACGCTGGACGCGACGGCAGGCCTATATACTGGATTCGCCGTGGACGACGGTTTATGTGGAGGGATCGCGTCCTCCCGACGCGGCAGATCGACGACGCATCGAATCACATCTTGATCTGGCGAGAGAACTTGGTGCCGAGGTCATCGTCACACACGACGAAAACGTCGCCGAGGGCATATTGCGGGTCGCACGCGAAACCAATGTGACGCAGATCGTGCTGGGTCGTACCGGGCTATCGAGATTTGCCGACGTATTGCGCGGCGGTTCGATCACAAACCGACTGCTTCGCAACAGCGGAAGCATTGATATTCACGTTGTCGCCGCTCCGCATAAATCGCAGAAAGAAACGAGGCTCAAGGAAGAAGTGTCTTCATCATTAGCAGGTCGTTTCATCTCCAATCGACTGCAATACGGCGTGGCCGCGCTTGCCGTCGGCATCGTGACGATGCTCGGTCTTGCCGCTCTTCCGGTTGTCGGCTACTGGTCGATCTCGCTTTTCTTTTTGCTTACCGTGCTTCTGCTTGCTCTTGTGGTCGGTCGCGGCCCCGTTCTACTCGCCGCATTGATCAGCGCCCTGTCGTGGAACTTTCTTTTTATTCCGCCTCGCTTTACGTTTCATATCTATCGACTTGAGGATGCTCTCATGTTCGGCTTCTATTTCGTGATCGCCGCTGTCACAGGCGTGCTGACCTCGCGAGTCCGCACTCGCGAGAATCTTGTTCGGCGTCGGGAGGCGATGACGACGGCGCTTTACAGGGTGACGAAAGAGCTGGCGGCCATGGATCGCCCGGTGTCCATGATTGCCGTTTGTATAACCCAGCTCGAAGCTCTGCTTCCGGTGAAGGTCTCTATTCTTGCTTCGAGCGAAGGCTCTCTGGATTTTCCCGATGAAAGAGCAATGTCGGATCGCGAGCGAGCGGTGGCGCTCTGGTGCTTTGAGAATCGTCGCCCCGCGGGCAGGTTTACCGATACACTACCCGTTTCACCGCATCAGTATCTGCCTCTATTGAGTTCAGGCCAGATTGCCGGAGTCATGCAGCTTGAGTTTGCAGATGACACTGACCGCAAAGGGGCTGATCCTCTATCGTCTGAGGCCCGCATGCTTGTCGAGTCCGTCGCCGCTCAGCTTGCATCGGCCCTTCTTCGCGTCGAAGGAACGAGAAAGAGCGACGCACTGCGCCTGCATGCGGAATCCGACAGGCTGTACCGCAACATCCTGTCGTCCGTTTCGCATGAGCTGCGGACGCCGATCACGACGATTAAAGGAGCGGCCTCCGCTCTTGAGCCTCACATGCAGACCTCCGCTTCAAAGGAGCTGTTAACCGATATTGTCGATGCTTCCGATCGATTGAATGCTCTGATTGAGAACCTGCTTGATATGCAGCGCATCGAATCGGGACATGTGGTTCCGCGGTTGATCTGGTCTGATCCCGGCGATATTATGGCCGGCGTCGCCTCTGATGCGAAGGACATGCTTGACGGGACGACCATCCGTCTGGTCAGGCCGGCGATTGTTCCGCTTGTATTCGTCGATCCCGTTTTGATAGCGCAGGCGTTGAGCAATCTCGTACGAAACGCTATGCGTTATTCAGGAGGCGGGGAAGTTCGGCTCGGTTTCAACGTGGTATCGAGTCGGCCCGTCTTTTCCGTTGAGGATGATGGTCCGGGCATTTCACCGGACGAAAGAGAAAGGGTGTTCGAGAAATTCTATCGTTCGAGCATGACGCGATCGCAGATGCCCGGAGCGGGCCTTGGCCTGTCGATAGCGAAAGGCTTTGTCGAGGCTCATAGAGAAGCGGAGCTTCGGTTAAAGACCGGCAAGAACGGTGGATGGAACAGGTTTGAGATCCTGCTCGGAGAGGATGCTGTATATGAAGCAAGCAGTGCTGATCATTGATGATGAACTGCCCATCCGGCGCTTTCTGCGAGTCGGTCTTGAAGATGCGGGTTATCGCGTGGTGGAGGCCGACGAGGGCGAGAAAGGCGTCGTGCTTGCGGCGAAAGAACGACCTGACCTTATCATATTGGACTTGATGCTGCCCGATCTTTATGGCATCGAGGTATTGCAGCGATTGCGCGAGTGGTTCAGCGGTCCAATTCTCGTTCTGTCCGTGCAGGGGGGCGAAGATGATAAGATCGCAGCCCTTGATGCCGGAGCCGACGATTATCTGACGAAGCCTTTCAGTACAGGTGAGTTGCTTGCGCGCATGCGCACCTTACTGCGACGCGTTGTTCGAGAAACTCCGCAGCCAGTCTTTCGCTTCGGAGACCTTGTCGTCGACCTTGGCCGACATGTTGTGCAGAGAGGCGATCAGAACGTCCATCTATCGTCGACGGAGTATGCCCTTTTTTCAATATTTTTGCGGCATGTCGGTCGTGTTCTGACGCATAACCAATTGCTGCGTGAACTGGGACGTCCTGCCGGTGAGACTCCGGATGATGTGCGTTCCGCCATGCAGTATCTACGTGTGTACGTGAATCAGCTGCGCGAGAAGATAGAAGAAGATCCGCACCGACCGGCCATCATCGTGACCGAGACCGGCGTGGGATATCGCTGCAAGGAGCCCTGAGTTATGAGCTAACAGGGCGCCCGGCACGGTTTTGATGACAATTATGTGAATTTAAACCTCTCAGATCGACAGGCCCGCCTTTATTACTTGCGGTGCCATCTCTTCATGCGATCCGGTCTCTCACGATATGCAAACCCTTCGCCGCGAACTTCATCTGCCGGGAGCCGTGCTTCTCGGCCTCGGCTCCATCCTGGGAACGGGCGTTTTTGTGAGCATCGGTCTGGCTGCAGGGTTAGCCGGACCGGGTATTCTTCCGGCCATGGCTCTGGCCGGTCTCGTCGCTCTTCTGAACGGGCTTTCCAGCGCGCAACTGGCGGCGGCGCATCCGGTCAGCGGCGGAACCTACGAGTACGGATATCGCTATCTTAACCCGCGGATGGGATTCGCCGCCGGATGGCTCTTTGTCTGTGCTAAATCGGCGTCGGCTGCGACGGCTGTTCTCGGGTTAGCCGGATACCTGCTTGCCCTTCTTGATGCCGATCAGAGCTGGCGCATGCCCGTTGCGGCAGTACTTCTTTTGCTTATGACGGCCGTCGTGCTCGGCGGTATTCGACGTTCCAATCAGGCGAATACTGTTATCGTTCTGTTCACTTTGCTGGGTCTGGTCGTCTTCACGGTAACGGCCGTGTTTCTATCTGTCGGTGACCCGGCTACGGCCGACATGGGTCACACATGGCCTCCGATTGCGCCCGATATAGCCTCTTTTTTTGAGGCGACGGCTCTGATCTTTGTCGCGTATACGGGCTACGGGCGCATCGCCACGCTTGGCGAGGAGGTGCATGATCCGAAGCGGACGATTCCGCGGGCGATCCTCATCACGCTTGGCGCAACCTTTCTTCTCTATGCCGCCGTGAGCTATGCCGCTCTGGCTTCAGTGGGTGCGGCCACGCTGGCCAGGTTAACGTCCGAGACGGCCGCTCCTCTTTCAGCCATCCTGCACCTGTTGAACAGGCCGGAGGCGAGCTTCATCGTGAGTATCGCCGCACTGACGGCGATGGCAGGCGTAACGTTGAATCTGCTTCTCGGCGTTTCACGTGTCGTTTATTCGATGGGACGGCGTGCGGATCTGCCGGCTGTGTTCGGACGGCTTGATGCACAGGATTCGCCAGGGGCCGCTATTCTGCTGACAATGGCTGTGATGCTTGTACTTGTTCTGTTCGGGAGTATCAAGCTCGCATGGAGTTTCAGCGCCTTCACCGTGCTTGTTTATTATTCGATCACAAATGCAGCGGCGCTGCGGCTTCCGCCGGCAGACAGGCGGTTTCCGCGCCTTTTTGCCGTGGCAGGATTGCTGGGAACGCTCATGCTTGCCTTCATGGTGGAATGGCCGATCTGGGCCGGTGGTCTGGCGCTGCTTCTGGTCGGATGGAGCTGGCAGTCGATTTATCGCCGCATAAAGTAGTTGTGAATCCCCGGCTCCGTGAGAATCAGAGCCGTGGACGAAAAAGAGAGCGAGCAGAGGAGAGAGAAGACGCAAACGCGATCGTTTGGGGCGGGTAATCGCATCAGCCACGATGCATCCGGCTACTATGAGTCGAAGCTTTATTCTGAACTTCCGCGCGAAACTCCCTTTGAAGAGGATCAAGCGTTACCCGATGATCTGCGAAACGCATTGATCCTCGCAGACGCACGCTCCATGCAGCAGATCCCCGACCGCTCCGTTCATCTGATGGTCACCTCGCCGCCTTATAACGTCTCGAAGGCCTACGACGAGGATCTTTCTCTTCGCGAGTATCTCGAACTGCTTGAAGACGTCTTTCGCGAAACGCACCGCGTCCTTGTTCATGGCGGACGGGCATGCATCAACGTCGCTAACGTCGGTCGCAAGCCATATATACCGTTATCCGACCATATCTCGCATATCATGACGTCGATCGGCTTCTTGATGCGCGGAGAGGTGATCTGGAATAAAGGAGCGGGCGCCGGCGTATCAATGGCATGGGGCAGCTATAAATCGGCCTCGAACCCTGTGCTGCGTGACGTGCACGAGTACATCCTCATCTTCTCGAAGGGCGGATTCGGGCGCGAGGCGAAGGGACGCGAAAACACTATCACAAAAGAAGACTTCATGGAGTGGACGAAGTCTGTGTGGACGATGCCGACGGAAAGCGCGAAGAAGGTCGGCCATCCCGCTCCGTTTCCTGTCGAGCTTCCGCGTCGGCTGATCGAGCTCTATACGTTCAAAGACGACATTATTCTTGATCCGTTTATGGGCAGCGGGTCGACGGCGCTGGCCGCGCTGACCACGAATCGCCAGTACGTGGGATTCGAAATCGCTCCTGAGTTTGCTGAGCGTGCCCGGCAGCGAATCGATCGCTACCTGCAAACGGGCGATACGGGCGGCAAGGCGGCACCGAAAGTCGAGTCGGGGCAGACGCCGATTGGTCCAGGATCGATTGATCCTACGCAGGTTGATCAAACGCCGGTTGATCAGAATCAGCCCGATCAATCATCGCAGGATCAGGCGACAGCGGATTCCGATACTCTTTAAAAAACGAATTGATCGGTTGAGGCCGATGCAACCTCTGTTCCCATGTCGATCTGGCGATTCTCATTCGTTATCTTCCTTGTGCCTGTAACGTATTTCGCGGGCGGCTGTTCGTCGGGTATAGCGACGCACCGTGCCTTCAGCGATTCAAAGTGGGAGCCTGCGGCCTCCTGTGATCCCGTCGACATATCAGATACGATCATCAGCAAGAGGAAAGATCCGGTCTTCGATTTTGGACGTGTGCAGTATCGCCGATCGGGTGCGGCGGGCGGTCCGATCTATGAGTTCAGCGAAGGCGCCTCTCTTGAATATGAAGGGAAGCGATACAGCGTTCGTCTATTGCGCATGATCGCGCCGTCCGAGCATCGCGTGCTGGGCATGCCCTTTCTCATGGAGCTACAATTTTTTGCCGTTTCGGATGATTCGGCCGCGCTCGCTCTTTCGATATTTGTGCGTAAGGGTAAGGGGCGTCCGGCTCTGCGATCGATGATCGATAATGGAAGCGGTGAGTTAACCCTGTCGGACCTCAAGCCGTCATACGGAGGACATTACTACTATAAAGGGGCGTTACCCGTCCCTCCATGTTATAGCATCCCGTATATCGTTTTGAAGTCGGCTATCGAGGCATCACCAGAAGACATTGACGAGTATCTAAGTCGCTGGCCGTATTCCGAGCGTAATACGGGTAAGTCCGATCGCATCGAAGAGACGGAGTAATAGCGACTACGAGGGTTTCAACGGAGTGATCCCCGCGTTAACGTTGCTCAAGGAATTCTATTCTACCGGTGATGATTTCGTGAACTCGCTCTACTGAAATTCCACTTTCGATGAATACTCCGGGCGGGATGCTCTTGAGAATTTCTCGAAATAGCTTCCTGTTCAGTATTTGCCTCTGTAGATAGGACGTCTTTTGTCCAAAGAGAAAATGATTCTCGAAAAGCTGATCTGAGAGAGCGGCGCGTTCAGAGCTGAACAGCAGAAGGCTTCCATGATCGACGATCCAGATTTTTCCCACAGCATCTCGAAGCAGGTTGCGTGAACTCTGCGCTCGATCGATATTCATAAAGAAGAGGTCGAGCGTATAAATCTGCGACAGCAGATCTTCGGGTAGCGTTGCATATTCATCCGCCGCAAGCAGCGTCGCTCCGTCGATCAGATCAATCGCAAGGTTAGTACCGGCGCTCCGCGTGAGAATGTCGTCGAACTCATCGGTTCCGAACTGCCAGGGATGATCCTCCCGAATGTGGATAAAGCGTGCGTCGGGAACTGGCCATCCGAGAAGGTGGGCGACACGGTTGGCGATAAACTCATTCAGAAGGCTGATCATACCGTTTCCGCAGCCTTTCATCTTCAAGATGACTTTTTTGCCTTTAGATGTTGTGATGAGCGTGGAGAAGGAGCTGCCGACGAATAGTTCGTGAAACTGTTGGAGTTCCAGCATCGATGATGTATTGTCCGGGCTCTGCATGCCGTCCGCAAGATTTCATGGTGCGTGGACGCGTCAAACCCTTGAGAATGGTGACTTTTCGGGTGTGTGCCGTCGGATGGTTGGAGCGGGCGGGGGATTACTATGTTTGCAGGATTCTCGTGAGTGTCCTTGTGGCGGCATCGACAGAAATCGAGCAAAATACTACCGGATTCCAGTGCCCCTTCACCCAGGATCGCTGAGTTCCACCATCCTGCAGAGATATCACTCCCATTGCGATCAGCAAGAGGTATACGAAGATATAGCAGCGAGAGTAACCAGTCGCATTCGCAATCGCAGACAACCTCCCCCAGTCCCGATCATCCGGGTAGAAATTCACGCGCACCAGGTTCTGCCCCTCCTCCTGATATTGCTTCTTCCACCTGCCGGTCCTCTCCAGGAATCCAAGTTTGTATTCAAGCTGTGGATCATCCATAAGGCCGGCAAAATAGGAAGCAAGAGCCCAGTGGCCTATTTTTATGTAAGGGCTTCTCCAGAAGTATCGTTTAAAGTAAGACTCCGGAATCAGCAAAGTGGAGCGCGTGCGGTAATACGGTTCTCCATCAACTCGCGTCTGTTCGTTCATGTAAGTGGAAGGTCGAGAACAAGGCGAACTGAACGCAAAAAATCTCTGAAAACCTCTTCTTGCTCGGAAAAAAGCAAGAGGTCGCCTGCCTGCATATCAATGCTCAGTTCGTGACGTCGATGACGACGATGGCCACCACAACTACAGGAGTAACGATCATGTCGGCTACCAGAGTGACTGGAAGAAGCAGAACTCTGGCCCATTGCTTTGGATCCTTCTCTATGCCTCTTTTCAACTCCGGCGTGATTATGATACTGTAGGATCGGTCCGAGATAGGCAGCGTATAGGTTGGCCCGTCAGTAACCAGAAATGTTGTTTCCACATTTTCCATATGCATGGTCTTGAGCGGCTGCATACTCTTGAATGGTTTGTCCTCTGAAATATCGATATCCACATATTCTTCAGGGCTGAGAAGAATGACCCTCTCCCGGAATCGTCTTGCTGCAAGCTTGCGACCGTCAGCCAATTCCACGAAGGCATAGTTGCGATCCACGGATACCTTCTTAATCCCTGATGAAGGGCTTCCATCAAGCAGCAGGAAGATTGTATCACCGCTGATATCTTGAGGTATTGTGGCATGGAGTCGTTGCTCTGGGAGGATGATACTCGCTCCACTACGATCTATGGATTTGAGAGATACGGCATCCCCCCTTGCTATACAGGCTACTTCAGAAAGTGCCTCTGGCCTGAAGGTCGTGTGCTGTAATTCTCCGGTAGTGATAAGCAGCCAGCGAGATGGCATTGCCGTCTCTTTTGCTTCTGCAAAATGTCGAATTCCCTGGCTTCGTGAGATAATCCTGAATTTCAAGCAGAGTCCATTCGGATGATTGAATGCTTCAACTCCTGTTATGTGTTCGGTCCATCGTCGTTCTTGCTGGATCGGTTCGATAACATAATAGAATGTAAGACAGGCATTCTCGAATACAGTGACAGATAGTAGGAGAGCCAATCGAACAAGCACGGTTTGCAGATTCCTTTTTGCGAGTGTGGCCAATTCGAACCCTCCCTCTTACCTGCATTCTCCATCGATCACACCGACACCGAGCAACACACTTCTCACGATATCTTTGCGTGCTTCAATCATGGGAAATGCCGGATCGCTGCTCTCAACGTTCATCGCATAATAGTAAACGGCGCCGTCTCTTTCAATATAACCGACAAGCCAGCCGATCTGAATACCCTGTTGATCGCCCCAGCCCGTTTTGCCACGCATCGTATAACGATTGCATTGTTCGATGAGCATGAGGTCTTCGACGGTTTGCATCGTTTTCTCTGAGAAGCCGAGTTTGCGATGCTTTAACCTTTTCAAAAGATCGATTTGCTGTAATGCGCTGATGCGCAGACTTCCGGTCAGCCAGAATTGATCGATGCCGCCGGCGATATTTTCGTTTCCGTAGTGCTCACGGCTAACGGCCTGCTGCATGCGCGCCTGTCCTATGCGCCGGGCCAGTAGCTGATAGAACCAGACCGTCGAGCGTTGAAATGCCTCGCGCATACGCTGATCCTGATTCCATGCCGGGAATGCTCGCTTCACACCATCCCACGGAATCGTATCGTCGACGCCGATCACACCCGTTTCGAGAGCGACAAGCGAATTGAGGATTTTGAATGTGGAGGCCGGTATAAAACCCCGGGCCGCCCGCTCTTCGTTGTAGATGAAGGCCGTCTCGCCCTCTTTCTGTAAAACAAACGTTCCCGTTGCATTATACTTTGAAAAGAACGAGGCGACATCATCGTGTCGGACTTCTTGCACGAAGGGGGTGGAGCAGGACAGAACCAGGAACAGGAGGCTGAGCAGGGGGATGTACTTTTTCATTTCAGTGAAGTAAGGCAGCCGCCAAAAACGAAGCCGACAATCCCGACGGGAACAAGGGCAACGTCAACGACGAGTGTCACGGGAAGGATCAACAGGCGAGCCCACTGTTCGGGATGCTTCTCCACCCTGCGGTTCATCTCAGGAGTAATGATAAGATTGTAAGGACTGCTCTTGAGAGGAAGGACGTAGATCTTATTGTCGCTGACAAGGAAGACTGATCCGGCCTCATGTAGTGGTCGTAGCTCGATAGATTTCATCCCACGAAAATGGTCCGGGCGGGTTGTCAGGATATTGTCGTATTCTTCACGACTGAGGTGGAGGATCATGTTTTGCTCTACGCTTGCAGCATAGGCTTCTCCGTTTGATAGTTCCGCTATCGCATAGTTTGAGTCGAGGCGGAGTGACTTCATCGCAGCGTCGGTGTGAGGGTCGAGAAAGATCAGAACTGTTTGATCTCCTCTATCAAGAGGAGCATACTGGCCCTGCATGGGAATGAAGGCTGTGGGCGCTACTGGCGTAAGGCGCATGGCCATGCCCGTCGTTGATTTACAGGACGATGACGACAGAGAAGGCCTCCAGTGACGGCTTTGAAGATCCTGGAGCCTGACCATAAGGTATCGAGTGAACGCAGATCCGGTCCTGGACGATCTATTAATGGCTTCCTCTTGAATCACAAACTCCAGACACAATCCTTCGTTTAATGTGAAGGCATCGATAGAAACGACGGTTTCGACGAACTTTATGTTTCGATCTCTGATGGGTTCCATGACGGCAGGACCGCTGAGGCAAGATGAAAATAGAGGAAATAGAGAAAGCAGAATAAGTAACCGCATCTTCACTTCCCCGGGATGATGACGGTCTGGCCGTGACCGCTTGCCGCCTGGATATGTCGGTCTTTACCGATAAGACTAACCCTGATAGGAGCATCACCATCTTTGCCAAGAAGCATGACGGCTGGCTTTTTCTCGTAATCGATATCCATATAGTACTCCATCATATCGATCTCAAAATCGGTTTGCTCGTCGAGAATTACGCGATAGAGCCCGTTGTCGACGAATGCGATACGGAAGGAATCCCCCGATGCCTTATCGGTAACGATGTAGTAGTGAGGATCATGCTCGTCCGGACCTGATGTGCGCGAGATTGTCATAACGGAGGCGGGCCTCTCGGCTGTCACTTTGAGTCGGATGTCATAGCTACCGTCTTTCTGCGGTAAAAAGGCGATGGCCGTCAGTATTAATTTAAAGAGAAAGGTATCGATCATGCCTTCTTTTCCTCTGTTAGCCGTTTCCGTCGAATAAAAATTGATGGGCGACAGGTTGTAATCGACACTGTTTCAAATGAAACCCGTTCGATCCAGCGCATAACGCAGGCCCATCACGCCGTTTTCGTAGCTCCGACTTGCGAGAAATTGCAGGCGGGCTCCATCCTCCACGTCAAACAGCCGTTGCCCGCTGCCTGCAATGGCCGGATGCACAAGCATCCACAGTTCGTCATACAGTCGGTTCTGGAGAAAGAGCTGCCAGAGCTTCACGCCTGCCTCGACCGAGATCGGTCCGCCTTTGCTGCTGCGCAGCTTCTGCACGGCGGCAAAGAGGGCGTCTTCATCGGCGACCTGTATACATCGCGAGTTCTTCCATGCAGTCTTCACGGGCGATCGTGAGATGACGATTTTATCGATCTCATTGATCTTCTTCGCAAACGCCCGTTCGAGCTCCGACGTCGAAGTCTGCTCGGCTCCGGTCCAGTACTCCGCCATCGACGGGTACGAGCGTCCGCCGAAAACGACGGTCCCGATGTTTTCGTACATCTGAAGAGCATCTTCGAGGATCGCGTCGCTGATGTTCGCCCACCGATCCGGATCGGAAACGATACCGTCGACGGAGGATTGCATATACAGTGTGATCTTTCGCATGACTGACTCCGGGGTTTTTCCAGAGCATGCAGCTGCGATGAAATCAGGCAAGCGGATTTTTTGGTCCGTGCAGCCACCGGTTCGCTTCCCTTCGCATCAGAGCAAAAGCGGCCAGAGCCTGAAAGATGATCTGCATCGTACTGAGAAGCGTCGGGATGGGAAAGGCGCCAAAAAACATCGGAAAGGCGAGAAAGTGAAGAAGCGCAAGCGGGAGAGTGATCGTAACAAGAACGTTACGGGCCCATACTCTCTGTCGTCGTATCATCATATACAGGATGATAAGCAGAGCGAAAAGGAGGATCGCATACGGAATCAGAATAATGTGCGGAATGAAATAGGATTGAAGAAAGACGGCAATCGGTAACAGGAGGATCGAGATGAGCAGCCATCGCAGTCCCCGGCGCGCATGAAGCGGCATCACTTCAACGGGCGTGGTCGCCTCGTCGGGAGGAGTGTAGGGGTTTTGCATATCGGCCATAGTCGTACATAATAGAACGTTCCGAAGGCCAAACGGCCTCCGTAAAAACAGAGGCCGCGACTCTTCAGTGGTGTTCGAGTTAGAATCGGTCGTTTATAGATCGTCGGCCGGATCAGTCGTTGCCGGAGCGGCGACGCCCACAAGCAGGGAGCTGAATTCGGCTGCCTTCCAGACCCCCTTGCTATTGCGCTTCATCGTAATCGGACGCGGTGTGGCCGCTCCCGAAGAAGGCAGGAAGAGCTTGATCTGTCCCGATTCTACTGTGCCCGAGAATCTGTTTGATGTAAGCGTGAACGTGTAAGGCAGTGCGGCCGGAGTGTATCCGTTTTCGGGCGTGGCGCCGGGCAGATACGAGTTCAGCATAAACGGATACTTCTCGATCTGCCCCAGCAGATACTTCGTGCTGCCATCAAGGGCAAATCCTTTATAAGAGCCCGCTCCCGTGCTCTGACTGAGGCGGCTGCTATCGACGGCGACGATCAGCGCCTTTGTGCCTTCGGTCGGATTCTGCTGATACAGCCGCAGTGCGAAGAGCATGACGATGGCGCCACCTTCTGGAGTGGTCGCAAGCGAGTCGCGAAAGGCTTCAAAAGAAGCGATGTCGGAGGGGACGGTGTTTACGTTCACCGTATAGGTGGGATTCTGAGCGAACAGAGAGCCTGTGGTAAACAGGGCCAGAATCGAGAGAAGCGAGAGAAGCTTGATGCGTGTCATGATTCGGTTCATGCAGGGAGGCTGAGCGCAAGACGCAAACGGCGCAAGTAAAAATTGCATCTTTGCATGCCGGGTTTTTGTGGCCGCAAGGTTTTGAGTTTAGCTCTCCACTTTCCCGCTTTTCCTGTAGGAATGCAGATCTGATTGCAAAATCGGATTGCATTCTCGCGGCATTTTCCGTCTCTATATAGAAACGTGGCCTTTCGCGATACGAACAGCAAGGTTCCGGTAACCGTTGCCGAGACGATGATCAAAACGATCCGGTTGCTTGCCGCCTCCGGACGACGGTCTTTCCAGACCTATCTCTATGATCCGCTTTTCTATGCCGGATGGAAGCGCGACTACAGCGCCGAAACGGCCGCCCGCATGATGACTCGCATCGAGAAGCTCGAAGGCGCGCAGGTGCGAACGATCTCCGCTCATTGCAAGCGCATGATCGCCCAGGCGCTCACCGAGAATCTGTCGGCTCTCGGGAACGGAGCGATCTTCTTTTTCGAGATGATGATGCGCCATAACGCCGTCGCCACCTCGCCCGAGGCGCTGGAGTTCATGTCCATCCTCGAAGATCCGCTTCGCAAATTCGAGGCCGAACAGGAAGGGGCGATCAGCGATCGCTTTACGGAACGGCTCACGGCGTCGAGCAAAGAGGCGTTATCCGAAGCGCTTGCGCCCGTAGAGCTCGGGCGTCGCGAGAACACGGTTAAACTGAAAGAAGAGGCTCGCATCCTCTTTGAAAAGATCAAGCGAGCCAGCCAGAAGGGCGACCTCGCCACATGCCGCAAGCTCATCTCGGCGTACCTGATCCGCTTTGCCGAGGCCGAGGATAATAACAGAGACGAGATCGAAGCGCTAATAGAAGCATTCGAAAAACGCGAGAGCGGCTTTCGAAACGAGCTACACAGCTTCATGGCCATTAACCTGTATTATCAGATTTCGAAGGGCATCTCCAGCGGGGATTTACGGACGACCATTCGCAGCATTCGCAAGTATGCCTTCATTTTTCAGGGCGATCCTCTTGTGCCCTATCATCGAGAGATTGACCGGCTGGAGCGCAAGCTCTATGACATCATTCGAGAAAAGGATCTGATGAAGGAGCTCATCCGTAACAGCTGATCCTGTTTCCTAACCGTTCCAGAACGAGTTTCAGATTTGAGTATTTTCGGAGGTTTTATGTCGAGTACACTCAGTATGAAGGCTTCGGCTCAGGGTGATGTCGTCATCGTACATCTGAGCGGAGCGCTTGATGCGACGACGTCGCCGGCCCTTGATGCGGCGATTAAGAAACTGATCGGCGAAGGGCGAAAGAAGATCGTCGTTGAGATGACCGCTCTTACCTTCATCGCCTCGGCAGGCCTCGGACTTCTGGCCGCTCTGCGCAAGCAGCTGAAGACGGCAGGTGGAGATCTTCGCATCGCCGCTCCGACGGCGGCCGTACTTGACGTCTTCAAGCTTCTATCGTTCGATAAGGTGTTCTCGATCTCCGCCCGTGTGGAAGATGCCGTCGCAGGTTTCTGACCATGTCTGAAGCCGATCGCCTGTCATTCACCCTTTCGCATGACGGCGCTCCGCTATCGACGGCGCGCACTTGCCTGTCTGATTTTCTCGCACTCCGTATGGGTGATCTTGAACGCAATCGCATTCTTCTCGCCGTCGAAGAGGCCCTTGTGAATACGTTTGAGCACGGCTATGCGGGCGGACCGGGAAGCATCGACGTAAACGTCGGATGGACGAACAAAGGACTGAAGATTGAGTTAGCCGACAGAGCGAAGGAGTACGATCCGACGTCCGTACCGTTGCCGTCGCCCGAACAGTTAAGCGAGGACGGAGCGATGGGCGGATACGGATTGTTCCTGCTACGCACGCTGATGAAGGTGCAGTATCAGAAGCGTGATGGAGGCGGCAACACGCTTGTGCTCACGCAACGAGGAGGACATGCATGAAGCCGGTTCGTTTCGGGCTTGTTCCGCGGGTTTTATTGCTTTCGGCGTTGATGCTCTCTGTTCTTGTCGGCGTCGTTTTATTCCTCGCCCTCAGGCAGCAGCGAGATCTGATCGTCAATGCCTCGATGAAGGAGGTGCAATCCCGCCTTGATCCCGTCGAGCGTCGCACCGAGTGGATTCGTTATACGGTCGCCAACCTGATCGAGCTACAACGACTGAAGTCTTATTATGGCGAGCATACGACCGGCGCAGAAGGTCGTCTTTTCAATGAAAAGCGCTACGAGCAGCTGACCGACGGCATGCGTTCGCATCTCGATGCCGTCGGCTCTACCTCGCTCGACGACGCCACATTCCGGCAGATGCAGTATTATGCGACGCAGCTCCGAATTATGGAGGATCGCATCATCGCCGCCGAGAAACCAGAAGACGTAAAGCAACATCTGGCCGCTAACATGCTGGCCGGCCGGTATCTCGATGCGCTCTTGATTCAGCGCAGCGGATATCTGGATGCTCTTCGATCGGCCTTCTCGGGTCTCGATCAGAGCCGCTACCGTATTCAAACCGTCAGCTTTTTCTTTCAGGCCCACTTCGATACGTCTCTTGTCGAGCCCTCAGCCGATCTGGAGCTTGAGATCCAGCGCATCATGGCAGAGTTAGGCAGGCCCGACCTTGAGCCATCGCGCAGACAGGCGCTCTGGGCTTCGCTGCGTCCTCTTGCAGAGAGACGTTACAGACTCTATCGCCTGAGCAGTCGCGATATCAATCTGCTTCGAGTCGGTACCGATCCCGAGCTCATCGCCTCGCTGGATGCCGTTCGGGATTCCTATTATGCTCGCAGTCCTGCGCCGGCGTCGATTGAAAGGGAGTATGCCTTTCAGGATAAACAGTATCTGATCTCGGCCAGAACTCTTTTCATGAAGCCGGCCGTCTCAGAGAGGGCTCGCAGAATTCTTGAGTCGATGAGGGGTTCGGTGATGTGGCGACGCTACGTCGAATCGGATCGCGATGTCGCCGATCGTATGAAGCCGATCATCGCCGAACTGGCAAAGCTTCGCGATGCTCAGGCCGAAGGCGATCTTTCGGCCGATCAGGTCGCTCGTCTTGCAGATCTCTATAAAGAATACGAGGCGCTGCGGGCCGAGCGCGAAAAGTCCCTCGATAAGGCGATTGCCTGGGCCTCCGCCTACGACGAGACGAGCCTGGCCGATCTCGAGGCCGATCTGAAAGCGACCGAGGCCGCCATCCTTGAAGCCGAGAAAAAGCTGAGCTCGACGACCGTAGAATCCGAGAAGGATCTATCGCCCGAAGAGCAGGCAAGGTTAGCCGAAGAGCGATCGCTGCTGGCCGAGATGAAAAGGCAGCTTCCGTTGAAAAAGCAGCTTATCGCCGAGTATTATCCCGAGTCCGCCGTTCTTGCCGACGCCTTTCGAGCGCTCCGGGACGCCATGCTGCTTGATAAGGCCGTGATGCGCTTCGATTACGACACGACCTCTTACATGAGTTATACGGGATCGGCGACCAATCGCAAGCTGGAGCAGAATCGCTGGACGGCTCTGCGCGGATGGATTCGCACAAACTGTTCGGAGCTTTATTCCTGCGGCGGCGTTTCGCTGCCGTTTATCAGCGGAGCGGGAGAGTTTGTGAGGCCGCGCTGGGCGCTCGAACGCATCATGTGGGATCTCGACTCTCAGCCCGTCGACGACCTGGCCCGTCGGGCGCTGTTCGAGAACACGGCCGCCTTTACGCGCATCTTCTCGGATCGGTCGGCCATCGATGCTGAATTGAGTAAAGAGCGCCATCGCCTGCTCGATATGGCGCTTTCCATCGGGCTGCGGTTGATGCTCATCGCCCTACTTGCGTCGCTCTTTTTTGTTCGATCGATCAAGCGTATCATTACGGGAGCGGAGCGCATCGGCGCCGGCGATCTCGACGTCACGTTTGAATACCGGGGGCGGGACGAACTGGGATCTCTCGTCTCGGCCCTGAATCGTATGACGGTCGGACTGCGTCACAGAGAGAGAATGTTAGCCGAGCTATCGGCCGCCGAGCAGATCCAGCGGCAGCTTCTGCCCGAGAAGACGCCTCCTTCTATGGAAGAGTGGTTGAACTTCGGGCAGCTCTACAGACCTTCGTCAGGAGTCGGCGGCGATTACTACGACTTTATAGAAATGGATGCCGAGCGCATGGCCTTCTGCATCGCCGATGTAACGGGCCACGGTCCGGGCCCTGCGATGATCATGGCGATGATGCGGGCCCATCTGCATTCTCTTGTGAGAAGCGAGTCGTCCGTTCGGCACATTATGGAGAAGTTGAACGAGCGCGTGTATCGGGAAACTCCGGCCGACGTTTTTATCACCGTGTATCTTGGAATATATGACCGTCGCACGGGAGACGTCGAATACGCCTCGGCCGGCCACAACAGGGCCTTGCTGTTTCGGTATCAATCCGAAGCGGTTGAAGAGTTACCCGGCGGAGGCCTGCCTCTTGGCCTTGAAGAGACCGAACTTTTCGGGCAGATCCTGAAAACCGGAACGATTCATCTTGAACGTGGAGACCTGTTCTTTCAGTTTACCGACGGCGTGAACGAGGCGGCTAACGCAGCTTACGAGCTTTTCGGAACGGAGCGCCTGAAAGAGTGCGTGCAGCTGGCCGGTAAGAAGCGGCCGGAGCGCATACTCGAATACGTCGCGCAACAGGTGGAGAGATTCTCGGGTCGTCGCGTCTTTGCCAGCGGCCCGACGGAGCTGGACGACGATATCGCCATGATCGCCTTCCGGCGTATTCAGTAAAAGCCATCTGGACAATGGCGTACTTTGTTGTGAGGTTATCAATATGAAGATAGATTTTAGAGCCTTTATTCTCGCATGGACGATTCCGCTTGTCGTCGCCCTGCTGATTATCTCGATCTGGGCGCGCCTTTCGGGTCAGTTCGGCATCGCCTTTTTACAGACGTATAACTCCATTCATCCGCATCCGTTTACGGCGGCGCATCCGGCTTTGCTATGGTGGGAGCATGCAGTCGGAGTTCTGCTTGATCTTTTCTACGCCGTCGTCGATGCCGTCATCTTTTCGGGCATCGCCGCCCTTCTATATAACCGCCTGAGTAGCGATCCCAAACCTCCTTCTGAGGCTTAGGATCGAGCGGGTCTACACGCTTGCCGATCAGAACTGAAAGTAGATAAAAGGCTGCACGTCGGGCAGGGCGAGCTGAAAGGCGAGCACGGTAACGGCCGCTCCGATCAGGCTCTGCAATGGCCATGCGAGATCACGGAAGGCCCGGCCGGCGTTCTCGCGCCACTCGATCGGCGTCAGATGAAAGGCGTATCCGAAGGCGACGACGGCGATGCCGCGCCATTCGAGGTTCTTGAGCACCCAGCTATCCGAGAAGATGCGCTCGACGACGGCCTTCATCATCGCCGGATCATTCAATCTGAAGATGATAAAGGCGAAGAGTATGAAATGCAGCGTAACAAAAACGCGACCGACACGACCGAGCAGCGTCTTCGGATCGTTCTTGCCCCATCCGATCCAGCGTTCAAAGACAAGGGCAAGGCCGTGCAGCGTTCCCCAGACGACGTAGTTCAGGCCGGCGCCATGCCACAGGCCGGCAAGGAACATGGTGATGAGCAGATTGCGCGCGACGCCGGTGCGGTTGCCGCCGAGGGCGATGTAGATGTAGTCGCGAATCCATGTGCCGAGCGATATGTGCCACCGGCGCCAGTACTCGGTGACCGAAGCGGCCTGATACGGTCGGCGGAAGTTTTCGGTAAGATGGAAGCCGAGAATGTTAGCCGATCCGATGGCGATGTCGGTATAGCCCGAGAAGTCGCCGTAGATCTGAAGTCCGTACGCGTACAGCGCCGCCAGATTCTCGGCCGACGTAAACATGGACGGCGAGGCATAGACGCGATCGACGATGGTAACGCCGATCCAATCGGCCGTCATCTTTTTGATGAGCCCGCAGAAAATGAGAAAGAGCCCCGTGCTGAACATCTGATGCGTGACGACGAAGTGACGCACCTTACGTCCGATATCGGGAAGAAACTCGGCCGCACGCACGATCGGTCCGGCGACTAACTGCGGAAAGAACGTCACGTAAAGGGCGAAACGCAGTATGTTGCGTTCGACGGCAAGCGTTCCGCGCCAGACGTCGATCGTATAAGAAAGCGTCTGAAACGTATAAAACGAGATTCCGACAGGAAGAAGCAGATCAAAGACGGGAATCGGCCTTGATCCCGAGAATGCCTCGATGACGCGGTTGATCACATCTCCCGAAAAATTCAGATACTTGAACAAGAAAAGCAGGCCGAGGTTGCCGACGAGAGACGCGATCAGGTAGCGCGTGCCGCGATCGGGCTTCGCTTCGGTCGACAGAGTACGCGCCTTCTCGATACCGAGGGCGCAAACGTAATCGAGAATGGTCGAGGCGACGATCAGCAGAACGGGCCAGAACTTCCAGCTTGCATAAAAATAGAAAGAAACGAGAACAAGAAAGCCGAGGCGCAGGTTCGGCCAGCGCACAAGTATCGAAGAGACGATCAGGACGACAAAAAGAAAAAGAGCATACGTTCTCGAATTGAACGAGATGGCGCCAGGATCTTCGCCTTCGAATACGTCGGGCGCTGCATGAGCTTCGGGAAGAACCGCCTGCGAGCCTGTATAACTCGCATACCCTTTGAGTAATTCGGCCGACACTCCGTCGGCGATCATATCGCCGCCCGCGCTCGACAGATGCATGTAGTCGTTCAGGGCGAGGCCTTTGCGTACCATCTGAATGATGTGTCCGCGTCCTCCCATGTACTCGTAGGTGTCGAAGAAGGCGATGTCGAATTCGTCGGCAAGCTTGCGCTGGATGCGCCGCACATCGTCCTGTGCCGGAACGGTCTGCAAAGCCCCGCCCTGCGATTTGACGCGATCAAGCGGTCCGATCATGAGGATGGGCGTATCGGGCAATACTTTGCGAAGGCGTTTATAATAGTCCCGCAGCTGGCTCTCGTACTTCTCGGGTGTATAACCATGAAAGCGAGTTTCGATGGAGGCCGATTCGTTTACTCCGAACTCGAATACTATCAGATCAGGCGCAAACCAGCGGTATCCGCATTCGAGGGCGGCATCGGATACCGACGCCATCCACGCCTGATGGATGCCCATGCGCACGACGGTGCTGTAGCTCAGACCCGATGGCGTTTCAAGAAGCAGCGCATCGATATACGGCGCCTTTCCTTTATAGTCGACGGTCATCTGCAGTCGACGAGTCGCCGCAAGATCAACCTCAAAACCCTGACATTGGCCGGGTTGCAGATCATAGTCAAACGATGCCTGCGCCTTCTCTGCCGTTTCGAAGTGCGATGAGCCGGTCGTCGCATCTTCACCCGCACGCAGAAGAACATGAGCCTTCGTCCAGGGAGCCGCCTCGGGCGGAGCCTCTTGAGTCGTCACCGCACCCGGCTTCTGGGGGCGTACGGATTTTGCCGTGAAGCCAAGTTCGGCTACAAGGGGGCGATCAAAGGAGTTATGCTCGATCTGAAAGAGATCGAATCCACCGTTAGTGAGATTCTTGTGTCCTTTGAGCACGGACTCTTTCGAATCGATGATGGTAACGAGTCCTCGGCCGCCGTCGCCGAACTCTTTCTGTAGATTGCTCTTGAGCTTATAGGCGACGTTATCGGCCCAGATGATCGAATCTCCGTATTGAATGACTCGAACATGACTGCGCTTCTTTTCTTTCAGGTCATGAAGAGCGGCATAGAACTTCGCAAGACGGGCATGGTTCTCGCCGTCATAAAGCACAGGCTTCGCTTCGCCTTCGGGTTGTGGTGTGGCCGCCCCTTCTGTCGGCGCCGGTTCTTTAACGGGAGCCGTCTCGTCCGCATCTGATAGAATCGAAAGTAGGGTCAGTTGCGTCTTGAGAGTTTTATAGCCCGGAATCAGATCGGCAAAGGTCGGGAAGATGCGGGCCGGTTCGGGTAACGATGGCTGTGCGCCGGCGGCAATGAGCAGGAGCCCTGCCCAGGCCATGAGCAGGTAGACGTTGCGGAAGGATCGAGTCTGCATCTCAGTTGGCCTTTTCTACTGACGGCTTCGCCTCCGTCTGCGCGACATCGAGAGGGGCGTCTTTCAGATCAAGCTCGCTGAGAAAGTAGGGCAGCAGGGCATCTTTCATGATGATGCCACCGGCCGGTGTCGGATGCACGGCGTCTTCATATTTTACTTTTTGCAGCTTTCCGTTGCGGTCGGGCATGCGCAGGGCGTAGATGCCGTTGATCGTCGTATGCTCCCACGACGGAACATAGAAGGCATTCGGATAACGACTGCAAACCTCACGAAAGATATCGTTTGTCACCGGATAACGCACCGAGAGCGTGCGATGATCGGTGGCCGGCTGTCCGATGAGATAGAGACGCTTCACGCGCGGAGCGAAGCGCTTCACGTATTCGTTGACATGGCGCGCATAACGCGTACGGAATTCCGGGTTGTGGAACATGTAGTTTTTGCCGTCTTTTTCTTTGACGGCCAGCGTATCGTTTGCGCCGTAAAAGGCGATGAGCACGTCGGGATTATGTCGCCGAAGCAGCTCTTCGGTGCGGGCCGACCAGTCGTACGGATGCAGCCCCGACAGACCGGTGGAGATCTTGTAGTCTCGCTCGACGAATACGTCGGGGCGGCTGGCAAATTCCTCGGCCAGCGCCTTGCCGAAAAATCCGCCCATCATAGAGTCGCCGACCATGACGATGCGAATCGGCCCCTCGACCTTTGTCCGGGCCGGATTCTTGAGATCGCCAGAGGCACACTGCGTAAGCGAGGCAACCAGCACAAGGATCAAGCCGGCCATAAAGCTTCTCATAGCAAGAAGTTGATAAAGAGAGCGACGTTTCATACGATGAACCTCTGATGCTCTCTTCGCTTGCTCTGTCAAGTACTCGATGGCCGGTCCATATCCTTTTTGGTTTGACGACCCGTCAATCCGGGCAGAGCATGAAGCATGCTTGATCTCGAAGATGCGATCCGAGAAACCGTGCAAATACTGGACACGGCTCCCGTTGAATTCGCCTATCTTTTCGGTAGTATGGCGTCGGGGCAACAGACCAGGTTTTCTGATGTCGATCTGGCCGTGCATCTGGAAGAAGGAGCCGACGTCATCCAGCAGACCATGGACCTGTATGATCGTATCGCTAAGGTCTTTGAACCGGTGAAGCTCGACCTTGTCATTCTGAACTCCGCTCCGATCAGCTTGAGCGGACGCATTCTGACGAAATCGCGCCTTATTTATGATCGAGCACCTTTTCGCCGTCACATTTACGAATCCCTGACATTGCGTATGTTCTGGGACTTCCGTATCAAAGAAGATGCCTTCTTCAAGGCAAGGTTTGCTCATGGTTGATCGAGCCCTTATCTACCGAAAGCTATCGGTGCTGGAGGAGTACCTCACCCAGATCGCCGAGTTTGAATCCGTTTCCGTCGAGCAATATGATTCAGAGTGGAAAACGCAACGCATCGTGGAGCGTACCTTGCAAGTGATGATAGAATGTTGCGTCGATATCGCGAATCATCTCATTGCCGATCAGAAATGGCGATCGCCCGAGAGTTATGCTGAGGCATTCACTATTCTTTCAGAGAGGGAAGTTCTTTCCTCTCATCTTTCTCAGCAGCTCGAGCAAATGGCTCGCTTTCGTAATCTGATCGTACACCAATATACCTCCGTTAACAGTGAGATAGTTGTCAGGATTCTCAGAGAGAGGATTGTCGATCTGCGTGAGTTCAGCGAGAGCATCGTGCGCTATCTGGATGGTTCCGGCTCTTAGGTTTCACCCTCTACGGCTCCTCTCTTCTGCCTTCGTTGATATTGACGATGGCGATGCGCGCCTGTTCGGCCACGTAAGATTCTTTATCCGTCGTAGCGATTTGCTGTAGAACGAAAAGGGCCGGTCGACCGTCTGAGCCGAGGCGGCCGAGAACAGTTATAAGTGGCAGGCGAAAGCGCGTATCTCGAACGGTGCGACTGCGACTCAGGTATTCGACCATATACGGAACGGCCTTCGAGCCGAGACGGTGCAGGGCCGTCTTTGCCGCATCTTTGACGGGATTCGAGAAATCCCCGGCCGCTTCAATCAACGCTCGAATCGAGGCGGCATCGGTCGTTCCGATGTTGCCGAGGATGGTGGCGCAATGGGCGCGTATCTCATCCGATCGACTCATGCCTTTAATCTGCAGATACTTGAGGGCAGTCTGCTCGGCCTTCTTTGCATGCGTCCCCATCTGACTCAGGTATGCCGATGCCGTTTCCTTATCATCCCAGTCGCCGTCGTGCATCTTTGCGATCAGCGAATCGACGTCGGGCAGCCAGGCGCACGGAACGGCATGACGCAGAAGAAAAGAGGTCATCTCTTTTCGTGTATAACCATTTTCAGGATCGGGCAGCGGAGCACGGCAGAGCGGAATCACGACGGCCTCTCTTGACTCGGCGGCAGCGGCAATAAGCGCATTGCGTTTGCTTGCGTCTTTTTCTTCGTTTATAAGATTCTCGTAACGAACGGCAAGCTCATGATAGGCCCGGCGATCCGTGTCGCGATCCTCGGGCTGATGAGCATAGAAAAGCGTAAGAGCTCTTAATATAGAGCGTCGATCGGCGTCGGTGGCGACCATGCTTTCGTTCATGAGCATGACGATCGTGGAGCGGTAGAATCCGGCTCGCTGCGGCGTTTTTGCGTATGTCTCGGCATGATCGTCAAGGAATCGCCCCGTCGGACCTCCTTTCTCGGCTCGGTCGAACTTCATCGCATCCAGAACGGCCTTGAAGACGACGGCAGGAGCAAAGGCAATCGGTCGGCCGATCTCCTGGCGTTCGGCCATTGCAAGGATGGTTCGCGCACGTGTAAGAGCAGGCGCCGTTTCGCGCTTGATGTTGATGAGGCTATGAATATAAGCCTGAGCCGATCCTTCTTTTGCACGCCTCAGGACGTCGAGGCCGGTTTTCCATTCGTGCGGCTCAATGGCATCGTTTGATTCGGCGAAATACGAAAGAATATAAGACGTGCGTGAATCGGCCGACGGATGCTCTATGCCGTTAACCGTCGATATAAGAAATTCCGTGTATCTTTCCGGAAAGATCTTATACCTCTGAAAGGTGCGCATGATATCGTAGTGAATGCGTCCGCACTCTTCGTTGAACGGAACGCGCACGGCTGCGGCGACGGCCGTATCGAGGTTCTGCTGTCCGTTCAGATTTTCGAAACGCTCCCGGACCGGACGATGCACGCTGTCACATTTGCGAGCCGTCACGTCTCCAGGATTCGTTACGACAAGCGTGTCGATATGGATGTTCGTATTGTTGCTATTCGTGATCGTCGTGTTATGGCTGTTGATCGTATTATACGAGTTCACCGTGTTGTTCTTGCCGGGTTCGGTGGTGAGGGAGGCGTCACAGCTGAAGGCTGAGAGAACCTCTCCGGTGACGACGTCGAAGAAGCGTCCGCGCAAAACCCCTGCCTCTTCCCGGCCGGTCAGAAGCAGATCGACGGGCATGAGCGATCCGATCTTTAGCGCCTGTTCGCCGTCGGTGAGGCCGGTGGATGAAAGCTGCTGCTCGGCAAGGATGCGCTGTAGCTGCGTGCGCTCTACCAGTCGAAACCGGGGATTGCCCGTAAGGGCGCTGATCATGCGATCCGACATTGCATCGTCGCCGGTAACGGCGAGGCGCAATACCTTCGGACTTGCGGGAAAACTGCGTATCATGCAGCTCTGCAAATCGGCCGGCGATGCCGACGTATCGACGCCGGTCGGCGACGTGCTCTTGCATCTGCCCTGCAACAGAGCTGCAAACAAGAGGACGGGAATCGAGCGGCGCAGCAGAATCGGATAGCCTGAAATCGTAAGAAGACGCATAGTCATAGAACAGGTTCGGCCTGCTTTTTTTCCTGTATCGTGTGCCTCTGCCACTTCTGTCAATCCGCACGTCGTTTCGCATTTGACCGCCTGCCCGGATCGAGAAAACCGGAGGGCATGGCCGTTCTGACCGACACGCTGCGCCTGACAGAGACCTTTCTGTCCCTTCAGGGAGAGGGAGAGCATGCGGGTCTGCTCTGTTATTTCATCAGAACGGCCGGATGCGATCTGCGCTGCCGCTGGTGCGATACGGATTATTCGTGGACGGGCGGCGTGAAGCATTCGCTCGATGATATCGTCGCCGGCATCCCCGAAGGCGTGAGCCTTGTGCAGATTACCGGCGGTGAGCCGCTCTTGCAGAAAGAGGCCGTGATCGAGCTGATCAAACGCCTGTCGGCAGAGTATGCGGTGCTGCTTGAGACGGGAGGCCATCGCTCGATTGAAGGCCTGCCGCCGGCAACGCATATCGTGCTTGATATCAAGCTACCGGGTTCAAACGAATCGCATCATAACTTTGCCGACAACCTGCCCTTCTTAAAAAGCAGCGACGAGATCAAGTTCGTTATTGCCGATCGACGGGATTATGAGGCGGCCCGCAGCTGGATCAACGAGCACCGGTTGCATCAAATCTGCAAGCTGCTTGTTTCTCCCGTATTCGGTGAGATCGCTCCGTCTGATCTTGCGCAGTGGGTCATAGACGATCGTCTGCCCGTGCGCATGCAGCTGCAACAGCACAAGCTGATCTGGGATCCGAAGCGTCGCGGCGTATAACCCTGAAGTGAGATAATAGCAGAACCAATACGGAACCAATACTGGATTAATATAGAATCAACATGGAAATCATCAAAAGCTTTCGATTTGAAGCGGCACATTATCTGCCGAAACTGCCCGAGACGCATAAATGCCGTCGCATGCACGGGCATTCGTTCAAGTTCGACGTGCACGTCGAAGGGCCGCTTGATCCCGAACTCGGATGGGTGATGGATTTCGGCGACATCAGCCGTCTTGTGAAGCCGCTTGTCGAAGAGCTCGATCATTATCTTCTGAATGAAATCCCCGGACTGGAGAATCCGACGTCAGAGGTCATCGCCGTCTGGATCTGGAATCGACTGAAGCCCGACCTCTCCGGGCTGTCACGCATCGTCGTTTATGAAACGTGCACGGCCCGGTGTGAGTACAGAGGTTAGTACCCGGGAATCGGCAGGTCTGCGATACTGACCGAGAGCAGCCCGCGCGATTTTTTATCGAAAGAAGGCAGATAAACCCGTCCGGCATGAGGTACGGCGACCGATATGTCGCGTATCTTGCTTCCGTCGTGCATGAGATAATACAGAGGACGTTCCGCTTTTTCATCGAGAACGAGTATGCCTGTGTCAGCGGAAACGGGCAGGATAGATTGGGGAATCGTGAGCAGCGCCGGCTTCAGACCGGGATGGCGATGTACGAAATTGATCAGAGCGGATCTTCTCTTGAGGATGCCCACCCAGATATGTCCCTGTTCATCGCGATCAAGCCCGTCTGCAAGCCCCGGAAGATCGGCAAAAAGCACCTGCGATGTGCCGGCCTCCTGCCCGTCGATAAAAGCCCGGATCAATCTGAACTTTGTCGTTTCACTGAAGATAACGGATTCTTCAGGCCCATTCGTGGCCTGCTCAACAAGGATTCCGTCAACGAAGGTGAAGCCCGTAAGTATAAGCGAGATGGTCTCTTTTTTTCGATCGAGCATCCACAACCGACCGTGAGGAAAGAGGCCGATCGCTTCGGGAACGGCGCCTGATCCCATCGCAGCATCGGGACGTTCAAAGGGCTCAGTGATATACACCCGCAGCCCGTCAGCAGACACGGCCATATCGTTACACAGCGCAAAGGGGCGAGAGTTCGTTTGATTGAGGGCATCAAGAGCCATCTGCGGACGTTCGGTGGGGCTGTAGACGTGCTCCAGAGGTTCGCTGCTCACAATCGGTAATCGTGTAACCAGCGGGCGGATGCTACCATCCTCTGTCTGCACCTCGTAAAAACCCACTGCCTGATCCTCTGTATAACTCTCTCCGCCCAGGCGGGATGCACAGACCAGGATGGAATCTTTCTGCACGCTGGCAAAACGCATACCGGCAGGATTAACCGGTGGTCGGACCCACTGCTCAGCGGTGCCTGCGTTCAGGTCTATCTTCCAGATCCATCCGTCCATAGCGGAGGCATAGGCATTCTGCGCATCGTCGAAGATGACGTCATCATGCCCGGGAAGATCCGTCGCTACGGCCGTCAGGCCATTATAGAAAGGATCTGCGGTGGCCTTTACGGTTTCGATGGAGTCGGGCGTTTCGCCCAGCTCAAAGGCGGGGCCGATCTTGATTCTGTCGGAGTTGCAATTCAATGCGAACGTCAACACGATGATAGGCGTGATTCTGGTGTACTTCATGCTTGCTCTTCTTCGTTTAAGATACAATCCTTTCTTTGAATAATCTGAACTACCTTTGCACAAGTTGGAGGATGTTTCGGTCGCGATCGGTCACGACGGCCATGCCGTTTTCCGCTCCTCGGATGATCTGTCCGCCGGCATTCGCAATCGCCGTCACTGTTTGCGTCAGGTCATGAACAAGAAAGCCGGTAGCGATGATTCCGCGATCTGTGAGGCCCGGAGGACCTTGATTGGCGGGTTTGTTGTAGGTGAAAAGTTCAAACGTCGGCCCTCCGTGGCGGTAGCCTGGAAGCGCTATGTGCCGACCTTTTACCGTCACACCTTTGATGCCGACCATCTGTTCAATAAAACGGCCTTTGTAGTCTCGTTTCATGCCCGTTGGCCTTGCGTGAATCGTTTGCCGATAGAACTCTGCCGTTTCCTGCCAGTTCTCTGAAATGATATTCACATGAATGAAACGCACATTCGATCTTTCAGGATCTGTTCGACGACGCTTGATCTGCCAGGCCGACTTCAGGGCTCTGTAGAACGTGTAAGGATTGAAGGGAGCCGGCAATGGAAGATGAACCTCAATCGTATTGCCTTCGGGATCTTTTGTATAAATGCTCAGAGATTCTTCTATGCGATCGAAGGTACTGCTAATCGTTGCGCCTGCTTGAACGGCCTTTTGAACAAGACCGGGTACGTCATCGGTCTCAAAGCACAGATGAGCATAGCCCCGGTCGTACACTTCAAGCGGACCGCAGAGTGGAGCGCTTGAACAGGGGATGATACGCAGCGTCGGACCGTGTCTGTAGCCCGGTAAACGCATTACGATAGCGCTTGATTCACCAGGCAGCTCGAATCCACCATCAGCCGGAATGATTTCGCAACCCAGAGCTTTTGAATAGAAGTCGGCAAGTGCAGCCGGGTGAACGGCTGCAATCGTCACGTTCTGAAAAATATGCGGATCGTCCGTTCGCGCGTAGTATTTCCTGCGAGCAGAAACGATCCCCCAAACGGTGAAGAGGGCCAGCAGGCCGATGACTGTAATCATAACACCTCAGTTACCGAAGAGTATGACTTTTTAGAGCCGAAGGCTTGAACGATTCCGGTATACTGAAAAGATGCGATCAGTTTTCTGTTTCGCAGAAGCGAACATCGACGCCGCTATTCTGCCCGAAGAAGAAAGAGGGTACAAAGCCGAAGTTCTCTTTGAAGGTGCGGGTAAAATGAGCGGAGTCGGCAAAGCCTGCTGAATGAGCCGCATCTGTGAGGTTCCAGCCATCTTTCAGATGTCGACTGGCTTCAAGCAAGCGCACCCAGAGAAGATAGCGACGTAGCGGAATGCCGAGGTTCTGTTTGAAAAGCCGGATGAGTCTGTCTTCAGAAATGGAAAAGTCCTTTCCGATTTCTTTCATGCGAATACTGTCGGGAAGTTCCTTGCGTATGCGTTCCGCTATTCTTCGAATGCGTTCATCGGTAACCGTGGAGCGTTCTTTGAACGGATGTGCTGCCTGAAGCATATCGATGTGAAGCGTCCACGCCTCCTGTTCATCGAGCGCACCTTCGGAGAGCAGTTGCAGTTGGTCGAGAAGCGGCAGAAAACCGTCTTCGGGCAATCGCCGAATCTTTCCATGCTGGCCGCTACGGGCGATGGAGGCATATTCATAGGTCTCGGGATCGATGACGAGAGCAACCATTCGCGATCCAGGATTGATCGTACGATGAAACGTATTGGGACCAAGAAGCGCTACTCTGTATTCTTCAAGACCTGCTGGCGTTTCGATAGGGATCGGACCATCAAGACCGATGGCAAGCGTCGCTGCATAGTGTTCGTGAAGCTCGGTGACCATCGCATCGGTGGCAAAGAGAGCCCGACTTGTCCAGACATAGAGAATACCGCCAGGCGTCTGCATACGATAAATAGACGATCCTGTTCTTATGGAAACAGATCAATCGAAAATCATCAGAGCGATGATACTGCTTGACCGGAAAACGCTTGACCTTATCTGCCCGCAACGAACGCTTCTGCGATGATGTCGCGTAGCCTTGCTTTCTTGATTCTCTTTCTCACTTCTGTCTTCTTTATTCAATGCTCCGATAAGCCTGCCGAACCGGCCGCTCCTGTGCTGGAATACGAACGGGCACTCTATAAGTCGGGCGCACCTCTTACGATTGAAGATTACTTTCGCCTGCTTCCTTACAAGGCGATCGCCTCGGCCGATAGCGTGAAGGAGCGCGAGGCCATCCTGAGCAGCCAGAAGGTACAGCGCAAGGCCACAGGCCCCTGCGCGAACGAGCTGGAGCAGGTCGATACGACGATCGCCTATCTGCGATATACATGTCGCGGCGAGAAGAAGACCGATCTTGTCGAGATTGCCGCCTGGAAGCGCGGTGCAGCGCCCGATCTGATCGGTGTGAACGAATCGATTATATCGGCGGGCATGTCGTCTACGGTGAAGTTCTACGAATTCCGTGACGGCAACTGGACTGAGATCACGACATCCGTTTTTCCTGCGTTAAGCGCCGCTGATTTCGGAGGCGAAGGCACGACATCGATTCCGCTGTATGTACAGTTCTCGCAGTTTGATCGTAACATCGTTGTAAAGCCGGCGATGCCTCTGCCCGCAGGCAGTGAGAAGATTATGGGCGCCCGTCGCACGCTGAAGTGGAGCGACGGACGCTTTGTGAAAGAGTGAGCCGGTTCTGGCAGTGGCTCTTAACCACGAATGCGACGCACGTTGTCGTTCATCCGATGTCGTATATAGTGGCTGAAAAGCCACTTCTTGAGCGGCGATAGCGCCTGACTGTGCTCGGCATAGAAAGAATCGGGATCGTTATACAGGCCGAAGTCGCGTGCGATGCCGTCGGCCTGTATGTAGGTATGGTTGCCGTCAAAGTCCACGACCGGATTCATGATGTCGTTCGTGCATGCTCCAAAGCCACAGTAGGAACCGGAGTCTGCGTTTTGTCGGCTTCTCGCCTGAAGCGCTTTCAGATACGGACGGTCGAGGATAACCCCTTCAAGAAAGAACCATTCATCCTCAAGCTGTACCTCCACCCAGCTATGCACGATCTCTTTCGGAGCCATCCTGTACCAGACTCCAGTAATCGCTCCTTTCTGAAGCTCTTTGTGAATCGTGAATCCGTGAAAGCGACAGCGCAAGCCGACGGCGCGAAAGAGAGCCATGAGCAGCGTCGCCTTTGTGTTGCACTGTCCGATGCCATCCGACAGTACCTCTGATGCGGGGATCTCGTCGGCGCGATTATAACCGAAGAGGATCTCGTCGCGAACAAACTCGTAAACAGAACGGATGCGCTCGCGTTCGGGAAGAGACGGCCAGTGTCGCTCTTTGACCAATCGCTGAATGGTCGGAGCGTCGTAATCAAGCAGTGTCGTCTTTTGAAGAAGGCCGTCGGCCTTTGATGCAGAGATTGTTTTCATGCTTCACAGAAGCATCTCGCAGATGAGCGGACTTGAATGAACTGGCTATATGCCTCTTAAAGCGGCCGCAATCTCACGGGCCGTTAATCCGAAGGCCTGCCGGACGCTGCGGCTCAGATGTGCGCTGTCGGCGAATCCGGCATCGAGAGCGGCGGTTGTGATGTCGGCTCCCGTTTTTATATGTGCGAAGAAGATCATCAGCCTGTTCCAGAGCAGCATGCGGCGGTAGGGCATTCCGGTTTCTTCTTTAAAGAGATGCAGAAAGCGACCGGTTGATAGCCCGACGGCGCCGGCCGCATCGTCTGCCGATAGAACGGGCTCTTCGTGCAGGCGATGCAGCGTTCGTTCAATGCGACCATCGATCGCAGCATGCGGGATCGCACACGTGAGGCCCTGTAACTCTTCTATTAAAAGAGGAAGATTGCCTGCCTCCGCTGCCTCCCTGATGGCCCTGATCGCATCCTCGCGTTCCGAGGTGATGGGTTCGTTCTGCAGGCAGCGTCCGAGTTCTGAAAGCGGATGAACAAGAAGCGTCAGCGCCAGGCTGCATTGCAGAGCGTGCTCGACGCCGGGCAGGATGACGGCGCTTTTCGCTGTCGTCGTCCCGGCCTGCGTGCGCAGGCTCAGCGTCTCATCGCCATGCAAAGCCAGGGACCACTGTACGGCAAAGTGACGGTGCGGCGTATTCTGTGTCAGAGGGCCGATGTAGATCGCACGGTCTTTCTCGATATGAAGCCGGGCCATGTCGTCCTTTTCGGTGAAGCGTTCGGACCGTCAAGGCTTGACAGCACTGCTTCGTGTCGCTATCATCGATGCAAAGAGGTGTTTATGCAGCAGGGGAAGTCACCGGTCATGCAGGGAATCGAGGCCAGATCATTCGATCTGCGTGCCATGGCCGAAGCAATCGTTCCGATAGCGGAGGGTGACGCATCCTTGCAGAACGAGATCGTCGCAAACTTCAAGCAGATATACGCCGATCTCGATGCCGTATCTCAGAAGAAGATCCTACTCTTTTTCAAGGCTCTGCGAGTTCTGTCATTCTTGCGCAGCTTTCGTGATTGGCGGGGCATGAACGCCGGGGAACGCCATCGCTTCTTCGCGGCGATCGAGTCCTTCCCTGTCGGATTAATCCGCGCCGGTTTCTTTGGACTGCGCTCGCTGATTCTGCTTTCGTATTATTCGACACAAACGGCATGGCAGCGTATCGGCTATGAAGGGCCGCTCGTGAATCGTTCCATCTATTCCGGTCATGCCGATCACACACGTCAAGCAGATCGCACCGACCACACAGGTCATGCAAAAGCGGGGGAACTATGACTGCTCGCTACGACGTCGTCATCATCGGATCAGGTGCAGGCGGAGGCACCGTGCTCGAATATCTCAGCCGCTTCGTCGACCGCGGGCTCAAGGTTCTTCTTCTTGAAAGAGGTCCTTATTGGCCGAAAGAAAGCTTCACGCAGCGCGAGATTGAGATGTCAAAGATCTATTTTAATCGCGGCGCCGTTCTCTCAGCAAATCGCTCGATCGGCCTTACCGCTGCCCGCGCCATCGGTGGCAGCACGGCCGTCTATACGGGCGTGTCGTTTCGTCCGCCGGCCGATGTACTCGCTACGTGGCGCAACGCGTTCGGCCTGAGCTTTTTGACCGACGACTATGCAGCCGGTGTGCTCGACGAGATAGAAGAGCAGATCGGAGTGCATGAACTGCCTCTGTCGATGGATAACGATAACAACCGTCTTTTTAAAGAAGGCTGTGATCGACTCGGAATTCCAACGAAGCGATTGCGCATCAACACGCGTAATTGTGGCGAACAGGGCTTCTGCAATCTTGGCTGCACCCGCGGAGCCAAGCAGGGCACGCTTGAGCTGCAGATACCTCTTGCGATGCAGCGCGGCGCCGAAGTCGTCTGGAATGCCTTTGTACAGGAAATCGTACCCGGAGATATGGCCACGATCAAATTGCGCATTGATCCGGCCGCAGCGTATACAAGGCCGAACGTCTGGAGCGAAGGCGAGCATTCCATTGAAGCAAAGACGGTCGTCGTCGCAGGCGGAACGCTGCATACGCCGGCCTTGCTTGCTCGCTCGAAGCAGTTGAAGTTGAATCGTTCGCTGCTCGGTCGCTATGTGACGCTGCATCCTGCATGCAATATCAACGGCATCTATAAAGATCCGATGAAGAATTACAGAGGCTTTCCGAAGACCTACTATGTCGACGCCTATTCCGACTCCGACCATTACTTCCTCGAAACGTCGTTCTATTATCCTGGCGTAACGGCGAAGAATAACCCAGGCTTCGGTTCGGATCATCTTGCGTTGATGGACGATTATCGTAAGATGATGTCCATCCTCATCCTCGCCCATGACGAGGCTGAGGCGCATAACCGTGTAGCGCTTAACGAGAAGACGGGCGAACCGATACTGGATTATACGGTTTCACAGGCGGTGAAGACGGCGTTGATTCAGGCGTTGCGACGCTCCGCCGAGATCTTCTTCGCCGCCGGCTGCGAGAAGGTTGCCCTTCCCGGTAGCAGCAGGCCGGTGCTGACGGCATCCGACATAAAGGATCTTTCGACGCTCATTGATCTTCCCTATCTCGATTTGCAGAGGGCGCCACTTTCAAGCGCTCATCCCCAGGGTGGAGCGAGGATGACTGCCGACGGTGCCACAGGCATCACCAGTTCAGCCGGCCATCTTTTCGAACATCGAAATATCTTCATCGCCGACGCCTCGCTCTTTCCCACTTCGGTGAAGGTGAACCCCTATGAAACGGTGATGCTTCTTGCGCGATACGTGGCGGAGCGCGTCGTCGCGCATCAGGGGATGTGAGGCTCACCGGATATGAGTAGCCGGACTCTGAGCGACAAGGTGGGCGAAAAAGGCCTGTCGTTCTTCTGTGCTTCTGAAACTGAGAATTGTATCGCCGTTCTTGCCCTTTATTCTGATGGAGGGAACGGAAGCCCCTGCGATGAACAGCACGCCCGCTTCCAGCATCTTCAGTTCGTCTTGAGGAATGACGAGAGTCCAGTGACCTTTTTTCTCCTCGATCATTTTTCCAAGTCGCGTTACTTCAGATGCGTCAATGTTTGCTTCGAATATGAGTCGCCCGGCGTCATCGATACTCCAGAACGAACGGACTCCGAGAAACCGCTGCGTAAATGATTGCTGGGAAAAAGTAAAGGTTCCTGTGACTGTAACGCCTTCGGCGGTTGCGTCTGACGTCAGCCCGCGCGCTAATAGGTGTCGATCCGGGACGTGGACAAAGATCGTATTGCCCTTAACTGCCAGAGTCGAGATAACGATGCCGTATATGGCTGTGAGTAAAGTGATCGTGAAGCCGATGAGACCGGCCGTATAAACGGAAGGATGCCTGTCTTTTTCGATCATTAGCTGTGTTGAAAGATCAACGTCTGTGATTGGTGTTCTTTTGGAGAGCTCCCTTTTTACTTCATATGGTAGGCTTTCTATGACACCCGAGATCTGGGCCCTGGCGGGTAGAGAGTCGAGTTCTTTCGCTTCTACGCTTACATAAACGGCCTTTCCACTGTCTGGATTCACAAGCGGAACATACGTCCCGTCAATTCGGAACATCTTTCCTGTTGAGATGTCTTTGACGCCTATCTGAAGAGTGAGGTCTTTTCGGAATTCGCCACTTAATGTTATCCACTCCGGAGTCTTTCTGTCCAGGACTGCGTCGATGGTCACTGTTTGAGGGGAGGTTGGTGCCTTGAGCGAATCGATGAAGAAAGGAAAGCCAATCAAAGAGAGTATGGTACCAATCATCAGCAAGAGCCAGTTTACCGGCACAGAGGCGACAAGATGGTGGTTTGCCTCTTCGTTCCAGGCGGCAATGTGGCTGAGTATCTTGTAAAACATTGAATCAATGATGAAAGCTCGCTGTTGGCGTCAAAGCAATATTGAAAGGTAAAGAGTCTCCGTCGTCTCAGGATCGGTATTCCGTCATTGGGCGAGACAGAGATGGCTGGCCGGTATCGTCTTCTGAGAGTCAGACCAGACGGGGCGAATTCTTCTTCCCCGATGTACGACGGACGGTTTTCTGTCCGCATGGCTGCCGTAGTTCTGCTTTCCGGAGGGCTTGACTCCGTGACGACGCTCTTTGTGGCGAAGGCCGAGGGGCACGAAATCTACTGCATTTCGTTCGACTACGGGCAGCGGCATCGCTTTGAGCTTCAATGTGCGACCGAGCAGGCCCGCCGAGCCGGCGCCCTCGAACATCATACGGTGAAGATTGATCCGGTACTCTTTCAGGATCGTTCCTCGCATTCGGCGACGGCGTTAATCGCCGGCGGTGCGGCCGTTCCCGAGAACCGCTCCGAGCTGCTGACGGGCGCCGCCGAAAAGCAGATTCCCGTTACCTATGTGCCGGCCCGTAATCTGCTCTTTCTGGCGTATGCGCTTTCGTTTGCTGAGTCGCGTTCTGCACGCTATCTTTATATCGGCGCCAACGCCCTCGATTATTCGGGTTATCCGGATTGCCGCCCGGCCTTTCTTCAATCCTTTGAGACGACGGCAAACCTCGGAACGAAGGCCGGCGTTGAAGGGCAGGGCTTCAGTCTGAAAGCTCCACTTGTGGATGATACGAAGGCTGACATCATCCGAAGGGGCCTGAAGCTCGGAGTGGATTATTCTATGACGTCGAGTTGCTATCAGCCGTCCGATAAGGGACGGCCGTGCGGTCGATGCGATAGTTGTTTGCTGCGTGCGAAGGGCTTCGCTGAAGTTGGTGTTGAAGATCCGCTTCTCTTGAAAGACCTCGCCTGATGATCCTCGGTCATTTGCTTGCGGTTTGTTTTCCTCAATAAGGAGAAATCGGGAAAATTTTTTCCATCAGTTCGTCTCTTTCGCTACCTGCCGTTTGTATGAACGAACAGACTCGAATTGACCGGGAGCCATATTACCGCACGCGTTCCACTCTGTTGATTCCAAAGGAGTATTTTAAGCGTTTCTTCTGGCGCAGCCCTTACATAAAAGTCAGTCACTGGGCTCTTGCGTCCTATCTGGCCAGTCTCATGGACGATCCGCAGCTGGAATACAAAATCAGTTTGCTTGAGAAGACCGGCAAGTGGAAGCGGCAGTATCAGGACGAAGGGCAGGAGCTGTGTCGGGTGAACTTTTACCCGGATGATCGGGATTGGGGGCGGTTGTCGGCGATTGCGAACGCGACTGGTTTTTCTCGCTGCTATATCTTCGTCTACTTGATGTTAATTGCTATGGGAGTGATATCTCTGGAAGATGGTGGAACTCATCGCCCCTGGGCAAGGGACCACTGGAATCCCGAAGTATTTTGCTCGATTCTTGTCGATGCAGCCACCAGAAAACTCACAAGAATCCTGCAAACATAGCTCTCGACCGCCCCGGCACAACCTCGAACGTCAAATAAGCTTCTGCAGATGATGCTGGCGGTGAAGGCCGCGGCGAAACCAGCGATCCCGCCCCGACGCCTTCAAGGCCTCGATCTCGTCGTTCGTAAGTCCGGCGACATATTCGTCGATAGCATCGGTGATGGACCGAACCAGGTTAACCCCTTCCGCGAGCGGAATGGAAGCGGCCAGCAACCGGACCGAGCTATTCACGGCGTCGATATTCTCAGCATCGGGCACAGGAGCAAAGGAACCGGTCTTTCTGTATGCTTTCAGACGTTCCAGCGTCATCTGATCCCAGAAGGCAAGATGGCAGAGCATCGTTCCCACGGTCCAGCCGCCGTTGAGAGATCGGTTCCACTCCTCTTCGGTGATGCGGTCAAGCAGCGCCTTCATCAGCGTATTCTGTTCTCGGTTTTCTTCGCGATAGTCCACAAAAAGAAGAACGACCCGGTCAGAGCGGACGTCAATAGAGAAACGGTGCGCGGAGGCACGCCTCTCAGAATTATGTATTTCTCTTGACGCGTGAGTGGCAAAAGAGGAAGGACGGAAGAACCCGGATGACCGGGAACCATACACAGGAATGTCCATGATCAAGCGTTTTTCCCTGCTGCTTCTGCTTACAACGACGCTCTTTTCGAGCTGTCAGCAATCCGCTCCCCGCGACACGGCCGATGTGGCGCGCACCGATGTCGCTCCCGTCGCTAAGACCGTCGCCACCGGCGGCATTCATGACCGTGCCCTTTTACTGGCCGGTATGCCCGTCTCCGATGCGTTCGCGGCGCAACCCGAGATAAAGGCGCTTCTGAACCGGCCTTACTATATGCAGCATCGCATGAAGATGGATGCCTTCTGGAAATCCGTCGAAACGCAGCGCATCAGTCGTATCGTTCCCTGGCGCGAGCAGTACATCGGTTCGAAAGTGAAGAACAAAACCGCCCTCTATCCATTGAGCGGAGGCGATATTCTGAACTTCAGCCTGATCTATCCGCAGGCCGAGCGGTATGTGATGATCGCTATGGAAAAGCCCGGCGACGTTCCTGATCCGCTTGCGCTGACCGACGCTCAGTTTAAAGGCGGTCTGCTTTCCGTGCAGCAGATGCTCGGTAATATCGCGCAAACAGGATACTTCTTCTCGCGTCTCATGAACCAGTACATGAATCCCGAGCAGTATGGGATTCATGGCACCATGCCCACCGTTTCGATCTTCCTCGTTAGACTCGGTCATACCCTTGAGTCGGTCGAGAAGACATGCGTTGATGATGCCGGAAAGCTGACGACGAAGACCGACGGAGCGTGCCGCCTGCCCGGATACCGTCTGCGCTTTCGCGACGGGAAAACTGGCATTCATAAAGAACTGATCTATATCTCAGCCCGCATCGAAGACTCTCTTTTCTCACCCGACATCCCCGAAGGGAAGTTCTTTCGCAGCCTCGGCAAATCGTCGGTTATGATGAAGGCGGCCGTTTATCTGCTTCATTCGCCGAAATACAAACAGGCGGCGCAGTATGTTCTCGATCACGCCGATGTCGTTATCCAGGACGACTCGGGCTTGCCGTATCGCTATTTCGAAGAGAGCGCCTGGAATACCGAGCTCTACGGAGCCTTTGTCGGACCGCCGCATATGTCGGGCATAGAGTTTTATCCGCAGCCCGATCTGGTGAAGGCGTTTCGCGAAAAGGCCGGTCCTCTTCCTTTTGAATTTGGATACGGGCAGGTCTCTGCCAGTAAAAAATCCGGGATGATCGTGGCGTATAAGAAATGAAAAACAGGCTCTTCCTCTCTCTCTTTACTCTGCTTGCCTCGTGCATGCTGCTTTTCAGCTGTAGCGTTGTCGATCGTCGCGATGCGACGACGGTGGGCGAAGAGCGTTATTCGCCTGCGTATGAGAAGACGCGTCCGAAAGGCTATGCCGATGCTGTGAGCGATGGCGATACCCGTGCAGAAGATGAAGAATCCGATGAAGGCACGGAGGACAACGCAGAAGAGAGTACAGAAGAGCCTGCCGCCCGAATGGTCATCTATCGCGGCCACATGCAGATCCAGGTCGTGCATCCGGGCGACACATTACAGAGGTTAACCTCTCTTGCAAAAGCGCAGGGCGGATTCGTCGAGCGCACGAACTACGAAGACCAGGGCCGTCGCGTCGTCGTCATTCTTCGCGTACCCGTCGCGAAGTTCTTTGACGTGATGGATTCGCTACCCGAGCTCGGGACGGTGCTTTCGCGAGCCATTCAGGCCAATGACGTGACGGCCGAATTTGCCGACGTTGAGAACCGCCTGAAATCAGCGCGCATCTTAAAAGAGCGGCTTGAACGACTGCTGAATACTGTCAAAAACGTCGAAGAAAAAGTCAAAATTCTGCGTGAGATCAACCGTCTTGCCACAGAGATCGAAACGCTCTCAGCGCGCAGTAAAGAACTGTCGGATCGCGCATCCATGTCGACGATCGTCGTGCAGCTTTCCGCTGAGCCGCGCTCCACAAGCAGCCCCGAGCTGCGAAGCCCCTTTCCCGTTGTGCGCAATCTGAATCCGGCACAGCGCAGCATTGAGGATCGTTCGTCGATCAAGGCGCAGAAGCCCGACGGATTCTTCGATAACACCGACGACTTCAAAGACGGAGCGGCGCATCAGTTCTATTCTCCCGACGGTACGGTGCTGCGTTCGGGCGAAGTCGAAAACCGTCCTCTGGGGGATGCCGCATTCTGGAAGAAGGCGATGCAGATCGAATTCCAGAGACGCTCCTATAAAGAGATGCAGAGCGTCGCCCTGACGAACGGCCATCTGTTCGTCTATCGCATCCATGACGGCCTGAATATCTACTACTACGGTGTCGCCTTCCGTATCACCGATAAAAAGATCCAGATCTTCGAGGCCTTCTCGCCGCGAGAAGACGCCTATAAAAAAGACGGCGCGAAGATGACCGAATTCCTCAAAAGCATCGGAGGCCAACCGTGAAATCGAAACTGCTGCCGGGCATGCTGGCCATGCTGCTCATCCTTCCTGCCGCTCTGTCATCCGCTCCGCGAGAGCAGATAACGCTCGGCTTTGCTATCCAGGCCCCCAATCGCGAGACGGCGCTTCGCGAGCTGAAGCGCTGGGCCGAATCCGAAAAGGGATTCCTGTTTGCGTTATCCGATTCGCATATTGCGCTTCGCATTCCGGCAAAAGCTGCGGATCGCGCCGGGGATCGTCTCGAAGAGATCGAGAAAAAGGTTCTGTCGCGCGGCATCTTGATGAATCGTTCCGTGCAGCGTACCGATCATACGGGGCGTATCGCCGAGCTTGATGTCGCCATCCGCGTGAAAGAAAAGCATCTCGACGATCTTCAGAAGTTAGCCGGGGATGCCGGACTCAGCCAGACGCTTGCCCTTGAACAGGAGCTGAACAGAGTGCAAACCGAGCTTGAAAAACTGAAAGGCGAACGACGGCTGCTGATCGAATCGACGCGACTGATCGACGTGCAGGTTTCTTTTTCTTACACGCCTCCGATGAATCCGGCGGGCGAACCCGGATTCGGCTGGGTGAACGGAGCCGGAGTTTTTGAACTGATGCGAGGGTTTGGAGAATGAAAGCGATCACAGTGCTTCCGATCTGGAAGGCCTCTTTTATCTCGGTCGCTCTTCTGCTTGCCGTTCAGTGTCGCAGCTTCGAGGCGACGGCACCGCAGGGCTTCGCCGTCTATGAAAGCCGTGGCCTTTTCTCGAATGAATATAAGGCCATTACCGCCGACGGCGTCCGGTATCGCGTGCGTACGGTGAAGAACGAACCGGAAGGCGACGCCGCTCTCTGGAAGCAGACGCTTGTAAAAGGCCTTGAAAAGAAGGGATTTCGAATCCTGAACTCCAGCTCACTGCAAACGGAACAGGGACGCAGCATGCAGGTCGTGAACAGTCAGCTGTCTGCCGGTGGAGAGGATTATCTGTATCTCACGGCCTTTATCATCGACGGCAAACGGATCATCCTCGTGGAGGCGGGCGGTCCGAAAGAGCTGATGTCGGTGCACGAAAAAGGCCTGCAGAACTCACTTCGAGCGCTCAAGATCCAATGAACGTTATCTTTCTTGATCGAGATGATACGCTGAACGAAGATCCCGGGTATCTGAACGATCCGGTGAAGGTGAAACTGTTACCCGGCGTTGTCGAGGGGCTGCTGCAACTGCATAAAGCGGGTTATCATTTCATCGTGCTGACGAATCAGTCCGGCGTCGGCAGAGGCCTGATCACGCTCGAACAGCTCGAAGCCGTGCATCGCCGGTTGCTGACGAAGCTGGAGGCGCAGGGCGTTCCCATCCTTGATCTGTTTTTCTGTCCGCATGTTCCCGACGATCACTGCAACTGTCGTAAGCCTCTGCCCGGCCTGCTCTGGAAGGCGCTACAGGGTTATCCGCATATTGATCTGGAGAAGAGCTGGATCGTCGGGGATCGCTATCGCGATTTGATGCCCGGTCTGCGTCCGCATGCAGACGATTCCGGGCCGGTCGTTAAGGGCATACTGGTTGGTGGTAAAGAGGCGGATGGCAAAGAGGGTGGCGACAGGAAAGCCGGCGGGAAAGACCAGGCCCCGCCACCTGCAAATCTGCGCTATACGGTTGCCGATTTGCAGGAAGCAGCCGACCGCATTCTCGGGTCGAATTCTTAACGGAGTTCGAGGATGATCTCTTCTACGCGAAAGACGCCCGGGCTGCCCGCATCGGGTTCGGATTCGATCCGGCCTGAAAGGCGAAGCGTCTGTCCTTTATAGAAATCACGGATCATTCGGTCGAGTTTGCCGACGATCGTGTAGACCTTACCATCGGCTGTCGTCAGCCGGGGGATCTTCTTTCCGTCGATGACGACGACCGAGATGTTGCCGCTTAGCTCCGTGCCCTGTAGGTTGGCCGCCTCCAGTTTCTGTTCGGAGGTCGAGCAACTGAGCAGAGGAAGGGCGCCGATAAAAAGCAGTGCGGAGAGAGTTGCACCGGGCAGGCTTATCAGTTTTTTGCGGCTCATCTTCTTCCTTTGACGCTGATTACGCGAAAAGTTCGTGCAAAAAAATTACGACTTCTTTTTCGAATGAGTCTCTCTGTGGATCGCAGAGCGACGATCGTAGAATTGCAGTAGGTCGTACGCCATCTGAAGATGCGGCACCTCTATCTTCCTCTTGCGTGCCATGCGGATGGGTTCGCCAAGAATAATGTCGATCTCCATCGGTCGGCCAGCCTCGTAGTCAAGCAGCATCGACGTTTTATAAGGGCGCATGCGTTTGGTTCTGTCAAGCATATCGCGCAGCGTGGCGTTTGACAGCTTGATATTCTCGGCCGCTGCAACCGCCTGGATCTCGCGCATGATGCGCAGCGAAAGATCGGCCGTCTGCGCATTCGAAACGATGGGATCGGTGTCGGCTTGAAGCAGCACCGAAAGCGTATTATAGGCCGCATTCCAGAGTAACTTCTCATAACGGGCCCGTCGCAGCTTCGGCACGAACTCGCTCTGAATCCCCGCATTCTGAAACAACTCTGCTACCTGTCGCGCCAGCGGATTCTGCTCAGTATGCAGGGCGCCGATCTTCACCATGCCGTAGTCGATATGATCGATGCGCTTTGCGCTGATGCGATTGATGCAGGTGAAGGCCAGCCCTCCAAGTATTACGGGTCGCAGAGCGGATCGACGGAAGTGGGCCGCGTAGCGTTCTTCCTGATTGATACCGTTCTGTAAAAGAAGAAGAATGCCGTTTTTTTTCAGAACCGGTCTCACAAGGGCAAAGGGATCAAGATCGGGCAGCGCCTTGATCGAAACGATGACGATGTCGGCCGGCTCCATCTGCTGTGAGCTGGCGAAGCATTGCACGGGAAGCGTGTAGTTAGCCCAGGGACTGCGCACCTCGAGATACTTCGTCTTCGCCATCGTCGCCGACATATAGGCGACCGGCAGCCCGTAGCGTTGCAGCATCGAACCGTAAAAGGCGCCAACGGCTCCGGCGCCGATGACGGCCACGGACGGAGAATCAGGCAGAAGAGAGCGCATAAGGCATCTTAAAGCGGCTCTTCGTTTCCTGTGAAGAAGAATTCGATGCTGCGATCGGCTGCATTCCATTCCTCTGAAAGAGGGCCGACGATCTCGGGTGGAACGGAGCTCCAGCCGTCGGGCCAGGTGTGCCCTCCGCCATGAATCGTGACGATATGTAGACGACGACGTGACTGACATCGGTCATAACGTTCTGTCGTTATACTTGTGCGGTCGTCGCGAAGACGGTTCGTATGAATGACCGTATCGGGCGAATCCGCGCAGCCCAGCCCCATTCTGAGACGTCTCGTCGTTTCCTGAAACGGCAGCGCATAGCCGAGGCTTTCGCGAACGACGCGCATCTCGCCTCCGTCATAGGGCACGATCGGATCGGCCGTACCATGAGCGATCAAGACCGAAACAGGCTGCGTGAAGGCGCAGCTCTGATCCCTGCGCAGGCCGCCCGAGATAACGGCGGCCGATCTGATGCGGTCCGGCGCTTCGCAGACGAGCTGAAGCGTGAAGAAGGCACCCTCGTCAAAGCCCGTAGCGTAAATCTGTTTCGGATCAATCGGGTAATTTCGGATCAATTCATCGAGCAGAAGCCTGACGAAGAGCACATCCGCACTGCGCCAGCGTCCGTTCAGGGCGACGGGAAAGGCGATAAAGAAACGACGGGCTTCGGCTAACTCCTGAAAGCGGTTGCGACTCAGCCTTACGATCGACTGCGGATCTCCGTCTCGTTCATGAAAGACAAGCACAAGCGGATACAACCGCGGAGTGCCGCGCTCTATATCGGTCGGAACATAGAGCAGAGACTTACGCGCCATGCCCTGCACGCTCGTCTGCTCGGAACGGATACGCTCGGGCGGAAGTCGAGCCTCAGGAGCGAAACAACGAGCAGAGAGCAGTAGCAGGCCTGTGATGAGGGCCTTTCTTATCATGGTTGCCGGGCATCCTTTTTATGTATGGGGCGTTATTCGACGAACAGTGTGCATCCCTTCAAATACTCGCCTTCGGGATGATAGATGCTGATCGGATGATCCGGAGCCTGAGTGAGGAAGTCAACGATTTTCACATCCCGTCCGGCATCGGTGGCGGCGGCGAAGAGGATCTTACGAAAGAGGTCGGTGCTTATGTGCTGAGAGCAGGAGAAGGTGAAAAGCAGTCCGCCCGGTGCGATCTTTTTCATCGCCTGCAGGTTGATGTCTTTGTAGCCGCGCGCCGCCCTGTCGACGGCCGATCGCGTTTTTGCGAAGGCGGGCGGATCAAGAATGATGGCATCGAAGCGGCCGCCTTCGATTTCGCGCAGATAGTCAAAGCAGTCGGCCTTGAGAGTTTCGTGCTTCGCGTCGGCAGCGTTCAGTCGGACGTTCTCTTCGCAGAGTAGAAGAGCGGGGTCTGACAGATCGACCGAAAGGACGGACTTCGCTCCTCCGCGAAAGGCCGCGGCCGAAAAGCCTCCGGTGTAGGCGAAGGCGTTCAGGACGGTGCGGCCCGCGACTCGCTCTTCAACGACCCTGCGATTCTCGCGTTGATCGAGAAAAAAGCCGGTTTTCTGTCCGCCTTCAAGGTCGGCCTTGAAGCGCAGCCCGCGCTCGACGAACTCGACGAGCTTCACGGGCTCGCCGCCGTCAACGTGCCAGGCGTCATCGACGCGAAGAGTATGAATGCTCAGCCGTGCTTTGAGAAAGGATGCGGCGATCTGCAGCAAGTTGCGCGCCCCCTCATGCTGAATCTGCAGAACGGCCGCTCTGTCGTAGATGTCGCAGATCAGCCCCGGAAAGCCATCCGACTCGGAATGAATCAGTCGAAAGCCCGTCGTTTTCTCGGGAAGCAGCGCCCGTCGTAGCAGCAGCGCCTTTTCAAGTCGCTCCGTCCAGTAGGCCTCATCAAAACCCGATGCAGGCAGCGGACCGAAGTGAAAGAGCCGGCAGCGGATCTGATGGGCGGGATCGTAGAACCCCGCTCCGAGAACGGCGCCGTCATGCGACTGCACGGTGACGATGGACCCGGCAGGCACGGCATCGACACGATGGACGCCTCCGCTGAAGATCCAGGGGTGACGGTGCAGAACGGAACGCTCGCGATCCTTCTTTAAAACAAGGGCTGCCATGCTGCCAGTTATCCGGCGGATTGTTTGCAAACAAGCCACATCGCTCCCAAAAACCGGCGGATCGGATTTTCTTGTTGTTGCCGGGCCTGTTCTCGTCGATCCTGTGAACAGTACTATGTCCTGGCTTCGGAACTCATCATCTCTGCGCTCACTGACCGCACCTGTTCGGTCAGACCGCCTGAGCAGTCTCTCCCTGCTTTTTCTGCTCGCCTCCATCCCCTCCATTGCGTCAATCGGCTGTGGTGGAAACGGCGGCGGCTTTTCAGAGCCTACGTTTGATGAACGGACGGAAATGCCGAAGGCGGCCGACGACTCCAATGCGCTGCGTTTTGGCGCCGCCTCTATGGAAAATCCGATCGAGCTGTCGGAGTCGTATTATCCTCTGCTGAAAGAGCTGTCAGAGAAGCTCGGTCGCCCGGTGCGCTTTGTGCCTCTTAAGAATAACGACGAACTCATGCAGGCCATCATGCGCGGACAGGTCGATCTGGCCAGGCTCGGTCCGCTTGTTTATTTGAATCTGCGCGACCGCACCGATCTTGAGGTGCTTGTACGGCCCGTGAAGAAAGACGGAACGGGAAGCTATGCCGTCATTGCCGTACGAAACGACACGCCTATGAAAACGCTACAGCAGCTGCGAGGCAAAAGTATCGCGCTCGGGGACCCGAAATCCACGTATTCAAATATCATGCCCCGTAAGATGTTGCGCGATGCCGGCGTCGGCATGGGCGAATTGAGCTCCGTCGGCATGCTCGGCAGTATGGATAACTGCGCGCAGAACGTACTGAACGGAGCCTACGTCGCCGGAGCGATGAGCGATTCGATCTACGAAAAATTCCGCACAAGAGCCATCGGCCTGCGCATCCTGGCTCGCTCCGAGGACCTACCGGGTGAACCCATCGTTGCGCGCAGTGCGCTTGGAGCGGCGACCATCGATCAGGTGAGGCGTGCGTTGCTTTCCGTGCGTGACCCCGAGGTTCTGCACGCCATTTCGCCTGGTCAGGAGGCCTATGTGCCGGCGGCGCCAGGAGACTACGATCGCTTCAAGGCCTTCGAATGAGGAAGTATCATGTTGAATAAGATATGGAAGTTTTTTCTCGGGTTGAAGGTTCCTCTCAGCGTGAAGGTGATTATTATGATCGCCTTCCTCGAAGCGGGGGCCGTCATCACGCTCGCCTTCTTTATTATTCTGTATAACTATCAGATTTTGCGCGGCGACGCCGACAGCCGGGCAAAAGAGATCGCCGTCGCTCTGCGCCGCCCCGTTATCGAGGCCATCATCCATAACGACTACATCAAGCTACAGAAGACGATCGAGCTGCTCGGCAAAGAAGAATCGATCCGCTATGCGATCATTCAGGACAAGCACGGAAGGGCCCTCGTGCACAGCCATCCGCACTATGTGGGTCTCATCTTCAACGACGCGAATTCTCTGAAAGCATTCTATTCAGAGGGGCCGATCATTCAGGACTATTATGCCTTCGATCGCATTTATACGCGGGATTTTGCCATCCCGCTCGATACGGCGATGGGACGTCTCGGCTTTATACGTATCGGTATGAATTTCGATACGCAGGTGCGCAAGCCGCTTATATTTACCGGCGTCGTCACGCTTGTTATGGTTTTCGTATTTATCGGCATCGGAGTCTTGATCGCCATACCGGCGACGCGCATGCTGCTTGATCCCGTTCATTCTGTGCAGAGAGCGACAGAAGCGATCGCCGTCGGTGATTTAACCGTCAGCGTCGATACGATCAGTCGCGACGAGATCGGCGCGATGGCTCAGGCATTTAATCGAATGGTAGAAAGCCAGCGCTCGATGGTTTCATCGATCCGGCATATTTCAGGAGACGTTTCGCATGCATCCGAAGAGCTTGCCGCTTCATCGGAGCAGGTGTCGTCCTCAGCGGTTGAAGTTAACGATACCATTCAGAAAGTCGCCGACGATTCGGTGATGGGCATGCAGCATACGGCAGAGATCAATCGCATGATCGAATCGTTTACCGATCTCTTGAATCAGGCTCGCGATCAGGCGGGCAAAACGATGAAGGTGGCCGGCGATTCTTATTCGGCGGCCGATCAGGGCCGTCAGGATGTCATCGTCATGAATGAAACGATGTTTCAGATCAAGACGGGATCAGAAGAAAATCTTCAGGCCATTCTGCAGCTCGACGAATTCACACGTCAGATCGAAGGCATCACCGACGCCATCAGCGGCATCGCCGGTCAGATCAACCTGCTTGCACTGAACGCCGCCATCGAGGCGGCCCGAGCCGGCGACGTTGGTAGGGGCTTTGCGGTCGTCGCCGATGAGATCGGCAAGCTCGCCGATCAGTCGACGCGCCAGGCCAAAGACGTGGCTACGATGGTAAACCGCATCATTGAGATCACGCGCAGCTCCGTCGGCGTAACGAAGAAGCAATCCGAATTGATTCTGCAAGGCGCGGAGGCAGCCTCGGCAGTAAATGAATCGCTCGGCCGCATTGTCGAGGCGTCTCGATCGATTTCCTCGCAGGCGCAGACGATCCTTGAAATCGCCGAAAAAGAGGTGCGTGAATCCGATGCCGTCCGATCCCGGATTAACGCTCTCAATTCGCTGATCAGCGACACGGCCAACCGTGCCGTCGAGGTCCGCCAGGCCACCCGGGAAACGACCGGAGCCATGGAAGAGGTGGCCCGGGGATCGCAAACCCTCAGCGCGCTGGCCGTCAACCTCAAGGAGATGGTGGAGCAGTTCAAGCTCGGAAAGGACGACTGATGATCACTCTTATCGCGGGGACGGTGCTGTTAAGCGTCATCCACGCCGCCATCCCCAATCACTGGATGCCCTTTGTCGTGCTTTCGCGCACCGAACGCTGGTCGTTATCCGAAACGCTTGGCATCACGCTGATGGCCGGTCTGGCTCATAGCGCAAGCACCGTCGCCCTCGGCGTGCTCATAGGCGGCATCGGTTATTCGCTTGCACAGGAATATCTCTTTGTCGGGACGATCCTCGCTCCGCTCATTCTGATCTTCATGGGCATCCTGTACTTCAGCCTGGACCTGAGGCATTCGCATCATGAACATATCCCTGGCAAGAAAGAGGTACAGGGCCGTCCGCGCTGGATGATGATCGCCATACTCAGCGGCGCCATGTTCTTCTCGCCGTGTCTTGAGATCGAATCGTATTTCTTCACAGCCGGCTCGCACGGCTGGAGCGGCATCTGGTTAGTCGCCGGTCTGTATCCCGTGCTCTCTGTCGGAACGATGGTGTTGCTTGTGCTGCTCGGCCGAAAAAGCCTGCTTCACTGGAGCGGAACCTTCCTCGAACGACATGAGAAGAAGATCACCGGTTTCACGCTCATTCTGCTCGGTATCGTGGCCTATTTCTGGAAATAAGGCCCGCTGCACCTTCGCCCTTCACACGGCCTCCGGCTGGACGACGCCCGTCTGATCAATGCTCTTCAACTCACGCATGCGTTTCGTCATGATCTCACGCATGCTGAAGTGAAAGATGGGCGCCGATTCGACGATCTTGCGGATCTCTCCCCGTGCGATGCGGATAACGATGCTGTCTTTAAGCGCACGGACGGTGGCATTGCGAACGGTGTTGGCCAGCGAGCCGTATTCGCCGAACATATCGCCGCCTCGTATGACGTTCACCTCGACTCCGTTGCGGGTAACGCTGAACTCCCCTGAGAGAATTATATAAAAATCGGCGTCGGATTTGCCCTGTTCGACAAGCGTCTCGCCTTCGGCGACGCGCAGGCGCACGCAGTTACGGGCGATGCGATCGTTGACGTTGTCGGCAAAATCGGCGAAAGGCCAGTAGCGCTCGATTTCGGATCGCACCTTCCACAGATGCTGCATCTCTTCGACGCGATTTTCATCGATCAGGAATTCGTGAAATAGTTTCTCGTCGATGGCACAGAGGGCGACAGGCGTCCGCGCTACGATGGAGGCCGAGCGCACCTTGTTCTCGTCCAGCACGGCCATCTCGCCCACGAAGTCGCCGGCCTCTTTGCGCGTGCGTTCTGTGAGTTTGCGTCCGTCGTGCACCATGACGCTGACGGTGCCGGCCAGGATGATGTAAATAAGTCCGCGAGATGTTTCGCCCTGTTTGAAGATGACGTCCCCTGAATTGAAGGTCTGGATCTGGAAGCTATTCATAAGTGCGGTGCTCCAGCCATGCGACATGTTTCGAAAGGAGTCGCCGAGGATCTGCATGGTGCGGATCAGATAGGAATCGTGGCTTCCCGGAATAATCGGATAACGCTTTCCCGCCACCGCATGCGAGAATGTGGCGTCGAATTCCGTGGGCAGGCTTTCCAGATGCATGAAAACGATACGATCGGATTGCGAATGCAGGGCGTCGCGCGGATCACCGTGCAGAATTCCCTGTCCGCCATCGGCAAAGAGGATGTCGTGTCGATCAGTGTACAGGCTTTTCAGGGCATCGAATTTTTCTTTGCGCACGATTCCCTGCGCAACCATGCCTTCGATGTCTTTGAACGCTTTGTTGTCGCCGATAAATACGACGCTTCGCGTGGTCGTGCCGTCTTTCATGCGAAAGGTCGCTCCGATCGTCGGTATCGAATGCACCGTATAATGCGGCGTGATGGACATGCCGTAGAATTCGGTCACCTCATAGGGCTTCACTTCTACGAAGTCAAACATGGCCGAAAGATGCTCGACGGGCATCAGGGTCTGAAGCGATAGCTTCATCATCGCCATCCAGAAGATCTCTTTCGTGGCGAGAAGTTGTACCTTATTTGATAGCCTGAGAAGCGGGTATATATTACAGTGATCGTCGTGAATATGCGTCAGGTAAATGGAGCGAATCTCTGAGAAAGAGACTCCGCGTGCATTGAGTGCCTGCTCGAGATATGGCGGACAGTCGACGAGCATATACTCTGAGTTATACTGTAAGAGAATCGACGAGCAGGGCTTGTCGGCGATAAAGCCCGAGGCCCCGCCGAGCACCGTTACGCCGAGCCGCATGGGCATCGGCGTTATGAAGTCGCTGCGCAGATCGTAAGGAGGCTGCTGCGGTTCGTCGAAGTTTATATCGATCTCTTCGCCGGCAAGGCGATAGCGATCCTTTCCCGTATGTTCGATTTTTGTACCATCGGCAAGCGTTGCCGTTCCATCGACGAAGGGAACGAAATCCACGAAGTCGTCTATAATGAATTCGCGGCCCGACGGATCTTTAACGGCCATGGCGCGCGATTCGCGATAGAGTTCGTCAAACCAGTGCGAATCGCCCAGCTCGGCATACTCCTTTCGCGTCGGCCCGAGAAGCGTCAGTCGCAGCAGTTTGCGGTTGGCCTTGATGTGAAGCGGCGTGCCGACGATGGTCAGCTTCTTGCCGCTGCGAAAGTTACCCTCGACAAATAGGAAAGAATAGAGCGGGAACTCGGTGCAGTTCTGTAAGACGTCGAAGCGATACGGAGTATCGGGCAGCACGATCACATCGGGGCTCTTGATGCCTTTAAGCATGAGATGTTTGATCACCTCAGGAGGACATCCGAAGAGTACGTTTCGTTCAGCCGTCTGGCATACGGTTACGCCAGGCGCTACTTCAATCACTGCCATGGCGAATTAGCCTGTAGATGCCCGTCTTTCGCAAGCCATTTTTTGTCTGGCTTTACATGATCCGGCCGGTCGATAGTTGATGTTATCGGAAGTGGGGCCCGCCGGGAATGGAGTGGGTATTCTGAGTTCATTGGTTCATAAAGACGGATTCTTCGCATTTTTCCCATTTAATAAATTCCTGTAAAAATACTTGCATTCTATGTCTGAAAATGCTCGTATGAGTAACGCGCGGGTATACTTAGAAATACAGTGGAATTCGCTATCATTTATCAGGGAGCACTCCAGAATGAAAAGAATCATCGCAGCCCTTCTGCTGCTGCCGGCAGCCTTACTCTCACAGGAATTCACCGGATACTCGAACGATGCCATCGAGGTCACGGCCATCGGTCCGGCCATGCAGGAAGACGGTCTTTACTGGACGATAACGTATCACACAAAAGCGGATAACATCGACCGCCTCACATTCACTGATGTCTCTGACAATGGCAACCAGTCGGTACTCAGTCTGACGGGAAAAGACATCTACGCAAACGATACCCATATGAGCGCGAAGATGGAGCCCTCGCAGTATCAGTGGGTTTATGAAACGGGGCAAACGCATCGACTCTTCGCCGTTACGGCCACCATCAAAGGAAAGGCGACGGTACTGTATGCTCCGCTGCGATTTACCGAGCCGGCGAAGCAGAGCTTTCGCATGCTGCTGAAAATGCGAACGGGACACGATCAGCCGACGGTCGATGTGTTTCCCTATCACTATCTTGACGGCCGCAAATGGATCGCCCGCAATTCGGGCGAGGATCAGAACCAGAGGCTGATCGAGTACACCCTGGCCGATGAAAAGATCACCTCATGGACGGAGCTTTTCACTCAATCGATTCTTCTGCGTACGATAGAGCCCGAGCGGTTTCTTGAGATCATCCAGAGCAATCTGGCGAAAGACTGTGACTCCCTCAAATTCGAGAAAACTCAGATTGGCGAGGGCAAGTATTTCTATGAATGGCGGCATAGCGGCTGTGGCGGTTATCCGGCGCAACATGAGATTGCGGTCGTGAATTCTGTGCCCGAAGGAGTCGTGAACGTGCGCTACACCTTTAAGGGCCCGCAGATGCCGAAGAAAAACTACCAAATCTGGAAGTCTCTGCTGACCGGGAATTCCCGGTGATGTTCCAGAGTCTTACAAAATCGAATTCCCTTCTGAGAGGCGTATGCTGAACTGGACGGGCGGCTTCTGATCGACGGCAGACGTCGGCAGAAGCATGCCAATTCAGGTGCTCTTGAGGAGTAAGAGATGTCCCTTGTTTCCATGCGTTTGCTGCTCGATCATGCAGCGGAGAATAATTACGGCGTTCCCGCCTTCAACGTGAATAATCTCGAACAGGTGCTTTCGATTATGAAAGCGGCTGAAGAGACCGAAAGCCCCGTCATCCTTCAGGTCTCCCGTGGAGCGCGCAGCTATGCAGGCGAGAATTTCGTCCGGCATCTGATCCTGGCCGCCACCGAAACCTGGCCGCAGATTCCGGTCTGCCTTCACCAGGACCACGGCAATTCGCCGGCCACATGCTATTCAGCCATACGTTTCGGCTTCACAAGCGTGATGATGGACGGATCGCTTCGCGAAGATGCAAAGACGCCCGCCGACTTTGATTACAACGCAGGCGTCACCCGCGAGGTCGTGCGCGTCGCTCATAAAATCGGCGTCAGTGTCGAAGGCGAACTCGGATGTCTCGGTTCTCTCGAAACCGGTAAAGGCGACAAAGAAGACGGACACGGCTTCGAAGGAACGCTCAGCCGTGAACAGTTGTTAACCGACCCTTCTGAGGCCGAAGCCTTCGTACATGCGACGCGCGTCGATGCCCTGGCCGTCGCCATCGGCACAAGCCACGGCGCATACAAGTTCAAACAGAAGCCTACGGGCGACGTGCTGGTTATCTCCCGTATTAAAGAGATCCATGATAAGATCCCGAACACGCATATCGTCATGCACGGCTCGTCTTCGGTTCCCGAAGATCTGCGTCTGAAGATCAATCAATTCGGAGGAGAGATCCCCGAAACCTACGGCGTACCCGTCGAAGAGATTCAGAAAGGCATCAAAAACGGCGTGCGTAAGATCAACATCGACACCGACCTGCGTCTTGCGTGGACGGCGGCGGTGCGCGAAATCATGGGCACAAAGCCTTCGGAGTTTGATCCGCGTACATTCCTCAAGCCGGCGATGAAGGCCATGCAGGACGTCTGCCGCGATCGCTTCGTCTCGTTCGGCACGGCCGGTCATGCGACGAAGATCAAACAGATTCCGGTCGAGCTATTCGCCGCGAAATATCAATAATCGCACTCTGTGCAGATGATCCGTCTTATTGGCGACAGGGAAGCGATGACGGGTCATCTCATAGAGGTTATCATAGCGCTGTCACAGCGCGATGTGCGTTTCATCATCTGCGGCGGATGGGCCGTCGTGATGCAGGGCGTTCGGCGCATGACGATGGATCTCGATCTTTCCGTCGATATGGATCCCGACAACCTCCGGCGATTTCTTGATGCGCTGAAAGAGCTTAATCTGACTCCAGGGGCGCCCATTCCGGCCGAATCCATTCTGGATGAAAAGCTGCGACAGTTCATTGTGCGGGAAAAGAACGCCGCCGTATTCTCCTTTATCGATTCCGACAATCCCTACAGACAGGTCGATGTGATGCTGACCGACGAAGGGGCCTACGACAGGCTGCTTCCTGAAAGTGATGTGGTTCGGATTGGCGGCTATCCGGTTCGGATCGTCTCAAAAAAGGGCCTCATCCGCATGAAGGAGCAGCTCCGGCATCCGAGGGAAAAGGATTTGCAGGACATCCGGGAACTCCGGAAGCTGTCATCGTCGGACAACGGGTAGGCCGAACACACAGAGAAAGCATCCCGGAGCGGTACTTCAGGCAGAGACTAAAAACGCTTGATAGCCTTGCGTTCGACGGCCATAATGAATCCGGCCGATTGAGCGCAACGCAGATGATTCAAACCTTCTACATAGAAACGCTCGATTCCCCCTCACGAGACAGCATTCATCAGTTCTGCCTGAACCTTGAAACGCGTTTCGAAAAAGAGGGTATGGGCGATACGATCTATAACGTCGTCCAGGAGCTGATTAATAACGCCGTAAAGGCGAATCTGAAGCGAAGCTTCTTTAATGCGAACGACTATTCGTTTGAAGACGAGCACAGCTACGCCGCCGGTCTTGCCGCCTTCAAAACGTCCCTTCGCACGATCTCCGAAGAAGAATGGAAGAAGGCCGTGCGAGATCTCGGGTTGCGTGTTACGGTGGAGGTCGATGCCGACGAAGAGCGTATTCTCATCTACGTTGAGAACAATGCCATCATGATTCCCGAAGAGGAACGCCGCCTGCGCAGCCATCTGGCCCGGGCTATGGAAGTCCGTAACCTGGTCCAGTTCTCTGAGGCCTACGGCGACGATACCGAAGGCGCCGGATTGGGCCTGGCCCTTGTGATCATGCTCATCAAAGATATGGGATTCGATCCCGATTACTTTCGTGTTTTCACAAGAGGCGATAGCACGGTCGCCCGGCTGGAATTTCCGCTGAAAAAGGATTATGTTCCCATTCGCAAGAAGTGGCTCGATTTGAAGCAAGGCCGTCCGATTGCAGACGGAGAATACGATTGACAGAGACAGGGATCGATTGAGGGTGCAGGCGTGAAGCTGTTCCAGAACTTTGTCGTCGGCATCCTTTTCGCCGGATCGCTCGCTCTTGTCGGTTACTTTACTGTACTGTCAGATAGCGGCCCCTTTGCCCGTCAGGGACAGCAGCTTGTTCTGTATTTCGACCATGCCGAAGGAGTTAAGGCCGGCACGCGGGTAACCGTGCTCGGAGTCCCCGCCGGAACCGTAACCGAAATAGAGCTTGTTTCCGTCGACGATAAAGGTCAACCCGTGCCCGACGACTCAGAGCTGCGTTCCAGGCAGATCGTCGGCATCACCGTCGAGCTGAAGAAGCCCGTCGTTTTTTACAGCAACTATCGCATCAGCCTGAAGAACGAATCGATTCTGTCGGGCAAGGTTGTCGCCATCGATCCTGGAACGGCCCGGGTAACGACGGGCCTTGCGCCGGAGCGGCTACAGGTCGTCTGGGTCGATCCTCGTGAGGCGGCGCAGAGCGGAAAATCCGCCTCACAGTACTCGCTTGAAAGGCTGATGGCCGATCGCGAATCGACAAAGGCCATGACGGCGCTTCAGGGACAGAACGCCGGCGACCCCGTTGCCGGCCTTGCCGAGATGATCTCTGAGAACCGGGATGATGTGCGTCGCACGATTCAAAACGTCGCCGAGATCACCGATAAGATCAATAACGGACGGGGCACGATCGGTCTTCTTATTAACGACAACCAGCTGCATGAGAATGCGACGACGCTTGTCACCGATGCTCGCCTTGTCGTGCGCGAGATGCGAGAAAGCCTTGAAGATACGCGAGAACAGGCCCCTGTAACCAGCTTCCTGCGTGCGGCTCTAACGGCCTTCTGAATAATGAGCGTAGATTGCGGAGTGAGATTCCGTCTCGTTTTTAACGAGGGACCGTTCCAGCGCGAATCTGCTCTGCTTTTCGGATGACGGCATAGAGGCCGCTCAAAAGGTGAGGTCATGCAGCGAATCCCTTTACTCTTCATACTCATAGCGACGCTCGTCGCCTGCGAAAAGACAGCTGAGCAGGAAGCTCCACAGATCCCGCTCTGCGATATTCATAGCGGCCTCTGTGAGGGGCGCCTTGACGACGGGACGGTCGTGCGTTTTGATATCACGCCTAAACCTGTAAAGGCACTCGAAGCCCTGCAGTTCTCTGTCTATGTGGACGGCGTCAGTGATGCAAAGGTAAGCGTTGATCTTGCCATGCCGGCCATGTATATGGGCGAGAATAAGGTGGCGCTTGTTCCGACCGGCGAAGGGAACTACAGCGGTAAAGGAAGCGTCGTCAAATGCACAAGCGGCGACCGATTATGGGATGCTGCCGTAACGATTGAGCGAGCGGGGAAGCCCTCGACGATTCACTTTCGCTTCGAAACGGCGCCCTGACCGGCTGCCTGATCAAAGCGTCGAGAGAGCATGCGACACGCTGGAATTGCCTTCGCCATACCTGAGTTTACATGGATCTACAGAGTCAGCTTACGGTTATCCTGGGCGCCCTGACGGCAGGGCTGCTTGCCGGCTTCGGTCACTGCATCGGCATGTGCGGACCGCTTGTCAGCACGACCGTGCTTGATGCAAGCCGCCGCACGTTCTGGCAGAAAACGCTGGCACAGCTTCTCTATCATACGGGGCGTATAACGACCTACGGATGGGTCGGCGCCCTGATGGGATGGACGGGCTCCTTTGTGAACGTGGCCGGGAACATGGTCGGCATGCAGAACGCCGTCGCCCTTTTTGCCGGCGTCTTTATGGCCGTGCGTGGACTGGAGGTTCTCGGGCTTCTGCGCTGGAAGCTGATCGAGCGCATAGAAAGTCGCATCGGTTTTCTCTTGAAAGGGGTGCGTCCGCTTCAAACCGTCGACTCCGTCTGGCGTTATTATCTGCTCGGTCTATTTCTCGGTCTCTTGCCGTGCGGCCTGTCATACTCCGCCTTTCTTGGAGCAGCGGGCACGGGCGGTGCAGGCTGGGGCTTTCTTTTTACCTTCGCCTTCGGGCTGGGAACGATCCCCGCGCTTTTCCTGCTCGGGTCGATGGTCAGCGCTTTATCCGTGAAGCTGCGCGGATGGCTTTATCGAGCCGGCGGGCTGTCGCTCTTTCTGCTCGGGCTGCTTTTCCTGTACAGAGCTCTGTCGGGCATGATCTCTCTCTAATCTTCCGTCTTCGAAGTAGAGCAGGGCTCCCTTTTGTGCAAATATCAGACAGAGTCGGTCGGTATTCATGGTCATTTCTTTCCCTATTTGCGAGATTGAGACTCAGTATCAATAGCTCCACGACCGATGCCTGTCAAACAAAAAAAAGGTGGCTTACCGCCTTTCTCGCAGAATAGAGAAAAGCAGCAGTACCAGGCTCATGGCCGTCGCCGCGAAAAAGATGAGAAACCCGTATTCGTAGCCAGATGCCTTAAATACAGGACGGCCCTGTGTAGTGAGAGCGCCCGTTTTATGGCCCTCCAACATGGCGCCAAAAAGTGCAGGAACGATGGCACCCCCAAGGAATCCGCCCATATTCGAGAACCCGGTGGCGCTTCCTGCGGCTTGAGCATCATTCCTGGCGCGGGCCATCGGCCAGGTGAGTATAAACACAGAGGCGGAGAGTCCGAGTGAGAAAAGAAGCAGCCACAGGGCAGGCCGTGAAACGGGCACTGTACTGCCCGGAAGCCATTCAAGCAGAACAAGCAGGGACAGGAATAGGGCCACTCCGACGGTGAAGACGATCGTTAACCGCCCCGTGCGATCGGCAAACCAGCCGACGGCCGGGCAGCCGATGAGCATACCGAGGCCCATCGCAAAGAGTAGAGTCGAGGCGTCGACCGGCGGCAGACCGTACACATCCTGTAAAAAGGCCGAGCCCCAGGCGCCCTGAAAGCCCATAATCGTGCCATATAGCCCGGCGAAGATCAAAAACGGAACCCAGTTCACCGGACGGCGCATCACGCCCAGCATGCCAAGCGTGGCGGAGCGAAAGGTCGCCTTCTGCACTGTCGGCGCTCCGGCAGGTGTTTCCAGACCGGCAGCGGATGGCGAGTCTTTGATCAGCAGGGCGGCAATGAGAGCGGCCAGCAATCCGACGGCACCGGTAATAAAGAAAGCGGATCGCCATCCGGCGAATGCGCTGAGCGTGGCCAGAGGATACGAGGCAAGCAGGGCGCCCGTGTTACCGACCAGGAGCGTTAGCCCCGACAGCGTGGCAAAGTGCCGGGGCTCAAACCACGTCGTATGCAGACGCAGGATGGGAACGAAGATAAACGATACACCGACGCCGACGGCAAAACGTCCGACGAACGCCCACTCGATGGTCGGAGCAAATCCGAAGAGTAACGAGCCGAGGGCGGCAAAGGCGGTGCCCGCGCTGATCGTCATGCGGGGCCCCAGCCAGTCCGACAGGATGCCGGCCGGAACCTGCAAGAATGTATACACAAGAAAATAGAGTGAGGCAAGCAATCCGACGGTGGAGGCGTCGATGGCGAAGTCTTTCATGATCGGATCGACGACGACGGCCGGCGCAACGCGATGAAAGTAGACGAGAATATAAGGAAGGATGACTGCCGAAAGAACGATGATACTGCGGCGCAGGCGATCCGATGTTTGCTTGTGAGTCACGGGTTGCTCCTGAACCTGGACGGTACGAGGGACGGAAGAGCATGTCAAGTCGCACACTGATTCTCTGCGGGGCCTTTTCGGGCGAGCTGGAGCCGTTCCGGGCGCTTGAAGGGGCGACTGTAGACGCTGTCGGAGTTCCGACCAGAATCTGCCTTCGTGAATCGGGCATCGGCAATGTTGCGGCGGCCATCTCGGTGATGCGCTGGCAGAACGAGGCCAGCGCATCTGGCAGCACGATCGAGGAAATCCTCTTTCTCGGCTCCTGTGGAATCTACGACGCCGACGCCGTCTCTGTTCCGGGCGCCGTCTTTGCCCGAACGTTCTGCGCCTACGAACTCTCAACGCTCAGTGATCCGCCTCGTGCGAAAGCGTTGCCCGCCGTGAGCGGCCCGGTGACGACACAATGCGGATGGGCCGGACAGCTTCTTTCACAGCATGCGCCTGAGTTTGCCGTCAACGCCCCCGATGCCGTTTCTCTCGTAGAAGTAGGATCTGCCGCGTTGCAGCATCGCACAGGTTCAAGCCTGCCCTTTGCCGAGAACCTTGAGTTGTTCGGAATGGCCAGGGCCGCCCTTGAGTGCGGTCTGAATTTTTCGGCCCTTCTGGGCGTTACAAACGTCGTCGATGCAAACGGATCGGCGGCCTGGCAGAGGAACTACGGCGCCGCCGCTCGTATGCTGGCCGATCTTGTGCATGGCATTCTTTTCCCGAAAAAGTGATCGGCCCCTTTCAGTACGTCTTCGCGCGAAGTCGATAGTACTTCTGGACCATGAAACCCGAAGAAACACAGGAACAGGCCGTACTGTCGACGCAGACAGGACGGGAGGTCTATTTCCGCATCCAGTTGACGGTGGCCGTCTACCGCGAGAAGAAACTCGCCTATCGAAACGAGATGGTCGTGCCGACCTGGTACACGCGGCGGTCAGAGGCCCGGGCCCATATAAAGAAAGAGATACAGAAGCGCTTGAAAGAGTCCGACTTCTTTCTGTCGCCGCGCGTCGATTATGACCTCGTGCGCTATACGAACGAGGCCGCATACCGTATCCCGGAAGACAGCCACC